>Ga0255780_10005968_pt1 | contig 10199 bp, 6 predicted proteins | sample 071ome_32_FD_179978 | JGI IMG/M metagenome (GOLD analysis project Ga0255780, IMG submission 179978) | Coastal salt marsh microbial communities from the Groves Creek Marsh, Skidaway Island, Georgia - 071405AT metaG (version 2) | ecosystem: Environmental > Aquatic > Marine > Intertidal zone > Salt...
CCCACTGCTGGCGCACCGACCATCCGCTGCTCTACTACGCGATGGATTCGTGGTTCGTACGCATGACCGCGGTCAAGGAGCGGCTCCTCGAGTTCAACAGCCAGGTCGAGTGGGCCCCCGACTGGGTCGGCGAGGGACGCTTCGGTGAATGGCTGCGCAACGTCAAGGACTGGGCCATCTCCCGAGAGCGCTACTGGGGCACACCGCTTCCCGTCTGGCGCAGCGAAACGGGGGAGATGACCTGCATCGGCTCCATCGCTGAACTTCAGGCCGAGGTCGAGAAGGCGCGTGCTGCCGGCCTCGAGAACCCGGACTGCCCCGACGACGTGGACCTTCACCGCCCCGTGGTGGACGGCTTCACCCTCCTCAGCCCGAGCGGGCTGCCGATGAAGCGTGAGCCCTTCGTCATGGACTGCTGGTTCGATTCGGGCTGCGCTCCCTTCGCCCAGTGGCACCACCCCTTCGACGGCGGTGAGCGCTTCGCTCAGACCTTCCCCGTGGACTACGTCTGCGAGGGCGTCGACCAAACCCGCGGCTGGTTCTACACCCTGCTCGCGGTCTCCACCGCCGTCTTCGATTCGATCTGTTACAAGCGCTGCCTCTCGCTGGGGCTCATCCTCGACGCGGAAGGCAAGAAGATGTCCAAGTCCCGCGGCAACATCGTCGACCCATGGGACCACTTCAACCGCGAAGGGGCCGACGCGACGCGCTGGTACATGGTGACCGCAGGCGCGCCGTGGAACCCCCTGAAGTTCGACCCGGACGGGGTGCGCGAGACCTACGCCAAGATGTTCCTCACCCTGTGGAACGTGCACCGCTTCCACGCCGACTACGCAGCGCTCGACGGCTACGACGCCGACACCGCCCCGGCCCTTGACGTGCCGGAGCGGCCGGCCCTCGACCGGTGGGTCCTCTCCCGCATGGCGACGGTCGCCCGGTCCTACCACCAGCACTTCGTGGCGTGGGACTACCACAAGGCGGGGCGTGAACTCGAAGACTTCGTCGTCAACGACCTTTCGAACTGGTACGTCCGCCGCAGCCGCCGCCGCCTGTGGGAATCCGCCCACAGCGAGGACAAACTCGCCTGCCAGCACACCCTGCACGAGGTGCTCGTGACCGTATGCCGCCTGATGGCGCCCATCTCGCCCTTCATGGTGGACGTCATCCACCGCAACCTCACCGGCACGCCAGTCCACGAAGCCCCCTGGCCCTACGGCCGCCCCGGAGCCCTCGAGGGCGCGACAGCGGACGTGTGGGACGAGGCGGCCGAAGCCGCCACCGCCAGCCTGCCGCCGCAGGACGAGGCGCTGGAGGCGACGATGGACCTCGTGCGGGAACTCGCCGAGGCCGGACGCCGCATCCGCGTGGACGCCGACCGCCGCCAGCGGCTGCCGTGCCGCGAGGGATGGATCGTCGCCGGCCCGGACCTTGCCACCTTCCACGACCTGCTTGAGGAGGAACTCAACGTCGAGGCCATCAGCGCCGAGCCGGACCTCGACCGCTTCCAGCGGGTGGTGCTCGCGCCGAACTTCCGCAGCCTCGCTCCGAAGGCGCGCCAATCGGTCAACGACATCGCGAACGCCATCAAGAACGCCGAAGATCCCGACGCCTTGCTCGCCAGCATCGCAGCCGGCACCTGCAGCATCGAAGGCGTCGACATCGCGCTCGAGGACATCGAGGTGCGCCGTGCCGAGCGCGACGGCTTCGCAGCGATGACCCTTGACCGCGGCGATGCGCAGGTGAGCCTCGTGCTTGACATGGCGCTCACCCCAGAGTTGCTTAGCCGCGGCATGGCCCGCGACGTGACGCGCCGTGTGCAGGCCCGCCGCAAGGCGATGGACCTCGAGATGGAGGCGACCATCGCCCTCGAGGTCTGGACCAAGGACGCGCCCGACCTCGCCGAGGCCGACCGCACCTGGATCGGCGACGAGACCCGCGCCGCACAGGCCGTGTTCCACCCCGAAGGCGAGGCCGCACCGGACGACGCCGAGGCCTTCACCGTCGACGGGGCCACGGTTCACATTCGCGTCGTCGAGGTCTGAACGTGCGCGTGGTCAGCCTCGTCCCAAGCCTAACGGAGACCCTGTTCGCGCTTGGCCTCACCACGAACGAGGTGGTGGGCCGCACGCCGTGGTGCATCCATCCCGCCCCTGAGGTCGAAGCGGTGCCCGTGGTGGGCGGCACCAAGACGCCGAACCTGAACAAAATCCTTGCTGCAGCACCGGACGTCGTCGTGCTCGACCGCGAGGAGAACCCGAAGGCCGTTCACGACGCGCTCGTTGAGGCAGGCGTCACCGTCGTGGTCTCGACGGTGGAGCACCCGAACGAGGTCCCGCACCTGCTCCACGCCCTCGGTCGCGCTGTCGGACGCGGTGAGGCAGGCGGATCGATGGCCAAGGCCACGGAGGCCGCCCTCACGGAGGCCGCTGCCCGTCGCATGGCGGCCGAATCCACGGGCAAGGTCGCCGTGCGCGTGGCGCCGATGATCTGGCACGAACCGCTGATGTCGGTTGGCCCACGGCGGTACGCGGGCGCCCTGCTCGAGGCCGTGGGATGGACCGTACCTGACCTTGATCCCGAAGGGAACGGGTATCCGGTCGTGACGCCAGAGTTGCTTGTGGAGCACCGCATCGAAGGGCTCCTCCTCTCCAGCGAGCCGCACGCCTTTGCCCTCGAAGAAGGCGAAGCCATCGCCGATGCCGTCGAAGCGCTCGGGGCCGCGCGGCCATGGTGCCGGTGCATCGACGGCGAGGCCCTGACCTGGTTTGGCGCACGGACCTGCCACGCCCTCAAAGACAGGGCCCTGGCCCCCTAGGACTCACAATTGGACGAATCAATCTGTGGCTGCTTTGGTTTTCATCCGTTTGCGATTCCACTTCTTGATACGAGGCAGTTGCCATTTGATGATGCCCGTCCAGAAGACGATGGCCACGACCGCTTGTCCAACAAACATGGTGAAGCCAGGATGGCCATCCCATGCATTGACATCGCCTGTGAAGGTGATACGTGCAAAGTACACTGAGATGATCATTCCGAATCCAAGATGGATCCAACGAAGAATGGTATTCCAATTTCTGGCCACATTCATTCATCCTTGTTTTCGTTCTTGTACTCTGCGAGTTTTTGTTCGTATTCTTCTTTGGAAAGACCGTGCCATCCTTTGCACATTCCTGTTGGTGATCTTCCGCATCCACATTTGCTCATAGGTTTCATTCCTCCTTGGCAATGGGAGCAATCCCTCCTATTAAGCAGGAAAAGTTCCGATTCAAAAACCAAAGTATCCGCAATGATACTGGATGGTTGATAGGACGAGGCTACTTGGTATCATTATGGCACCACAACATCCCAAGGAACCTGTTTGCCTGGAGTCCCGAGGTAGAGAATTCATTGGATTGTTAGGGAAATCCCATGTGCTCGACATGTTGTATTTCTTGTTCAACAACGAAGAATCTGTGAGGTTCAATCATCTCAAACGGGAAATTGGATTGACTGCGACCACCCTTAGTCGTCGTTTGGAAGAATTAGGCGACCAGGGACTTGTTGAACGAGAAGTTTTCGCTGAAGTTCCAGCGAGAGTTGAGTATAAATTGTCAGCGAAAGGCAGATCTCTTGGGCCAATCCTCAAATCTGCTTTTTCTTGGGTTGAGCGAGTCTATTCCTAGGAAGGCAAGGGGAGGCCACCAGTTCACCGGTTGATACGAAGGGTACCCTCGATGTCGTATAGGACTACAAGGGGGCCCCTTGTGTTTGGGCTACATATGGATTAGATTTTGTTCCGCTTTTTTCTTATCTTTCTTTCAAGTTTGATGCCGGCAATCAATTTCTTGTGTCTAGAAGATTCTTTGCTTTGCAATATGCCGAATATGATTCCACTGCATAAACCTGCCATGATGAGTATGTCTGCAACAGGGATCGTGGGGGGAGGAATGTTCAGGATCTCATCAAAGATGAAAATCAAGGAAAAGAAACCAATAATCGAGCCTAATGCAAAACTACCGTATTGTTTCTTACGAACCTCAGAAATCTCCGCCTCTCCATTTAACTCATCGATTTTGATTAATCGGTTGAGTTCTGTTTTTTCTTTTTCCCTCTCCCCCCAATCATCCTCTGCCACTTGGTCCACTCGTCGCTCTTCAGCGCCCGGTGGTAGTTCACACCGCTGCCTTCGGGGTACTCAATCTACTCGTACCCGTCCTCGGGGTTGATGCGGCCGTTGGCTTCCTTGGGGGGCGCTGGCTCGCTGAACACGTCATCGCCGCCGTCCTCAGCCATGGCGAGTTTCTCCTGAAGCAACTCGGTTCGCTCCGCAGCGTTCACCGTGGCGACCAGTCCGAAGTACGCGTCGTTGTGAGCGATGTGGACGAGGTCCTCGTGACTGCTAGCCAGCAGGTCGTTGATGAGCACGCCAATTTTCTCTCGGGTTGCGGCTTTGATCTCGTTGTTGGTGAAACGCGCCGTCAAGTCCGCCTTGAGCCCTCGCAACTCTTCGGCCAACGTGTCCGGTTCTTGGAAAAAGGCTTGAACGAGCGATTGCAAATAGGTCAGTTCGTTTTCCTCTTCCTTGGTCAGTTTCGAGTTGTTGCGGAAGACCTGAACCCATTTCACCGCCTCGGGCAACACCGAGGTCGCCATGTTGGTCTGCAGGAAGGTGAAGACCGCAAGTAAGAGAGCGCCCCAGCCAACGGCTTGGCCCAACTCACTCGACAGGAATCCCTCTTCGCTGGCCACGTTTTCGTCCTCGCTCTGAACGGTTACTGCGCATCCCAGCGAATCCACTTCCGTGCCCACGGGGGTACCGGGGCATTCGTCGTCCTCGTCCAATACACCGTCGCCGTCGGCATCAAGGATCACGTCCTCTTGATCGAACATGTTGGGAATGCCGTCGCCATCGTTGTCAACGCAGCCAAAATAGCCGTTGGCCGTGGAATTCCCGAACACCTGCGGGCAGTAATCCGCCATGACGGCCCCTTCGACGTATTGGCCTACGCCGGAGGCGGCTCTCGATTCGTTCCACGAACCGTTGCCCCAATTGTCGCCGTAGCCGTCGCCGTCGATGTCCGACCATTGGCTGGCGAGGTTGGTGAAGGCGTCAGGGTTCGTGCCCGTGGCGTTGTCGCCGTAACCGTCGCCGTCGCTGTCCACCCACTGGGTCATGTCGTCAGGGAAGGCGTCCTGGAGGTCGGGGATTTGGTCCCCGTCGCTGTCGAGGAAGTTGTTGATGAACGGATGGCTGTCGCTGTTGTCGCCGATGCCGTCGCCATCGGAGTCCATCGTTTCGCTCGCATCATTGGGAAAGGCATCGGCGTTGTCGCCCACCCCGTCGCCGTCGGAATCCATCGTTTCGTTGGCGTCAAAGGGGAAGGCATCGCTGTTGTCGCCAGCCCCGTCGCCGTCGCTGTCAAGGTACTCAAAGGCGTTGAAGGGAAACATGTCGGCGTTGTCGCCGTAGCCGTCGTTATCCGAATCCATCGTTTCGTTGGCGTCGTAAGGGAAGGCGTCGCCGTTGTCACCGACCCCATCGCCGTCGCTGTCCATCCACTCGCTGGTGTCGTTGGGAAACACGTCGCTGTTGTCGCCCACGCCGTCAAAGTCCGTGTCAAACCATTCGTTCGGGTTGTTCGGAAAGGCGTCGTTTTCATCGCTGTAGCCGTCGCCGTCACTGTCAGGGCATCCGTCCCGGTCGATGGTCGAGTCGCCCGCCGTGTTGGGGCAATCGTCGTCCACGTTGAGCACGCCATCCATGTCGACATCGTCGGGGGAAATGAACAGGAAGCTCAAGCCAAGCGGGTGCTCGGTGCCGTCCTCACCCCACAGGCTCAGGTTGACCGTTTCAGCGACGCTGCCTGCCGAGGGCGTGGTCACCACGATGGTCGTGTCATTGACCACGGTGCCCGTCACCTGCCCGTAGGCGCCAAAGTCCACGGTGATCTCCTGCTTGAGGTACATCCCGCTTGATTTGTTGGCGTACTTGAGGCGCTGATTGGTGGAATCGTAGTAGGCGACGTGAATCATGTTGTTCTCGTCAACGAAGATGTCGTTCTCTGAACCGACATCACCACCGGTGTCGACCGCCGTGAACATCCATGGATTGCCGGAATCGGGCACCAGCATGCCGTACGCCAAGTCATAGGAACCGGAATCGTACATCGAGGCGTGAACGTTGCCAAGCGCATCGGTCTGCATGCGGAAGCCGTTGTACCCTCCGGAGGAAGGCGTGTTGCTCCACGCTGAGCCCGACAGGCCCGTGGCGTGTTTGTACTGGCCCCCGCCGGCGTCCGTTCGGTACAACATCTGGAGGTTGTTGTCGTGGTCCACGACCATGTCGCTGTCGTAGCCCACGCCGCTGCCGCCGTCAACGGTGTAGCGCTGCCACGTCCCGCTGATGTTCGAGCCGATCAACTGGTCCTTGTTGGAGTGATGCCGGTAGGTCACGTGAACGTGGCCGTTCTGGTCAATGGCGATGGAGGAATCGCACCCAACGTACGTGGTCGTCGTGTCGATGGCTTGGGTGACCCAGTTTGAGCCATCGTGGTACTTGAGCATGGCACCGTTGCAGATGTAGCCCGCCTTGGCGTAGGCGATGTGGGGGCGGTCGTGAGCGTCCAACACAATGCGAATCTGGTTGTTGTAGACGTTGTTTTGCAGGGATTGCGTGGTCCACGCCGTGCCGTCGTAAACCCCGTAGTAGAGGTAGCCCGTGGTTCCTTCTTGTTTGAGGTAAAAGGCGAGGTGAAGGTTGTCGTGGCTGTCGATGGTCATGTCCGCTTCACGGCATCCGTAGCAATCCATGATCTTGGTGTGGCTCCAGGTCGTGCTTCCGGTCGTCAGTTTGGAATGCCACAGTTCATCGTCGCTCCAAATGACGTGAACGATGTGAATGGTTCCGTTTGAATCCACGACCACGCTGGGCGAGTAGCCTGCGCCCGTGACGTAATTGATGGTGTTCGTGGTCCATGTGTAGGGCTCGCCGTCGTTGGTGACGTTCTTGAACGCCATGTCGAGGAACCCTGAGCCTGTGATTGTGATGTCTTCGCCACCCGTGGTCCATCCAGAAGCGGGAGAAACCACGGCGTTTGCTTCGTGGTTCGTCTTGGAAGCCGTCTGAGCATCATCAAACTGGATCACACTTGTCCCGGTCAGCGGCAGAGCGAACGAGAGCAAAAAAAGCCATGCGAGAAGCCACGGACGCATGATTTAGTGAGGATGCAGCGATGTATAACATTGCCGAAAGGAGCATCAAACGGCGTTTGGTCCTTGAACGAAAAACACCAGCCACAGCAACGCCAGCAACGAACCGCACACTTGGAAAATTCGCTTTCCTGCGGTGCCTTGGGTGAACAGATGGTGAAGGCGAGCCCCCGCCAAGGTCCAAGCGATGATCGCCAGCAAACATAGCGTCAACGTGATGGCGATGATGGTGAAAATTCCCATCAGACCACCCCCCATGGGCTCGATGAATTGTCTCATCAGGATGATGACAAAGGCCACAATCCGCCGTATATTTGGTGTGTGATAGATGTTTATAACAAAAAATGCATTCTATCCATGGGTGTGAGGTAAACACCCACGAACACAAACAATACTGTTAACGAGGGTATTCAGTGGGTCGATACAGACGCTAGGGTTGTGCACGTACCGGTACACAAGGGGGCCCATCGGGTCAGGGCGTTTCCGGCTCGTCGAGGGACTCCGACCGTTCAAGCAGGCGCAGTTCGCTCGGGGACTCGAGCGCCACCACGCCTCGAAGGCCGTGCGCTTCGCGCATCGCAGGCGGTGCATCAGCGATCTTCACCCGCGTGCCGCGAAGGCCAAGGTGGTCGCCCGGCCCGATGGCCAGCGCACCGTCGGGCAACCACAGACCGAGCGTTCCCAGGTCGGCGTGGTGGGCGACGATCATCGCCCGCCCCTCCTCGTCCTCAACGAGCCGAAGGACGACCAAGGGGGCCGATTCGGGGATCAGGTCGGCGGCTTCACTCCACGCGCTCGCGGTGGCTTCCAACGGAGCGGCCTGCGCTTCGAGCTGCTCACCGACCTCGTCCCGTGCCGCCTCGACCGTTGCTGCTTCGGCATCGCCAACGTCGTGCAGGCCGTCAAGGAGGGCGGTCAAGGCCTCGTCCTCCTCCCGTTCGCTGGACGCGAGCGCGCTTTCGACGAGCATCATGGTTTCCAGCATCTCGGCCATGGCCGAGTCATCGCCCACGGTCACGGCGCACTCCATCGCTTCGTCGATCAGCTCGAGCGCGAGGTCGGCACGGTCGATGGCCAGGAGGGCGCGGCCTGCATCGTGGAGGGTCGCGACCGCACCGGCACGGTCCGCTTCGAGCAACCGTCGTGCGGTGTCCACGTGCACGGCCGCCGCCTCGCCGTCCCCCATCATGTGACGGGCGATGGCGGCCAGCACGAGCATGGGGCGCCTGTCGGCCTCGACCTCGTTGGCTTGACGTTCCGCCGCCTCCAGCAGCGAGGCGGCACGTTCGGCGTCGCCCCGGGCCAAGGCCAGCATGCCGAGGCGCTGCTTGACGCGCAGTTCAGCACCGGTATCGGCGACGAGGGTCGCTTGGTGAAGCGCGAGGCCGAGGTGCATCCGTGCAAAGTCGTAACCGCCCTGCATCCGGTGCATGATGCCGAGGGCGGTGTGGGCCCGCTGCAGGCTGCCTGCCATGGCGCGGTGCGCCAGTTCCGCCAGGTCTTCGCTGAGGGGCGAGAGCCCGAGGCCAACGGCCTCGAGGACTTCGGTCATCACGGCTGTGGTCTCCGTGATGGCCTCGGCGAGGGCATCGGCTCCGCGACCAAGGCGAAGCGCTTCGAGGTGGTCGTCAAGTCTGCCCGCAGGCGCGCAGACCTCCGGCAGCGGGCCGAGGGCGGTGAGCACGCTTGACTTCACGCGCTCACCGCGGAGGTGGCGCACCAGGCCACGCACGAGGCGGGCTTCGTCGTCGAGGTTGGGCGAATCCTCCACGGGTGCCGCAGGGGCCCTCCCGGACAGCAGGGAATCGACCATCCATGTCAGTTTCTCCTGGATGTTGTACTCCTTCGCCCGGCTGATGGCATAGGACATCTCGGCCGCGCGCACCCGGCGGGACAGGCTGCGAAGGTTTCCCGCCCCTTTGCCGGAGGCGCGGTCGGCCATGTGCTGGAGGAAGGTGGAGGGCGGGCACGTGCTGTAGCCAAGGTTTGCCTTCTCCGCGGTGGTCGTCATCTTGTAGTCGTCCGAGACGAGCATGACGCTGAGTCCTTCGCGGTTGAACTGGTTCGCGAGCACCATGAGGGAGAGGTCCACGTCTTGCGGCGCGGCCGTTTCGCCGATCATTTGCGCAAGGCCCCGCACTTGGCCTTCGTCCACAGTCGTCGTGCGGAGGAGCGGCTCCAGCACATCAAGGAGACGTGGCGCGTTTTTTTGCCGCGAGAGCCGCACCGTGGCGACTTCGCGGTGCACGCCAGGCGTGACGTGAATCACACCGTTTGGCCCAAGCGCGGAACGCAGGTCGTTGAGCAGGCTTGGTTGTGCCTTCTGCCCCATGTGAATGAAGCAATTCGAATCGACGACCCACGCGTCCACCATGCGACGTCCGCAGCGAGGACGGCTGAAGACGCTTGGGGAGAAGAGGGGAGCGACGGCGTCCCGCAGGACGCCGCCGCTCGGCCGAGGCCACTGGGCCTTGGTGCGATGGTGTTCAGGTTCTGGACCTGATCAAGCCATGGCCGCGGAGGCCTTCTTCGCACCCATCCAGGCGACGATGCCGAAGCCGACCTTGTTGATCACGTCCGCGATGTTGTAGAGCACGGCCATGATTTCCGCGCTGACCGCATCGGGGAGGATGTCCGCGGTGGGGTTGAACAGGTAGCCGATCGGGTAGATGATCCAGCCAAACACGATGAAGCTGCGGAGGGCGTTGACGCTCCACTGCAGTTCGTCCTTGATCTTGCTGTTGTCGACGCCCTTGCCCGAGGAGAAGGGGGTGCCGGTGGCGACGATGATCATCGCCCAGCCGACGCCACCGAGGACGAGGCCGAGGAGGCCGTTCATGATGCCAGCCTCGCCGAGGTAGCCGAACAGGATCATGATGATCGCACCGGAGAAGCACACACCGGTGAAGCCCAAGCCGAGGAACTTCTCATCGGTGATGGCGTCCTTGCCCACGAGGGACGGGAACTTGAGCGCCATGAGGGGCACGGTGATGATCCAGTCCATGTAGCGG
>Ga0255780_10005970_pt1 | contig 10196 bp, 9 predicted proteins | sample 071ome_32_FD_179978 | JGI IMG/M metagenome (GOLD analysis project Ga0255780, IMG submission 179978) | Coastal salt marsh microbial communities from the Groves Creek Marsh, Skidaway Island, Georgia - 071405AT metaG (version 2) | ecosystem: Environmental > Aquatic > Marine > Intertidal zone > Salt...
CCTGCCCACCCCCAATTTACCCGCCCTTGAGCAACCCTGGAATACGGTGGTTGCCGGGGTTGGTGGCACTGGGGTGCTAACCATTACCTCGCTGATTGCCATGGCGGCTCATATTGAAGGTAAAGGGTGTGCGACATTGAATCAGACCGGCCTTGCGCAAAAGTTTGGTGCAGTGGTGAGCCATGTTCGCGTTGCCAAGGCGCAGGCAGATATCAAAGCCGTTCGTATCCCAGCGGGCGAGGCAGACCTGCTCATAGGATGTGATCTGGTGGTCAGCACCGGCTACGAGGCGATGGGCAAGGTTGCGCATGGACGCACCCATGCTGTGATCAACGATAACGAGCAACCCACAGCCGCCTTTGTTCAGGACCCCGACACACATTTTCCGGCCGAGGGCATGCGCCAAAAAGTGATTGCGGAAGTGGGAGAACAACTGGAGTTTGTCCATGCCACCAACATCGCGCTGAAACTGACCGGTGACGCCATTGGTACTAATCTCTTTTTGCTCGGATACGCCTGGCAGCGTGGCTGGGTCCCCGTCAGTCAAGCGGCGCTTGAGCACGCCATTGAATTGAACGCGGTGGCCGTTGATTTCAACAAGCGCGCTTTCCTACTTGGCCGCCGTTTCGCCCATCAACCTGCACTCGTGGAATCGCTTTTACCGAGGGAATCACAGGAAATTGTTACCGATCTGACATTAGACCAGCTCATTGAGGATCGCTTTGAGCGACTCTCAGCCTACCAATCGGTGAGCTATGCACGACGTTATCGGGATCGTGTTGACGCAGTTCGTAAGATCGACAGTGACCCCCACACCGGAGACTCCCTCACGCGGGTGGTTACCCAACAACTTTTTAAGCTAATGGCCTATAAAGACGAATACGAGGTCGCGCGCCTGTATACCGACGGCACCTTTCAGGCCAGACTAGCTGCGCAATTCAAAGGTAATTACTCGCTCAGATTTCACTTGGCGCCGCCTTTATTGAGTAAAGCCGACCCCAAGACAGGCAACGTAAAAAAGCGGGAATTTGGCCCCTGGGTCATGCCACTGTTTCGACTACTCGCAAAGCTGAAATGGCTACGCGGCACACCGTGGGATCTTTTTGCATTAAGCGCGGAACGCAAACAGGAAAGAGAAGATCTGGCGCGCTACGAGGCGGACCTCGCTGAAGTATGTGAAACCCTGACGCCGGATAATTACCCCGCGGCACAGGAATTGCTGAATCTGCCAGAGAAATTACGTGGCTATGGTCATGTGAAAGCGCGAAATCGACACGCCTTACTGGCGAGACGCTCACAGCTCCTTGGTGAATTTCGCGGCGAAATTCAATACGTGGAAATTACCCAGAAAAGTGCTGCGTAATGATCAAGTCACCGCAATGCAGCAACGCCTTGAAGCTCAGTCGACGCCAAAGTGGCAAAGCCTGAATAGGTGAGGCGATCAAAGCCTTTTGCGGAAAGGGAAAAGTTGGTCGGGACGGCAGGATTTGAACCTGCGACCACCACACCCCCAGTGTGGTGCGCTACCAGACTGCGCTACGCCCCGAATGGACGCGGATCATACCCAAATTCTATGGGCGTTTAAACTGAAGAAAGTAAAGAACGGGCTTTCTCGAGGTCGCTAAGACTCTCGCGGATGGCCGCTTGCACCTCCACCGGTGTGGGCTCTCTGCGCTCGTTACTCAAACGCTGGCGGGCACCGCCGATGGTGTAGCCCTGAGAGTAGAGCAGGCTGCGGATCGTTCGCACCAACTCCACATCCTCGCGCTGGTAATAACGCCTATTCCCGCGACGCTTGACGGGGCTGAGTTGCGGAAACTCCTGTTCCCAGTACCTCAGCACATGGGGCTTCACGGCGCACAGCTCGCTCACCTCACCAATCGTAAAATAACGCTTGCCGGGAATCGCCGGCAACTCGTCGTTATGCAACGGATCAAACATCAATTAAACCTTCATCTCCCATACTCACGTCGACACGGGCCTTGAGTTTTTGGCCCGCTTTGAAGGTGACCACGCGACGGGCAGAGATAGGGATCTCCTCACCCGTCTTTGGATTCCTGCCCGGACGCTGGCGTTTATCCCGCAAATCAAAATTGCCAAAACCTGAAAGCTTTACCTGCTCGTTATTTTCGAGGCAGATGCGAATCTCCTCAAAAAATTGCTCTACCAGCTCTTTCGCCTCGCGCTTGTTCAAGCCCAGACGCTCGTGTAGCCGATCAGCCATTTCAGATTTGGTCAGTGCAGTCATGTCTTCGATCAGTGCCGAAGTCTGGCATCCAGTTTTTCGCTCAAAGATTCAATAACTTGCTGAAGGGTCGCGTTAACCTCTTCGTCAGTTAGAGTGCGACTTTGATCTCGGAAAGTCAAACCAATCGCCAGACTTTTCTCGGTATCAGCCACCCCATCGCCCTCATAAACGTCAAAGATGAGTGCGGCTCCCAGTAACTGCCCCGCCGCATCGGCCGCACAATCGAGCACGGCCATTGCCGGGGTTGCCTTGCTTACCGTCACAGCGATATCCCGACGGACCTCAGGAAACCGTGAGATATCCCGAAAAGCCGGAACCAGTCGTCGAGAGACCGGTTCCAAATCGAGCTCCGCGACATACGTGTGCGTCGGCAGGTCAAGCTGCTGCGCTGAGCTGGGGTGTATCCGGCCCAGCACCCCGACGACCTCCTCTCCGAGCAAAATCTCGGCGGTCTGGCCATCATGTAAACCCGCCTTCACAACTGGGCGAAAGCTTGGGGTATCACCCGAAGCGACAAAGAGCGCCTCGATTTCGCCCTTCATATCGAAAAAATCTACCGGCTGTGACTTACCCTGCCAACTCTCTGGATGTCGAGATCCACATAACAGCATCGCCAAGCCAGGTTTTTGCTGGTACTGAGCTCCCGGTAAAAACCGGAGACCCGACTCGAACATCCGGATTCGATTCTGCTGACGCGCAATATTGTGGGCTGCCGTGCCCAGCAAACCCGGTATCAGCGAAGTCCGCATGACGGCCAAATCACTGGATATCGGATTTCTTAGCGATATCGGAGCGATATCGGGATCAATGAGCTGCTGTAACTCAGGGCTGATAAAGCTGAAGGTGATAGCCTCACTGAAACCTCTCGACACCAAGCGATGTTTGATGAGGTCCAGTGGCGTCTGGGATTCGCGCAAGGGACGTGCCGTGGCCGCGCCGCGCAGCGGCTCCACCGGAATATTGTCATAGCCGTGGATGCGAGCAATCTCCTCAATCAGGTCGGCTTCGCAACCCATATCGAAGCGCCAGCTGGGTGCAGTACAACGCCAAACACCGTGCTCGGCGCCCGACTCCATGTCAAAACCCAGGCCGGTAAAAATTCGCTCGACCTCTTCAGCCGCAATCTCAATACCGAGCATTTTTCTGATGGCATCAGTTCGCAAGGGCACGGGTTCGCGCACAGGCAAGTCTGCTGGAGCAGATACATCAACGACGGGGCCCGCCTCACCCCCTACCCAATCGAGCAGCAAGGCTGTTGCCCGCTCGATCGCGCGATACGCCAGTTCAGGATCAACGCCGCGCTCATACCGATGTGACGCATCGGTATGCAATCCATACTGCCGAGCACGACCAGATATCAATTCTGGGGTAAAGAACGCTGCCTCAAGGAAAAGATGCTGTGTGTTGGCACTGATGCCGCTGCCTTCGCCACCCATAATACCCGCCAGCGCAAGTGCCTTCTGATGATCAGCAATCAACAACGTACCTTCTGACAACGCCCGCTCTTCGCCATCCAGCAGCGTGATCCGCTCTTTCGGCTCCGCCTCACGAACACGGATACCCCCATCCAGCGTGTCCAGATCAAAAGCATGGAGCGGCTGACCCAACTCCAGCATCACGTAATTAGTAATATCCACTACCGGATCGATAGAACGAATACCGGCTCTTCTCAATCTCTCGATCATGAAAAGCGGCAACGGCTTTGAAACGTCGACGTTACGAATGACACGGCCAAGATAGCGCGGGCACTTCTCTGTGCTCAGCACCTGCACGGGAAAAGTATCCTCAATAGTGGGCTGCACGTTTTCAACAGGCGGGGCGTCTAAGGTGGTCCGCGTTGCCACGGCAATATCTCGCGCCAACCCCATTACACCCAAACAATCGGCGCGGTTGGGCGTCAGGCCAATTTCTATGAGTCGATCATCGAGGCCCAAGTAGTCTTCAATCGCCTGACCCACCGGCGCGTCCTGAGCCAATGCCAATAATCCATCATGGTCGTCCGACAGTGTCAGTTCTGCGGCGGAGCAAAGCATCCCCCGGGACTCAACACCGCGCAGCTTGGTCTTTTTGATTTTGATTCCACCGGGCAATGTAGCGCCTGGCTGGGCCAGCGGCGCCTTCAAGCCCGCCGCAGCGTTGGGCGCACCACATACGATCTGGATCAGTTCGCCTCCGGCGTTAACACTGCAGACCTTGAGCTTATCGGCGTCGGGGTGCGGCTCAGCGCTCACAATTTCCGCAACGACCACACCGCTCAACCCTTCTACGACCGGTGTCACGCCGTCAACCTCAAGGCCTGCCATCGTCATGCTGTGGGCGAGCGCGTCACTGTCCATGTCAGGACTCACCCACTCTCTCAACCATTTTTCAGAAACAATCACGCCGGCACCTCAGCGGAACTGCGCGAGGAAGCGCAGATCGTTTTCAAAGTTGAGTCGCAAATCGCCGATGCCGTAGCGCAACATTGCCAGACGCTCAACCCCCATTCCGAAGGCAAAACCCTGAAAACGGTTGGTATCGACGCCGCTCATCTCCAGTACTCGCGGGTGCACCATTCCGCAGCCCATGACCTCCAACCAGCCAGTTCCGCTGCAGACTCGACACCCCTCCCCTGCACACTTCACACACTGGATGTCGACCTCTGCGGAGGGTTCAGTAAAAGGAAAATACGACGGACGAAATCGCACGGCCAGCACATCTTGCTCGAAAAATGCGTGCAGAAAATCCTGAATGACCCCTTTCAGCTGGCCAAAGCTCACATCCTCATCGATCAACAACCCTTCTACCTGATGAAACATGGGGGAGTGAGTCAGATCGGAATCGCATCGATACACTCTGCCAGGACAAATCACGCGTAAAGGCGGCGTCTGCGACTCCATCGTGCGCACCTGAACACCCGAGGTGTGCGTTCTTAAAACATGCGAATCGTCAATATAAAAGGTGTCATGCATGGCTCTCGCGGGATGATGCGCGGGAATGTTGAGCGCCTCAAAATTGTGATAATCATCCTCAATTTCCGGGCCCTCGACGACTTTGAAACCGAGCTCGGAGAAAAAATCTGACATACGCTCTATGGTGCGCGTGATGGGGTGATGCGAGCCAACTTCCGATCCTCGGCCCGGGAGCGTGACGTCGAGCGCTTCTCTCGCCAACTGCTCTGTAATGGCTTGATTCTGGAGGAGTGCCTTACGCTCGCTAATTAATGCATTGAGCAGCTCTTTTACGGCGTTGATCTCAGCACCCATTCTGGGTCGCTCTGATGCATCAACCTGACCCAGAGACTTAAGGAGGTCCGTAACACGGCCCTTTTTGCCTAACCATTCCACACGCAGTTTTTCGAGCGCGCCAGAATCTGCCGCCGACTCAATGGCGGCAGTCGCCTCTATTTTCAGGTCTTCCAGTGCTTGCATTGGCTCGATGTTGCGGAGTCGCTCTCCAATGTGTCAATAAAAAGGGGAGACATTCGCCTCCCCCTACGCTGACTCAGTCAGACAAAACCGTCTGAATCTAGAGTATCAGGCTGCCAGAGCAGTGCGAGCGCGCTCGACCACCGCCGCGAAGGCCTCCTTATCATAAACTGCCAGATCAGCCAGGACTCTCCTGTCCAGCGCAATGTCAGCGCGCTTGAGACCATTAATCAGCCGGCTGTATGTCATCCCATTGGCGCGCGATTGCGCGTTGATTCGGGTGATCCACAGCGCCCTGAACTGTCGCTTGCGTTGCCGACGGTCACGATAGGCGTATTGGCCAGCTTTGGTCACTGCCTGCTTGGCAACTCGGAATACGCGCGATCGCGCACCGTAGTAGCCTTTGGCTTGCTTCATAATTTTTTTGTGACGGCGATGCGCCGTAACTCCACGTTTTACGCGAGGCATAAGTCAGTTCTCCCAATCCGTATCAAGCGTTACTTGGCGCGCAACATGCGATCGATCAATACCTCATCTGATTTATGAATCATTGAGGTACCGCGCAACTGCCGCTTTCGCTTGGTCGTCATCTTGGTCAGGATATGGCTTTTATAAGCGCTCTTGCGCTTGTAGCCACCTGCTGTTTTCTTGAACCGCTTGGCGGCCCCGCTGTGAATTTTTGCTTTTGGCATCACTCTTACTCCATATCTAGGACCGAGCAGGCCTTTGGCCAGTCGGTGCGTGACTTAATCGGATACTAGGGCATTCACGGGCCACTAGTTCCGCTTTTTCGGGGCAATCACCATAGTGAGTTGCCGACCTTCCATTTTCGGGAACTGTTCGACGTTGCCTAATTCCAGCAAGTCGGCCTCTACCCGCTTGAGGAGCTCCATGCCGATTTCCTGATGCGCCATCTCACGGCCACGATACCGCAGTGTGACTTTGGCCTTGTCGCCGTTTTCGAGGAACCGCACCAGGTTGCGCAGCTTCACCTGATAGTCCCCTTCTTCCGTCCCCGGACGAAACTTCATTTCCTTGATTTGTGTGCGCTTGGCGCGTTTGCGTTGCGCTGACTTCTGCTTTTTGGACTCAAAAACGTGCTTGCCATAGTCCATGATCTTGCAAACGGGCGGATCATTATCCGCCATCATCACCAGATCCATGCCTGCAGCTTCGGCAGCGGCCTGCGCCTCTGCGTTAGAGACGATGCCCAACTGGGTTCCTTCCGCATCGATCAGTCGGACCTTGTCCGCTGTTATCTGATCGTTAGTCAGTGCCTTTTTACTGTTGCCTTCGCTCTTGATACCGCCTCTCTCCCATCAAGGTTGTAATAATGGAGGCTGTTATCCGGGCTACTGCAAACAATCGGGCTCTTCCTCCACCACAAACAGGGCCGCGAGTTTACTGCCCGTGCCCATGATTCACAAGCGAAAAGATGCGCTACAAATTGACGGTTTGGCCCACCACCGGAACCGCATTCAGATCTCAATCTAGGGCGGTGTCAGTAGCTCCGGATCCAGAGTCCTGCTTGACCGCCAATGGCGGGTGGAGCTTTAACCGGCAATCGAGAGCCGAGTCCACTCTCTAGGCGTACAACCGAATCTGCGCTGGAAAAATCGGCTGAAGTTTCCAGAAGTGGCGTAACCGAGCTGCTCTGCAATCGATTGGGTAGGAAAAATCGCACTCTCAAGGAGCGGCAGACAGATTTCGGCGCGCACGTCGTCCACCAGATCGGAAAAACGACATGATAGTTCCTTTTCAAACCGACGTTGCAAGGTGCGCTTATCGCAGTTAAGTCGGTTAGCAAGATGGGTCAGATCACAATCACCCTGCGGTAAATGAGCCCGAATCCAGCTACAGGTATCGTTTCTTAACAGATCAGCTTTCGCCACGTCCTGATAACGCTCTCGTTCCGCCATCATCGCCACATTCTGCGGCAGGGCTTCCCTACGGGGATTAGGCAAACTCAGACAAGCGCGGTCTATCAGTAATTCCGTCTCGGTCGCATCCGACTCGAGCGGCACACCCATAAACTGTTCAGGCCACTCCGACTGGAATTGAGAGGCTTTTACTCTTATTAAAACTGGCTTGAACGCCTCGCCCAATGCTGCACCGAAGCCAGCCACCAATTGCAGCGTCCCCAGCACCAGCATTCTCTCCGCCTGATGGACATCTAAACCGACCGGCCGATCAAACCAAGCCGTCATGGCGGCATGATCTCCTCGCATGCTGCCTGTCCAGTGAAGGGGCTCAGCGTGGCGGCAGTTGTATCGCAGCAACGCCTTTAGCGCGTCCGCCACCGTCTCCGAGCTCGCTATGAGGGCGCCCAGCACACCGCCGCATCGGAGATCCTGCTGCGCTGCCAGCTGTATGAGCGCCGATTCGGACTCCGAACACAGGGGATCAAGTAGCTGAGCAATGTCCGTCGCCATGAGCATGGGCGTGAGTCCCTGAGGGGTGACCGCGGACTCTATGACGCGCTCATACTGGGAGAGATAGGCTTCGCTCGGAGCCAATTTCGCGGCTCCCCACAGAGCGGCGGTACTAATGGCATGCCCCATTTGCCATCCTTTCTGTCGTTGTTTACCCGATAGATAACATAACGCTGTGATTTAGTACATATATCTGTCAGTTAAGGCGGGGACGGGGCGCGCCGTCGATTCGGGGAGCTGCATGGCGTATTTGGACTGTGACACTGGATCACGCTCGCTTGGGCTGGCAACCACCCGGTATCACAACACATGCTCAGGTAGTGCATACTGGGCGGCGGCCAAAGAGCGGTTAACTAGACTGTCAGGAACGCTCTGTCACAGATTACACTGAAGATTGGGAATCCCTCGCCGATCATACATTCACCCAAGTTGACCACGATCATGCGCAAATCTAACCAGCCCCTCGCCCTAATACACTTGATAGGAAGCCTCGCACTGGTTGCGTCAATTCAATCCCTTGCGGCTCTCGCTTCGTCAGCGGTTACAGTCTCGCATGGATGGGTGACCGATTATTACCTCAGCCACTGGGAGGACCCCAACCTACCCGTTGGCGTTCTCAGGGGACTGGGTCCGCACGATCAAGATATGACTACTCATTCTCCCGACCTCGATCAATCCGAGACCGACGGGTTAGAACCAAGCCGGTCTGAAGAGACGACTGCTTTAAGGGACCACACTGCGATTCTTTACACACTCGACCTGAACGAGAGAGGCATGCAGATGGTCGTGAGCACCAAGACCACGCTTCAGCCAGGAGATTGCGCCGCACTAGAACGCACGGACGAAGTCATCAACCTAAGACGTGTTAGCCCGGCATTTTGCGATCCTGCCAACCAGGAGATTGTTAAGCGCCTTTTATCGCTCAGTATCGAGCGAGCCGCTCGCTGCATTGCTTCGCGCGAAGCCGACGCAACTCAACCGACAATGCCTGCAGTTCAGGAGAGAATGGTCGAGTTAGCGATGCTGTGTGACGGCGGTTGAGAGGCTGGGACCAACGGCTAGCGATATGGGTACTCCGGGCGAATCCCGGCGCTTAATCAGCGATACGACCCTTTCGCATCACACCTTTATTCAGCACGTCTGCTAACGCGGGTAACGTCAGAGAGCCCATGTCCTCGCCATGTCTTGCCCTGACCGACACCGTCTGGGAGTCCATTTCCTTGTCACCAACCACGATGACGTAAGGCACCTTGGCCAGTTCCAATTCGCGAATTTTGAACCCAATTTTCTCATTGCGTAAATCAGTATCAACACGCAATCCAAGGCTTCGTAGTTGCTCGGCCACGCTTTCCGCATAGGCGGCATGCTTGTCCGTAATATTGGCCACCACAGCCTGCCTTGGAGCCAGCCAGACAGGAAAATCCCCCTCATAGTGCTCTATCAATATGCCAATAAAGCGCTCGAAAGATCCCAATACTGCGCGATGAAGCATGACCGGTATTTTTCTCGATCCATCTTCAGCCACGTACTGCGCGTCAAGCCGGCCCGGCATGGAGAAATCCACCTGAATAGTGCCCAATTGCCAGACGCGGCCGATGCAGTCTTTGAGCGAGAACTCGATCTTCGGGCCATAAAAAGCACCCTCACCGGGTAGCTCTTCCCAGGGCAATCCCTTGGCATTGAGCGCCTCAGCGAGTGCGGCCTCGGCGCGGTCCCAGTCTTCATCAGAACCGACCCGCTCGGCAGGCCGGGTAGAGAGCCGATAGATGACCTCACTGAAACCGAAGTCGGCATAGACCTCGTGCAGCATATCGATGAATTGCGAGACCTCGGGCTGGATCTGCTCCTCGGTACAGAATATGTGGGCGTCGTCCTGCGTAAAACCGCGGACACGCATAATGCCGTGCAGCGATCCCGAGGGTTCGTTGCGGTGGCAGCTACCGAACTCAGCGAGTCTAAGCGGCAGATCGCGATAGGACTTGAGGCCCTGATTAAAGACCTGCACATGACAGGGGCAGTTCATGGGCTTCACCGCGAACTGGCGCTCCTCGGCTTCGAGCGTGAACATGCCCTCGGCAAACTTGTCGGCGTGACCCGAGCGCTGCCAAA
>Ga0255780_10005984_pt1 | contig 10184 bp, 8 predicted proteins | sample 071ome_32_FD_179978 | JGI IMG/M metagenome (GOLD analysis project Ga0255780, IMG submission 179978) | Coastal salt marsh microbial communities from the Groves Creek Marsh, Skidaway Island, Georgia - 071405AT metaG (version 2) | ecosystem: Environmental > Aquatic > Marine > Intertidal zone > Salt...
TCTGACAATTTTGGTAACCGCGGATTGCAAAACTTCGATAGTGTAGGAAATTTGACTATTGGTTTCCGCTCAGGGTTCAATGCATAAAATATAGTCTAAAACCGCATATTGTGGATAGTAGCGTCATCTGCGCTCAGTAATTGCGCCAAGCTTATATTATAGTTTCGCGTCATGTGTACTAGTTCACTAGAGAGTTGCATGGCCATCGAAACTCGCTATCTAGCGTTCATAGTAAAACCGTGTTTGATCAGTACTTTGATCAAAGCATGCCAAATTAGCTGGCGCGGCGTTCCTGAAAGCTTAGAGCAATAAAGCTGGGCATGTGCTCCCCCATGCCGACAACCGAGTTGCCGCCACCACACCGATCTTTGCGACGTTTGTTTTGATTGTTTGGCTTTTCGGCTGCCTCAGCTATTGGCTCACGTGCTTGTGCAGGTTCGGATGGCTTTTCATGCGCTGGCTTTTTCTTCGGCGTCCATTCCTCTATTAGGGCCGCTGGGATATCCAGTCGCGTGATTTCCTTCTGGATCAATGCCTCGACCGCGGCGAACGCTTTTTCGTCACGCTTTGCGCAGATCATGAATGCGCTACCGGACCGTCCAGCGCGACCTGTGCGGCCAATGCGGTGCACGTAATCTTCGGCGTGTCCTGGAACATCAAAGTTGAAGACATGACTAACCGATGGTATATCCAAACCCCGCGCCGCAACATCTGATGCGACAAGAAATTTCAAGCGCCCTTCGCGATAATCATCCAAGGTTTTCATTCGCTGCGCCTGATCCAAATCACCATGGATTGGCGCGGCCTGATACCCATATTTATTTAGTGACTTTGCGCAGATATCCACATCTGTTTTGCGATTACAAAAGATAATGGCATTGGTCAGTGCGTCCCCTTCTTGATCGATCAAGGCGCGCAATAACTGGCGTTTTTGCGACCCTTCACGATCCTTTCGGGTGCCTTTAAACATCACAACACTTTGTGAGATATTTTCGGACGCTGTCGCTTGACGTGCCACCTCGATTCGTTCGGGACCCGAGAGGAACATATTTGTTATACGTTCAATTTCTGGGGCCATCGTGGCAGAGAAGAATAGCGTTTGACGCGTGAACGGAGTCAGGCCAAAGATACGTTCGATATCGGGTATAAATCCCATATCCAACATGCGGTCTGCTTCATCAACCACCATGACTTGCACGCCTGTTAACAAAAGTTTTCCACGTTCGAAATGATCAAGTAGACGACCAGGGGTCGCGATCAAAACATCAACGCCTTTATCGATTAATGCATCCTGATCCTTAAAACTAACCCCACCAATTAATAGTGCCTTGGTCAGTTTCAAATGCTTAGAATAGGTGTCAAAGTTTTCAGCAACTTGGGCCGCCAATTCACGGGTTGGGCATAACACCAAGGAACGCGGCATGCGCGCACGCGCGCGCCCCCGCGCTAGCATATGGATCATCGGCAATGTAAAGCTTGCGGTTTTTCCTGTTCCCGTTTGGGCGATGCCCAGAACGTCCTTACCCTTCAATGCGGCGGGAATTGCGCCCGCTTGGATTGGGGTCGGGGTTTCATATCCAGCCTCAGTGATGGCTTTCAAAATTTTTGGATTTAGCTCCAAATCAGCAAATGTGGTCATGTGTATCCGTTTGTTACGGACACTTTTTGGCCCGCGCGTCTGATCGTCATCGCGCGGCCTACCTCGCACAGGGCGCGCTCTATGCGTTGCTTCTACGCTATAACCTATCCTAACGTCAATGCATACGGCATTTGGCCCATATCAAATTGAAAAATTTGGAAAATACTGTGTCCGTTTGGTGTCCAAGTTAAACTTATACAAACAATACAGATCACATTACTAAAATCGCGCAGCCAACTCGGGCATGGCAATGCAAAATGCGTGACACAGTCTTTTCACGCCTGCGACACCTTCGCTTTGTTCCAAATCTTTTAGGATGTCGTTCAGGCGGGCAGGTTCTGTTTCAAATGCTTTGTCGCTTCAAATTTCCTCAAGATATTATCCCGAGGCGAGGCGATGTTGATATGTACGTTAAATTTTCACCGATCTATCAGTGTGATAATAAGCCAATTCCGAATGAGCCATTGTTTGATTTTGTGTCATTAAGTGTTGAATAGTCGCAAAATGCATGCGCGGCGCCACAAGTTCGGCTACGTTGCGGAAAAAGCACCTACCACCTAGATGGCTTAGGAGCCAACCCCAAACCTTGGCCCCAAATTCAGGATGGGATCGCGTGCTAATTTAACGGCGGCGAGAAAAAGGCGTGGCTAACCTTTTGAACTCGTCCGGACCCATTTAATCATGTTTGTCTGGTCCCAAATAATCTACGGATAGGCGCATGCACACATGACATCGTCGAACATATGCGCTAGACCTATGCCCCCATTTGCGTGACTTGGCACATACAAAAATTCATCATTATCAAAACGGCTCCTGTCAGTAATTCCAAAGACATTGTCACACTTACACCATCATTTCCTTTGTCGCGGTCAGATTAACATCCGGATAATCGCGTTCAACCCGATCAATATCCCACTGCAACCGCGTCAGGAATACCATGTCGCCATCGTGGTCGGTTGCGATATGCTGTTTGTTTGTCGCTGCGAATTTGTCTTGGGACTGTTTATCACCCTGCACCCAACGGGCTGAGGTGAACTGGGACTGCTCAAAACGTACGGGTAGCCCATATTCCAATTCAATGCGACTTGCCAAAACTTCAAACTGCAATGCACCCACGACTCCGACAATAAAGCCTGTTCCAAAGGTTGGTTTAAATACTTTTGCGGCACCTTCTTCGGCAAATTGCATCAACGCTTTTTCGAGATGCTTTGCCTTCATCGGGTCGCCTGCGCGGCAGGCTTGCAAAAGCTCGGGTGCAAACGATGGGATTCCCGTAACGCGGATCTGTTCCCCTTCTGTCAGGGTGTCGCCGATGCGCAATTGTCCGTGGTTTGGAATGCCGATGATATCGCCTGCCCATGCCTCTTCAGCCAATTCACGATCTGCGGCAAGGAACAGAACAGGGTTTGACACGGCCATTGGTTTTTTGCTGCGCACATGAAGCAGTTTCATACCCCGCTTGAAATGCCCTGAGGCCAGTCTGACAAAGGCCACACGGTCGCGATGCTTTGGATCCATATTGGCCTGCACCTTAAAGACAAATCCAGAAACTTTGGGTTCTTCTGGTGCGATTTGACGGGGATCTGCGGATTGAATTTGCGGCTCTGGCCCGTATCTTCCGATGCCGTCCATCAATTCTTTGACGCCAAAGGAATTTATCGCTGATCCAAACCAAATGGGTGTCATGTGTCCCTCTAACACCGCTTGGGGATCTAGGGTTGGCAAAAGCTCGCGGGCCATTTCAACCTCTTCTAGGAATTTTTCCAAAAGATGTTTGGGCACATGCTCTTTCAGTTTTGAGTCATATAATCCTTTAATCTTAATGCTTTCCGCAACACGGTTTCTGTCGGCGCGGTCCATCAATTCCAGTCGGTCGTTTAAAAGATCATAACATCCCAAAAATTCACTGCCGACCCCAATAGGCCAACTGGCGGGGGTGACATCGATTGCAAGATTTTCTTGGATTTCATCGATTATTTCAAATGTTTCGCGGCTTTCGCGGTCCATCTTGTTACAAAAGGTCAAAATCGGAAGATCGCGCAGGCGGCAAACTTCGAACAGTTTGCGGGTTTGACTTTCGACACCCTTTGCACCGTCAATCACCATTACGGCAGCATCCACGGCTGTGAGTGTGCGATAGGTGTCTTCGGAAAAATCGCTATGGCCCGGTGTGTCAACAAGGTTGAAACGGAAATCATGGTATTCAAAAGACATGGCAGAGGCACTGACTGAAATACCACGATCCTTTTCCATCTGCATGAAATCCGATCGTGTGCGTCGGGACTCACCTTTGGCGCGCACTTGGCCGGCCATTTGGATAGCACCGCCAAACAATAGAAACTTTTCCGTCAACGTCGTTTTGCCTGCGTCTGGGTGCGAAATAATCGCAAATGTGCGGCGGCGGCCAATTTCTGGCGGTAGGTCGGGGCGATTTGAGGCGATTTGTGTCATGACTTGCCTATATTGCGCGCATCTTCTCTTGGCAACTCTTGGGCGTTCAGAATGCTTGGAAAAACGAATTTTAACCGGAAGAGGCCTGTCGCAACAGGTTCAAGGTATTCATCGAACGCAGTTAATCTTCGCTCTTATTCCAATTATGTTGTAAATTTTGTCAAAACTCGAATCTTGGACATTGTCTTTGGGGTACTGTTAGAAAGGCAAATGCGCCATAGTAAAAAAAATAGTAATTTAATTTGAGAGGTCGATAGAGATGGATCTGGGTATTGCAGGTAAAAAAGCACTGGTTTGTGCATCCTCTAAGGGATTGGGCAAAGGCTGTGCTTTGGCCTTGGCTGAGGCAGGGGTTGATTTGGTGCTAAATGCACGGGGCGCAGAGGCTTTAGAGAAAACGGCCGAGGAAATTCGCACCCGTTTTCAGGTGAAAGTCACCGCAGTTGCGGCCGATATCACAACCGACGAAGGCCGCGCTGCCGTTTTCGATAAGACTGGCACTACTGATATTCTGGTCACAAACGCGGGTGGTCCTCCCCCTGGGTTATGGAGCGATTGGTCCCGTGACGATTTCATTGCGGCCATTGATGCCAACATGTTGACGCCCATCACCTTGATTAAATCGGTATTGCCGGGAATGATGAAGCAAGGGTGGGGGCGCATCGTCAACATCACCTCGCAATCTGTACGCGCGCCGATCCCACAGTTGGGATTGTCGAATTCTGCGCGTGCAGGGCTAACAGGGTATGTCGCGGGCACATCGCGCCAGGTTGCCCCCCACGGTGTGACGATCAACAATCTACTGCCGGGCATCCACGCGACGGATCGCGCGATTTCATTGGATGGTAAGGTAGCTTTCGATACAGGGATTACGATAGAAGAGGCCAAATCCGCTCGTGAGGCGACGATCCCTGCACGTAGATACGGAACTTTGGAAGAATTTGGGGCCACATGTGCGTTCATGTGTTCGCAACATGCGGGTTTCATGGTTGGGCAAAACGTTCTGTTGGATGGCGGTGCTACGAATATGACGATGTAACGCGGCTTACTTCCTATTGGTCGTTGAAAAATCCCCGTCCCAATTAAGCGGGGATGATGATTTTGGTGAGATGTATCACTCGTCAAAACTGTCTCGGCGATGGTTGCGCAGATCATGCGATGCTGATATCCACGACTCTAATCCTGATAAGTTTTATCGGAAAAAGGCAGCAGGCAGTGCAATCGATACCCAGATTAGAGATTAAAAATCTGACGCGTCGTTTTGGAGATACGCATGTGGTGCGTGACGTATCCCTGTCCGTTATGCCGGGGCAGGTTACTTGTTTGTTGGGGCCTTCGGGCTGTGGGAAATCCACAACGCTGCGAATGATCGCAGGGATCGATCAACAAAACAGTGGTGAAATTTGGGTGGATGGTAAATTGATTTGCGACATCCGTACTTCTGTCCCGCCCGAAGAACGATCTATCGGATTGATGTTTCAGGATTTCGCCCTTTTCCCCCATTTATCTGTAGCGGAAAATATCGCATTTGGTTTAGGCGGAGCCAAGGCGCAAAAACGTGTCCGTGTGATTGAATTGCTTGAAAAAGTTGGTCTGGCACATATGATCGAAGAATTTCCCCATACCCTGTCGGGGGGCGAACAACAGCGTGTCGCCCTTGCCCGTGCATTGGCTCCGCGACCCAGCATTATGCTAATGGATGAACCGTTTTCGGGGCTAGATAATAGGTTGCGCGACGACATCCGTGACGAAACCCTTGCACTGCTAAAGGCCGAAAACACTGCCGTTGTTTTGGTCACCCATGAACCTGATGAGGCGATGCGCATGGCCGATGAAATTGCATTGATGCGGGCGGGCCAAATCGTGCAGCGCGGGGCACCCTATAACATCTATAACGCACCCGTCGATAAACGCGCTGTTGCCTTTTTCTCGGATATAAATGAGGTGCGCGCCACGATTAAAGGATCGCTTGCCGATACTGCATTTGGCCAGTTTTTGGCACCTGGGATCAAGGATGGATCACAGGTAGACATTGTATTTCGTCCGCAACATGTGCGAATCGATTTTGATCGCGCAGGGCGCGGTCCAAACCCAACAGCGAGCCAAGGCGTCGCCGCGCGTGCCCATGTTGAACGTGCACGATTTTTAGGCAGTTACAGTCTGATTGAATTTCGCCTTGAAACGGATGGTGCGCGGATAATAGCCACTGTTCCTAGCGTATTTTTGCCGAAAGCAGGACAGGCGATGTGGTTGACGGTGCCGCGCGACCGATGCTTTGTTTTTGAAGCAAAATAGCTTCTTACAGAAGTCTTTTTCAGAATCCTTGGGTGAAAGTGGAGCGCCCTGTGCAAGATTTTTAAAATTTTCTTTCTGTTTGGGAAATTATCGACTTTAATCCGACAGAATTAATGAATAGATGTGGAATATTCAAAGGATGCGGCCCAGGTCGCGAACACGAGGAGAAAGACATGCTAAATAACATTGGTTTGCCGGGCATCCTGCTGATTGCGGTTGTTGTATTGGTTCTATTTGGTCGCGGTAAGATCAGTGGCTTGATGGGCGAAGTTGGCAAAGGTATCACAAGCTTTAAACGTGGCGTCAAAGAAGGCGAAGATAGCGCAAAAGAAGAAGCAGCTGAGCTAGCCAAAGATGTCACACCAGAGACAGAAAAAGACAAGGTATAATCCATGTTTGATCTGGGTTGGACCGAGCTGCTGGTCATTGGGATCGTGGCGCTTATCGTAGTTGGTCCCAAAGATTTACCAGTCCTATTTAAAAAGGGCGGACAGTTCGTTGGGCGGCTAAAAGGTATGGCGCGCGAATTTAGTAGTGCGATGAATGAGGCCGCCGATGATGCAGGCGTCAGCGACATCAGTAAAACGCTGAAGGCCGCAACCAACCCCATGCAAACGGGCTTTGATAGCGTCAAAGACGCTGCGTCAGAATTTACAAAATGGACCCCTGAGAGTGAAACTGGGAAATTGGCCGCCGAGCGTGCCGAAGCGGCCAAGAAAATCCACGAAGCAACGGCAAAACGTGCACGGGAAAAACGTGATGCAGAATCGGCTACTGCCGAAAGCGCACCAGCAGAGCTTACGCCTGCGACACCCGAGCCAGCGGCAGAGGCACCAAAATCCGCCAAGGATAGTGAATGAGCACTGACGACCTAGACTCCAAAACTGCACCGCTGATCGAACACCTTGCTGAGTTGCGTCAGCGTTTGATTTATTCTGTGTCCGCGTTCATCGTAGGGATGATAATCTGTTTCACGGTGTGGAACCCGATTTTCAACTTTTTAACAGAACCTCTCTGTTCTGCAATGACGGCCCGTGGGCACGCGGACTGTGGTTTGATATTGATTAAACTGCAGGAGGGTTTCTTTGTCGCGGTTTCAATTTCGCTACTGGGTGGTTTGATCCTTGCGTTTCCCTACATCGCGTTTCAAATGTGGCGCTTTGTGGCGCCTGGTCTTTATAAAACAGAAAAGAATGCCTTCCTACCATTTATGATTGCCTCGCCTTTCATGTTCATGCTGGGTGCATCTTTTGCGTATTACGTTGTAACACCGCTTGCGTTTGACTTCTTCCTTGGGTTCCAGCAGGATGGTACCGATTTATCCCAAGATACAGAAGGCAACGCCATCGCAGGGATTGCGTTTCAAGGCTCTGCCCAAGAATACCTAAGCCTTACGATCAAATTTATTGTCGCGTTTGGCTTGTGTTTCCAATTGCCTGTATTGTTGACCTTAATGGGCAAAGCGGGTTTGGTTAGCGCCGAAGGATTGGGCAATGTGCGTAAATACGCGATCATCGGCATTCTGGTGCTTGCAGCTATCGTGACACCACCTGATGTGATTACCCAAGTGATCTTGTTTGTTGTTGTTTACGGACTTTATGAAATCTCAATCTTCCTTGTGCGTCGTGTCGAAACAAAGCGTGAAGAACAGCTGCACGCCGATGGCTATTACGACGACGACGAAGAAGAGTTCGATGATCCATTGATGAAAGAATTCGACGAAGACGACGAAAAAGAAACAAAATAGTCCAAGAATTTAGCAGGTGGGTCCATGAATCAAGTTGATGTAAAGCGCATTGCGGATGCGTTGGAGCGTATGTCACCAGCACCTGCGGCGGCCCCTGATTTTGACGCAGCCGATGCCTTTGTTTGGCATGTTGATCCTGATCGTCTGGCCCCTGTCCCGTCTGTTTCACGTGTGGATCTGTCCCTATTGGTGGGCGTAGATCGATCGCGTGATACATTGATGCAGAATACTTTGCAGTTTGCCAAAGGATATTCGGCCAACAACGCCCTATTGTGGGGGGCACGTGGCATGGGTAAATCGTCTTTGGTTAAGGCGATCCATGGCGCAATGAATGCGCAGGGCCATCCCTTGAAAATTGTTGAATTACAGCGCGAAGATTTGCCCACGGTTGGACGCCTATTGAACCATCTACGCAACAGTGACCATCGGTTTGTTTTGTTCTGCGATGATCTAAGCTTTTCGCATGATGATGAACATTACAAATCGCTTAAAGCCGTTTTGGATGGCGGCATCGAGGGACGGCCAGAAAACGTAATTCTTTACGCCACATCTAATCGCCGTCATTTGATGCCGCGCGATATGATCGAAAACGAACGAAGCAGTGCGATCAACCCATCTGAGGCAGTCGAAGAAAAGGTATCCCTATCAGATCGCTTTGGCCTATGGCTGGGCTTTCACCCGTGTTCACAAGACGATTACTTTGACATGATCTTTGGCTATTGTAAGGCTTACGGTGTGGTTGAGCATGAAGATGTCATTCGCGCCGAGGCCATCGAATGGAACCGCACGCGCGGATCCTGTTCGGGACGCGTGGCATGGCAGTATTTCGTGGACCTTGCAGGTCGCAAAGGCGTGCGTTTGTCCTGATTGAAAGAAAATGGCCGCTGCGATGAAACAGCGGCCAAAAAATTTTCAAATGGCAGCCGGTTAGTTCAGGTAATCCATCGGATCAACACTCTCTAACCCTTTGCGTACTTCAAAATGAACATAGGATGGATTGCCCGCTGGAACCTTGGCAATACCCTGACCGCGTAGTAGGTTGTCTCCCTTCGCGATCACAATATCCGATAGATTTGCATAGACGGTGAGCAGGTTATCCTCGTGTTTCACAACAACGATTGGCACCTGATTAACATCCATTGTGACGGCCGCTACGACTCCATCCATGGCGGCGACAACGGTTGTGCCGGCAGGGGATGAAATATCGATGCCGTCGGTTTTACCCTTGGCATATTCCCGAATAATTTTGCCCTTAACAGGATATCCCATGCGTCCACCGCTGGAGACTGCAACGGGTTCTGGCTTGGGTTCTGGTTTCGCAACAACCTCGGGTTCTGGCTCGGGCAGGGGAGTTGTTGAACTGGGTGGAAGTGGCGTTGGGCTTCCAGCACCAGGGGTTGTCGTTGGGGGAGCTATTGCTACTGTTTCTGCAGGCAAAGGGATCAACAGATATTGCCCCTCGCGCACGGTTAGGTTGCCATCTAAATTGTTCCAGTCGGCCAAGGCACTGACTGTTACGTTGTACAGTCGCGAAATGGTAAAGGCGGTTTCGCCACGCACCACTTTGTGGCGGATGGGTTCGATACCTTCACTGTTTGGAATGGTCTTCGCAGGATCGTTACTTTTCGCGTTTTCAATCGCAGTATTGGCCAGCTCGGTCACATCAATCGGTGTCTCCTCGGCCATCGTAACGGGCGCATCCTCCAACTTTTGAGGAAGTGCAACAATAGTTCCGCGTGCCAGTGGCGCATCCACCTGCAAGCCGTTAAATCGCGCAATTGGAGCTGCCGCAATGTTCAGGCGCGCGGCAATTTTTCCAACAGTGTCCGCTTCAAGCGCTTCTACAACTTGATAGGTGGGATAGGATATTACACCGCGTTCATCGGCAATGGGTTTCGTACGCGATGCGTTCTGTGCAGCTTCTGTGGTGTCATATTGCCCACCGCGCAAGTCAATGTCGAAATTATCCATGTTGCCACATGCACTAACGCTTAGAAATAGCGCGGCTGAAAGGGGCCATGTAATGGGTTTTAGGATCTTTATGCACATCTT
>Ga0255780_10005991_pt1 | contig 10177 bp, 10 predicted proteins | sample 071ome_32_FD_179978 | JGI IMG/M metagenome (GOLD analysis project Ga0255780, IMG submission 179978) | Coastal salt marsh microbial communities from the Groves Creek Marsh, Skidaway Island, Georgia - 071405AT metaG (version 2) | ecosystem: Environmental > Aquatic > Marine > Intertidal zone >...
GTTTACTACGCGCGGGCAATCGAGAACCCGAGTTGCCGCTGGTCTACCCGAATGTGCCTCGGATTTGAAACCGAGAACCAACCTGATGCCTGTCAAAATCCACGTATACCCAAAACCATTCAGGAGCGCGCGTGGACGGCACCGATTTGGTTTGAATCAGAGCGCCCCTGAGCTCCGGCGTCAAATAATGCTTTTTGAACAAACCGTGGTCAGCATTCGAGGCCTTGCCATAAATTTGGCGGCGCGACCCGCGGTGCCTGAGCCAGCACAATGGGCTTTGAACGAACTCAGGCATCGTGCTTAGATAAATGACCCTAAATAAGGAACAACAATAATGGTCTTGTCCAACGAATGGTTTTTTGGATTATTTAGTCTATTGATGGTTGCCAGCGTGATTTGGTTTTTGAAAAGTGCAACGGCATACAAAAAATGGGCCAAGCACCACTACGAAGACCCCAAAAGCCAACTATCAGACAAACGCCCGTAAGCGCCCTATCCATACCCGGGATTACGGCACCAACCGATATCTTTGCGGAACACTCAGTGGTCAGCCGATGGACGCACAAATGACTACGGTTAGCGTCAGCCAAATCTGCGACCGGCAGGCCGCTAGCGACTGATACGAAGAGATAGCATCACGTGTCGTTACTGCTCTATCGAACAACCTGGCTCTTAGCGTCGCCCTTTATCCTGCTTTGGTCTCTGCAGCAGATGATCACCCGTCGTGGGGGGGTGACCTATCTGAGGGAACGGCTCGGGTTTGGTTCGGCAACTGCAGGCCACGCCACACCGATCTGGTTTCACGCCGCATCGGTAGGTGAAGTACGGCTTGCTTCGCCGCTCATAGACGCCCAGCTGAAAGACGGGGTCCTGATTACCTGCAACACGCCCGAAGCAAAACGCCTAGTCCTGTCTACCTGGGGAAATGCTGTCACCGTATGCTACTGCCCTCTCGACTACAGCCCATCGGTTCGAAACTTCATCGCTCGACAAGACCCAAAAGTGATTTTTGTTGTCGAGACCGAGATATGGCCCGAACTCTACGTCCAATGCCACCAACGCGGCATCGCAATCTATATTGTCAACGGGCGTATCAGCGATAAAACCTTCCGCTCAAGACTTGCCAGGCAATGGATCTATCCACCGGCATTGGGACAGGTCACCGCAGTCTGGGCCAGGGAAACGCAGGATGCAGAGAGGTTTATCGCCCTCGGGTGCGCACCCGAAAAGGTCTGCACTGCCGGCAGCATCAAAATGACCCGCCGTACTCACACACAGCGGCCCAATAATCCCCTCCCCCATCGGCGCTTCACCTTGGCGATCTCAACGCACCCAGGAGAAGAGATGATCGTGTCTGAGGTCTGGCGTGAAGTTTCCGGTGGCGACTTGCTGGTCATTATTCCCAGACACCCTCCCCGAGTGTCTGACATCGTCAAAACACTGGCGTCTCGGGGACTGGAAGTAGCCAGCGATAGACATGCAACGGCAAATAGTACTGACGTTCTGATAGTCGATACGGTAGGCGAGGTCGATGCGTACTGCGCCCACGCAAGTTTTGTATTTGTTGGTGGATCCATGGTCGACGCGGGAGGCCATAACGTCTTTGAGCCGGCGAGCTGGGGAAAATCGATCATCGTCGGCCCCCACACCCGGAACTTCGCGGCAGAAGTCGAATATCTTGCCTCGAAAGACGCAATCAGTATTGTCGTTACCGCTGAACAGTTGCTCGAGTCCTGGCGGGCGCACACCCACAACCACGCCTTCAGACTGCAACGTGAACACAACACGCAAGAGGCTCACTCGGCGCTACCGGATAAAGTCGGGGACTATATCGATCTTGTTGATGAAGCCGTGCAGGCTCATGTTTGATGCTGGGGGGCTCGCTAACAAAAGGCAGCTCCCCACCTCATCTGGTTACAGGCACCTAGCGAGCCCCTGCCCCATCATAACCATCACGGAGTAACCCCCAAGGCCGCTCGAGATCAACTAGCCCGTGGGCCGAAAGTTTGTCCAAAGAGCGCCTCAGGCGTTGTAAGTTTGCCCGCCGCCAATCGCCTCCAAGGCCGCTGGGCCTTATGTGGCTTCGGTCAAAATCGATCAGGTAGACCGCGCTCTCGTCGAGCAGAACGTTGCCAGCATTGAGATCGCTGTGAAAAACGTGATTATCGTGAAACTTCTTGATCATGCGACCTATCTCACGCCATTGGTGATCCTCTGGGAGCTCGCCGCGCGAGACACATAGCGCCAATGATCTTGCATTGTCGAGCCGCTCAGTAATGAGGCTTCCTGAGTAGCTCAGCATTCCCGTTCTGTTAAGACAAGCCGCCACCGGACGCGGAACCGGCAGCCCCAAGCGATGCAACCGACTTAACAACTCAAATTCTCGAATCATTCTTCCGCGCCGATTTCCCAGAAAGACGTAGTGCTCCCTGATGAAACGGCCAACGAAACCACCGCGCCGAAAGGCCTTTAATACCCATCGATTGTCGCCCTGCTCGACAAACCAGACCGTGCCCCGACCCTCGCTGTGAGGTGTCACGTTATGACCCCACTCCTCGGGACAAAACAACCGGGCAGTCGGCGCCGAGATCAGTGCTTCATCGTAAGCAATGAAATCACCGGTTTCTTCAAGAATTGTTTGGTAGGCAGGCGTCATGTAGTCTAATTAGGATACCCGCGCGGCGTGCGGATCACACGCCCACTTATTTGGTCGCATAGTGTATGCCTCAACCCCTCGGGCTCCAGTCCTCTATCTGTATTGTACGCCTGTCTGCCATCGGTGACGTTTGCCATGTCACGGCGGTGGCGCAAGCCATTCAACAGCGGCATCCCCAATCATCCATTACTTGGATCATCGGTCGTTTGGAGTACACATTACTCGGCGACCTTCCCGGCATTGAGTTCATCATATTCGACAAATCCAAGGGCTTTGGTGCCTATCGCGATGTTCTCAGGCAACTCAAAGGGAGAGCACCCTTTGACGTCCTGCTTCAAATGCAGACGTCCTTCAGATCGAATCTTCTTGGGAAGATTTTACGAGCAAAACGAAAGATAGGCCTGCCAAGCGGATACGGTAAAGAACTACACAACCTTGTCGTCAATGAGCATATCCCCCGCTCCGAGGCCTTTCACGTGCTGGACGTGTATAAGGGCTTTGCCCATATTCTTGATGTCCCGCCGTTTGATGCAGCTTGGAGCATTCCCATAAGTGAAAACGATCGGAGACGGGCGAGCGAGCTGGTCGACCACCAGCGGAATTATCTATTGTTGGCGCCCAGCGCCAGTAACAGCGAGCGTATCTGGAATCCAGAGAACTACGCAGCGCTGGCTGATTATGGTCACTCGAAAGGCATGACGGTGGTGGTCACAGGAAGCCCAGCTCAACGCGATATCGACCTAGCGAGACAAATCTGCACACTGACAGACAATGCGATCATCAATGTAGCAGGCAAGACATCACTCAAAGAATTGTTGGCGCTGTGTGGGCAAGCCAGAGTGGTGGTCGGGCCTGACTCCGGCACCCTTCACATGGCCACCACACAGCGAACGCCGGCGATAGGCCTTTACGCGCACAGCAACCCCTTCCGGACTGGGCCGTACCATGGGCTTAGTTATGTCGCCAATTCCTATGCCGACATTATGGCTTCTCGTAGCCTGCAAAAGCAGATGAAACACTGGGGTTATCGGCTAAAAGGCGCCGAATTAATGCAGGAGATCAAGCTTGAGACGGTAACCTCTCTTCTCGATCAAGTTCTATCGATCACCGAAAAGAAACAATCTCTCCCAACACATTGATGCCTCTGTTGGACGCGCGCCGAGTGGTCAAATCTCCGCCATTCTCTGGGGAACAAATTCATCAATGACCTCCCATATTTCAACAGGCGTGAGTCCACTTTTACTGCCCACCAGACAAAATAAAGCAGGATTATCGGGGCCAAAAGTATAGGCTGGCTGCCACGACTCAAACGGATGCGCCTCATGGCCCAACAGGACTTGGGGCGCAGTCTCGGTCCCCCCCTCGACATGGTATTCATCGAGCGCACCAATGGCGGCTGCATGAAGGTAATAGAGGGAATACTCCGTCCACTTTGACCTCATAAATCGGGCGGGAGTCCAGTTACTGGGATGAGCCGGCCGATGCAACCTGCACAAAACTTCTGCCCATGAGTAACGGCTCGTGGAAAGTGTATCGGTGAGCGAATCAAGTATAGATTTGGCGAGAATCGCGGGGGTTATCGACATGCCTCGCTCTGGATCCCCCACAGAGCTTTTCAGCGAGAGCAAACGGGCCGAGGAGCTCCACCACCGAGGATGCTGGGACCTGCTCTCGTACTGCATCAATGCCCTTCCTTCGGGGAGCAGATCGTTCCGCGAAGTGGGTCGAGTGCTGAACACGTCCGCGTCAAATGTCAGGCAGAATTCACTGCTCAGCTCGCGACTCGACGCAAGCTTCACAAGCTGCTGTTTCCGCCATCCGCGCAGGGCAGGAAAACGAACCAGTTCCGGCAATAGCTTCTCTTCAGCCATCACCTCGATAGGCAAGTTTGGCCAGCACGACAAGTAATCTCTCACTGCTGCAACTTCATTACCGGGCGTCACCACTAAAAACGTACTAAGCGTGTTCGGCTCAAAAAACGTATTCAGGGAAGCCATCAGGATATCGGTGCGTCGGAGGTCTTCTACTCCATAGCTACCATCAATCTTCAGCGGCAGAATCGCGTCTAGTTTTGGTGCCGACATCTTTGAACCGGTGCCTCTTACTTGCGCCGATAATAGCCTTTTTTGCTAACACTAGGTCGCTTGAACAGCCGATTTGTCAGTTGTTGGCGCAAATGAAATTATGGAAATACCCTATACTCCTCGCCATGAGACGACCCATTTCCTGCTTTGTCATTACCTGCAACGAAGCTGATCGCATAGAGCAATGCCTGCAGTCCGTCGCTGGCTGGGTGGACGAATTGCTGGTTGTGGACTCGGGAAGCACAGACGGCACGCTGGAAATTGCGCGAAAATACGCGGATAGGGTTTATGAAACCGATTGGCCGGGCTTTGGACCACAGCGCAATCGAGCACTGGAATGGTGTGAACACGACTGGGTGTTGTCGTTGGACGCTGATGAAGTCGTCACTGAGGCGCTGCGGCACGAAGTTGACACCGTGCTGAGCGAGCCTAATTTAAGCGCTAACTTCATCAAATTCCCTTGGGACACCTACTTGTTTGGAGCGCCACTGAAGCACGGCCGCTACGCAACGCCGCAAGGAAAGTTATTTGAAAAAACCGGAGCGCGCTTCAAGGACCGCAGCGTTCATGAGACGCTGCTGCTCCCTGAGTATCGAGTTCGTACGCTCAAGTCTCCTCTTATTCACCATAGCTGGCGCGACTATCAGCATGTCATCGAAAAACACCTGAAATATGGGGTGCTAGGCGCAGGAGAAAAAGAAAAGGCGGGGCGCAAGAGCACTATCGTTTACGCGTTTTTACGCAGCATCGTCGACTTTCTACATCAATACGTGATCCGCAGAGGCTTTCTGGACGGCCAACGAGGCCTGCTGATGGCTGTCATCCTCAGTCAGTACGCATTTCATAAATATGCAGCCCTCTGGTCGTTTGGCCAGACCCCTCCAGACGATAAGTCGGTCACAAAGACTGCAAAACTTAAGTAACTGCCATGGCCTCAGACATATTCCAACCGCTGAATCACTATTTCGATAAGATCTATGTATTGAGCCTGCCGCACACTACTGCGCGTCACGCCAACGTCACCAAGGTATTGGATGGACTCAACTGGTCTTTTTTCTGGGGGGCAGATAAAAAGGACTACTCCTCTACACAGGTCGTAGAGCAACAAATCTATGACGATGTGGCACACAAAAACACCAAGAGGACCTCGCGTTCCATGAATCTAGGGGAAGTCGCCTGTGCCTTATCTCACCGAAACATCTATCAAAACATGCTGGATGAAGGGCATCGGCGAGCTCTGATTCTGGAGGATGATGTGCTACCACGACCCGAGCAGCTAAAGCATTTTGACAGGGTTGTTTCCCAATTACCCGACGATTGGGAGCTGCTAATGCTGGGCTACTACGGCCACAAGCCCCCGACTCCAGGCTATCGAATTCAACAGCGGCTTTACTTGGCTTTTCATTATTTACGGATAGCCAACTGGCATAAAGTCAGTCGAAGTTGGATCGACAACATCTGCATGGAGCACTATTCGCCAGATCTGTACCACATGGGAAAAGTCTTAGGCGCACATGCCTATGCTGTCTCCGCCTCAGCGGCAGAGAAGTTTGTTTCCTATCAAACTCCGGTGCACCTGCAGGCGGACCGCATCTTCAATTATTACGCGGCGGAGAAGCCACTGAATGCCTTTGCACCCAAAAACCCCCTGTTTACGCTGTCAGAGCTGGCTTCGGATTCCTACATACAATAGTGCGGAGTCGCCTAGGCTCGTCCTCAACGGTCTAGAAAACCGCCCTTATCGGCGAGGGGTTATTTAATGAGACAAAATTCGGCGGGGGAGCTTCTGATTGGGCAGGGGCGCCACCTAAGCAGTCTCTCGCTTTTGGCTACGACCATAAGCGGCGGCTGTCAGCGCCCAGACCCAAACAACAACATTTTTAACTTCTTGATCAAAAAAATTGCTGTCCACTAGCCCTAAAATGTGAAAATAGATTTGAGCCAAGAGGCTCCCGGCTCCGACTCCTGCCGCCAAACTGCCTGCGCTCTGGCGAATTGAAAGCCAATACGCGACCCACAAAAAGTAACCCGAGAAGATCGCGTAAAAGATCGCCACAAATATGCCTCGGCTTGATAATAGCTCTAAAGCATTACTATGCGCCCGATCAATAACACGATATTTAAACTTGGCCTCTTCGTAATATGAGTCGAGCTGTTTTATATTTTGATCCGGGCCAATGCCTAGGTAAGGAAAATCTTGAAACATTCGCCAATTGGCATCCCATAGCTCCTGACGAATCTCGATGCTTTGCCCGTTGACGCTGACATCACTTGATAACCTTTGATTAAATGTCGACTCCGAATACAAACCGGTAGCTGTCATAGTTGCCATAATCAACAGCGCGATAGCCCCCCAGCTTTTTTTGACACGGCCAAAAGCGATTGCGACGGTGATCGCCCCCCCAAGCCAAGCGGAACGCGTTAGCGTAAGGCAAACGCCCAAGGCGCCCATCGCGACAGACAGCAGCAGCAGAACCCGCTTCTTGCCGAAGACCTTCGCCTCCTCTGCAAACTGACTAAGGGTAAAACCCAGTAAAAACAGGGTCGCCATACCCAGGTTTCCAGCAAAGGACTGGGGTGTGTTAAAAAAGCCGGTCACTCGGAAATACCCGCCCCAAGGCTCCAGTACTGACTCAGCTCGCGGCCATTCCCACCCGTATAGAAACTGGCAAAATGCAAAGAGCCCCATCAATGCCACAGCACCGGATAGCACAGAGACATAGCGCTCCCATGTGTCTCTCCAGCATCGGTCAAAAAAATATAAAAAAGCGAAAAAATACAGCACCCATTTGAGTTCACGGAGCGCGGCGATCTGATCACTCGCCTGATCTAACATTACGCCAATGCTCAGCAGCGTGAAAACGGCATAGCCCGCAATTGGCAAAGTGGCTCCTGATCGCACTCTGCTCACGGCGGCCGACGGACTTGTACCGCACTCCAAGGCGAAAAGTGCGAGGCTCGCAACCATGAGCACAAACCCACTCGCCTCCATCGCACCAAGCGAGGTGAGATGCGCCAAGGGAAGTAACGCTGCGGCTAATAGCGCTGTGCGAGAGAGAACTTTTTCTATCACCTTACCTACCGTGATTCTCGGGACATGACTCACTCGACTGAAGCACTTACATACCTACGGATAGGCAAAGAGGCCTAGGGACCTGTCGGCCCATCACAAAATACTTGGCTCACTGCCTCTTTGTCACAGCGATAGTAGCCTTTTTGTGATGAGTACTGTAATTCCAAGTCAGCGAGTTCACAATTTCACTAGTCACCCCTAATGATCAATACTCCCCACTCCACTCGAGCAAATCTCCGGTGTCGCGCTCTGCTCGACTCAAAATACTGATGCCGTGGCGCGCCCTCAACACTGAAATAGGTTGATCGAGCCACGCCTCGGGGAACTGAAAGGGCCATTTCTCCGTCATCTGTCGAGTTCGGCGAAAGACCCGCCACTTCAATCCTAGACATTTCCAGTAGAGCCTTAGAAATAACCGCCAGCCCCCTTCAGCAATCAGCGCTTGATATAAAGCCTTGATCTCGGGCAGCTGTGAGTAACCCCGCAGGTAGCGCCACTTAAATTGGCAACCAAACAACAGCCAGGTATCCAGACCGGCCTCTTGCTCCAGCGAAGTATCCATACCGAAGATAACGTGGGTAGCATCGTGCTCAAGAATAAGGCGGGAACCCTCTCTGTCGACCATCGCTTTTCTATGGATATCACTGAGATAACGGTGGTACTCAGCCACGCCTTCTCTGAGCGTCAGCTCACACGCCTGCTGTTGGTAGCGTAAATCCATCAGATCCGTCGACACAGAAACCTTCCCCACACTAACGAATAGTTACTGCCAGATTCAACGGTCGACTCTACGAGCAGGCGTTGGTCGTTCAAAGGCAGTTCTGATCTATTCGCTACTGACTAATGCAAACAACGCTGGGAAATTAATCGTGACAACCTCTACCCGGCTGGGTTATTTAAGCCTGGCCCCAACAACAGCTCGGTGCCAACAGCAGCGTATTTCGCCGAACTGGCCGCTCCCAGATATACGCTTATCAAAGGTCAATAAAAAGGGCCCTTGCGGGACCCCTTGGTTTATGGCGGAGAGGGAGGGATTCGAACCCTCGATACGTTGCCGTATACACACTTTCCAGGCGTGCGCCTTCGACCACTCGGCCACCTCTCCGTGGGCGCGGATTCTAGCACAGTGATGCGCAGGCTGAATTGGCGGGCCTGCCTAAAAAGAGGTGCCAATCTCAAAGCTAAAATGATACTTCTCCGAGGACTGGGGGCCATTCAGGTCAAGGAAGACAGGCCTCGCATAGGACACCTCGGCATACCACTTATCGGCGAACGGCGCCCGTAAAAAGCCGGTAACATCGACTTGCTCACCGCCAAATGCATTGGGATTCGTCACCGGCGCAGGATAAGGGAATCCCGGAATCGGAACTCGCAATGAGGCATCCTCTCCATGAATATCATCCCGCCAACGATAATCAAGCCGGATGCCTGGTTTCACTGCAGAGAAGCCATTCCACATCACCCAACCGCCGACACTGGCTTTATTACCCAATCGATAATCGCGATCGTTTTTGCCCGTGCGCAGAGCAAAACTTGCGTCCAGCCCCCAATCCCAGCGCGCTTCGTACTTTCGAAAACTGAGAAAGATTGGGAAATCCCACGTGCCTGAACCTAACTGCATGGTGTAAGGAAGCTGCTGATTACCCGGCGCCCTCGGGGTGTCGCCCTCCTCGTCAATAGAGCCGGTCGGTACGCTTACCCCCAAGCCGGCCTTCCACACGCTATTCAAGCTTTGTGACATCGTGCGATCAAAGACCACGACCAGATCGCCAACTCCGTCAGAGCTGATATTAAAAGCGTCATAACCAGGCACAATAGAAATATGATCCGTGCTCTGCTTCACCATTGGCAGCTGCGCCCGCACCGTCATCGCGTCGGTTAAGTCATAGGCCACTCTCAAGGCATGCACTTCTTGCTTGATCTCGGTAGGTACGACGGGATAGTTGTTCTGCGTTCGCGGCTCGAGACCCGGAGAGAAGAGCACATCATCATAAGAGACGCTGTTGCTCCCAATGTAATACTCATCGTAATCGGATATCGCGTAGGTATATGACACATGCCATCGGTTATCGGAGATGGCACGCTCAGAGTCGGTGATCACATTGGCGTCAAAAAGTTCCTCAATCGACAGGTCCAACAAGTCGGTCGGCACCTTCTGAGCAGACAATGTGGAACTGAAGCAAAACACCCACAGCGCTATGCTAGATTTACAAACAGTGGGATTTATTAAAGGCGCCTTAAATTCCATTTTATTCAACCTCCTCACACTTCTTACTAAGCACCAACTTGATCTACAAGGACCTGGTCTCGAAATAAGCGTCCAAAACCTCCTGTAAAGCAGTCGGACGGACTGGCTTAGTAAGA
>Ga0255780_10005993_pt1 | contig 10176 bp, 6 predicted proteins | sample 071ome_32_FD_179978 | JGI IMG/M metagenome (GOLD analysis project Ga0255780, IMG submission 179978) | Coastal salt marsh microbial communities from the Groves Creek Marsh, Skidaway Island, Georgia - 071405AT metaG (version 2) | ecosystem: Environmental > Aquatic > Marine > Intertidal zone > Salt...
GATGTACATCGAAATCAACGCCACGAGAAAGTAATAGAGCACGCCCAAGGACTTGGATTTGATCAAAACTTGCTTTTGCGTCACGTACTGCCCGAGAGCGTCCATCGTTGTTGTCGTTGAGGTCTCAAACTTTTCGTGTTGGAAACTTTTTTCTTACCTATACGTTTAGGGTTTCAGTGATTCATGAAGCAAAAAAAGAAGGTTGCCTTGTGTCGTGCGCTTCATTCAGAGAGAGATCGGCGCGCGCGCGTTCTTTTTATCGCATCACCCCTCTTCAAAAGAGTCGATCGAGACGAAATCCTCGTCGAAATAAAGGGAGAGACACCGACCGCGAGATACGAAGAACTTTCGAGACGCGCGGATATCTCATACAACCTTTGGTTACTTTTGTCGAGGAACGTTTTCGTGCGTGTGTGTTTCGGCAATCGAATTTTTAGGAAAGAGAATCGCGCGCTAAAATCGAGCGAGATATAATACGGTACAATGGTGGGCATCCAACCGACGGCGGCGCCGGAACACCCCGGGTTAACCAGAGAAATGCTCTTGGCGGTTGTTTTATTGCTCTGCGCGAACATCGCGACCGTGTGCTCTGGGATCGCGTTAGTCGCGTACGGGACGAGGAGTGGGCAAAAAGCTGTTTTGTTGAACAAGATTTTTGAAGGATCAGATTACGAGGCGACGGTGTTCGACGACCCGGCGAGAGCGGCGACGGTGTTAGGCGCGCTGTTGCTGATTACGAGCGTGTATGGTTTAGCTGGGGTGTACACCAGGAATAAGTTGATGTTGATTTTGTATCACGGGTGGACATTTTTCGCGTTGATTGGGTTCGTGTACGCGATTTGCGTGTTTCAAATTTACCGGCAAAACGCTCCGGCTATGGTGGAGTCGTATTACAACGGCGAGGAGGTGAACATCGACGAAGCCGTGACGAGACAAGGAGAGGAGATTGAATTTTTCAACATTTCCACGATAGACCAAATTGATCAAGCAAAAAATTTGACGACTATTGATGCGATCTCGTGGATCGACCGCGTGGATGCGAGTTCAAAGACGAGCGTGGTGTTTATTTTGGTCGCAATGTTTAGCGCGAGCTTTATTATGGGGGTGAGATATACGGCGAGAAGAATGGGTGGTTTTTCAAACGTCGCTGGGTGGATTTTTGGCGTAGTTTTGGCGGTTTTGGCGTTCACGGTGGCGAGGTCGACGTACCGGGTGAACGATGCAATCGCGGTGGATTTGAACACGAAGTTTGTGCACGAGATCGGCGTTGACCCGTGGAGAGCGATTACATTGAAGGAGACGTTGGAGCAGTACCCGGAGGACATTTTCTTACCACCGGTATTATATGACTCGCCTCCGCCTGCTCCGTTAGCGCCGGATCAGATTGAACCGCCAGCACCGGCATTTGACTCGCCTCCGGCACCGGTCGGCAAGTGGTACGCCGACGGCGTGTGGGTCGAGTACGCGAGAATGACAAAAGTCAGCGAGATTCAACACGACGTGTCGTGCCGATTGGCGCTGACTGGGGTGAACCACACGGAAGGGAGAGTGTCAACTGACTTTGTGGATTGGATTAAGTTCCAAGTGGCGGATTATGCCGCTGTAGAGATGTCCGACGTGGAGTTTTTGTCGACAAAGGAAGGCGCTGAACATCCAATCGCCGGAAAACACGCGGCGAAAACGTTGGGAGGAGCAGCTGTGTTTGTAGTGATTGCGTCGGCGGCGGGGATTTATGGAACATTGAAGCACGATAGACGTTTGTTGGCGTTACACTTGCTCATTTCGGTTCCGTGCGGTATTTTTATAGTCGTCGCGGCGAGGAAGGCGGCGGAAGGCGCGGATGATACGTTCGAGTCCATGCGTTTGCATTGGCACGCGTTGCAACACGCGTACATCGGACCGGCGGTGACCACTGGTTCCGCTGCCGCGTTCGCATCTGCGCATTTCAAGCAAGCCGCGGCGTTAGGTGCGATCGTCGCCAGCGTTATTTGGCTCGCGATTTTCAGTTCGATCGGTATGATTATTACCCACGACGCGACGAGAGTCCCCGGGTACCAAAGACCGGGCGACATCGAAAACCAACGCTTGGCGTCTGGTCCGTCCTCTTCCGCATCCCCTCTCGACTCTGCCAAACTCGGCGGCGGTGGTACCGGTAAGATCGCCGAAAACATCGTCGAAATGAAGAGTTTAGCTGCGACCGTTCGAGATGCCGCCACGGGGAGAGGCCAATTCAAGCCTGGATTTAGACCCACGGAGTTGAAAGACACGAAGAAGAGCGGCGCGACGCCGGCTCGAGGCGGACGACCGAAAGGTGGCGATAAAGATTTGGACGCCAAGTTCTCCGTCGATTGATAATTTTTATACCCGTAACATATCAATATATATATCTAAATTACATTTTAAAGTGCTGTTGCACCGTACACTTGGGCTCGCGTCTCGCTTCTTCGTTTAAATAAGCTTCCTCTCATATTGTTATTTTGTCCTCACTCTTTAACAAAAACAAACCGCGCGCTCTCTCCTACTCTTTCCCACTCTCTCTTTGAGCGCATACTTTAGCAGCGCTGCGATTAAAAGAAAGAGAGGAAACAGAAGAGCGATCAACGAGAGATCTTTCGGTCGATCGATAACCATGAAACCAGACTTGACGATAGACCCGCCTTCTTCGTCGGGAAACATCAACAACTCCCTCGGCGCGGAAACGCCTTCTTCGTCCTCGAAACTCAAAGGCCATCCGCAATGCCTCACCATTACCGTTTTGGGTGCCTCTGGCGATTTAGCGAGGAAGAAAACGTACCCGGCGTTATTTTCGCTGTGGAAAGCCGGTCACGTGCCGTTCAACACGAGGATCATAGGCTACGCGCGATCGAAACTTCAACTGGATGAATTCAAGAGCAAAATCCGGTCGTTTTTGAAAGACTCTTCGAGCGAGAAAATCGAACATTTTCTGTCGATTTGCGATTACGTGCAGGGGGACTATTCATCGATGGAAGAAGGTCCACCGTGTTTTTCCGGGCTGAACGAAGTCATCGAGCGTTTGGAGAGAGAGGTGGAGATGAATTGGAAGGAGAATGCGTTTATCACCACTCCGTCGTCGTCCTCGGCGGAGAATAAGAAGTATAAGCGAGTGGTCGGGAATAGAATTTTTTATTTAGCGTTACCTCCGGTGGTGTATCCGTCCGTGTGCGCGGAAATCAAGGCGTGCGCGATGTCGAGCACGAAAGGAAGCTGGACGAGAGTGGTCGTCGAGAAGCCGTTCGGGAAAGATTTAGAGAGTAGCGAAAAATTGAACCAAAGCTTATCGGCGTTGTTTAGCGAGGAGCAGTTATATAGAATTGACCATTACTTAGGGAAAGAGTTGGTACAAAATTTAGTCGTCATGAGATTTGCGAATCGGTTTATTTCCCCGCTGTGGAATCGAGATAATATTGCAAATGTCCAGATTATATTTAAGGAACCGTTTGGGACCGAAGGAAGAGGAGGATATTTCGACGACTACGGCATCATTCGCGACGTGATTCAAAATCATTTATTACAAATAATGTGTTTAGTGGCGATGGAGAAACCGTGTTCTTTGTCTCCAGACGATATTCGGGACGAGAAGTTGAAGGTTCTGAGATGTATTCCGCCGGTGTCGACGGATAACGTGGTCGTTGGGCAGTATTCGACCGGTCCTCACGGGCAACCGGCGTACGTGGACGATCCGGGCGTGCCGGAAAATTCTACGGCGCCGACGTTTTGCACTTGCGTAATGTACGTTAAAAACGAACGTTGGGACGGCGTCCCGTTTATTATTAAAGCCGGTAAAGCGTTGAATGAAGCAAAATGTGAAATTCGCGTGCAGTTCAAGGACGTCCCGGGTGATTTATTCGAAAGCCGACGCGTGCAAGGTAAACAAGCCCGGAACGAGTTCGTCGTTCGTTTACAACCGGACCCGACTATTTTTATGAAGATGACTGTCAAAGAACCCGGATTAGATATGAATTTAGCGCAAAGCGAGTTGGAACTTCTGTACACCACTCGTTACCAACGCGTCGCCATCCCAGAGGCGTACGAGCGTTTGATATTAGACTGCATCAACGGCGACCAGCAACATTTCGTCCGGAGAGACGAACTCGTCGCCGCGTGGACGATTTTCACTCCGCTTCTGAAATACATCGACGCCGGCGGGATGAAACCGTACCCGTACCCGTACGGTTCGGTCGGACCGTACGAAGCGAACGCGCTCAGAGAACGCGTTGGCCATCAGACCAACGTCATCGGGAGAGACATCACGTGGGAGAAGCACGGATTGAATAGTCAAGAGTATTAGAGAGAGAAAAACACGATTTTTTTCGTTCACATCAGAAAAGCATTTGTACAACATCACAACAAACATGAGCCAAACGCTTTGTCACCTCTGCTCCTTCTCTCGTCGCGCGTTTTCGCGCGACGTCAAGAGATGCTTCGCGAACAAACAACATCGCGGAACATTTTCGATTCGAGTTCTCGCGAGTGACAGCGACGACGACGACTACCACCATCACGGTGACATTCTCCAGCGCGTTTTTAGCCAAAAGTTCATCTCGGACGAAGAAGACGTCCAACTGTTTGAATGCGGGAAAACAATCTCGGGAAGGGAGTTTGCGGACGCCATTTCCAGAAACAATCCGGACGCACTCGGGAAAAAGAAGAAGAACGAACCGAAACTGAGTAAAAGTGTCTCTGGGCGGGCGCTGAGTTCGTTCAACATCGCGCTTTCTGCTTTGTTGGAAAATCAGAGGTATCAAGAAGTTGAGAAGATGTTTGGTATTTGGCGAGACGAGTTTGAGCGCGTGGAATTAGATTTGGTATCGGTATCTTTAGTCGCGACGGCGTTGCGCCGAATGCGAGATGACTTTGCAGATGTCGAGCGATTCGTTTCTGAGCAGAAATCTAGTCTGTTAAAACGCCCGAACAAGAAAGTGGCAAAGAAGAAGATCAACGTGAATAAATACGAGCGAGAAGGCTTGCTTCCAATGGACGTAGTGTACGAAGACGAGGATGTGATTGCGGTGAATAAAACGAGCGGAATTCCATCGACGAGCGATCCATCGACGCCTTCGGTGTCGGAGTTTTTAATGACCATGAAGAAGGATGACGCTTCCTTCTCTTTGAGCGAGATGAACGGTGCAGAGGCGAGAGGCGTGGTACATCGATTGGACAAGTTCACGAGCGGAGTAATGCTGTTGGCAAAAAACGATGCGACGCATTGCGAACTGGTGAGTTCATTTTATAGGAGGAAAACAAAGAAAGTGTACAACGCAATTGCGAGTGGGATTTTTGAAAACGGCGAGGGAGAGATAGATTCTCCGGTGGATAATCGCGAAGCGTTTTCCAATTATGCGGTGTTGGAAAGATTGCAAAATTCAAGTCTCGTGGAAATCTTACCAAGAACGGGAAGGAAACACCAGATTCGAGTACACTTGTCATCAATCGGGCACCCGCTCGTGAATGATGCGATATATACCCCGAAGAAAATTCGAAAATCCGACGACAAAGCAGCAAATACGTCAACGTTTTTCCTACACGCGAGATCGCTTGAAGTGCCGCATCCGAGAGATTCATCAAAAATCTTGAAGCTGGAAGCGCCTTTGTCTGCTTCGTTTTTAGCTGAGTTAGATAGATTACGTTAGTTAGGCGCTCGGTATCGTACTGCACGGTGTATTCACATTAGTTTTTTATTTGGTTCTTATTATTAGTTATTTAAATCTGCTATTCATGTTTATCTTCCCCTCTCCGTCTCTCTTTCTACTGCGTGTCTTCTCTCTTGTATTAGTTGTTCGCTAGAATTTATTTAGAGAAAACGAATTACATGCCATAACCGGAGTTGTCAAGAGCGCCGGCACCACCAGTCGCTGCTTCTTCGTCTTCTGGGATTTCGCAGACGACAACGTCGGAAGTCAAAAAGATTTTCGCGACGGAAACAGAGTTTTCTAAGCAGCAACGGATCACCTTAGTCGGGTCGATAATGCCAGACTTCATCAAGTTTTCAAACTTACCAGTGGCGGCGTTAAAACCATAATCCGGGTCGCTTTGGCTCAAGACGTTTTGGACCGTGACGGAACCGTTAACACCAGAGTTGTACGCGACTAATCTCATCGGGTAAGACAAAGCTCTCTTGATGATGTCCGCACCTAATCGCTGTTCGTCGTTGTCTAATTCTTCCTTGATGCCGTCGACGAATTGACCAAGCTTCAAGAAGGTTGTGCCTCCACCAATGACAATGCCTTCTTCGACCGCGGCTTTCGTCGCGTTCAACGCATCTTCAACTCTCAACTTTTTCTCCTTGAGTTCAGTTTCGGTTTGCGCGCCAACTTGGATGATGGCGACGCCGCCGGAAAGTCTCGCCGCGCGTTCACTCAATTTCTCCTTTTCGTATTCTGCTTCTTGAACTTCAATCAAGCGGTTGATTTGTTTCACTCTCGCTTTGACTTCCAAGTCCGTGGACCCGTCACCGACGATGGTGCAAGACTCTTTGCCGAGTGTGACTCTCGCCGCGTTACCCAAAACTTCCGTGCCAACCTTATCCAAAGACAAGCCGAGCTCTTCCTTGACGACAGTACCGCCCGTCAAAATGGCAATATCTTCCAAGTATTGCGATTTTCTCTCGCCAAAACCAGGGGCTTTCAACGCGCACACTTTCAACGCACCTCTCAATTTGTTCACGACCAAAGTCGCCATCGCTTCTTGTTCAATGTCCTCCGCGATGATCAAAAGCGGAAAGGAGTCTTTGATCGCCGCTTCGAGAATGTTGATCATGTCTCTCGCCGAGGAGATTTTCTTGTCGACTAAAAGCAACTTGCACATTTCGTAGTCGCAAATCATTCTTTCTTGATCGGTGACAAAGTACGGAGAGATGAAACCTCTTTCGAATTGCATACCTTCGACGACGATCAAGTTGTTATCGACCGATCTCGCTTCTTCGAGCGTAATCACACCTTTGCGACCAACCTTCGCCATCGCAGCGGCAATCATTTCACCAACTTCCAAGTTACCCCCGGCAGAAACCGCGGCAACGCTCGCCAATTCCTCATCAGCGACTTCCTTGGACAACTCCTTCAATTTCAACACCAACTTGGCCACGGTTTTTTCCATACCTCTGGTCAACTGGACCGGGTTCGTACCCGCCATGACAATCTTCATACCTTCCGTGATCATCGCCGCCGACAACACGGTCGCTGACGTCGTACCATCACCAGCTTGGTCGTTTGTTTTCTGCGACGCTTGTCTCACCAACTTCGCGCCAATGTTTTCCACCGGATCTTCTAATTCAACTTCCTTCGCCACGGTCACCCCGTCGTTCACAATCTTCGGCGAACCGAACTTGGATTCCAAAACAACGTTTCTCCCCTTCGGTCCTAAGGTAACGCCGACGACGTGCGCGAGCTTATCGACCCCTTTTTGCATCTTCTTCAACGCCAAACCGTCTTGCGCGTTAAAGTATAAATCCTTCGCGGCCATGTTCGTGACCGAAAGTTGGCCTCTGCCTCGGACAACCTTTTTCGATTGGGAAGTCGAAGCCATTCGAGTCGAACCGGCTAAGGCCTGTTTGATTTATTATTGTGAAAGTGTGATGATGAGAGACGTTAAGATTGGTTAGCGTTACGAACACAACGCTCCTCTGGGCGAGTCGCGAGAAGTGCGCGCGCGACGAAGCATTCCGCATCGCGCGAGCGCGGCGAGCACGGAAAAGAAAATCAAATCGACGAAAGCTTCTCTCTTCAGGTTATAAGGTTTTTACCCACGACCCGTCAATTTTTAGATAAAATCCATTTCCGCGCGCAGTGGACGCTCACCCCTTAAACCATCGAAAGAACGACCGAAGAGCACCGAACGATATCGTTTCTTCGCGAAAACATCGCTCGATGCGCTCCGAAAGCTTCGCGAGACCAAAAACGCTCGCCGCCGCCGAGTGGTACGAGGCGAGAGTCGAGGGGTGCCTGGAAAAGCGCAGCCAATCCGCTTTTCTCAATCGAAAAAAAAATTTAGCGCGCAAAATTACGCGCCACAGAACCGCCACCGGCAACCCGAACGCGAACGCGAAATCCGCGCTTTGAAACCACATTCGCGCGAAAAAAGAAAAGAGGAACGAGACGAACGTACCGTGCGACTGGTAAACGTGAGCGACTGCATTTTGTTTTGAGACGCTGGATGTTTTTTGTTCTTTGTGAGGAGTGGAAGAGAAGGTTGCTTCTTTTTTTTTGGCTGCGGAACTCCTTTTTTGGCCGACGTGTCCTACTTTTTGCTAACTTTTGAGTTTGAGACGAGAGAGGGAAAAGGAAAGAGGAAAGGCGGCGAAAATTCGCGAAGAGCGAAAATGTAAAAACAACGGTGGATGAAATCAATCGATCGACGAGCGTCAAAGTTAAACGAAGAAGCTTTTTTGCATCGATGAAAAAATTAATAATAACGTCTTTTTGTCCTATATAATATAAAAAGCACGATCTCAAAACAACAACGGCGCCGCTCGAAATCAAATCCGCCAGACGAAGACGCCGCCTTCTTGACCGCAACTGACGATTCTCTCGCCGTCGCGACTGAACTTGAGTCTGTTGATGCGCGTGGAGTGGGCGCGACCGATGGCGAGGAGCGAAACTTTTTGTTGATTCTGATTTTCTTCTTTTTGTTCTTTTTCTGGTTCTTTTTCGCTTTCGTCTCGGAAGAGCTTCACGACGGGGTCGGCGCTGCCGCCGGAGACGGCTAAGAGGAGGTTTTTCGAGCCGCCTTTCGACGCATCGAGGGCGTGTAAGGAAAGTGACGTCACTTCGCTCGTTTCGTTCGCTTCGAATTCGCGCGTAGGTTCGCCAGTTTGAACGTCCCAAAAAATTATTTTTCTATCGGAAGACGCCGTGACTAAAATCGAATCGTCCGCTGGATGGAATAAAGCAGACTTGACGAACGCGTTGTTGAAGCATTTCAGCATGCGATAGCGGGAGTTTTTTTTCATGTTCCAGAGAATACACGCTCCGTCGTCGGATGCGCTCGCGGCGATGCTTTCGTCGTTTGAAAAGACGACGCTATTTATTTTGGCACGGTGTTCTTTCATGGACGCTTTCAGCGCGGCGGTGGCGTATCCCCCTTCCGGAAGAGTCCACACTCTGACGGCACCATCTACGCCTCCGGAAATGAGCGTTAAACCGTCTCTAGAAATCTCTAAAGCAGAAACACCAGCTGGGTGACAATCTTCCATGGTCGCGAGTAGTGTTCCAGACTTTGGCGAGTGAAATCGAATGTTACCGTCGCTCCACGCGGAGATGATCGAGAATCCGTCTGGAGCGAAGACAACGTTTTCGCACGTCGAAGAAACTCCGGAGGCGTTAATGCGCGATAATTCTTCGCAATCTTCGGTCCTCCATAAACGTATTTCTGTCCCCGCACATGTGGCGAAAAGGCCTTCGCAATTTCGAGGAAACGCGATATCGTTGACTGGAGCGTCGTGGCCGCCGCAAATCAAAACTTTTCCATTGTCTGATTTATTTTTTATAGCAGCAGGTGAAACGAGCGATAACGGCTTTTCCGCTTTGGGCGTAATTTCGCCCGTTCCGTACATGATGTCGTTATCATCTCTGGTTAAATGAAACAACTCGATGTCGCATTTTGACGTTCCCACCAAAACAATGTGCGTCGTAACGATGGCGTCGGCGTTTTCTCTCGCCGCGCGTTGACGTCGCTTGATGGTCGCGTTCGACGGCGGCACTTTTACAATCGTCGCGGGTGAACGACGATGGTACTGTTTATTCACCTGTTCGACTGGAACGAACGTCTCCACCGTCGTATCGTCGGAACGCTCTTCGTCTTCGCTTTCTTCTTCCGACTTGAGCACGACGATGGACGTAATCTTTCCATTCGCAAAAACCTTCCCGTTCCCTTTGCTCCCTTTCAAATGATGTTCATCCATCGTCTCCGCGTCCAACACGTTCACGCTCCCGTCACCGCCGCCTACTAAAAGTAAATCTCTCCCTGTGCTTTTCACCAAAGCCAAACTCGTCACTCCACCGCTCGCTTTGTAGTCGCTTTTCTTCTTAAACAATCGATCGCCAGTCAGCGACACTTTCAACACGTCGCCCGTTTTCGTCCCGAGATACGCGAACTCGTCGTTTTCGCTCACCGCGACCTTCACCGCGTCTCTTCTAATCTGTCCCAATCGACACTTCTCGC
>Ga0255780_10005998_pt1 | contig 10171 bp, 12 predicted proteins | sample 071ome_32_FD_179978 | JGI IMG/M metagenome (GOLD analysis project Ga0255780, IMG submission 179978) | Coastal salt marsh microbial communities from the Groves Creek Marsh, Skidaway Island, Georgia - 071405AT metaG (version 2) | ecosystem: Environmental > Aquatic > Marine > Intertidal zone >...
TCTTCAAAGTATTCTGGTTTAGCATGAATCATTAGATTGACTTTGTATCTGACAGATGAATTGTGCAGTTGATATATTCTTTCTAGCACACGGTCTTTGATCTTTTGATCTACTTCACAGTGATAGCTCACAGTGATTGAATCTACATTAGCAATTAATTTATCACAGTATTCTCTAGAGAAACTGCCATTAGTAGTAACATCAACTAGAACATTTGGATCCTGTTGATTGTGTATGTATTCACACATGGCTAAAAAATTAGGATTGTTGGTTGGTTCTCCACCTGTAAATCCAATATTCCATTGGCGCTCAACTGTCATGTATGACTGTAATAGTTTTTTATAATCAAACACAAATTTGCTGGTGTTGATCAGTGTTTCTAAACTAGCATGAGGCGATGTATTGTTGTGTCTATGACTAGGACAGTATGTACAGTCAAAATTACAACGCAGTCCTAGATCCCATGTGACTTCAAAAGTATAGGGATTGTTTATATCATTATCAATGGCTATGACGTTGTTCATGTTCTAGTCTTTCAAACCAAGATTCAAACTCTGGTCTTACTTGTAAAATATTTGTGTTTCTCACACTGTCAAGAGCAGTGATCCATTTGACAAATGTTTGTTGTAGTGAATTATCTTTTTTAAAGCCGTCTTTGGGTATTACAATGTCTTGGTTGTTTTCTAAAAAACTATCAGGAAGCACTGCCCTAGCATCTAGATGCCTAGGAGTATACACATAGTTCAATGTGTGTCTAATGTTTTTAATACCACTTTGCTCAATCCACTGTTTACCTAATTGTGATTGATCATAGGTTACACAGTGTAGAGTATCAATTACAAATATGTCTTTGACAATTTTAGACAATTGTTTGATATTTTCTTTTATGGTTTTCAATGTGTAGATTCCTCCTCTTGAATATTGATAGATGTTTTCTTGCCAAGCATCAACACTGCATAACAATTGTACATTCATAAATTTCAAAAGTAAATCGCTAATTGTTTTGTTATACAACGTTAGATTAGTGATAATGGTTAAATTGATATCTTGTTTGTTGATCGACAATAAAAACTCTAAAAATTCAAACAGCATTGGTTCATAAAATGGTTCTCCACCTGATATTTCTACTGTAGATACAGTGTTCCACCAAGAGTTTTCGTGCTGTAACCACCATTTATCACTTAATTTACTGTATTCTTGCACTTGATTAGAGTTGATAATGCCTAGATCTGCTAGTTTTTCTTCATCTTTTTTCCAACCAGTTGATCTAACGCTGTTGCACATGATACATTTTAAATTACATTTATTAGAAAAGTCTATCTTTAGAAAAAAACCATGTTGTGTTGATTGGTTTATTTTTTGTCGTATTGAATCTCCTGTGCCTTGTTCTTGTAGGATACATTGATCACATTCGTTGTTATCTAGTGGACCTTGCTCTAGTGGTTGTATAAAATTTTGCCATTCTGGTGACTGCATGATATTTTGAAAGTTAGACTTTTTATCTAAAGAAAACTTTGCTTGTCCATTTGAATTTTTCAAAGCACAACACGGCATGACTGTGTTGTTGTTTCTCAGCCAAACGTGTGATGATCCGGCACTGCACCATTTTTGATTGTTTTTCATTATATAGGTATTTATTTGAAATTATCAAACTCTTGTTGCCAGTTACTCCAATCGTGTACTCCTGGAGAATAATCAACAATGGTTTGTCTTAGTTTTTCATATAAAAAATTGTGGTGTTGTTGTGATCTTATATGGAGAAAGGTATTTGTTAGAGTATTATCTTCACCACTGATGCTATCAGGATATTCTGCTTTATAATTACAAAAATTACAAAGAGAAAAGTTATCAATCCAAACACAATTTTTTAAAATGTCTTGTTGTATAAGTGACGATTGATAATTAGGAAAACAATCAATATTGATAATTTTTATATCTTTTCTTCTAGATAGTAATTCAAAGTATTGTTCTTGATCAAAAAATACTTTTCTTGCAAGTTGTTGTTGATGTAGATTTGGCTGTGATTGAAAAAGTTGTATTGATTTTAGTTTTGCCCAGATTTTTTTTGCATTATATGATGTAAGAAATCTGTTTGCTTGTTGCTTTCCTTCTAGATCAATAGTACCTATTTTATTTAAAAATGTAATATCTTTTAAACTTAAAAAGTCTAATTCACTTCTTAAATTTAAAGGATCAAAGTATATCCTTGCTGATTCAGACCAAACTAAAATTAATATTTCTGGTAACTCAATAGGTTGCTGAAGGAAACTTTTTTGTAAACCTAATTGTATGTTAATCATGTGTTCAGGACCACTTCCTCCTAGACCTTTGTTGTAGACTATTTTATTTTGAGAATGACTAATTAATTTTGTTGTCCACAAGTCATAGATATTGTATTGATAAATATGATTTCTATTAAACTTGTACATAGGATTGATCCATTTAATGTCATTGTCTTTGTCTTTTGAATTTTTTACATATTCATAAAAGGTATTTGGGAAATTCCAAAAAGAGTGTTGTGTTAAAAGATCATTTTTTTCTTGAGTAGTAAATCGTTTCATTGGAAAATCAACAAAACTATCTCCATAAAACCCAATTGATTCAAATAAAACGTTTTGTGAATTAATTATTGGTTTTTTTGTAGACATCGTGTACATATTTATAGATATCAGCCCAATTGGCCGCTTGATGTACACGTTTGTTTGCGTAGTGAATGTTGTAGGCATGCTTCATCATCACTGGTTTTAGTCCAACTTTGATAGCATCTTCTAGGTTAGATATTCTATCGTCTATGTAGATCAATCCAGAATTTTCAAACTGTAGCAGTTCATCTATTTTAGAAGCACCTGCAGGAAGACATTTAACATCTATAAAAACATCTGTGTCAAAATAATCTTCAATGTTGAGATAGCGATAGTACTGTGCAATTGGCTTGTCGCTTAGTGATGTTATAGCAATAAAATGAAAACCTTCTTGATGTAATTTCTTAATGTATTCTTCACTTTCTCTCATGGGTTGAAGAATTGAACAACTCATAGAAGCATTAAACTCTTCTCGTTTTACTGTGGCTTCTTGCAGTGAAATACCAAACTCGTTGTGGATTTCAGCATCATGATGGATGACACCTGTTGATGAATAGCCCTGTAGTTCCATCCATTTTACAAACGCTGTGTGCCAATCAAACACAACACCGTCTATGTCTGTTAAAATAATCTTATCCAAAATACTCTCTCCCTACACATATATTTACTACTATTTGACAAAAGAATTAATAGTGTGTTTAATTATTACACTGTAGTTAATGATTTTTAGCAGTTGTTTTAATTACATAAATATGTTAAAGTAAAATAAAAATGATTATAGAAACCAGTCAAGACACAATAAAGATAGAACATTCCAATCAAATAAAAAGTATTGGTATAAGATCTAGTGGAGGAGCAGACAGTGGTATATTAACCTATTTGCTGTGTAAATATGTCAGTGAAGAACGTCCAGATATTTTATTGGTTCCTTTTACCACTATTCATGGTAACAAGCCAAACAATCTTTGGTATGCACAAAGAGTTAAATGGTGGATGAAAGAACACTTTCCTAGTGTTAATTGGCATAGAGAACATTTTACAAATCATTCAAATAGCACTAATTATGGTGATCAAGTAAATGCTTTGTCTAACGGACTTATTATTGATGGTGTTGTAGATTTTTGCTATAGTGGAGTAACTGCTAATCCTCCTAGAGAAGTTTGGACTAAATTTAAAGGAGTAGGAGATGGTGGGGTTCCCCAAGGAGGCGGATTACCTGGAGGTCTTCCTGACGACAGAGACAAATCATCAATAAAAAAAGACACAAGTTATGGTAGTCCTTTTTTAAATATTGACAAACAGGGTATTGCTGAATTGTACAGTAAATTTGGCTTGTTGGATAGTCTTTTTCCAATCACAAGAACCTGTGAAGAAAATGCATACGATCCTACAATTGTTCCGCATTGTGGAGAATGTGTTTGGTGTCAAGAACGTCTTTGGGGCTTTGGCAAACTCAATTAGAGATTGATAATATTACTGGTTCTTTTTTTGACAGGAGTATTTTTGAATGACAAATAATCATAGTTTTTATATTTTTTTAATTTGGTTTCTTTTGATATTTCACCTTGTGGTCCAAAAGCGATTGCTACACTAGGAAAAAATTTTAACTTGCCGGTTAGATTTTGTAGTTTTTCTATTTGCTCGATTTCTTCACCGTAGTTTTCTCTGATATATTGATTAAAATATTGTGCTTTTTGTTCTGAGTTTCCACGATGAAATCCTACTAAACAACCAAAAGTTCCTACTTGATATCCTAGATGAAGCAGTTCTGACAACAGCACTCCAATGTAAATACCTTCGTTTCTGTAGTTTAGATCTTTTAGATCCTCAGGGTCTTTTTTTTTATCTATATTCTTTATAATATAAGGATCATCAGCTACTATTGATAATAACAGAGCAGGTGCTTGATATATTGGTAACATGTATTCTTTTACATTTCCATGGTTACTTATAAAATTTTCTCTCCAGTATCCGTTTTCTAAAAGCCATTTTCTAAATTCTAGATCTTTACCTTGATCACTGAGATATAACCATATGTTTTGTTTGATTCCGCACTGTGTTGGTACGTGGGTGATTACCTGTTTTAGATATTCTAGGTCTTCTTGTTTAACTGTTCTGTTTTGATCAGAAAATTTTCTTACTGTGTAACGGTTTTCCCAAATGCTTATATCCTTGTTCATTTTTTTCCTTTAAAAACTCGTTATAACTGTTATAATATATTTTTATTTATCAATCTAGGTGATAACTATTATTACCTAGGGCAACAAACAGACGAGGCATATAGCAAGAAGCTAACCGGAAGCCGTAGACGAGCTGTTTATTATATAGGTGTTTGGTAGTAAGCCGCCCACAGTGTTACGCAGAGTAACTGGGCTTAAAAATGCTTTTAAAGTAATGCTACATTATAAACAATAATACCTATAATTTGTACAAAAAATGTTATTTGATTTTTCCCCGGCAGACACTGAGGTGTCCTAAGCCCGGGGTTTATGCATTTTAGTGTTGATTGTTGATAATAAATATTGTATTATAATAACAAGGTACACACAACATGGATCTAAAAAAAGAACAACAATACATTGAAAAAATACAAAAATGTCAAAGAAATTGGGATCATTCTAGAACCATTCCTCAAGAACACATAGATCATTGGCTGTGGATAGCACAAAATAGTCCTTCCAAGCAGTATGAGGGCTACTATGACGTTTATTATGCAAAAAAACCAGAAGTAATTGAAGACCTATTGGATCACACTTGGGGGTTCACATGGTCAACTAATCCTCCTAGTTGTGTGAGAAACCCACAAATGGGTGCTAATTTCTACATGTGTTTTGTCAGTAAAACTCCCAATACTCAGCGTAATTTCAACAATGACGGAACTGCTCGTGAGCAAGGATATGCAGGTAGAAACGACAATGCCATAGTGAGCATAGGTATTGCATTGGGTTTGATAGCTCGCAGTGCCGCTGAACTAGGCTACAGCACAGGCTACAATAAAAACATGAGCAGTGGTCCAGACAGCAACAGATATTGGGAAAGAAAAATGGGCATCTACGATGAAGCAGTTGAAGGCTCTATGAGAATAGAATATGGCATTGGCATTGGGTACGCACAGTCTAATAGATCATGGACAGAATCTGATCAAACAGAAGTATTGGTTGGCTCTGCAAACGGTGAAAAAACCACTCTAGAACCTCACGTGATCAAAGGATATAGACAGTGTGCTATTGTAGACTCTAACTATAAAACTGCAGAATTTAACGGTATAGAGTATGCATTGCCCAACACTGACACCATTACCTATCCCAGTTTCAGCACAGATCCTGACAGAATCATAAACTGCAGAGAAATACTCTAAAACTCAGCTAAATACACATGTCCACACATGATGCGTGGATTTATGCAGTAGACCAACTGCGTAGTGGGTTAGAACCCGCACACAAGGAGAAACAAAATGGGAAGACCAATTAATAAATCAAAAATCGGCTCAGGTGCCGGTAAAATTTCAGTAACAGCATACAGATTTGCAGGTGCAAGTGAAGTGCTATCAACTGCAACACAGGCATGGATTGTATCACAGAAGAGCACTAGAAAATTCTCAGTAAGTGACGGTGCAACCACTGAAGATCTAACTCTAGTAAACAAAAGTATTGGCGAACTAGCAGAAGGTGAAATGATCATCAACTGTCAGGACGACGGTACTGTGGGTACTATGCAGGTTACTAAATTGATGAATAGAACTGTGCAGGTAGAATCTGGTACAGGTGCTGTGGATGACGATGATGGTGCTGATGATTCAATCGCAGTAGCAGTGTATCCATACACTATTTCAGATGCGGCGGCGGCTGATGATGCCAACGTAACTGTAGACAGTCAATAATTGATTGAATTAATCGAATAAATCATAGGGGGAACTAAAAAATCCCCCTATTTTTTTAATAAATGATGGCATTTTTAAACAATAAATCGAGCATACAATGACCCGTGGCGTAAAAATCAATCAATTTATCTGTGGAATTCCAGGAGAAGGCACTCATTTTCTAGAAAATCTCTTGAATAATTCTGTTGATCAAGGTCTAAAAAATCAAAAAACCAACGAATATCACAGTGTTGTGAATCAAAAAAACACGCAAAAATTAAATTCAGATAGAATATTAGCCATGTGGCTCAAAGAACACTTTAAAAAAACCAATGAATTATTGAGTATAGATCAACTTCCACAGCAGATCAAAGCACAGGTCGATGATTGTGTTGAACAAGAACTGGGCAACACCGATGAAATTCAAACTGTTATTGCTCACAGTCTGCCTTTTTACACAGTGCATCAAAAGAAAATACACTCTATTCGCACACTGTGGCACATAGAACCTTCGCCGCAGACTGTGTGGGTATCACATGTGTTGGCTTGGATCAAAAATCAATGGAGTCCAATCAATGAGCACACACTGTTGACCTTGATCAATCACAGCAGACAGTATCCAACCACACCAGACATGGCATTTCCGCAGTTGCAGAAAACACAGTCAATTCTCAGCGAACTGGGTGATCTGCATGATGATCAATGCTACATGGTCTACGACTGCACACTTGCACACGCAGTAGAGGGCTGTGAAATCACAGTTGAAACAGTGAAACAGTATTTGGACAGAGAATTTTGGCGTGGTCATAGCCTAAAATACCGCGGCACACAGTTAATTCGTGATTATTTTAAAAAATACCCTGAATTATTAACAGCAGTTCACAGTTGCACCCATGGTGTACACACTTTGGACTATGCACAGTGGTGTTTGGACCTTAGACCCAGCCCAGAATGGCAGTTAACCCCTGAGCAACAGCAGAAAACTCGAGAATACACTGAAAAAAATCTTGATCTCATAGAACGTTTCAGTGCATACACATCAACCACCACCGGTGCATGGATCCAACAGCATGTAGAAGAATTTCGCGAGAGATTGAGCAGAAACTAAACACATGTACTACTATTACATATACGCAGTCAAAGGCAACACAACACTCAAAGAGTTTGCGGCATATACACCTAAACACACAATAGACGAAGTGTTTGATGATCTAAATCAACAGGGTTACGACTGCATAGTAATAGACGAGCTTACACGTGATCAATACACAGCACAACAAGATCCATATGGTGTATAAGCACACTGTGACACACATACACTGAGTGATCATATCATATACACACTATACACATGCATAGAGCACAATTATTAGTCTGGTACCACTGTGGACCAGCATTTATGCATAGAGAAACAGTGGATCCATGTGATGAATGCATATATCCTTTCAATGCGAACAAAAAAGAAAGCTATTTTACAGGTATCGTAAACGCAGTTTTTGGGGTATAAACAGCATACAGATTAGTCTGATTTTGTACACACAAAGTGATCAAAAGATTCCTACCCAAAAGGTAAAACCGCGTCTCTCATTACCCGCCGAAAAGGTATTAAAAACCATTTCCCCCATACCTAAACCACCGTTCCTCAACGGTTATTCCATACATAACCACCCTTTTTAACCCTATCCACCCACAGTGACCCACGCTAGATCACAGTGACCCATAGTGGGGTCATACGGGCGCCCCTATCCTTGAAGTTGAACTTCGTTCAAGCCCCTGGCTGAGCATGTGCTCTTGTGCGTATCGTAAACTCACACGCACTGCGTAGCACATACTACTCTGTCCCTGAGTGTATGACCCCTTGACTATAATTCAGGGTATTTTTCACTATACACTACTATGACCCCGCTGTAGGGGTTGGCTTGACCCATGACCCCGCTGTAGGGGTTTTGAGGATTTAAGCACCACAACATATAGTCACGGAATAAATGATGGGATTTTGTTGGCCACCACAGGATATAGTGAGTAATAATTCATTACTCTGGTCCTTCGGACCTCTAGCCTCGAACTATATGTAGTGGTTGATCAATTGAGGCCATTTAGGGGTTGACAGAGAGGCCAAAACGTCATATACTGTTAAATATATACACCAGGGTGACCTCTGTGGCGGGCATCGATCACTGCACACAGATCGCCAAGTACCCGCATGCGGTGTGCGATCAGTTGATATTTGTGGGAGAACTCTGCAGAGAACCTAGAGAGTCCGGGGGCCTCAAAAGCCCGAGAGTGCGATCGATTCAAAGGGTTCAATGGCTTCAATGACCTTCAGAGACATTCAAAGGCCTTCAGAGGGTTTAGAGCGGTTCAGAGGCGTTCACTAGATGGTTCACTGCTCAAAGACCGGTTCAGAGGTTCCAAACTGAAGAACAATAATGGAGAGATCGAGAATTCCGGGGTGTTGCAGAAATGCAACACCTTTAAATCACATCAGTTTTGGTGTTGCACAAATGCAACATCTTCGTGGCACACTATAGTGTATCACAGTGATGCACCGCGACACAATATCTTGTAGCGAAAAAGACTAATAAAATCAAGGGTTTAATCGTGAAGAAAAGACTACACAACTAGATCTAGTTGGGGTATGACTATATATTGTGGTGATGAAAAAAGGTCAGACGGCCCCCCACCCTTTGAGTATCGATTTTATCTTTCTAGATTTTTTTGGTTCTAGTTAATTACAACCGGAAGGTTCTGTTCCCATTATCTTATAATAGCATGGTCGAGGATTCTGTCAAGAGGTTATTTTTATATTTTTTTTGGATTGACAACTAGGGTATACGTGCTATAGTTGTAGTATGAATAAAAGACTTAGACGTATACCCACAGCACGATGGTATCATTGGGTACTAGGTGCTGTATTAATGTGGTTGACACAACTTGGAAAGAAACTATACTAAACATATGAAAGGAACACACATGCAAAAATATAGAGTTGGTGTAAGCGATTGTGGTGAAGTTACCAGCGTTTTACACAGTACTAATAATGTGGAGCAATTAGCTAAACATTTGTGTGCTGTAGCACCCGACCTACACAGTGCAGAATGTTACATTCATCTAGACCATGAGGGGTTAACTCACCATGGTGGCGTTAACGAATACGCAGATCCAATCTGCCGTATTGGTTGGGCAGAGAACACAGAAGACCTCAAAGGGTTGTTCTTGTTCATGAAAGGTGAATGGCATTATACTGATGACGGTTTTGACTTTGATCCTGTGAGCAAGGTATTCACAGAGGCCGCTTAGTATAGCATCATTTCCTATTTTGTCAAGTGCAATGTTAACGTTAACATTGCACAGCACACCCTCTTTACAAATTGTACAATTGTGCTATATTAATAATATGCACAGTACAACTAAACAATTAAACAACAAAACAGTAGCAACCTACTGTAAAACTACTAACACCATTTACTACTACAAAGTAAACACACCCTTCTACACTGTTACTGCTAACAACAGTTACAGTGTACAACGCAATCCTAGTGTGCAACAACTAGCACAGTTTAATGCATTGCCTACAACACTGCAATATTACATACAACAACGAGCAGAGCAAATTGCAAAGCAACACAAAAAACGTGTTGCTTAATTGCAAAACTAGTATACAATAAAATAAAACAAAGGAGCAAAAATGATAAACACTTTACTGAACAAACTTACGCACTATTTTATA
>Ga0255780_10006004_pt1 | contig 10164 bp, 8 predicted proteins | sample 071ome_32_FD_179978 | JGI IMG/M metagenome (GOLD analysis project Ga0255780, IMG submission 179978) | Coastal salt marsh microbial communities from the Groves Creek Marsh, Skidaway Island, Georgia - 071405AT metaG (version 2) | ecosystem: Environmental > Aquatic > Marine > Intertidal zone > Salt...
GTCACAATAATCTACTAAGCAGTAGCGTAAAGCTCCTCGAGAACGCCCAAAAATTTATCGACGCAGTCTTCGGTATTGAATTTACTGAAGGAAACACGAACGGGCTGGTAATCCGCTGTCCATGGGCCTAAAGCTCGAATAACATGGCTGCCTTGGTTCGAGCCTGAAGTACACGCACTCCCGCCACTGACGTTAATCCCTTTCATATCAAACGAAAAGGTTAACATGTCGTTTTCTGTCTTTGGGAAAGCGATACTCAAAACGGTATACAAGCTTTTATCAAGCTCAGCACTCCGTCCAAAGAACTTGGCATCAGGTACCAATCGTTTTACGCCATCAATGACTTTTTGCTTGAGTGCCTCCACTTTTTTCTGGTCTTCGGCCATTTCATTTGTGGCAATCTCAAAAGCCTTACCAAGGGCAACGATACCGATGGTATTCTCGGTTCCCGCGCGCAAATTGCGCTCCTGAGCACCGCCTTGAATGAGTGGTTTGATTTTTAGTCCACTGCGCACATAAGCAAATCCTATCCCTTTCGGCCCATGAATCTTATGGGCTGAGCAGGTTAAGAAATCGTAGGCTACCTCCTTCACGCTTATCGGCAAGTGGCCCATAGCTTGAACAGTATCGGAATGGAATAAAGCATCATATTTCTTGCACAATGCACTGATTTCGGCAACGGGATTTAAGTTGCCTATTTCGTTATTTGCAAACATGAGGCTAACTAAAGTCTTGGGACCATTTTGAAGCAATGCTTCTAGTTCAGCCAAGTCAATATCACCATGTTCGTTCACGTTGAGATACGCGGCTTCTACTTCACCGCGTTGCTCCATAAATTCAATTGGATGACCTACGGCATGGTGTTCTATAGCTGTGCTGATGATCCGCTTTACTCCCAGATCACGAACGCTGCAGAAGAGCGCCATATTGTCTGCTTCAGTGCCACCAGAAGTAAAGAAAATCTCACCGGGCTCTGCCTCAAGTTTTTGAGCGATACGCTTCCGTACGACCTCGACTTCGACTTTAGCTCCGCGACCGCTGACGTGAGTGCTCGAGGGGTTTCCAAAATTCTCCATCATACGCACCATTTCATCCTTCACCCGTGGTTCTAAGGGTGTGGTGGCTGCGTTATCCAAGAAAACTACTTCCATGCTGTTGTAATTAGGTTGCTCAAAGATAGTGCTTAGGCCAATTCTTTGATAATGTCCATAAACTCCTCACCCAAAGAAGTCGCTTCATCGGTGCTAGGTGCCTCCGTGTAAATACGAACAATGGGTTCGGTGTTCGACTTTCTAAGGTGTACCCAACGGTCTGACCAAGTGATCTTCACCCCATCTATAGTACTTACCTCTTCGTTTTTATAGCGCCCTGCAATGGTGGCCAAGATGCCATCTACATCGAGATCAGGGGTCAATTCTATTTTCTGTTTCGCCATGAAATACTGCGGGTATCCAGCGCGAAGTTCACTCATGGTTTTGTCCGATTTTGCCAAATGCGTCAACGCCAAAGCAATACCGACCAGCGCATCCCGTCCGTAGTGCAACTCAGGTAAAATAATCCCTCCATTGCCCTCACCACCGAGCACGGCATTCTGTGCTTTCATTTCATTAACAACATTAACCTCGCCAACCGCAGAACTGGTGTAGGTGCTGCCTTTTGCTTCTGCGAGGTCGCGAAGGGCTTTGGAAGAACTCATATTACTCACAACATGTCCAGATTGTAGCGACAAAAGGTAGTCTGCAACCAAAACCAGCGTGTATTCCTCGCCAAACATGGCGCCTTTTTCATCGACAAAGGCTAATCGGTCCACATCGGGATCAACGACGATACCAAGATCAAAGCTGCCGTTTTTAACCACATCTAAAATCTCACTTAAATGTTTTTCAAGCGGCTCGGGATTGTGTGGGAATCGGCCGTGTGGTTCGGGATACAGGTTCGTATAAGTTACTCCCATTTTATCTAAGAGCATAGGAATGGCAATACTTCCAGAACTGTGGACCGCATCAATCGCTACGTTAAATCCGGCTGCCTTGACAGCAGACACGTCCACTGAATCTAAAGCCAATACTTCATCAATGTGCCACTGCATGCCGTCCTCACAAGGTGTAGTGGTACCTAGTGCATGTACCTCAGCAAATTCAAGGTCGGCGCCTTCTGCAAGCGAAAGAATGGCAGCGCCATCATCGCCTGAGACAAACTCCCCCTTTTCATTGAGAAGTTTAAGTGCATTCCATTGCTCTGGGTTGTGCGAAGCGGTTAGAATAATACCGCCGGCAGCATTGAATCTGGGCACCAACATCTCTACGGTGGGTGTTGTGCTCAACCCTGCATTGATCACATGAATTCCCAACCCTTGAAGTGTACTGATGACCAATTGCTCAAGCATCGGTCCAGAGGGACGGGCATCACGACCAATAACAACAGTACAATCTGCATGGCGTTGTTTCAACCATGCGCCGTATCCTGCTGCGAACTTTACAGCATCGATTGGGGTTAGATTATCTCCTTGGGTACCTCCAATGGTGCCACGGATTCCAGAGATGGATTTAATGAGAGTCATAGGGTTTTCATTGATTGAGCGCTAAGATAACTGCAACTTTGACCGGCTGCAAAGAAGTGGCATCGGATTTGCTCACTTGTTAATAACAGTGTGAAAACTTCATGCTTATGAACCCCCGACAGCCTTCCTAACGGCGAACAATGTCGCTATCTTTCTACTATGCGATTTGAGGATCAAGAGACCTTAACATTAGTCAATGCATTCGAAGAGGCCTTGCGCCAGGGCAAAGAACCCTACTTCGATGTCGAGGATTTAGAACTTATTCTAGATTACTACCTCGACACGGGCTCTTTTGAGCAGACTAAAACCGCATTGGACGTTGCCCAAAACATTCATCCACTGGCTTTTACCTTTAAAATAAAAGAGGTACAGCTCGACATTGCGATGAAAGACTATACCCGGGCAGAAGCAAAATTGAACCACTTAGAAGGACTGAACATGCGTTCTACGGAACTCCTTATTGCTCGAGCAACCATCCTTATGCACCGTGGTGCCACTGAGAAAGGGTTGCAATTATTGGACGAAGCTTTAGAAAACGCGGAGGACCCCATCGAAGTCCTTCAGATGATTGCAGATACCTATTTGAGTCAGGGTGATTATCCTCGCGCCATTAATACGTTGGTTCAATGGTGCCGTATGGAAGAGGAAGAATTAGACGAAGGTGCCATATACCAATTGGCCATGTGTTTAGATTTCACCAATGAATATGACCGTGCGATTGCAATCTTCCAGAGTTTAACGGAGCGTGAGCCCTACAACCCCCTTTTATGGTACCAACTCGGTGCGTTCTATTTGCGACTTGATAATGAAAGCAAGGCATTGGAAATGTTCCAATGGGCCATTACAGCCGATGAATCTTTCCATGCTGGACATTTCGAGATGGGCCGCATCTATGAACGCAAAGAAGAATACATCAACGCGTTAACCGCATACAAGCAAAGTGTTAACGAAGACTTACCAAGTGGATACGTCCATTTTAGAATTGGTATGCTTGAAGCGGAATTGGGAAGCTTAAATGAGGCTTTGCGCCAGTTTGATCAGGCCATCGCCCTCGAGCCCGACATGGACGATGTTCATTTGGAGCGCGCCATGACTTTTATGGAACTTGAGCGCTACGAAGAAGCTATCAGAGACTACAAGAAAGTGTGGTTAGATGAAGCCTACGGTTCAGAAGATGTATTGGACTTTGTCGAGTGCCTTATTGAATTGGACCACTTGGATCAGGCCATTGCGATTTTATACGATGCCGTAGACCGATTCCCTGAGGTGCTTCAATTTCGATTAGTCCTCGCAGGTTACCTTTTTGCCTCGGATGATATGGTTAGTGCAAAAGCGGTCTTAGATGACTTGCATCTAAACCGTGATGAATTGCGCACATTATTCGCGGAATACTTCCCGGATTTACTCGAAATCCCCATTGTAGCCTCTATTTTAGCGGAACTGAAATAATTCAACAATGCAGAAATACCTCAGCTTGTTTCTCAAAGGCATGGCCATGGGAGCAGCAGATGTTGTACCAGGCGTTAGCGGAGGAACCATTGCGTTCATAACTAACATTTACGAGACACTAATTGGGAATCTTAGCCGATTCGATGCACACGCACTTAAATTACTTTTTAAGGGTGAATTCAAAGCATTATGGGAACACATCGGCGGTACCTTTTTAGCCGTGCTATTTGCGGGTATTTTCACCAGTGTACTTTCCCTCGCCTCAGTCCTAGATTACGCACTTGAACACCATCCAACTGCCATTTGGAGTTTCTTCTTCGGCCTCGTTTTCGCGAGTATTTTCAGTGTTGGCAAGAACGTCAAAGGTTGGCAGCGCAAGGATATTGTTGCTTTTGTAATAGGGAGCGCAATTGCCTTCTGGGTTACTACCCTTCCTGCGGTCGGAGGAACAGAGCACCCGCTTTACCTCATTCTCTGTGGCGCATTGGCCATTTGCGCAATGATTCTACCTGGTATTAGTGGAAGTTTCATCTTATTACTTTTAGGTGCCTATGCGACCGTTCTTGGCGCCGTCAGCGATCGTAACCTTTTGATCATTGCATATGTTGGTGTTGGCGCGGTGGCTGGGCTTATCGCATTCACCAAGCTATTGAAATGGATCTTCGAAAACTACTACAACGTTGCCATCGCCTTATTGACAGGTTTTCTACTTGGGTCACTTAACAAGCTTTGGCCATGGAAGTGGGTCGTAGAATACTATATCAAACATGAGGGAACCGAAAAAGAAGAATACGTTCCTTTGATCACTGAAAATATGGTTCCAGGGTCCGATTGGCCCATCGCGCTGATTTTAGCATTGGCTGGAGCTGCAGTAGTTTTCGCTTTAGAGTGGGCAGGAAAGCAAAAGAAAGACCACGCAGCATGATAAAATTGGGCCTCGTAGGACATCCCATCAAACACAGCTTGAGTCCTGCCTTACATGAAGGATTCATGGCAGAGCATGAAGTTCGAGGGTCCTATACGCTCTTAGAACGCGCTAACCTGGATCGATCAGAATTCAGAGCATTATTTTTCGAGGACCGCTTTCATGGGGTAAATATTACCATTCCATACAAAACAGTTGCGCTTACTTGGGTGGATGAGATTGATCCTTACGCAGAAGCTATTGGCGCCATTAACACCGTGGTTATTGAAAACGGACGACTTGTTGGCTACAACACAGATGTCGATGGAATCAGGAAAAGTTTAAACCTACTTGGCACTCCACAACCTGCTTTAGTTTTTGGAACGGGTGGTGCTTCCAAAGCTGCTGCCTTCGTTTTAAAACAAATGGGGGTTTCGCACAAGATTATTGGACGCCGAACCGAACCCAATTATAATACCCTCACAGCGAGAGAAGCTACCCATTATAAATGGTGGATCAACTGTACACCTGTTGGTGGGCCCAAGTTTCCCGGGGATTATTTACCGCTACCTATGGCCATTTTAACCAAGGAATTCGCCATATTTGATATGAATTATGAACCTAAGTGTACCCCATTAATGTTAAAGGGGAAAGAATTGGGTGCCACCACCTTGGGTGGAACAATAATGTTAACCGAGCAAGCGAAAAAAGCATGGCAATTATTCCATGCCGCTTACTACAAAACTTTGTAGATGATGAGTCAGGAAGAAAAAACACCGCAAGAAGAAGGACAACAGCCTGTTGAAAGCAATAATCAAGAGGTTCAAGAGATTCAACAAGATGAGCCTGTTGTAACTGACGGTGATAACGCAACCGAGCAACATGATGAGGAGGAAGTTAAGGCTGTAGAAGCTGAAGAAGATCACGAAACTCCCAAAGAGCGGAAGCTCATCATACCGGATTTTGACGCGCTTTCTGTTGAACAATGCCTTGAAATCATCGAAACGCATGTAAAAGAACACGGTGCAGAGCGCATAAAAGGAATAGTAGAGAGCGGACGCTCAAGAATACTACAAGAATTAAATGCCGAGCGCGATGCCGCCAAAGCGACCTTCTTGGAAGAAGGAGGCAACATTATTGATTTTCAATTCGATCAGCCCCAACGCAAACAGTTGGGTACGATTTACGGGGAATACCGCGATAAATTACGCAAGCATTACAGCCAGCTTGAAGAAGAGTTGGGAACCAACTTGGCGACAAAGCTGGATATCATAGAGCAAATAAAGAGCCTTCCTATGCTTGAAGGAAGTGCAAAGCAGAAATACGACACCTTCAAGAATTTGCGTGAACGCTGGAACGCTACGGGGCTTGTCCCAAAGGCTGATGCGCGCAACGTATGGGCAAATTACAACCACCACGTTGATAATTTCTTTGACTATCTAAGAATGGCGTACGACCTCATTGAGATCGACTATCAGAATAATCTTCAAGAGAAAATCGCTCTTTGTGAAACTTTAGAAGCATCCCTCAGCCAAGGACCGAGTCCACAAATTTTCAAAACGCTTCAACAAGCCCATAGCAAATGGAAGCGCATTGGTCCTGTCCCGCGTGAAAAGAAAGATGAGCTATGGGATAGATTCAAGGCGGTTACTTCAAAAATTCATGAAATGCGCGATTCCTTCAATGAAGAAATCAAAGCCATCAATGAAGAAAAAATAGCTGCAAAACAAACGGTAGTTGATAAGATTAAGTCCCTAACAACGGAATTACCAACGAAGCACAGCGGATGGCAAAAAGCCAGTAAGGAATTAGAAACCCTTCGTGCCGAATTTAAAAAGATCGGCTTTGTGAAAAGTGAGGAAAATGCGGCAGTATGGGAAGATTACAAGGAGGCGCAACGCAACTTCAATCGTTTAAAAAACGCATTCTACAAAGAAGAAAAGCAGGCACACAAAGTAAATCTTGAGAAGAAACAAGCGCTTGTAGACCTGGCGGAAAGTTTGAAAGACAGTGAAGATTTTGGCGAAGCTTCTAAAGCACTTAAAAAAGCTCAAGCCGATTGGAAAAAATCAGGCTATGTCCCGAAAAAAGAAGGCGACAAATTGTGGGAAGCATTCCGAGCAGCGTGTAACCATTTCTTTGACCGCATGCACGGTCAACGCAAAGCGCAAGAGAAACAAAGCAATGCAGTACAACAAGCCAAAGAAGATCTCATTGCCAAAGTGAAAAAAGCAAAGGTTTCAAGTCTGGAAGATGCGATTGCATTAAGTCAGGAATGGGGAGCAATTGGCATGGGAGGCAAGAAAGGTTTGGATCAAAGTTTTGATCAGGCCTTAAATGACAAATTAGCACCTTTAGGTTTAAGCGCGGAGGCTGTTGAGGCCGCTCTGTTTGAAACGAAAGTTAAAGCACTCGTCGAGGCCGACGATCAAGACGGGCTCTACCGTCAACGCAATTGGCTTAGAGAGCAAGCAGATTCTGCTAAAAAGGAATTGCATCAACTTGAAAATAACATTGCCTTCTTCTCCTCATCGAAAGGAAACCCTCTTTTGGATGCGGCCATGGAAAAAATTGAATCACAAAAAGCAAAAGTTGCGCATTATACCACCTTGCGAAAAGTCTTCAATTCGCTTTTGAAATAATTAGGTATGAAATTCAACCTAGTCGCTCCATTCGAACCAATGGGCGATCAGCCTACTGCCATCAAAGATTTGGTAGAAGGTTTAGATAATGGTGAACGTGATCAAGTGCTGCTCGGGGTGACCGGATCCGGTAAGACATTTACCGTCGCTAATGTCATCAAGGAGACACAGCGCCCTACCCTGATTCTGTGCCATAACAAAACCCTTGCCGCACAGCTCTATGGGGAGATGAAAGAATTTTTCCCTGAAAACGCAGTGGAATATTTCGTCAGTTACTACGACTACTACCAACCTGAAGCCTACGTACCTTCCTCAGGATTATACATAGAAAAGGATCTGAGTATCAATGATGAAATTGAAAAACTACGCCTAAGCACCACTTCTTCCTTATTAAGCGGTCGCAGAGATGTTGTAGTCGTTGCCTCTGTAAGTTGTTTGTACGGGATGGGAAATCCGGAGGCTTTTAATAGCTCTGTGGTGCATATTAATGTTGGTCAGAAGATTTCACGCCAAGCCCTACTCCATGCTTTTGTAAATGCATTATACGCAAGAACCGCTGCAGAGTTCAAACGCGGAAGCTTCAGGGTTAAAGGAGATACTGTGGATGTTTTCCCTGCGTATGCTGAAACCTATTACCGTATCAACTTTGGCTGGGAAGATGATATTGAAAGCATAGAACACATCGATCCAGTAAGTAATCAGCGGATTGAAATGATGGATGAAATGCGATTATTTCCCGCGAACCTCTTCGTTACAGAGAAGGACCAATTACAAAATGCCATCCACCAAATCCAGGATGATTTGATGACTCAAGTGGATCATTTCAAAAGTGTAAGTCGCCCACTAGAGGCCAAACGTTTGGAAGAACGAACCAACTTCGACTTAGAAATGATACGTGAATTGGGCTATTGCTCAGGGATTGAAAACTACAGTCGATACCTCGATGGCCGGGCACCTGGGGTGCGGCCTTTCTGTTTGCTCGATTATTTCCCTGATGACTTTTTACTCGTGGTCGACGAAAGCCACGTGACTATTCCACAGGTACGCGCCATGTACGGAGGAGACCGTTCACGCAAAGAAAATCTCGTTGAATACGGTTTTCGCCTACCGGCTGCAATGGATAACCGTCCATTAAAATTCGAAGAGTTCGAGCAAATCAGAGGTCAGGCCTTATTTGTCAGTGCGACACCTGCTGAATTTGAATTGGAACTTACCGGTGGCGTATTTGCCGAGCAAGTGATCCGTCCTACCGGGCTTTTAGACCCTATTGTGGAGGTACGACCATGCGAAAACCAGGTGGATGACTTAATGGATCAAATCCGATTGCGCGTTGAAAGAGATGAACGGGTGTTGGTAACAACCTTGACTAAAAGGATGGCAGAGGAACTGGCTAAATATTTCACGCGCTACGACATTCGATGTAGATACATTCATAGCGATGTAGATACGTTAGAGCGTGTTGAAATCATGCGTGATCTTCGTTTAGGAACATTTGACGTACTCATTGGTGTCAACCTTTTGCGAGAAGGTCTTGACTTTCCAGAAGTAAGCCTTGTTGCCATTATGGATGCCGACAAAGAAGGATTCCTTCGAAGCACTCGTTCTTTAGTTCAGACCATCGGTCGTGCAGCTCGGAACGTTAACGGCATGGCCATTTTATATGCAGATAAGATGACCGACAGCATGAAGCGCACGATAGATGAAACCTCGCGAAGGAGAGAAAAGCAAGATGAATTCAATAAAGCGAACGGACTTGTGCCCACCGCTCTGCGCACTTCTCGTGCCGAGATTATTGCTAAATCGAGTGCCGTAAATAAGGGTGCCAAGTACAACGAGGGTATGGCAGCCGTCAAAGCCTCTGAAGAAGCGGTGAACTATTCAAGCCCGGAAGACCTTGAAAAACGTATTCGAGAAACTCGAAAAGCCATGGAAATCGCTGCGAAATCGATGGATTTCATTGAGGCTGCTCGACTCCGAGATCTTTTGTTAGAATTTGAGAGTAAACGCGAGAAGCGATAACTACAAGTAGTGTGCTACTCCTACAGCAAAGGTCCATACCTGGTGGCCGTCAATGCGCTGATCCAGATACAACGTCGGCGTCCACTCCCATCGGTCGTTCATAGGAACCTCGCCTTCAATACCCACCCGCAATAGGGTTTTCATTTCACCATTTTCCACTGTGATACCGGGACCTACACCCAGCAAGACATTATGCGATAATCGGTAGAACAAGTCGAGCGTAGAAACCATTGGAGTAATTAGCTCAATTGTTTCGCCATCCGCATTCTCGATCAAATAATTTTCCAATTCCACATCACTGTGCCATCCAAGCGACCAATGATCATTGATATGGTAATCTACATCCATTCCCCAGGTGGGAACAAAGAACACACCTTCACCCCCTACTTCGGGTACCATTCCATGACCTATAAGTAAGGCCAAGCGCAGTGGATGACGGTGATGGTGTGGATCTGGTTCCACATCATGTGCGTGGTGTTGTGCCTGTGCGTTCAATCCCAGAACCACAGCGAACATGAATGAAAAGTAGTGCTTCATGGCGGAGTAATAAGCGCAAAATTGCTACTTTTCAAATCAGTTAATCATAACAT
>Ga0255780_10006021_pt1 | contig 10150 bp, 10 predicted proteins | sample 071ome_32_FD_179978 | JGI IMG/M metagenome (GOLD analysis project Ga0255780, IMG submission 179978) | Coastal salt marsh microbial communities from the Groves Creek Marsh, Skidaway Island, Georgia - 071405AT metaG (version 2) | ecosystem: Environmental > Aquatic > Marine > Intertidal zone >...
TGCGCGGGGGACGTCGCCTGGTGAGTATTCCAGGTCAGTGAGAACACTTGGAGGAATGCGGAATATGAAATCAATTAAACGCGTATGTGCAGTGATTGGAGTAGGACTGGCTTTATCGGCTTCCGCAGCGTATGCCGGTGCAGCAGAAGACGCCATTGCCCAGGCCGAAGCTGACCTGAAGGCGGCACAGAGCGCCGGTGCAGAATGGCGGATCCTCGATCCGGCTACGGGCGGTAAGGCCGTGCCCTTAGCGAAACTGGTGAAGACGGCCAAGGCTAAACTTGAGGCCAATGACGAGGCCGAAGCGATCCGTATTGCGCAACAAGTATCTTGGGCTGCCCAAACAGGGATCGCGCAGGCTGAAGGCCAGAAGAGTGCTGCCCCCTACTACTGAAAAGAGAACTTAGGGACCATAAAAAACCGGGCGACAGCCCGGTTTTTTATGTCGCTCGTTTATTCGATCCAACCCGATTCTATCCACCGCTCATGGAACGTGTAATTTATCGAGTCAGTGAGTTTACAGACCAGGTCAGGCGGATGGTGGAATCTGAGTTCAGTTCCATCTGGCTAACCGGGGAAATATCCAATCTCGCAACACCTGCCTCCGGGCATGTGTACTTCTCTTTGAAAGATGAAAACGCTCAAGTGCGCTGTGCAATGTTTCGCAATAGGCGCATTCGACACGCACAAACCCTTAAAAATGGAGATGCCGTCTTGCTTTGTGGGGCGGCCTCGATCTACGCGCCCCGCGGTGATTTCCAGCTTATCGTGGACTACATCGAACCTGCTGGTGAGGGGGAACTACGACGACGTTTTGAACTCTTAAAGGAGCGACTGCAGGCAAATGGGTTCTTTGATCCCGCAAATAGAAAACCTCTTCCTGAGTTACCTAAATGCATCGGTTTGATCACCTCACCAAGCGGTGCGGCCCTACATGATATATCCGTCACGCTCGCCCGCCGTTTCCCGCTCGCTGACGTGGTGCACTACCGTGTCGCAGTGCAAGGCGAAAGCGCATCGCCACAAATCGCCGAGGCTCTGGCGACGGCCAACCGAGAGGGGCGTTGCGATGTACTCATCCTTTCTCGAGGGGGTGGATCGCTCGAAGATCTTTGGGCGTTCAACGAAGAACAGGTTGTGATGGCCATTTCCCGGTCACGCATTCCGATTGTAAGCGGTATCGGTCATGAGACGGATCTCACGTTGGCGGATTTTGCGGCTGACCTCAGGGCGGCCACTCCGACCGCAGCCGCAGAAGCCGTTACTCCGAACACACAAGAACTCGCGGGGAATTTAAGCAATCAGATGAACCGGATGCGGGACGTCGTCCTTTTTGAGCTTCGGATCCGAGCGCAGACCATAGACTCAACAGCCCGTCGACTACGCCATCCGCGGGACCAGCTGCGGCAGCAATTGACTCAGGTGCAACGCATTGCCCAACGACTGCGCGAGAATCAATCAAGTCAGCTGCAGCACTCCCAATCCGAACTTCAAAATCTTATCTTGAGACTTAAGCACAACTCTCCAATGCGGACGATCAAGGATGTCTCGCGAGATCTTTCTTGGAGAAAACAGGAAATCAAGCGCCATGCGAGTTTGCGTGCGAGAGAGCACTCCCTTCAGATCAGCAGACTGGACGAGAAGTTGAAAGCGTTAAGTCCTCTCGCAACGCTTGATCGGGGCTTTGCGATCATAACGTCTGATCAGGATGGCGACATAGTCCGATCATCCGAACAACTATCCCCCGGACAAACGGTAACCGCGCGATTTGCTAGGGGAGAGGCAGTGGCCCGGGTAGAACGGCTAAAAGAAAAGCCCGACCGGCACTAACTTAACGCTTTGATCGCCGACCAGCACTCGACCCATAGGGGTTATCACTTTTACGAAGTTCAAAGCGCACCTGGGTGCCTGTCATCTTAAAGTTCTTCGCGACCGTTCGTCCAAGATATCTAAGATAACTGGCCGGCAACTTGTCGAGGGAGTTGCCATGAAGCACGACGACCGGGGGATTTCGTCCGCCCTGGTGAGCATACTTTGGCTTGATTGGGCGGTTATTCGCCATCGGGGGGCTATGATGCTCAAGCGCCCGACTCAACACCCGGTTAAGCTCGCCCGTGCCCATCTCACGCATCGCGCTGGCCATCGTCAATCGTAGCGCCTTAAGAAGCTCGCCCAATCCAGAGCCGTACTTTGCGGAAATAAAAACTCTCTCGTGCTCAGGTAAAAAATCGAATCGTCGGTCTAACTCGCGGCGCAGCTTGTTTTTTTCAGATCGATCAAGTCCGTCCCACTTGTTCACCGCCAACACTACGGATCGACCCGCCTCCAGTGCGAGTCCAGCGATAGCGGTATCCTGATCGAGGACCCCTGAGCGTGCATCCAACATCAGTAGGGCAACCTGGGCCGATGCGAGCGCTTGTAACGTCTTTACCACTGAAAACTTTTCAAGTGCCTCCTTCACTCTGGCCTTTCGCCGCACACCAGCGGTATCGATCAGGGTGATTACCTCTTGGTCGCGCTCAATGTTCACGGCAATACTGTCGCGGGTTGTTCCAGGGAAATCAGCGACGATCACGCGCTCTTCGCCCGCCAAACAGTTAATCAGCGTAGATTTTCCAACATTAGGCCGTCCTACGACCGCAACCTGCTCTCCTTGCACTCGTTCCGCGGCTGAGCCGGTCGCAGGAAGTACGCTCAGGATCTGATCCTGGAAGCGCTCTAGGCCCTGACCGGTCTTCGCCGAAACTGCGACGACCTCGCCGATCGAAAGCTCGGAGAATTCGCTTGCCGCGATGGTGCTGTCGAGGCCATCCGATTTATTTACCGCCACGAGCACGGGCACGCCCTCGCGCCGAAGATCGGCGCTGATCTCATGATCGGTCGTTGTAAGGCCCTCGCGGGCATCCACAACCAATATCACGACGTCCGACTCCAAGAGCGCTTGCATCACCTGGCCTTTGACCGACTGATTGAGAGGATCCTCATCCTCTGCCAATCCCCCGGTATCAATCAGGAGAAAACGACGTGCTGCGTGTGAGACTTCGCCGTATAGACGATCTCGCGTAACACCAGGCTGATCGTCCACCAGCGCGAGGCGGGTGCGCGTGAGTCGGTTGAATAAAGTGGACTTGCCTACATTGGGCCGCCCCACAAGCGCTACGACTGGAATCATCAGAACATCTTTTGCTGCTGACAACCGTGATGGACTTAACGAACTGCCCAGGCGGTCAGCGATCCATTTTCTGAGAGGCTGAGAAAGCGACCCTCCCCAGGCATCGCAAATAGCCGCAGAACCGCTCCACCGGAATTTTTCTCTTGGCCAATTAACGCGCCGGATTCGCCATCAATAAGAAAGAGATTGCCTTTGAAGTCGCCAACCACAGCGAGATCTAGGCCGCTGATCCCGAGCGGCCCGCTTACGCCACGGTTTCGCAGAGCCGCCTGGCGCCACTTAACCTGCCCGCTGAACGTATCTAAGGCCATCACCGTTCCATCATCAACCGTAACCAGAATGTGATCTCCTACCGAACTGAGAGCACGGAGTGTTGATGTTTCGCTCTCCCAGCGTATGGTTTGTGTCGCCAGTGAGAGTGCCGAAATCTTCGATTGAAATCCCGCCACATACAGCGAATCGCTCAACCGATACGGATCCGCATCGATATCCACCAGCCGGTCGATTTCATTGCTACCCCGCGGTCTAAAGATAGGAACACTCCAGAGCTCTTTACCCGTTGTTATCTCAATACCCGATAACCGGCCGCTTGCAAACCCAATCAGGGCCACGCCCTCTATCTCGATGGGCGCGGATAAGCCACGTACGCTTAATCCGGGTACCGAGCGCCGGACACGCCAGCGTATTTCCCCCGAGCCGCTATCGACGCCAATCACTTGGCCATCGCCTGAACGCAGAATCACCACTCCGGCCGCAACCACCGGGCGGGCAAGGATTTCTGCTCCCATCTTCTCTCGCCACCGTTGCTCACCGCTGGTCCTTTCGAGCGCTACGACTTCTCCGTCGCGTGTCGCAAAAATGACAAGGCCCTCTCCTACTCCAACGCCCGCAGAGAGGGATTCCTTGAGATTGCGCTCCCACTCGATCCGCCCCGTTTGGAGATCGAGGACAGCGACACGTCCGCCAGGTTCCGCTGCAAATACCCTCTCAGAATCAACAAAAGGGGTCAGCAGAAAATTATGGTTAGAGTATCCGGCGCCCAAATCGACACGCCAGAGTTTGTCTACCTCAACCGTCGGAATGATTCGGGGAACATCGGCGACTGCACCACCCTCGCGCATAAAGTGAATAGCGCTCGGGCCACAGCCAGACGCGGTTAAGACCGCAAGAAGAGTGAGAACGGCCCGAATCATCCCGCATCGGTATCCTGACGAGTCATGTTCAGCTTGGCATTGAGTAACTGGGCCGCCTGAGAGTTCGCGGCCACGTTCGACAACGCTTTTTCATACGCACGGGCGGCCGCTTCCAGCTCGCCCGATGCAACGAGAGCATCACCCAGAAGCTCTTGAAACTGAGACACAAATCCCTCAGTGGACTGCGCCTCTGCTAACGCCTTGATACGCTCTACATCTCCCGCCTGCAACGCTAAGACCGCTAGACGCACACGAGCGACCTGCTGCATTACGGGATCAGCGCTGGTTTCTATAATTTCAGTCAACGCATTCTCGGCCGCACTGACATCGCCGGACTCGAACGCCTGGCGGGCCAGGATAAGCTGCGCAAGATCAGCGTACCCGCTATTTGAATGACTGCCGAGGAGTGCTTCTGCCGACCCTTTCAGTGAGGCCTGATCGCCTGACGCTGCTGCAGCGAGCATCTCTTCATAAAGAGCAGACGCCTTCTCGCTCTGCACATTTTCATAGATACGCCAGCCCTGGATGCCCGCCACGCCTCCGATACCGAGCACAACACCGGCAATAATGCCCAGGCCGTTTCGCTTCCACCACTGGCGAAGTCGCTCAGTATCGTCGTCGTGAGCGATATGTACCTGTCTATCCGGTTGCTTGTCATTCATTTCTTAGGTGCTCTTTTCTAAAGTCATAATTCTACGGGTCGTCTCAACTCACTCGGTCGCGACTCGCCGCCGCGCCGAGCGCAGACCCTTTCCTCTTAAAAACGAGGCTCAGATACCCTTGATACTAGGCGAGCTGTTTGCGAACCTCGGCCTCGAGATCCTTAATCGGCACGCGAGCTTGTTCGCCCTGCCCGCGCATTGGCTTGAGGATCACAGACTCTTCGGCAGCGAGATCGGAGTCAATAATCACAGCGACGCTGGCACCGCTTGCATCCGCTCGGCGTAATTGTTTTTTTAAGACTCCCTGAGCAAAGCTAAACGTTACATCGATACCTTGTTTCCGGAGCAGTTCGGAGATTTTAACGCCGCTTGGGTCCAGCTCTGAAGATTCAGAGATCACGAACACATCCGGCCCTGACTTTGGCGAAATTCCGGCCTCCATCGCCACAAGCTCTATTAGGCGTTCAAGTCCGCATGCGAATCCCGCGGCGGGTGTCGAACGGCCTCCCAATTGCTCAACGAGTCCATCGTACCGCCCTCCAGCGCACACTGCGCTCTGAGCACCTAGCTGATCGGTAACCCACTCGAAGACAAAACCCGTGTAGTAATCCAGCCCCCGAACCAGCTGTGAATTAACGTGATAAGTTACATCGGCCGCTCGGAGCAGTTCTTGAAGGCGTGCGAATTTTTCTCGTTCTTCAGTGTCCAGGAAATCATGTAGATCAGGCGCCCCTTCAAGGATCGCCCGCGTGGCCGGATCCTTGCTATCGAGGATGCGCAGAGGATTTCGGCCCAGTCGGCGCTGACTATCTGCATCCAGATCGCTCTCGTAAGCGAGAAGATAGTCATGCAATGCATGGCGAAAGGCGCTCCGACTTTTGTCGGACCCTAGGGTGTTTATCTCGAGTCGCAGGCCTTTTAGATCCAGGAGCGACCACAAACGCTCGCCAAGGCAAATGACCTCTGCTTCAATCTCCGCGCCGGGCCAGCCCAGCGCCTCAATACCGAATTGGTGAAATTGTCGATAACGCCCTTTTTGAGGTCGCTCGTGGCGAAACATGGGTCCTGCGTACCATAGGCGCTGTGTCTGGTTATGAAATAAACCGTGCTGATTTCCGGCTCTTACGGTCGATGCCGTTGCCTCAGGACGTAATGTCAGGCTATCCCCATTGTTGTCCGTGAAGGTATACATCTCTTTCTCAACAATGTCAGTCTGCTCACCGATGGATCGGTAGAACAACTCCGAACGCTCAATAATGGGGGTGCGAATTTCCCGGTATCCATAGAGCCTGGAAACAACCCGCAATTGAGCCTCTACGTGCTGCCACAACGAGATTTGCTCCGGCAGGAGATCATTCATGCCGCGAACCGACTTCACGGCCTGTTGAGAACCCATTTCCTTATTGTCCAACGCGGATTTTCGCGTTCAGTCCGGTCCGAGGCACGGGTATCGGCATTTCCCGACCGCCGTAAATGATGCTCGAACCCTCTGGATAGCTCACGGCAAGGGTAAAGGGCGGACGACCCGCAAGACTCACCACCTTGCCCGACTCCACGTAACGCCTGAGAAGCACTTCCTCGTCTCGATCCCACACGACAATGTGCGTATTCTCCTTCACCTTAATCACAAGCTCTCGAGTATCGGCCGAAACCGGGCGCGTCACGCTCTGCGATCCCGACCCCACAGAGTTAGAGAATGCGGTAGCAAACTCAGGCGCGGCGTCTTGTGACCCGGAGGGCTGAGGCGCTGACGATGCCTGTGTCGTTACCCCGGCAGGCGTTGAACTGGTGGTATTCACCTTCGGAGTCTCATCGCGTTTTTCTTCTTTCTTTACGACCTCCTCAGCAGCGGCGGGAGCGCTGGCAATAGTCGCCGTCGATACGCTCGAAGCCTCACGTGTCGAAACCGCGGCCGCATCTTGAGCACTAGAGTCCGCAGCCTCTGGGGGTTCAAGGCCCTCGGAGCCAGAACCTGCTAACGATGATTCAGAGCTATTTGACGGCGGTACCGCCGCGCTAGCAGTCGAGGGCTCACCGACGTCCTGTGATGGTCCAGATGTTTGCGGCGAGGTCATGTCTAAACTTTGTCCCGATGGGCTTGAACTGTCGGCCAAAACCGTTGGCGCCTCGAGAGTCACTGCGAGAGACTGAGAGGCGTCCTGCTCTGCGACTGGGCCATCGGTGGCGCTCTCGCCATTACCCAAAGGCGCCCGAGACTCCTCGACAACGTCGATTCTCGCCCGCTCGACATCCGTCGATCGGTTAATCCACGCGGCATAGAGTCCACCAAAAACAAAAAGGAGAACGGCGGCTGTTACTACCCATCGATAATGAATTGGAATGGGCTGTTTTCTGTTTTTCAGGGCCTCGGTCATTGTGCCCGGCCCATCTTGCTTGGGAGGCAATAACTCCGTGCGGTCTGCGATCGCCCTGTCGACAGATACACCGGCAAGCCGGGCGTAGTTACGAAGATAGCCTACGGCGTACGTCCACCCTGCCGTCAGGCTGTAATCATCGTGCTCCAGCGCTTCGACGACTTCCGGAAGCAGATTAAGCTCCGCAGCGACTTCGTCGACACTCCAGCCTTGCAGTTCCCGCGCTGCACGCAGGATTGCTCCTGGACTGGGTTTGGAATTAGGGTCAGATTCAGCCATTCGAATTCAGAGTCGGTATGTTCTGAAGCTCGGCGGCTTGCTCGCTGGCAGGAAAATCCTCCCGCAATCGAGCCGCGTACTCCCTGGCGAGGTCGGTAGCGCCGAGTTTAGTCTCCGTTCGTGCCGCAAGTAAAAGACCTTCGGCGGTTGCGGGTACGACAGCAAAGAAGCGCTCCAAAAAAGCCCGAGATGAAAGGTATTCTCCCAAGGTGAAACTGGCGACGGCCGACTGATACAGGATGGCGCCGTTATTCGGTTGCGCAGCCAAGGCCAATCGGAACTGATCGCGCGCCGCTACTGGGTCCCCCGCCTTCAGGAAGCATTTCCCCAGCCCGAACTGGCTCACGTATACCTCGATATTAAAAGGATCAAGGAGCGCCTTCTCGAGATGAAAAGCGCCTTCTTGCCACTTTTCTAGATCGCAGAGAAATGCGCCGTAGTCATTACGAGCCGCTACATTTCTCGGATCAGACTCCAATGCGCTAATGAAATATTTATCTGCACCTGCCGGATCACCCAGTCGAAGCATCAACAAAGCCATGGCGTGGTTTGCCGGCGAGTACTTCGGATTTACCGCCAAGGCTTGGTTCAGCGATTCCTGTGCAGACGCGAGACGATTCTGGCTCATATATCCCAAGCCCAACTGGGTATACACCTCAACGCGTTGTTCAGCACGCTCCGCCGTGTCATCCGGCATTAGGGAGGCGCAACCCGCCAATAGAAGCTGCGCAACTAGAACCATTACACGGATCATGCGCGACCTGCCAGCCGGGAGCTCCGACGCGTTCGATCCTGGACTTGCCCCGCCAACTGTCCGCACGCGGCCGCAATGTCGGCCCCTCTCGGCCGCCTTGTGATCGTAGTCAAACCACGAAGCACAAGCTCGTCACGAAAGCGGTTAACCGCGTTCATAGAGGAGCATTCATAGGAGATACCGGGCACGGCGTTAAACGGAATCAGATTGACCTTCGCAGGAATAGACCGCAGTAATCGCGCTAACTCTCTAGCATCATCGAGGCTATCGTTCACCCCCTTAAGCATCACATATTCAAATGTGATCCGCCGGCGGCTGTCATTTTTGAGGTATTCCGAACACGCATCCAGAAGTTCTTTGATTGGATACTTGCGATTAATCGGCACAATTTCATCGCGCAGATCATCTCGAACGGCATGCAGAGATACCGCAAGACTCACCGGGCAATCTTGGGCTAAGCGCTTGATACCCGGGACGACGCCGGCGGTACTCAAGGTCACCCGACGTCGCGACAAACCGAACGACAAATCATCAAGCATAAGCCGCATCGCGCTCAGGACCGATTCATAGTTGAGCAAGGGTTCACCCATACCCATCATGACGACGTTGGTAATCGGTCGGGGGCCAAGCCCGGCTTCCTGAAGAAGGCCGCTGGCGAGCACGACCTGGCCGATGATCTCCCCGGAGGTTAGGTTTCGGCTAAATCCCTGGCGGGCCGTCGCACAGAAACTGCAGGTGAGGACGCACCCCACCTGGGAAGAAACGCACAGGGTGCCGCGATCCTCCTCGGGGATAAATACGGTCTCTACGCAATTGTTGTCCGTTAGCCGAACCAACCACTTTCGAGTCCCGTCGCTTGAAACCTGGGCGCTGGCAACTTCGGGCAGCGCTACGGTCGCGGATGCAGCAAGCGTATCCCTCAGCGCCAAACGCAAGTCGGTCATCTCGCTGAAGTTGGTCACCCCCCGCTGATAGATCCACTGTAATACCTGCCGGGCATGGAAGGACTTTTCTCCAAGCGAAGCGAAGTATTCCTGCAGTGCGCTGCGATCAAGCCCCAGGAGGTCTGTCTGGTCAGTCGGCACGACACCAATTCTCAACAATTACGATCTCGGGCATAGATCGCTTTCGTCAAAGAAAAAGCTGATCTCCTGGCTAGCCGTTTCCGGCGCATCCGAGCCGTGTACGGAATTGGCTTCTACAGACTCTGCAAAATCTGCCCGGATGGTTCCCGGCGCTGCATCTGCTGGATTGGTCGCGCCCATAATCTCACGATTTCGCGCAATTGCATTCTCGCCCTCCAAAACCTGCACCATAACAGGACCGGAGGTCATGAAAGTCACGAGGTCATCATAAAAGGGTCGCTCGCGATGCACAGCGTAAAACTCCTGTGCTTGGGCGCGGGTCAGGTGCACCATTCGGGAGGCAATAATATGCAGACCGCCCGACTCGAATCGATCGTAAATCTTTCCGATCAGGTTACGCCGCACTGCGTCCGGTTTAACAATTGAAAACGTTCTTTCGATACTCATTGGCGTTCTCCAAAAATGGAATGAAAAGAGTGAAAAGTGCGACCTACCCTCGCGGACCAAGGGAGTCGCTGGCAATCTGAAAAAGGGATAGACGTAATTTTATGCGTCTGCAATCGCGCCGGCAATCAAGACCTCGTCATCCACGCCAATAATCCGACCGCGCGGCCGTTCGCCCACCCTCGG
>Ga0255780_10006038_pt1 | contig 10129 bp, 5 predicted proteins | sample 071ome_32_FD_179978 | JGI IMG/M metagenome (GOLD analysis project Ga0255780, IMG submission 179978) | Coastal salt marsh microbial communities from the Groves Creek Marsh, Skidaway Island, Georgia - 071405AT metaG (version 2) | ecosystem: Environmental > Aquatic > Marine > Intertidal zone > Salt...
CCCCGTCTGCATCAAACTCCGCGCCACCGTCGCGTTATGATGATGCTCCAACTCCCACGCCGCAGCCGCCGTCCACACCGCCCCCTCTGTCGGAAACAACTGCATCATCCGGGTCAACACCTTGCTCATCTGCCGACCGCTCTTACTCCGCGCACAGAACTGCAACCACCCATTCCACAACCCCAAATCCCCCTTGAACTTCCGCAAGAACCGCTCGTACAACTTGTGCGTACGTCGCACGATGCAGTACTCGGTCAACGACGTCTGCTTCCGCGACACGTTTGCGATGTTCCGCTGCGTTTTCCGGAGCGCACGAAGCCGCTCCAGGGCCTCCTCGTAGGCGATTGCACGCAGCCAGTCGGCCTTGTCGGGAAGCCGACGTTGCAGTGCGTACTCAAAGTCTTGCCGACGCTGGACGATCGCCTTCACTTCCGCCTTGGAAAAGTACCCCGCGGACTCGAGCGCCGAGAGCTCGGGCACCATCTCTTCGACGATGCGACGCACAGAGTCTGCCATGGCTCTCGTGCTGATCGCGTCGATGCGGGCGTCTGGAGGTCACGCGTCGTGTTTTTCTCTCGGGATGCAGCGTCGGGATGCAGAGTCGGGTTGCGTCGTCGATTCCGCTCGATTCAGCTCTCCGCACGCGCGCCGAATGGAGATGGAACCAATTTCCGCACCTGCGTATGAAAATTAATGCCTATTTTGAATGTTTTGTTCGAGGAACTCGCGTTGGCCTCTCTGAAGGCCACGTCCTCACAACTAAATACGATGCTCACCACATTGGGCCGACGCCGGTCGGCCGCACCGGCCATCCGCCGGATCGTCGGCAGGTACCTCGATGGCAACGACGCCGAGGGCGCCCACCCTGCTGCGTCCATGGTGGAGGCTATGGCCCCAAAGCCATCGACCTACTACAGCACCAAACCACGCACTTCCTCTTCCACCGCCACCACCGCCACCACCACCACCATCGCCACGTCGTTCTCCCAGAAACTCGACGCGGGTCCCACCTTCTCCGACTTCCTCCCGTCCCCCACCACCCCCTACGCTGTGTACGCCCCGCCGCCGAAGGAACGCACCCGCAAACCGGACTGGCTCAAGCGCCAGATGCCTGGCGGAGAAAACTACACCCGCATCAAATCAAAGCTTCGCGAGCTGAACCTTTCAACCGTGTGCGAAGAAGCCCGCTGCCCGAACATCGGCGAGTGCTGGGGTGGAGGCGAAGGACACACGGCCACGGCCACCATCATGCTCATGGGAGACACCTGCACCCGCGGTTGTCGGTTCTGCGCGGTCAAGACCTCCAATGCGCCACCGCCGTTGGACCCGAACGAGCCGGAGAACACCGCTAACGCGATCGCAGAGTGGGGCATCGAGTACGTGGTGCTGACGAGCGTCGACCGGGACGACATCGAGGATTTCGGGGCCGGACACATCGCCAAGACGATTGGATTGCTCAAGAATCGCACCAACGGAACGCTCCTGGTCGAGGCACTGGTGCCGGATTTCCAGGGTCGAAAGGACTGCGTCCAAGAGGTTGTCGACGCCGGGTTGGACGTGTTTGCCCACAACATAGAGACCGTGGAGCGGTTGCAGGGTGCCGTGCGAGATCGGCGGGCAAACTGGACGCAGAGCATGAAAGTGTTGCGTATGGCGAAGGAGATTGCGAAGGAGCGAGGTCGCGACAAGCTGCTCACGAAGAGTAGCATCATGCTCGGCTGCGGGGAGACCCCGGACGAGGTGGTCGCGACGATGAAGGCGTTGCGGCAAAACGGGGTCGACGTGGTGACCTTGGGGCAATACATGCGACCGACCAAGCGCCACATGAAGGTAGACGCGTACATCACGCCCGAAGCATTCGCGCGGTATGAAGAGGTCGCGCGCGAGATGGGATTCCTGTACGCCGCTGCCGGACCAAACGTCCGCAGCAGCTACCGCGCCGGAGAACTCTTCCTGAAAAACCACATCAATTCGTAGCAGTAACGTAATTTACTTTTTGCACACCAGCACCCCCATCAGGCCAAACCCGATCGAGTAGAACACCGCCTCCCGGAACCCGTTCCCCCTGGCCAGCCCCTCCAGCGCCTCCCCCGTCGGATACCCCTCGATACTCGGCCTCAAGTACCGATACTGATCCCCCACGCCCTGACTCTCCGCGTACGGCACCACCACCCGCTCGAGCAGAAACCGCTGCACCCCGTCCACCGCGGGATTGTCCGACGTATTCGCAAAATCCAGAATCGCCGCAACCCCGCCCCGCTTCAGCACCCTCGACAGCTCCCGCAGCGCCAACTCCCGATCCGACACATTCCGGAGCCCGTACCCCATCGTCGCCGCGTCAAACGTCCCATCCGCGTACGGATACGACAACGCGTCCCCCTGCACCCACTCGACATTGTCATACTCGCCCATCGCCGTCATCTTCCGCTCGCGCGCATACGCAAGCATGTTTTCCGAAAAATCATACCCGACGACCCGCCCCTTCCGACCCACCACAGAAGACGCAATCCTCGCAATATCCCCACTCCCGCAACAGCTATCCAGCACCGTATCCCCCCGACCCGCCCGGCTCCACCGCACTGCCATCCGCTTCCACACCCGATGCATGCCCAGCGACAACCGGTCGTTCAGATCGTCGTAGAGCGGAGAGATGGAATTGAACAGGTCTTGCCGCGCAACGCCCTCCCGGCCAGCCTCGAAGAAACGAGCGGAAGCAGCGGAAGCAGCGGAAGGAGCGGAAGGAGCGGAAGGAGCGGAAGGAGCGGAAGGAGCGGGAGGAGGCGTCTGGGTACTCGGGTTGAGGGCGCTCGTGCGCTCCGGCTGGCTGCTGTCGCTGCTACCGCCGCTCGCGCTCGCGCTCGCCGTCACCGCCGGACGGGTCCGCTGGGAATTCCCTCGCCGGTTGGTTCGAGTCCCCGTTTCGCTCCGCGTAGACATTCTCTGGATGTCTCCAGATCTCCCGGCGACGTGCATTGGCAGCGCGTGTGTCCCCATGGCGTCGAGACGCGAGATAACAGTTTTTTCGAAACTCGTCACCTCGAGCGCTCGTCCTCGTTTTCGTAGCGCCTGCCCCGTAGACGACAGACGACCATGCGTGGGGGTACCTTTCGATACCACGGGTTCACCCTCGTCGCGCATGGCCTCGCTCTGGCCCTGTTCGTGCACGGATTTCTCCTCGCACGGATCACCCTGAAACGGGCGTCCTACGACGCGGCGACCTCGACCTCGTCGGCATCGGATACGTTGCCTTCCCCGTCATCGCCCGTGTACGATCGGCTGGTGCTGATCGTCGTCGATGCCCTTCGGTATGACTTTGTCGTGGACGACGGGCGGTACCAGTACAGCGGGCGGAACCGCGACATGCCGTTCCTGCGTTCGTTTGTCGGCGGGACGACAGAAACAGACGCAGGTGCTTCTTCGTTTTCTGTCGTGGCTCGGTATGTGGCCGACGCGCCGACGACGACGACGCAGCGTATCAAGTCGATGATGACGGGTTCGCTGCCGGTGTTCTTCGACGTGTCGAGTGCGTTTTCTCCTGCGCCGGTGGAAGAGGACAGTCTGGTGGACCAGTTGTGTGGGAGGAGAAGAGGTTCTTCTTCCACTTCCACTTCTGCTTCCACGTCGGCTTCTTGCGTGTTCATGGGGGACGCCACGTGGGAGGGTCTGTTCGGTGACCGACAGGCAGAGAACGATGAGAACGAGCACAGTGCGATGAAGCCGTTCGTGTTTCATTCGTTTCCGTGTTATAACATCATGGATTTGCATAGTGTGGACGATGGGGTGGCGGGGTTGTTGGTGCCGACGGTGGCACGGGGCGGGTGGGACGTGGTTGTGGCTCATTATCTTGGTGTGGATCATGCGGGGCATGCGTACGGGGTGGACAGCGGGGAGATGCGGGATAAGCTGCGGGAGATTGATGACGGGGTGCGGAAGGTGGTGGAGGCGTTGGTGGAGGAGGAGGTGGAGGCGGGGGGCAAGAGTACGTTGGTGGTCGTGGTCGGGGACCATGGGCAGACGGTGACCGGGGATCACGGGGGTGGGAGTCCGGAGGAGGTGGATAGCGTTTTGGTTGGGATTGATATCGGGGGGTACCGACGATACCGGGAAAGAAAAGACGGCGAGGAGAACGGCGCGCGGGAGAAGAGAAAAACGTCGTTGTCAGCGCACGCGTGCGTGGCGTCGTGTACGTGTGGGGTGGATGGGAATCAGTGTGTCCCGGATGTGACGCAGATTGATTTCGTGCCGACGTTGGCGGGGTTGATGGGGGTGCCGGTGCCGTTTGTGAACCTGGGGAAAGTGTCGGAGGTTGTCTGGTCGGCGCTGGCGGCTGGTCGCGATGGTGGCCACGCTGAGGCGTCTCTGGTCGGGATGTTGCGGGAAAACGCGAGGCAAGTGCATCTTTATCTGACGACGTATGCGTCGCGTCCCGGTGCGCGGCTTCCGGCTGCGATGATGGCGGCGTTGGAGAGGACGTTTGCAGAATTGGCTGGCGTGACTGAGCCCGGGCCGTACGTGGCGTACTTGGAGCTGGCGGAGGCGTTGGCGCGGGATGCGTGGACGCAGTTCCGGGAGGGTTGGATGGTGGCCGGGTGTATCGTGTTTGTCGGTGCCGTGGTGTTTCACGTCGGGGCTTTGGTTTTCGACGACCACGACGATGACGGCAGACGGCGGATTGGTTTTCCGCCCCCCCAGCCCATGCTCCCGTGGCTGGTCAACCTGTTGCATCCGGTCGGTATCTTTTCGTTCTTCTTCTTACTGCGAGAAGGGACGTATAGCAGCTGGATCGTCGTTCTGGCCGCCGCAATCGTCTACTGGCCCCGCCGCGATCGACCCGCCGCGACTACCGGCCTGGTCCTCGCCGGGGCCGCGTGCCTCCTCGTATCCACCGTCGGCCTCCAGAGCCACAGCGGTTTTGGGTTCTGGCAACGGCTCACCGTCCACACCGGCGACGACGAGGGCGAGGAGGGTATCAGTCATGAGACGAGTGCGAGTGCGAGTCCCTACAACGCACTCGCTGTCCACTACGTCCTCCCGACACTCATCCTCGCCACCATCTTCCACGCCTACACGGCCTCCCGCGGGCTCCTCCGCGGCACCGAGACGATCAACCGTGTCTACCTCGCGGCCGGCACCCTCGCCATGCTCGCCTACCACGGAGGTCGCCTGCAAGACCGAGACCTCCTGCAAGACCAGACCGGCGTCGATGCTTTTGGAGTCTCTCAGACTTCGGATCGTCCTTCGGTCACCCACATCTCGGCCCAGATCTGCTACGCATGCATCCTCGCGACCCTCATCCTCGCGACAACCACCCGGGCACTCAAAAGACTCTCCAGAAAGGCCTTTTTGGCCGTCCTGGCCGCCACCCTCGCCCTTCTGGTCTCCCTCATCTCCCCGGTTGCCTCTCCTCTCGTCCTCCTCGGCATCTTTGCCCAACTCTACGGGATCAACATGATTTTGAAAGCGCAGCGGCCAGCGAGGGTGCACGACGACCCTGACGACACAGTCTGCGCCCTTGCCGCCTGCCTCGCTGCCGTCCAGATCCAGGCATTTTACGTCAGCGGCCACCTCTGTGAGTTCTCGGGCCTGCTGTACACCGCAGCCTTCGTCGGACAGAAAGACTATCACGCCGTCCAAGGCGGTCTCCTCCTCGGATTTGACACCTGCGGATGCGTGCTCGTGGTGATTGTCGTCGGCGCGCTATTTTTGAGCGAGATGGGGGGAGACGGCGTCATAAGGAAAGAGACAGGGACAGGGACAGGGACAGGGACAAAGAAACGCGGCGGGCGGGGAGAAAGAGGGCGGCGGGGTCGTCGAGACGACGACCCCGTCCAACGCCTCCTCTACCTGCAGCAACTCCCCGCCGCGATGAACTGCGCCGCGGCCATGCTCTCAGCGGGAATCCAGCGTCGGTAAGTACTGACCGCGCCCATCGCTTGCTCGCACGCTCGCTCGCACTGACTCGGCTCGCGCGCTCGCCAGGCACCTATACGCCTGGGCCCTTTTCGCGCCAAAATTTTTGTTCGAGGCGTACTTGTGCGTCGTGGCGAACCTCTTTGTTCTCCTATTGGGTTTGCTGTAAGCGGTGGGACCGGAACGAGAGACGAACGAACCGAGTCGAAATTCGGATCGTGACAAGAAATTAGAGACAAATTCACCTCGCACGGGCCTCGCACGGCACCTGCAAAGCCGACACCGCGCCACTAGATGGATATCTCATCCAAGATCGCGGGTATAGCCAAGCGGCTCCCTGCAAATGCCGTCTTGTCCTCCGACTTTGAGTTTCTCGTCAGGGCGATCGGCAGGTACTTGACCTCGACCGACGTGCGCCCGCTCTTCGCGCCCTGACTCTCTCACTCGCGCTCCGCGCTTCGCTCGTTCGCCAGGCGAGGCCAAGTCGAAAGCCGAAGAGGACGACCTGGTCCGGCAGATGACGGACATCTCGAAGCGGATCATCAAGGAGGGTCGGGGGTTGAGCTCTCGGTCTGAGAACCCACGGAGCTTGAAGGACTTTCTGGTGTACCTCGTGTACATCAATATGCTAGGGCATGATACGAGCTGGGCGGTGGCGACGGTGATTCAGCTGTGTGGGAACAAGAACCTGCAGGTGAAGCGGACGGCGTACTTGGCGGCGTCTCTGTTGATTGATCCGATGAGCGAGCTGACGATTCTGCTGACGGCGACGATTCAGGCTGATTTGCGGAGCGATAATTATCTGACGGTGTGCACGGCGCTGCAGGCGATACCGACGATTGCGAACGCCGAGCTGGCGGGTGTGTTTCTGCCCGAGGTGATTGGGTTGGTGCGGCATGAGAAGGATGCGGTGAAGAAGCGGGCGTTGACGACGTTGCATAGCCTGTTGCTGGTGGAGGGTCTGGATCAGAGCTTGGCAGGGGACATTGGCAAGGTGCTGATCGATAAGCTGGCGTACAAGGAGCCGGCGGTGATGTTTGCGGTGCTTCCCGGGCTGTACGATCTGATTGATCGGGATCCAGAGCCGTACAAGGGGTTGGTGCACTATTTCACGAATATTCTGAAGCAGGCGTCGGAGGGGAAGCTGGGGCGGAACTGGGTGGTGCACCGGGCGCCGGCGCCGTTCCTGCAGGTTACGCTGTTGCGGTTGCTGGGCAGGCTGGGCAGGGGGATGCCAAGGTGAGCAAGGATATACAGTCGGTGCTTGTGGATGTGTGGAAGCGGGCAGAGTCGCTGACGAGCCAGGCGGGGAACGCCATCCTGTTTGAGTGCATGAAGGTGGCGACGAGCATCGTGCCGTCGGATGCGCTGTATAGTATGGCGCTGGAGTCGGCGGCGATGTTTCTGAACAGCTCAAACAGCAATCTCAAGTGCGCGGGGATCGAGGTCTTGACGAGGATGATTGAGGACGGGGACGCCGGCAAGGTGGCCGAGTACCAGTATGCGATCGTGACGGCGCTCCGGTCGTCGGATGTGACGCTCAAGGGGCGGACGCTGGATTTGCTGTTCCGGATGGCGGGTCCCAATAATGTGGATGTCGTTTTCACAGAGGTGCTGCAGTTTGTGATGGACGACGCAATTGACGACGAGTCGAGGCGTTACGCGTCGTCGAGACTGCTAGAGATGGCCGAGCGTTTCGCCCCGTCGTGTTCGTGGTTCCTGGATTCTGTCACGGAGATGCTGAAGAAGGCCGGGGCGGTGGCGCCCGCGGCCGCCCAGAGCTCGCTGGTGCGGGTGCTCGGGGAGGCCGACAGGGGGCTCCAGGAGCGCATGACGGTGGCGTACTACGAGCTGATCGAGTCGAATGCGATGGTGTCGGTGCCTCTCGCGAAGGTCATATGTTGGACGCTGGGAGAGTACGGGGTCGAGTCGGGGATCTCGTTCGACACGCTGGTCACGACGCTCGGCGACGTGCTCGAGTCGAGACGGATGCACGCGCCAGAGCTGGCCGTCGTCTGCATCATGTCGCTCTCCAAGATCAATGTGAGGAGTTCCAGGCCGCTGCCGATCGAGACGACGCGTTTGCTCGAGTCGCTGCAGCGGTCTGCGGGGGTGCCCTTGAGCGTGCAACAGGCGGCGTTTGAGCTGTGCTCGATCGCGCAGCTCGACTTGGCATCGAAAGGGGTGAACATGTCGGTTCCAGGGCCCGAGGGTGACCCCGAAGATCTCCGCGGGCTGGAGTTTCTCGACGATATCGCGTCAGCGGCGATTGCGGGCGGCGCCGCGCCGTACCTCGGCCGGGAGGAACGGGAGGCCATCGGCATGCAGCGCGTGTCGGCAACGCAGGCGCAGGCGGCGCAGACTTCGCACCTGCGCTTCGAGGCGTACCAGCGCGAGGTGCCGAGCGGGGTGCCGAGCGGGGTCTCGGCGGTAGACGATGTGTGGGCGGGTGTGGCAGGGACGACGCTCGAGCCGACCGCGGCGGTCTCGCCCGTCGAGGAGTTGTTCGGTGGGCTCCAGATGAACGACGGCGCCATGCGTGAGACGGCAATATCGAGGGAGAGCGGCCAACCGGAGGGCATTCACGTCAGCCGGCAACGCCGGTGGGGTCCCTCGACTGGCGGGGCGGCATCGCGCACCCAGCAGCCCGCGTCGACGTCGGGAGCGGCGCCAGCAGCGGCATCGATGTCGGCGACGTCCGCAGCGACGTTGTCGCCTCGTGTCGTGGCGACGCCGGCCCGGGCTGTCGACCCGCAACAGGAGCGACTGGCGGCGTCGCTCTTCGGTGGAGCTGGTGCTGGCGCCGGCTGGACGACTTCTGGCGGGGCGGGCCGTGGCGTCCGGCCTCCGGCGCCTGCTTCCGCGTTTGATCTGCTGGATATGCTCGGCGACTCGGGCCATCCAATGGCGGAGCACAGCGAGGCAACCCAGCAGCCGCAACAGGATGACCTGCTTGACCTGTTGGGCGACGTGCCGGCGGCAGATGGGCCGGCAGCGCCGGCGACCGGCGACCCGTTCTCCTTATTGTAATGCCCGAAGTTCGTTTCAGTGAATTATTGACATCATCTCCCGATATTCGAGAAGAGCTCGTCCGTCTCGTCCGCCGCATCGGCACCCCCGACCCGCCGCCCGTCCTCCGGCGCCCCCACGCGCTGCGTGGGCTCGTCGTACGTGTACCGGAAACTCCCCGCTGTTGCTGATACTGTCGCTGCCGTCGCCGCTGTCGCTGCTCGACCGCCTTTCGGCGTACCCCCACGCCCACCCGCCCTTCTCCCCAACTCGACGTCCCCCCCGGCCACGATCCCCGCAACCTCGCCGATCACGTCCGCCCCGATCGACCCGCCCTGCGCAACCGCCTCCAACTCCACCTTGACCCGTGCTTCTCCGATCCGCCGCCCCTCCCCACTATCTTCCTGCCGCACAAACCCAAAGAAACCCGACACCTTCTCAAACACCCCCGTCACCAACAACCCAACGTACACCACCAACAGCAACGGAAACCACGCGTTAAACCGCGTACCCAGCAGCGGCACGTCCGCCAGACCATACACGCCGCTCGTAAACACCAACGCCTGCCCGCCTCGCTGGTGCCCAGTCATCCGCACCACATGCAAATAGTTGAACGCGAGCGGCGCCGCAAACCGACACAGCAGACTCGCATTGAGCAACAAACTCCAGCTATGCGTCCCCCTCGCCACCATATGATAGCTCTTCAGCGAAAACAACCCGCTCAACTCGAACAGCGAATAGAACGTCGCATACGCACAGTACGCCAACGGCATGGCAACCAACACCTGCAACCCCCACAGACTCGACTGCACCTGCTTGTCCCGAATCATCAGACTCAACGGGCTCAGATCCGGATGCTTCCCCGTCGCAATCGTCGCCTCGCACCAAACAACCACCGCACTCGTCGCCGCCGCCAACACCGCCGACACCATCGCACCCACCCTTCTGCTCTTCCCCGGCGAGTCATCAACCAACCCGAACGCCTCCTCGACATACCCCACGTACTCCCCCCGACTCCCCACGCACTCTGCCACACTCCGCTGCACCCGCTCACGCAACATCGCAATCCCCTCCTCGTCCCCACCATAGTCCAAATCCCGCTCACTCAACCGCTCCACCATCTCCACGTCAATCGACTGCTGCCGCAAAACCTGCCGATGCCGCCGTCTGCTGGCATCAACCCCATCAACCCCATCAACCCCATCATCAA
>Ga0255780_10006043_pt1 | contig 10126 bp, 8 predicted proteins | sample 071ome_32_FD_179978 | JGI IMG/M metagenome (GOLD analysis project Ga0255780, IMG submission 179978) | Coastal salt marsh microbial communities from the Groves Creek Marsh, Skidaway Island, Georgia - 071405AT metaG (version 2) | ecosystem: Environmental > Aquatic > Marine > Intertidal zone > Salt...
ACAATCTTCATATACACAGTATCTACATATTTTACATTGTAAAATTGATACACTTTTATTTGTGATTGTACAGTATAATAATTATGATAATTCCTGTAAAATGTTTCACATGTGGAGAAGTCCTTGCTGATAAATACCAATATTATACGCGTGAGGTACGGAAGCGTAAAGCGCAAGATGGTATGATACCAAACAAAGTGGTATACCTTACAGAACGGAATACGAAAAAAACACACGAAGGGTATGTAATGGATGAACTAAGGATTATTAATATGTGTTGTAGAAGACATATGCTTACACATGTAGATATTGAATAATATGTTTGATAAATATAAGTAGTATGAAGTTGTGTCGTCCCGCGAAGCTTTATTTAGTGTTGTCTCTTTTTGCATTCGTTATCATTGTTATGCAAAATTACGGTAATGTTGACAAATTATGTATAGGATTGTTATCTTGCAATATCCCTCAAACTCATTTGGTATTGGGGATCGATCTATTGTACATTTTCTTTTGGACATGGGTTCTTAATATGATATGCGATGTAGGAGCATCATTTATTTCATGGGTATTGGTGTTGATCCCTATTATGATTAGTTTTATTGTCGTGGGATCTATGATGACGTTTTAGGTAGAAAATTGATATGTACATTGAAATAACATGTATGTATATATCAATGATGGCAATGATCAGTAAAGTTCTTGAGAATGATGAAATATTAGAGTTTACTCTATCTGGAGTAGATCGTAGTGTTGCAAATGCACTGCGGCGTATTATTCTTAATGATATTCCAGTAAACGCGTTCATTACTGAAACGTTTGAAACAAATCAATGTACTATTACTGCAAACACTTCGCGATTTCACAATGAAATTGTCAAACAAAGACTTTCATGTATCCCCATTATTATGTCAGAATTAGACATTCTCCCCGGAAACTACGTTCTTGAAGTTGATAAAACAAATGAAGATCAGAGACCGATTTATGTTACAACCGAAGACTTTAAAATACGTAATAAGGAAACGGGCGAATATATGGAAAAAGAGAAAGTGAAACGGATATTCCCTCCTAATCGCATTACACAAGACTACATCATATTTATACGCCTAAGACCTAATATTAATAATCAACTTACTGGCGAGCAACTTAAATTAGAGTGTGACTTTGGAGTGGCTACTGCAAAGGATAACAGTATGTACAATGTAGTATCGCGTTGTAGTTATGGAAATACAATTGATGTTGAGAAAGCAGCGAGTGTTTGGGCACAAAAGGAGGCAGAATATCGCTCAGTTGGTGGTTATACAGAGGAAGATATTGAATTTGAAAAGAATAATTTCAACCTACTTGATGCACAACGATCCTTTATTGAAAATAGTTATGACTTTCAAGTCAAGGGACTGGGTATGTATACGAATAAGGAAATTGTAACAAAAGGGTGCCAAGTAATGATTGATCAAATAGAGGCATTTATATCATTAATTGACGCCGATCAAGTGTCAATTGCTGCAGCAGATGTTGTTTCTGACAATATGTATGATATTCGACTGGAAAATCATGATTATACATTGGGACATATGTTAGAACGTGCATTATATGATAAATATTATAAAGGCGACAATACGATGAACTTTTGTGGTTTTATCAAGCAACATCCGCACGAGTCAGATAGTATTGTTCGCGTTGGTTATAAGACAGCGATTGAACCTGTGAATATTCGCCAACAATTGAATAATGTATCGAGAGACCTAATAGAAACATTTCGAGGAATAATGAAATCATTTACTTAAAGAAAATTGATAGTATATATGTTTTTTACTGCATATATACAAAGCAATGTTAAAGGTTGTTAATAAAAAGGCATTTACTTATATTTCGACTTTTAGAGATGAACTATCTAAAAAACTTAATGAAATCGATATGGGAAATGACAATAAACGAGATCTATTATCATTTATATACGACTACGAGGGACTCACATTCGATAGAGATGATATGGTTGTCAGAAAACGGGTAAAGAATGTATTACCTGAAGATAATAGATGTTGTGCACTTCGGGCTAATGGAGAACAGTGTACAAGAAGAAGAAAGGATGATGGAGAATTTTGCGGAACCCATAGTAAAGGTACTCCAAATGGAGTAGTCGATAATGAATGTAGAGGGCGTAATACAGTCTCTGTATCAATGCGTATAGTTGAAATAGGAGGAATTGTTTATCATATAGATAATAAGAATTTTGTATATAACACCGAAGATGTCATGAATGGGGTTTCGCGACCTCAAGTGATTGGCACATACGATGTTATTAATAATACTGTTAATCGGTTGTAGTTGGTTTGTTAATCTTTCGTTCTATGATTTCACGTGTACTTTTTTCTCGACTTTCTTGGATCCGATTTGTTAATTCGGATGCTTTTTCTTCGTTACCGTCAAAAAAATTGTACACAACGCTATTTAACAGTTTTGCGGTGATAGGTTTAGTAATATTTCGTTTTTTATAACGTAGGTTTCCATCTTTTAAATCGAATGTGTCAATTTCATTATCACGCATAAAGTCCATTAGTTGTTCACTGACTTCTTTTTTTTGTTCTCTACGAGTTTTTTGTTCTCGTTGTAATGTTTTAATTTCATTATCAAGTGTTATCCACTGTTTTACTAAGTTTACAAGTTCATTATTAGACATTATGTATTAAGAGTTGAATTTTTTATGTTTTTAATGGATTATTTATGAAATAATTTCCCGGTGTTTAATGTATATGCATTTTACCTATCGGGGGCGGTTATCGAGCGATGCGATCGATGCGAGCAAGGCGGGTGCGGTGCCTGCGCGGCGGGTTCCGACGGCGCGGGGTCGGTCTGTGTGGGGTCCGCCGACGTGGCGGTTCCTGCACATGGCGGTTGAGCAGACGGGGGAGGCTGAGTGGGAGCGGGAGGGGGCGGTGATTGTGCGCATGCTGATGGGGCTGTGCTTCCACCTGCCGTGCGACATCTGCGCGGAGCACGCGCGCGCGTACGTGCGGGGCAGTCCTGTTCCGGTGGGTCGGGCGGCGGTGCGGGAGTGGCTGTGGCGGTTCCACAACGCGGTGCGGGCGCGCACGGGGTCTGTGGCGGCGCCGGAGGCGGTGCTGGGGGAGTACGCGCGGGGGAGCGTGCTGGACGCGTGTCGGCGGATGGCGGGGTCGTGGGCGATCGGCATGTTCGGGGCCGCGGGGCGGCGCGCGGTGCTGCGGGCGGCGCGGGAGTGGGCGGCGGGGCGCGCGGTGGTGGCTTAGATGTCGTCCACGCAGAGGGGCGCCTCGGGGGCGAGGTCGGGGGCGTCGACGAGGGCGTCCTCCTCGAAGAGGCGGGGCTCGAGGGGGCGGATGCGCTCCTCCTGGGCGTCGTCGTAGGTGCAGATGAGGTCGGCGTTCTTGGGCGGGTTCTCCCACTCGCGCAGGCCGACGAGGACGAGGGCGCCGGGGCGCACGACGTTGGCGTGCTTGTTGCGGCCGCGGTGCTTGGCGCGGATGTGGGCGACGAGGGTGTGCTCGGGGGTGCGGGCGTAGAACATGCCGTTGCCGAGCATCTTGTCGACGCGGGCGTACTGCTCGAGCGGGTCCTCGGAGAGGCGCAGCTTGTTGGCGGGGGCGTTGCGGGGCATTGTGTTTGCGGGGCCCGGCGGGGGCGCGCGGATCAATTTTGGGCGTTTCAAAACGTCACTCATTTCCGAGACTGTCACTCATTTCTGGATCATGTAAGGTTCTCCGTTAAATGATCTTGGTTCTGTTTCCTGGACGAAAAATAGTTTTGTGTTCGCGCAGTTGCGTGGTTGTCGGGTGCTCGGTTGCAGCCTACAGGTTGCCGATGAGGCGGCCGTTCTTGTAGACGCGGCAGCGGAAGGTGGACTTCTTGGGCGCGTCGCACTTGTCGGCGCCGGGCGCGGGGGCCAGGTACTGCAGGCCGGGGGCCGCGCGGCCCACCACCGCGGCCCAGGCGGCGCCGCCGGCGAGGCCGAGCCCCACCGCGGCCAGCGCGTGGGAGGCGCCGTAGCAGCCGTGGCGGGCGCTCCAGAGCAGGTCGGCCGCGATGAGCGCGGGGAAGAAGACGAGCGCGGGCACGTTGGTCATCAGGCGCTCGTGGCGCACCATGGGCAGCAGCAGGTAGCCGAGCGAGTAGGCGAGCACCACCAGGCCGAGCGGCGCGGAGGACAGCTCGCCCTCGCCCAGCTCGACCAGGCGGCACACGGGCGGCGCCTGCGGGGCGGACAGGCCCAGGCCGTTGGCGGCGGCGGCCGCGCCCAGGGCGGTCAGCAGCAGGCCGGCCAGGTACATGACGCCCTTGAGGTCCTGCGCGAACAGCGAGGCGATCGCGAAGAAGCAGACGACCACGAAGGGGGCCAGGCGGAAGAACAGGTAGGCGAAGGATACGAGATTGAGGCGCGCGGGGTTCATATTATACTATGCTGATATTTTTCAAGGACATAAACAGAGCGCGCCAGCTAAAGCAATGGGAATTCCCCGCTACTTCTCTTATCTCATCCGCAACTGCCCGGGGCTGCTGGACGGCGTGTCGGCCTTCGTCGCCGCGCGGCCGGACCTGCTCTGTCTGGACTCTAACTCACTCGTGTACGACTGCCACCGCGCGCTGCTGGAGGAGCGCCCGGGGCTGGCCCGCGACTGGCCCGCGCTGGAGGCCGCGCTGGTGGCGGGCACCCTGGAGGCGATTGAACGCGTGCTGCGCATGGCGCCCGCGCGCGAGGTGCTGGTGGCCTTCGACGGGGCCGCGCCCTTCCCCAAGGTGCAGCAGCAGGTGCGCCGCCGCAGCCGCGGGCTCTTCGAGAAGCAGGGCGCGGCGCAGGCGAGCGGCGACTGGCCGCTGACGCGCATCACCGCCGGCGAGCCCTTCATGGACCGGCTCTCGGCGGCCGTGTACGCGCGTTTCGCGGGGCGACCGGGCGTGCGGTGCGACTGCGCGGACCGGCCGGGGGAGGGCGAGCAGAAGATCTTCGCGCACCTGCGCGCGCACCCCGCGCCCGGGCGCGTGGCCCTGTACGGGCTGGACGCGGACCTGATCATGCTCTCCCTGCTGCACCTGCGCCGCTGCGCCAGCATCCACATCTTCCGCGAGGCGCCCGACTTCCTGCGCTCGCGCATCGAGGTGGCCGCGGGCATGGCCGGCGAGCCCGCCTACCGGCTGGACGTGGGCCGCCTCGCGGAGCGCATCCCGCGCGCCCTGGGCCGCCGCCCCAGCGGCCCTCAAGACCGCCACCGCGCCGTGGCCGACTACGTGGCCCTCTGCTTCCTCCTGGGCAACGACTTCCTGCCGCGGCTCATGGCCGCCAACATCCACGCCTCCGGGCTCGAGCGGCTCTTCGAGGCCTACCGCGCCGCGCGCGGCCACCTGCTCACCGCCGACGCGCGCCTGGACTGGGCCGTGTTCGGGCGCATCTTCCGCCGCCTGGCCGACCAGGAGCAGGACGCGCTGCGCGAGGAGCTGGCGCGCGACCGCCGCTTCCGCGCGCGGCCCCGAGAGGACGCCGACCCATACGAGCCCGCGCGCGCCGCGCTGCAGGAGTTCGTCGCGCCCGACCACCCCGGCTGGCGCGCCCGCTTCGCGGCCCTCATGGGCGACCGCCCCGGCTACAAGCGCCGCCTCCTCTGGGTGCTCGACTACTACATGGGCCGCGACCCCGGCGGCCACTACCAGCCCATGAACGAGGCCGTGCTCGCCTCGCAGGTCCTGCGCGAGCCCGACCCGGACCCCCGCGTGCTGCCCCTCCTGCCGCGCGACGACGGCCCCCTCCGCCGGCTCCTCGACTCCGACCGCCCCGTGGCCCCCGTCAACGGCCTCGCCCCGCTCCCCTTGACTTCCGGCCCCCCGCTCGCCTTCCCCGTGCACCAGCCCCACCTCATCGACCCGTGATCCAGGCCCTTTGTAGGTCCTTCCGGGGGTAGCAATTAAAATACCTGTTTATGTCGCCCAATTTTTGCGGCACAGATGCTTTACGGTCGCCTTGTCGTAGAATAATTTGCGCAGCAGCTCCGCCCAGCCCACCGAGCGATGCTTCCCGTGGTTGCATATGAAGGCTATGTCGCCCGGGTTCTCCGACTCCACGTGTGTTAAGATGGTTTCGGCCAACTCCAAGAATTTCGGGTGCAACACGATGCTGTCTTGGATGACAGCGCTCAGGCCGGTCAGCTTGTGAACGTCGAGGTCCTTGTCTATTTTTGTTTGAAACTTCCGCAGATCGAATATCAGGTCGCAGTCGACCGCCTTCTTGTCCTTTTTCACTCCCCAGCTGTAGATGGTGAGCCGCTTGTCCTTATCGATCGCCCTCTCGTTTATTTTGGTCGGCAGCTGGCTCAGCACAGAGTCCACGCTCACCTCCGTTTCATGGTCCGCGTCATACACGATTCCGAGCTCGTTTTCATAAAAGTCGTACGCCAGTTTAATTACCTTGTTCTCGGGAGCCCCCTTCTTCATATACATCACCAAGGTCATGCGACTATATAACTTTCGGGCCCATATCAAGCCCCTTCTGGGGGGGTATATGCATTTAAATACTTATTTTGCTGCAAAAACAAGCATTTTAAAATGTCACTCATTTCTCAAACTGTCACTCATTTCTGGATCTGCTATTTTGGCTATTTTGGTCCAGGTTCTCTAATATAACTATAATTGTTCTGTTTTATAATTGCATAGTTTGTTTTTTCATTCATGGATTCTACTGTATTTGACATATCCCCCTCTTGTGTGTTTAATACAAAGGTCATACAAAAGGGCGTACAAAAGGGCGTACAAAAGGGCGTACGAGGGTCATGAGAGGGGTCGCCCCATGGAGGAGATAGAGATCGGTATGTACGGCAGCAGAACATAAAAATGTGGATAATGTATATACATGAGTGACATACCAGAAGTAATATTTAAGCCGCGGGTGATGGCGGCCCTGTTGGTAAACATTATGGCGCACGACGTCACGCATGACTATAACGGCGGGAGTTCGAGCACTAAGCGGCTGGTGAAGCTGAAGAACAAGATCGCGGAGCAGTTCCGGCTTCCGCAGGAGGAAGAACCACAGGAGGAAGAACCACAGGAGGAAGAACCACAGGCAACGCCGGTGCCGCGGCCTCGGGCACCAAAAGGTAAGCGCGGTAGGGACGACGAGGGTGCTTCTCGGGACAAGCGGATGCGCGTCGCTGCGTTTCCGGTCCCCGAAGAGGAACGGGCCCCCGGCTTTGGTCTCGTGATAGTACCTGAGGCGCAGGCTGTCCCGGTTATGGAGGTCGAAACTGTTAAGAACCTTACACCACTCATGGGGGAGAAGCGGGATTATCAGATGGATGTCGGCAGACCGATTACGCCTCTCATGGGAGAGAAGCGGGATTACCAGATGGATGAGAACCAGCTTACGCCTTTCGAGGGCGAGCAGCGGACCCCGTTCATGTTGGAACATCTGGACGAGTCTGAGGCGGCCGAACCGTCGAGTAACGTTGATCCTCTGGATAGGCCTCCGACTGAGGAGGACCGGGAAAATATGACCGACGTGGAGAGCCGGCACTCGGACGACTTCGAGAATAGCCTGAGCAACTGGCTGGGTCGCGTGGGTCGCAACCTCGGACGCGTGACGCGCGCTGCGTCTGTGGCGCTGGACAACCTGCGGCAGGAGCTGGAGGAGGCCACGGTGTACCTGTTGGGGGAGATGGCGCCCCGGCAGGGCGGAGGAGCAGACGTGATAGTCGACAGACCCCTTGTGGGTAATACCCTCGGTCAAGCGCAGCCAATCGGTCAAGCGCAGCATCCCTCTGGTCCTGTAAAGCGGTTGAGCAGAATGGAAAGTTACCTTAAGAAGCGCGCCCTTGATGAACAGTGGGAGAAGGAACAGGCGCAGCGGGAAGCGATGGATGAAGACACGGATGAAGACACGGATGAAGACCAAGGTAAGGTGGCCCCTGATGGCCCGTCGCCTTCGGTGTCAGGTGACGCGCCGGTGAAGAAGCAAGTGCCAGTTGAGTACCTGAATCAGTATAACTTCATAGCGGGTGCATTGGCGAGCCCCGTCCGAATATTTTTGGATCCAGAGGATCCAGAGGATCCAGAGGAACCTTCGATGGCCGAGGAGGCGCTGCAGATCCGCCAGATGATGGCCGACATCTTCCACAGCCTGTGTGAATCCAACCCGGGAATGCCCCCCATCGCGCTGTATACGTCACTGACCTACCGAACGCTGATCGCGTTTTCGTTGGTGACGGACGACTACAAGCGGCCTCATGAGGAGCAGGAGATCCGTGGGCTTTTTTCGAGCACCGGAGGTGCGGTCCGTGACCAAATGTCGCAGCAGCGGTCTATGGTCGCACAAGCGGAGCTGCATCGGCCTATGGCCGCGGGAGCAGGTCCCGCGGATGCGACCTATGTGGACTACATCAATGATGTTTCGAAGAAATTGGAGTCGAATGAGTATACGATCGAGAGCACAGTGGCGAAGACACGCGATAAGACGACAGGCGGTCCCATGGACAAGGCTGCGATAGAGAAGTACCTCAACGACATCATGAATGAGCTGTTGCCCTCGGACAAAAGCATGAAGCCGCCCACCTCGGCGCCCAACAAGGTGACGGCGGCGTCGTTCGCGCGCATGCTCGGCAGCAAGCGAGCGAACCCCGGAGACGCGCGTATGCAGATGGTGTATGACGAGTTTCTGGGCAAGTTTGCGACCAACGTGGCGGCACAGAAGGCGAACAATGACATCCAGTTGGATCGTTATGAGGCGGCGCTGGAACGCGTGCAGCTGGGCAAGGACCTCTCGCCGCAGGCCCGGGGGGTGGTGAACGGATTGTCGCGGGCGGTCATCGAGGGCGTGCTTAGGCAGTTGCCCCGCAAGACCCCTGGCAACGCGGCGACCCCCATGGAGCGCGGCTTCCACGACCTGCAGTATGGCATCATGGAGGGCGCGCGGGACACGGGGTCGACGAGCACGATCGACGAGAATCTGTATAACGGGTTCATCAATCTCCTGAAGAACGACCCCGCGCTCCTGACGAGGGAGGCGGCGCTCGATCTCGCAAAAAAGGCCCGCGAAAACAAAGAGTCAGACCCGCTATATAAGAGCTTCGATACGGTGAACAATGCGTCGGATCTGAGCCACTTGTACGAGAACGACCCCGCGGCGCTCCTCGGCAAGGACAAGGACGACTACACGGCCTGCACGGGGGCGTCGGTAGCGGACGCCATGTCCTACTGCAGTTTCACCAAGGCGAAGGACGACAAAAACCTCGTGTTGCACGACATGGTATTCCAGTTGGGCGCGAACAATACCGGGCTGAACTACACGGGGTACAGCACGCAGGCCAAGAAGAAGAAGGACGTCTACAGCGTGGGGTTCCACATTTACGTAAACGAGAACTTCGTGGTGGGTCCCACCTTCAAGAATGTGAACTTGAAGACGGGTAAGGAGTTGTCGGCGTCGTCGGTGTACGCCAACGTATTGAACCACATCGGCACCAAGATGAGCTGGGTGGCGTCGCCGGAGGACGTCGCGGCGGCGTTTGAGAACGTGTCGATCCTGGCGGAGTTCCTGGCGTGCATCTGTTTCAAGAACACGGGCGACCTGTTCCAGGAGATGAACGCGCTGTTGCGCTACCGCGGTGTGAAGGACCCCGAGCGGCCCTCATTGGCGGAGGACCCGTTTATGATGTTTGTGGGGAACGACCGGCCGTCGAGCGTGCGCGGGATGGCGATGGCCCGGATGTACGAGCCGGGGTCGGCGGTGAACAAGAATGCGTTGATGGGCTATGTCTCGTCGGGCACGCAGCAGTTCGTGCGCGCTCAAGGGACTCAAGGAGGCGCCCGAACGGTTCCTCAAGGAGGCACCAACGCCAAAGGCAATGCCAAGGCCACGCGCAAAAGTATACTGAAGAGGAGTAAGAACAAGACGCGAGCGCGAAAGAAGGTGCGTTTTACGCTTCGCAAAAGCGCGTAGTAAGGTTTGCTTGTACGTAGGTAGAAGCAAAACGGCAAGGTCCTCAAACGAGGTCCACGACGAGCGGATAGTGGTCGGAGGTATTCCGGTCGCAGTTCTCGGTGTAGGCGTGGTAGAAGAAGACGTCGTCGATGCGGTCGAAGAGGGCGGGGGAGAGGAGTACGTGGTCGATGGCGC
>Ga0255780_10006048_pt1 | contig 10123 bp, 1 predicted proteins | sample 071ome_32_FD_179978 | JGI IMG/M metagenome (GOLD analysis project Ga0255780, IMG submission 179978) | Coastal salt marsh microbial communities from the Groves Creek Marsh, Skidaway Island, Georgia - 071405AT metaG (version 2) | ecosystem: Environmental > Aquatic > Marine > Intertidal zone > Salt...
GCAACGACGGTACAGGTGATAGTATCAGAGATGCGTTTAATAAAACCAATGAAAACTTCACAGAATTATATGCTGTCTTTGGACAGGGCGGACAGATAGGTTTCACTTCACTTTCAGACACACCAGACACTTTGGGTGCCAACAAAATTCCAGTTACCAATTCAGCCGGTACTGCCATAGAAATGAAAGGCATCACCGGAACAGGATTGAGTGTTGATTTCACAGATCCCAACAATTTAATATTAAGTGTGGATTCAATCAACATCAGCACAGATACTCAACCTGATTTAGGTGGTCCAATCAACGCAAACAATTATGCAATTGGAAATATAGGAATCAGTGAAACAGCAGTCAATGATTTCAATTCTGCTCATGGTACAAGTATTACACTGGATGATTTAGTAATCAGCAAAGGTTATGCTGATAGAAGATATTTGAGAAGTTCAGGTGTTGGTGGAGTTGCTGGCGAAGTAAGAATCAGACCAGAACCTATTGATGCTTCAGAATACACCAAAACCATTTCAGCATATGTGAGTGGAAATTTGAATATTCCAGCACATGGATTTACCACAACTTCAAATGGTTTACCTTTTGTGTACAACTCAACTGGCACAGATGCCGCCAATGTGGTAAGTGGTTCAAGTTATTACATTAGATACGTAGATGCTAACACAATCAGTTTACATCCATCATCAGCGGAAGCAACCAACGACAACGATTCAACCAGAATAAAGATCACTGTATCAGGTGGTACAGGTACACAAACCATCACTGATGGTGCGTATGATTCTACACTGTCAGGAAATTATCTTGCCACTGAAGCAGTACAAAGACAATCTGCAGTTAGACGTCAAGGTGACTCAATGGAAGGACTACTTTATCTTTCTGATCACCCAGGTGATTTAGCAGGTGGCGGAACTCCTAACGGTGCGTCGGACTTACAAGCGGCTTCAAAATATTATGTGGACACAACTTCATATGCGTCAACCACAAATTTATTTGTTAGTCAAGATGGTGACGACACCATGCAGGGTGTGCCTGCTGACAAGTATGGAAGATCATTGGCCTATGCTTACAAAACAATTTCTGCCGCGGCACAAAGAGCGGAACAAATCATAGAAACTGCTCCGTTTGGTGTAGGTCCTTACACACAAATTATTACCTATGATGAAGGAAATTTTAACTCACAGGTACAGTCAGCTCAAATCACTTCTTCAACTGGACAAACTCAATTGAAGTTTTTAATGGATGCCAACAGAGACTTCATAACAAAAGAAACTGTTGCATATGTTAACGCAACATATCCAAATTTTTCTTACAACATAGCAACGTGTGAAAGAGATTTAGGACTTATACAAGATGCTGTTGTGCTTGATGTTTTAGGAGGCTTAACAGCCAACAGTCAATCTATACAGGCGGCAAAGAGATATTATTCTTCAAACAGCGGACTAAAAGCAATCAAACAACAATTAACGGAAACTTTGGGTGCTATTCAGTTTGCACAAAGTTTAATTGTTAATAACATTTTAACAAACACAGCACCAGGCACATTGTATCAATCAGCAGTTACACAAACAATTGATATCACAAAAATTGTTCCACTACCTGGTAGAGATTCTGCGAATGCCAAATTTGAAATCATCAAAGGCATCATACAGGATTACAATTATATCACCACACTGGTGGATGGTAGCACATACACTATCACAATTTCAAATGGTAACACTGGTTTTGTGGATCAAAATCAACCCAACAATAAAGATCTAGTTCCAGGTAAATTAATCAGAGGTAAAACTTCTGGTGCTGTGGGTGAAATAGTTTCTGTAACAGCAGGCGCAAGTGTGGACACTGTGCAGATGTTCCTAAGAGAACCAAGAGAATTCACTGTTGGTGAAGAAATGGAATTTGGCAACAAGGTCAAAGACACACAGATCACAATCAGAGTTGAATCAGGCATATACGAAGAACACTTACCAATTAAAATTCCTGCCAACACATCTATCAAAGGAGATGAGTTTAGAAGAACAATAATCAGACCATTGGATGCTGTGTCTCAATCACCTTGGGCCAACATCTATTTCTACAGAGATACCACATTCGACGGATTAACAATTGGCTCACAGGCATTTGGATATCACTATGCTGAAGATGTCACAAAACCGATCAACACATCTGTTCCACCTAGTGATCCTGCTTACAACACAGCAATCAACAACAAGGAGATGGATGTATTCTTGATGAACGATGCATCAGTGGTAAGAAACATCACATTCCAAGCACATGGCGGATTTGCTGAAGTGCTGGATCCAAACGGACAAGTTTTAACCAAGTCTCCATACACTCAAACTGCTTCTTCATTTTCACAGAGTATCAACACAAAAACATTTAGAGGTGGTATGTATGTGGATGGTTACGCTGGTAATGTTGAAATGCGTGTGGTTGGAGTTAATTCAGCATTCAGTCTTGAAGTTGCTTCATTGCCAGGCACAGGATTATTTTTACGCAAACCACAGATGCCGGCTCCATTCTACATATTGGGAGCAAGATATCAAGTGGCGGCAATCACAAATTATGATCAATCGGCAGGGACTGCAACATTATTATTAGCATCAAATTCAAACAGCGGTGTTGGTTGGGATGGCACATATGCCGTTCCATATGATATTATTGTACAAACAGCAGGTAACAGATCATTACTTGCCAATGACTTTGTACAGATTAATGATTTAGCATATGGACTTGTGGCGACCAATGGTGGATTGTCTGAACAAGTTTCCACTTTCACTTACTACTGTCACATAGCGATGTACGCCAACGCAGGCGGACAAATTCGTGCGTTGAATTGTTCATCAGCACATGGTGATTTTGGTTTGGTCGCAGAAGGTTCTAATCCAAACGAAAAAATTGACGACATCACATTGAGTGACAATATGACTCAAACTGCTGTGGTGTTCAATGATGGCTCAACAGATTTTGCTCAACCACCAACATCAACAGCAATATATCTATACGATTTTGATTTCTTACCTTACAACAATTCAGAAGTTGAAATTGATCATGGCGGTTCGGTTGGTATCGTTAGATACGAAGTCACAAACATTGAAACCACAGTGGCTCCTAATCAACCAGCCACAAGAGATGGCACAGTATACAAAGTCAATTTAGGAACAGGTGGTTCTGACAACACAGCAACCACTGGATTGAAAGGCGCACTAGTTCAAGATCAAGTGGTAACGATGAGATCATCAAGATCATTCAAATTTGAAGATTTGGAAGATGTTTCACCAACCAGACCATCAACAGCCATTGTGTATGATGAATACACTGATGCTGTGTACAGAAGTATTTCTTTCCAAACCAATGACTCAATAGGAATTCCATTGGCAAATGATGAAGCCATTATTGGAATGGATTCTCCATTCGACACTGTTAAGATGAACGTTGATATGCAGGAATGTGTCAACAACACATACGCAGGTTCAGGAACCACAATGGGTAACACACCAGGCGACGTGGTGATTGCGATTGATGTATTGACACAACAATCAGACATAGACAGATTGAATGCTGGTGATATGATTTTTGGTTGGGACGGAAAAGTTCACAGAATTACATCTTACACAGACAGAAGCACATATGCCACAATCACTATTCAAGATGTGAACGATGTCAATGCCACTCCGATTGGTCCAGGTTTACACAGTTCGATGTACAGATTGAATCAAAGTGTTAACTTGAGAGCAAACCTTGCCGCAGGAGAAACAGGAACTTTAACTGTATCAATTTCAACTTGTAGAGCAACAGGACACGATTTCTTAGACATTGGTACTGGTGGATTCAACACTACCAACTATCCAAATGTGATCTATGGAGATCCACAAGCACCTGTACAAGCACAGGAAGTGGATGAACGTGGTAAAGGTAGAGTGTTCTATGTATCAACTGACCAAGATGGATTCTTCCGTGTGGGTAGATTCTTTACAGTTGACCAAGGTACAGGTTCGGTAACTTTCTCTGCTTCAATTGCCTTGAGCAACTTGGATGGTATTGGATTCAAACGTGGTGTTGTGGTAGCAGAATTTTCAAGTGACACAGCAATGACTGATAATGCTTCTGACACTGTGCCTACAGAATCAGCAGTGAGAGGATATGTAAACAGAAGACTGCATTGGGATCACAACAATCAATTGGTCACAAATCCAATTGGCGCAGGTGCTGTGGCAAGAGATGGTTCTACACCATTCACAGACAACATTTCAGCAGGTGGATTCAAGTTACAGAATTTACAAGATCCAGGTGTGGATCAAGATGCCGCCACAAAATCTTATGTGGATCAAATCAATTACCAAACAGATGAATTGATAGACAACAGAGATGTCAACATCATCACTCCAATTCAGTCTGGACAATTACTGGTATTCAATGGAGCAAGACGAATTTACACAACTCCTGCAGACAATGGATTGTTTGCTGGTGGTGAAACAATCACAGGATCAAATTCAGGAGCAACAGGTGTAATTTACGATCTGATTCAGGAAACTGTGCCAGGTTATGGACTTGCCACAAGAATCACATACAACTTGACATCTGTGGCAGATTTCAACACCAACGATTTGATCAACAATGGTTCAGGTGTTACTGCCAATGTGATAGATGCTGGCATCAAAGAAATTGGCAACGGTGTGGAAGATTCACAGTCGGACATCACTGTATCAGCCTCAAGATCAAATTCAGAAACCACAATCAATTTCCAATTAAATGCTGGATCAATCATAAACGCAGATGTGTCTCCAACAGCGGCAATCAGTCAAAGCAAACTGTCAATGAATGCGGCGACCACAAGAGCCAATGACACAGGTATAACTCAAGCAGATTTAGGATTGGCAAGTTTTGATTCAGACGACTTTACAGTTTCAAATGGTTGGGTAACACTGAAAGGTGGTTCAGTTGACTTGGCAGACTTGCCAGAGTTGGACAATTTCTTTGCGTTTGGTAGAAACACAGCAGGCACAGGTGCTCCAGAAAAAGTTTCTTACTCTTCTATCGTGGGCAACGGTGGTGCTTTGGAAGACGGAGATTTTGTAAGTGAAGTAGGTGTTGCGGCAGATCCAGGATCAGCATTGATCAAAACAGGTGCTACATCATATGCTTTCACTAACGTTTCACAAACAGGTGAAGGCAACAGTATTACAAAAACAGACACCAACGGTCAATTGAATGTGAGTTCATTGGCATTGGATGGCACTTTAATTTTTGACACAGCGGCTTCAACACTTCAGGTGACAACACCTGGCGGAGTTTTAGCATACGGTGTAATTGGTTCTAACACAGATAATACACAACACACATTCACAGGTAATAGATTTTCATTTGGTGGAGCAGATGCTACCACATCACCTAGCAATGATAATGGTTTGGGACAGAACACAGATCCAGCCATTGCTTCCACATACATTTACACCAAGTACATCGAATCAGATGCCAAAACTGCCAACTTCACAGGAGTGGCATTTGGATCCAGCAACCCATACATTGTGAGTCTAGATGAATCATCAGAAGGAAAAATTGCTTTCGTGGCAGATGGTGTGGTTCCAATTATTGCCACAACACAGGGTATTATTCCTGGCAGTGACAACATGGATGTTGGTTCAACAGGCAAACGTTATTCAACAATGTATGCCAATGTGTTTGATGGTGTGGCCACTTCGGCTCAATACGCTGACTTGGCAGAGAACTATCTAGCAGATGACTCTTATGATGTGGGCACAGTTTTAATATTCGGTGGTGAAGCAGAATTAACCACAACAGGTGTTAAAAATGACACCAGAGTGGCAGGTGTTGTTTCAGAAAATCCAGCATACTTGATGAACAATTCACTTGAAGGAGACCATGTCACAGCATTGGCTCTAACAGGAAGAACCAAAATCAAAGTGGTGGGAATCATACAAAAAGGTGACCTATTGGTGAGTTCAACCACACCAGGTTACGCAATTAGAAACAATGATGCCAAAGCAGGCACAATTATTGGTAAAGCAATACAAAACAAAGATGATGCTGGTGAAGGCATTATCGAAGCAGTGATAGGTAGAGTATAATGGCACAACAATTTATAAACATCGGAACAAGTGCAAACAAAGGTGATGGTGAACCGTTAAGAACGGCGTTTGATAAAATTAACGACAACTTCACCGAAGTGTACACAGATATTTCTGCATTGAAATCTGGTGCTATTGTGGCAGATGTCAAAGGTACTATTGTTGGTGATGACTCCACAATATTGGTGGACGGTGTTAATAGTTCAATCAATCTAGCAGGCACAGTGAAAGGTGATATTATTCCAGACACCAATGTGGCTTACGATATTGGTTCTGCCACAAAAAGATTTAAAGATTTATATCTCTCAGGCAACACCATCAATTTGGGTGGCACAGCATTATCAATCACAGCAGGAAAATTACAAGTGGGAGGCACAGATGTTGGCTCCACAATCAGTTTTAGTGAATTAACCAACAAACCAACCACAGTGGCAGGTTATGGAATCACAGATGCCGCTTCAGTGGGTTCAGTTAATGGACTGCTTAAAGCCGACGGTGCTGGAAATATTTCACAAGCAGTGGCTGGTGTAGATTATATCACAGCAGAAACTTCTCACGCAGATGTGGTGGTGGATGGAGATTTCACATCATCAGGGTTTATGAAAACTGATGGAGCAGGTAATTATTCCGTTGATTCAGCAACTTATCTTTCAGCAGTATCATTGGGTCAGGTCACAGGCGTTGACATCAACGATCCACAAGACGATCAAGTGTTATCATACAACGCAGGCACAGGTGATTGGGTAAATGCAAATTTAAATTGGGGCAACCTTACAGGGACTCCTACAACTTTATCAGGTTATGGTATTACAGATGCTCAATCCACATTGGTTAGTGGAACAACAATTAAAACTGTGAACGGTACATCACTTTTAGGTTCTGGTGACATAGTAATAGCAGGCGGCGGCGGCGCAGACTTATCAGCGGTTAATCAGAACTATACTCCGGATACGGATAACGCATACGATTTGGGTATTGCGGCAGGTAACTTCCTAAGAACGGGTTATTTCAAAACCAGCGTGGTAATCGGAACTGGTCAATATTCAAATGCAACCTTAACCTACAATGCTGATGGAGAGTTACAATCAAGTCAGACCATTAACACATATGGTTTAACATCAAGTTCTTATATGACAATAAGTGCTGGGTTTGGTGGATTAATTTTCTGGCAGGAAAGAGGCGGAAACATTGGTGGCCTCAGCGGAATGAATGGCAATAATGAAATGGTTTGGTATGGTAGCAACTATTCTGCTAACGGTCCAACATATCAATTGGACAATGATCAAGCAAATCTACAGATTGGTGGTGAAGTTACCAAAACAATTTCAGGCGTTACACTGGGTCCTTTGACCAGTTTGAACACCAGCGATTCATATTATTTTAATCCCAACTCAACGATAACCATTACAGGTGTCGTGGGGACAACAGAATTAAACAATCAAACCTATTTCATAGACAGTAGTAACACTTTGTATACCGACGCGGCGCTGACAACACCGCTAGACAGTTCATTATTCACGCCATACGTATCAGGTGGAACGGCAGTGGTGGCTCCAAGAGCAACAATGAGTTTACCTGTGTTACACAGTGCGCCAACAACTCCTAAGAGCGGTATGATGGCAGTGGCTGATGGAACCAACTGGAACCCAACTAGCACAGGAACAGAAACTATGGTTGTTTATCTGGGCGGAGCATGGAGAACAATAGCCAATGCTTAATAAAATATTAACAGAGGATTTAAAATATGGCAAATAGGATACCACTTGTAGTAGATACATCAGACGGTAATAAGATAAAAGAATTACCCATCAATGACAATCTAGATTTGACCAATTCTAATCTGGTTGGTGTGAATGCCATATCCACACAGAGCATCACAATCAACAGTCAACCATTCACACTGCAATACAGCGAATTACAAAACACACCTACAATACCAGCAGACATTTCTGAACTCACAGACAACACAGGACTATTAGGACAAGGTGGCGGTGGTGGCACCACTATAATTTCAGGTGGTGGCGGATTGATATTAACCGCAGATGATTCTGTGGCAAGAACCATACTGCCAGGCAACACACTAAAGATTCAAGGTGCAGGAGATGTCACCACAACATTAACTGAAGAAAACGGCACAGATGTATTGACCATCACCCACAATGTACAAGCAGGTGGTGGACCAGACACCAACACCACTTACACACTGACAGGTGAAGATGGTGATGATGCGAACAGCAAAAAATTAAGATTGAGAGACAGTGATGGTGCCATACAAGACATCACATTGGTGGCAGGATCAAATGTAGGCATCACAAGAAATTCAAATTCATTAACCTTTACCAGTACGGATACTGACACAACCTACGGCATATCAAGTGCTCAGGATGGCGATTCAAACATAGTTTTAAGATTACAGAGTTCAGTGGGTGCCACAGATGATGTTAAAATCATACCAGGCACAAACATATCAGTCACAAGAACAGATGAAAATTCAATCACCATCAACAACACACAAACTGTGCCAAGTGCATTTGGTGTGGTTCGAGTGGGCGTCACAGATGTGTTGGCAGACACCAACAGTGACACATTAACACTGTTAGCAGGACAAGGTATTGTGTTGACACCAAATGCTGGCAATGACACAATTCAGATTGACAGTTCTGTACAAGAACAAAATCTATTTCAAACTGTGGGATCAGATTCAGGATCTGCCACAGCATCATCTACCACTGACACTTTAAACATTGTGGGTGGCTCATCAATTTCAACCAACATCACTGGCAACACATTGGAAATCAACTACACAGGTAATGTGGGTGGTGAAGCCAACAATTTTGAAGTGGTTGCTATTGGAACTCCAAGTTCCAATGTGGAATTGATTGCGGATGATCCAAATGACACACTTTACATTGGTGGAGGAACAGGCATCACTGTGAGTGCAACTGGAACTGGAACGGGACCAGGTGGAGCAGTTGACCAAGTTATTATCACCAACAATGCTCCAAATGTTGATCAAAACATATTCTACAGAGTGGCAGATGATGCCGCGGCAACAATCACAGCATCAAGTGTAACAGACACATTGAACATCGTGGGTGGCACAGACATTTCAACCACAGTGGTGAACGGTGAATTACAGATTGCTTACACAGGTGCCAACAACAACTTCAACGTGGCAGACAACTATGCCTACAAAACTTTTGCCATAACACCATCAGGTGGTTCAACCACAGCCAGTTCAAATGTTGACACACTAAATTTCCAAGGTGGCACAGGCATCACAATGACTGCTTCAAACGATCTGATCACAATTACCAACTCATCTCCAAATGTTGATCAAAACATTTTTCAAAATGTATTGGCAGGTGGTGTAACAATCACAGCAGACACAACCACAGACACATTATCATTTGCCGCTGGTACAGGCATAACCATCACAGGAGATGCCACAGGTGACCAAGTTACCATTACAAACTCAGCACCAAATGTGGATCAAAACTTGTTTGCTTCTATAGTATATGGTGCCACTTCTATAACTCCTGCTACTTCAAGTCAAGCATTGACATTGGTAAATGGTGGTGGAATAGATTTTACTTTAAATAATGCAAGTAAATCACTTACATTTACCAACACTGCTCCCAACGTGGATCAAAATATCTTTAACACTGTGAGAGTTTCAGGACAAACAGATGTGACCACTGCTTCTGTGAATGGTGTGTTAACTTTTGTGGCAGGCACAGGTGTAACATTGACCACAGACAACACAGCAAAATCTGTCACAATTAATTCTTCAGGTTCAACACAAAATTTATTCTCAACTATAGATGCTGAAACAGGCAGTGCCACAGCATCAAGTGCCACAGATACATTTACAATCAATGGTGACCCTTTATCTGGAATACAAACGGCAATCGTTGGAAACACATTAACAATAACAAACACAAATCCAGCAACACCAGATCAAAATATTTTTGAAACTGTTAATGCTGACACCGGTCAATACACAGCACAGGCGACCACAGACGAGA
>Ga0255780_10006054_pt1 | contig 10119 bp, 10 predicted proteins | sample 071ome_32_FD_179978 | JGI IMG/M metagenome (GOLD analysis project Ga0255780, IMG submission 179978) | Coastal salt marsh microbial communities from the Groves Creek Marsh, Skidaway Island, Georgia - 071405AT metaG (version 2) | ecosystem: Environmental > Aquatic > Marine > Intertidal zone >...
GCGCGGCTTTGATCTATCTATCGTCACCTTTATCGACAGCGGCGACGGATGGATCGTGGTCGATCCCCTTACCGTGGTGGAGTCGGCCCAGAAGGCCAAGGCCCTGGTCGATGCCACCCTGGGCCCCCGTCCCATCCGGGCCCTGATCTACTCCCACTCCCACGCCGACCATTTCGGAGGCGCCCTCGGCATGGTCTCCCAGGAAGCGGTGGACCGCGGGGAGGTGGTCGTACTGGCGCCCGACGGCTTTCTTCACCACGCCATCGCGGAGAACGTGATTGCGGGCCCGGCCATGGGGCGCCGCGCCCGCTTCCAGTTCGGCAATACGCTCGCTCGGGGCCCGAAGGGGGAAGTGACCTCGGGCCTAGGCCCGGGCCTTCCGCCCGGGACCTTGAGCCTGCTGCCGCCTACGGAGGTGCTCACCCGCACGGGAGAGACGCGGCGCTTTGGAGACCTAACGCTGGAGTTCCAGCTGACCCCGGGGGCGGAGGCACCGGCGGAGATGAACTTCTATATCCCCGAACTTCGAGCCCTGTTTGTGGCGGAAAACGCCAATCTAACCCTCCACAACCTTCTCCCCGCTCGGGGCGCCCTGGTGCGCGATGCTAAGGCCTGGGCCGACTACCTAACAGAAACGCTGCGCCTCTATGGAGACCGCTCTGAGCTGCTTTTTGGCGCTCACGGCGTGCCCCGGCGGGGCGCCGCGGCCATCGAGGATTTCCTCAGCCATCACCGGGACGCTTACAAGTATCTCCACGATCAATCCGTCCGCCTCATGAATGCGGGGCTTACGGGCGCGGAACTCGCTGAGGCCCTTGAACTTCCCCCGGCGCTCGCCGAGCGCTGGTTCAACCGGGGCTATTACGGGACGCTGAATCACAACGCGAAGGCCGTGTATCAGCGCTACATGGGCTGGTACGACGGGAACCCGGCCAACCTTTGGCCCCTACCCCCGGAAGCGGAGAGCCAGCGCTGGATTAGGGCCCTTGGCGGGGCAGAACCGGCCCTGGAGCAAGCCCAGGCCGCGGTGGAGGCGGAGGACTGGCGCTGGGCGGCAACCTTACTCAACCGCATCATCTTTGCGGGGGAGGGCGGGGATGAAGCCAAGGCCCTGCTGGCATCGGTCTACGAGCAGCTGGCCTTCCGGGCGGAAGCGGGAACCTGGCGAAACATTTACCTCACCGGCGCCCAGGAACTCCGGGACGGGGTCCGCCAGGGCGGGCTTAGCGTGGCTAACCAAGCCATCGTGGCGGCAACGCCGACGGCCATGCTGCTGGACTTCGTGGCCGTGCGCCTGAATCCGGAACTGGCCCTGGCATCGCCCTTCGTCCTGAATCTCCGGCTTTCGGACCGGAACGAGACCCACCGCATTGAAGTTCGCAACGGCGTGCTGATTCACGAAGAGGATCAGCTTGCCGCGGACGCGCCGACCCTTACCCTCACTTATCGAAGCTTACTCATCGGCCTTTTTGGTCAGCTGCCCCCGGCGGTCGTGCTGGCTCGCGACGATGTGGAGGCCTCGGAGGGGGCCAAGCCTTTACTCGAAGCCTGGCTATCCATGCTCGATCCCTTGAATCCCCTTTTTCCCATCGTCACCCCCTAGGGAGGCCTGTCATGCGCAAATACTGCCTACTGATCCTCGCCCTTTTCCTTCCGCTCCTGTCCTGGGCGGAGGAGGAAATGACCATCTACTCGGAGCTGACCTATCTGAGCGCAGCTCCGGGGGCAGAGGCCGCCCTGGAGGCTGCCCTGCTGGAGAACGACGCGGTGGTGGCGCAGGCACAAGCCAACGCTCGGGGTCTCTTTGCCTGGGCCCTCTACCGCGTGCTCTACCACGATGGCGCCTACAGTCACGTGGTCATTCGCCAGGCCATTCAGCGGGAGGGCCTGTCTCCCCTCGCGCAGGCGAGCACAGCAGAAACCTTGGGGGTCGAGCTAGGCGGCCGGCTCCGAGGCTTGGCTCGGGAGGAGGGGCGACAGGTGTACTCCCTCGAGCAGTTTCACACCAATTTAGCGCTGCGGGACCGGCCCTTCCTGACGGCGATCTTCCTTGCCAGCGACGATGAAAGCGGCACCCGGGCGGTCCTCCAAGACCGCTTCGGACCAGCCCTGAAGACGCTAATCGCGGATGAAGCGGGGCCCGCGGCCTATTCCCAGTATCGGCGCCGCCTGCCCAGCGCCGGGGGGGATCACGATCGAGTGCTGGTCCTTCAGTACCCCACCTTTGCGGCCATGGGAACGAGCGCCCCGGCGGAAGCGGCCTTCGCGGACGCGGGGGACAGCCTGGAGGCGGCGGAGGCCGCCCTCGGCGAGGTTGCCTCCCTGGTTCGCAGCGAACACTGGCAGCTCGTTCAGGTGGTGACGCGGCAGGCAGAGAATTGATCCGCCGATCCCGCCTTACCGCACCGCTGCGGTGCCTAGGGGCCTTGCTGTTCCTAAACGCCGGTGTCGCCTTCGCCGCGGCGCCGGCTCCCTGGGAGGCGCCGGGGGCGGAGGGTAGCAAGCCCTGGGAAGCCGACCTTGGACTCCAGGCCATGGCGCGGCTGCAGCCCGGCCTTCAGCGTAACCACGTGGCCCTCTACTTTGGCGGTGAGATCACAGGGCAGGGGCTCGGCCTTCCGAGCCAGGAAGCCATGGAAACAACCTTTCCCGAGGAAACCTCCCTAGCCCTGACCTTCCGTCTGTCGACCCTTCCGGAGCCCCTGCACCTCACCGTGCCTAGGCGAGGGGCGGGGGTTTACCCCGTGGGCCCGCAGGCCCCGGGCCGGGCTGAGTTTGCGGGGGAGAAGAACCTCCAGGGGTTCGTCCACTTTGATCGCCTCGACGCGGTGGCCCTTAGTGGTTGGTTCTTCCTTCGGGTTCGCTCGACTACGGGGGATACGCTTCAGACCTTCGGGGGCGCCTTCCGTGAGGTTTCGCCCTAAGATAGGGCCTTCTTGTTAAGCGAGACCTCATCATGCTGACCCGCGCTGTGCTTCTGCTGACCTTCGCCCTCGCGAGCCTTCCCTTGCGCACCTGGGCCGCTCCCGCGGCGGAGCTTGAGAGCGCTGGGGGCAAGGTGACCCTCGATACGCGGGTGACTCAACGGGTGACCCGCAACGACGACAGCGGCGCTGAGGAAATCGTTTATCTGGAAGACACCTGGCTGGCACCGGGGGCAATCCTTCGCTACGAACTGATTATTCATAATCAAGCTGAAGCCGAGGCCGTGGCGGCGGAAAGCCTCCTCGTAACCACGCCACTCCCGGAAGGGGTGGAGTTCCTCGAGGGCCTGAAGCCCTCGGGCCCGGTGGTCTTTACGCTGTCGGCGGACGGCGGCATCACCTTCGAGGCGCCGGAAAAAATTGCTCCCGCCTCCGTGACCCACCTGCAGTGGCGCATTATGGAAAGCCTTCCTCCCGAGGCCCGCCGGACCCTCGCCTTTGAAGCACGGCTCCTCTAACCCGCTTCTGGGTCTGGGGGCGATCCTCGGGGCGCTTTTTCTGGCGCTACTTCAAAGCCTTCCCGTTCTCGGGTCCACCGCGGGCCTTCCCGGGCAGATCGCCCCCTTTGTGGTGATGGATGAGCGGGATGTCCAGGCCGCCCTCACGCTGGCCAAGGTGGGACGTGGGGATCGGCTCATTGACCTGGGCTCCGGCGATGGGCGAATCGTCATCGCGGCGGCGCGACGGGGTGCGGAGGCCCTGGGTATCGAGCTTGATCCGAGTTTGGTCATGAAAGCCCGCCGCGCCGCCAAGGAGGCCGGCGTGGAAAAGCGGGCTAGCTTTCTCGAGGGAGACCTTTTTGCTCAGGACCTCTCCGGTGCCACGGTGGTGACCCTCTACCTCTTCCCCGATGCCAATCTTGCCCTCCGCCCGAAGCTGCTTAAGGAACTGAAGCCTGGGACGCGCATCGTTTCCAACAGCTTTGACCTGGGAGACTGGAGACCGGATGCCCACATCAAGGCCGCCTCCAGCGGAGGCCTACTGCTATGGGTAGTGCCTGCGCAGCTCGGGGGCGCATGGTGCACCGCACGCGGGGAACGCTTCCAGCTTGAGCAACGCTATCAGGTGCTGCAGCTGCGCTCTGGGCCAGCGGCCCTGGGCCTCAGCGGCCCCTGGGAAGGCTGGATTCGAGGCAGGGAGCTAGTAAGCAAAGGGGCCCAGGGGACGCTCTCGGGGCGCCTTGAGGGGGATCAGCTGATCCTTCAGGCTTCCGGGGTAGGCAGCGTGAAGGCGACGCGCTGTTGACGTTCAAGGGTCAGGGGATCGGCCTGGCCCTGGGTCCAGCGAGCCCGCACCGTCAGCATCAGGCTAGGGGGTGGGCTACGGCGCCATTCGGCGGCCTGACCCAGAAGGCGTGCCCCCATGAGGGGGCAATAGAGGAATTGCGTCCCCCCTTGCTTGGAAGCTTCCGCGGTGCAGGGGAGGGTGTCCCCGCCGACCGTCAGGCTTAGGGCATCGAGCACGCCTCCTACGGGCGTAAGCTCGGCGGAGAGAACCAGAGCATCAGCCGTGAGGGTGCTGCTCAGCAGCTTGAGGCTAGGGGGCGCCGGCGGGGGAAAGAGGGCGCAGCCCGCAAGAGCTGCCCCCCCCAGCAGAGCAATCGCCCCGCGCTTATACCGCCGCCGCAAGGTCTAACGTTTCCTTCACTTCGCGCTTCAGGAACTTACCGTTGGCATTCCGGGGCAGGGAGTCCCGCTGCAGCCACAGGTAGCGGGGCACCTTATGCTTCGCAATACGGGTCAGGAGGTCCGCCCGGAGGGCCTCCGGGTCTACGTCAGCCCCAGGCTTCAGAACGATGACCGAACCCACTTCCTCGCCAAGGCGATCGTCCGGTACCCCGAAGACGATGCATTCCGCGATGCCCTCCGCCTCGTAGATGGCCGATTCCACCTCGGCGCAGTACACGTTCTCACCACCGCGGATCACCATGTCCTTCTTGCGATCGACGATGTAAACAAAGCCGTCCTCGTCCACCCGAGCCACGTCACCGGTGCGAAGGAAGCCGTCGACGATGGTCTCCGCCGTGGCGTCTTCCCGATTCAGGTAACCACGAATCACCGGCGCTCCGCGCACCGTCAGCTCGCCCACTTGTCCCGGGGGCAGGGGATTGCCCTCATCGTCGATGATCCGCAGCTCAAAGTTAGGCATGACTGGGCCGCAGCTTTCGGGACGGTCAACGAAGAAATCGCCGGAGATCGCGGTGATAATCCCGCAGGTTTCCGTCATGCCGTAGCCCGTGTTTGGCTTCGCCGTGGCCACGGCCTTATCAATCTGCCCCACCAGGTCGGGCTGGAGCTGCGCCCCACCGCCCCCGAGCTGCACCATGGAAGAGGTGTCGGTCTTCGGGAAATCGGGGTGGGCGAGGAGTTCCCGAGACATGACGGGCACGCCGCTCATGGTGCTGACCTTCTCCCGTTCGATGAGCTTAAGCGCCTCCCCCGCATCCCACTTATACATCAGCACCAGCTTGCCGCCGCTGAGCGTGCCCCCCTGGGCCGCGCAGTTGTTAGCGGTCACGTGGAACAGAGGGGTGGTAATGAGGCTCACGCCTTGGGGCGGGTTCTCAAAATCTTCGGGCTTGGCGTTACCCAGGGCCACCTGCGTACCCGCAAGGCACCCTGCCCAAAAGGCGAGGTTCATGACGTTATTAACGCAGCCCCGGTGCGTCTGCAGCGCACCCTTAGGATTCCCCGTGGTGCCTGAGGTGTAAAAGATACAGGCGTCGCTGTCCGGGTCGATGGTGACCTCGGGCAGGGAACCACCGTGATCGCGAAGCGTTTCATAGGCCACGGCGCCCTCCGGGGCCTCAAAGCGAACAGCGATGAGGGTTGGATTACCCGGCAGCTCGGGCTCATCCTTGATGCGTGCGTATCGCTCCTCGTCAAGGAAGAGGAACTTGGGCTCCGAGTCGCTCAGCCCGTAGCGCATCTCCGGGGTGACCCACCACGCGTTCATGCCCACCACCGTGGCGCCGATGCTCGCGATCGCCCAGTAAATCAGCATGAACTCGGGGTAGTTACGCATAGCGATGGCCACCCTGTCCCCAGGAACGACACCATGCTCAACCAGCCAAGCCGCGATAGACGCCACCTCCTCATGAGCTTGGGCGTAGGTCCAACGTTCGTCCTGGTAAACGAGGTACTCGCGCTCAGCGAATTGCTGGGAGGACAGCCAGAGCTCGCGCAGGCTGGGCGGGGCGTTCTTGTAGGTCTTAGTGGGGATCCCCCGCACATCGACCGTAGTGATTTCAAAGTTGCCCTCGGGCCCCGTGAGTGATTGCCAAACCTGCTTAAGCTCTGCGTACATCCCCGCCTCCCCTGTCAGTAGAGCGCTCGATTCTGCCCAAGTCCTGGCACGGGTAAAAGGTCCGAGGAGGCAGAAACGGGTTCCCGGGGCGGAAAGCCCTGCTAAACTCCCAGCGGCTGCCGGTGTGGTGAAATTGGTAGACACACGGGACTTAAAATCCCGAGGGGGAAACCCCGTGCCGGTTCGAGTCCGGCCACCGGCACCATCCTCGCTAGGGCGCGATTGCCACCCGTCGCTCAAAAATGAACTGGAACTGCAATTCCCCAAGGCTTGCCCCATCTGGGCCAACGGGCGTGCCCGCCTGGGGCGCTTGGAACAGGCACCAGCCATCCTCTAGGGCAGCCAGGGCCGTCGCGTAGGGGGGCGCGTCGGGGCCCTTGGCGGCGGGCAGGGCTTGACCCTTCCCCTTTGCGCCGTCATACAGCGCCCAGGCCACCACCTCCGCATCCAGCGCGCTTTCTGCAAGCCATAGATAGAGCAGCTGCTGATGCATTAAGGCTGCTCCTCCTCAAGAACCCCTTCTCGAACCCGTTTGCGCGTTTGGTAGAAGTCCACGTCATAGGTGAGATCGCCGGTCAGATAGCGCCACAGGGCGGCGCGCTGCATTTGCTCATAGCGACCTTCGTGTCCCCGCTGCCAAGGCGCCATGCGGCGCAAACGCTGCGCAACGGTGTCGCTTCCCGGGTAGGCGAAGCTGTGGTCCCGGGGGCTATTGTGGAGTGCCGCCAGATCGGCCGTGTTCCAAAGCCGCTGCTGAGGCTCTCGAGGATTAAGCCGGAGCTTGTACATCCACCGATCCTCCGCGCTGGGATTGGGTTGCCCGGCATGCCAGAGCCCCTGATGAAAGACGAGGAGGGTGCCGGCCGGACCGCTGTAGTGCTGCTCCCCCAAAACGTGCTGATAGCGAGCGATGCCCTCGGCGCGAGCGCGGCGCAGATGGCTGCCGGGCACAAAACGCGTGCCACCGCCTCCTGGAGCCACGGCCGTGGGGAAATAAAAGAGCTGGATATCGAAGGCCTGACCCGCGGGCTCGAGGACCGCGTCAACGTGTAGATGCTGACCCCGGGGCGCTCCCGCGGGAATATGGTGAATGAAGTCGTGGTCAAAGGCCGGGTTCGCGCCGACGAGGGATTCGATGATCCCTGCGACCGCCGGGAATCTGAGCACCGCTCCCAGGGCCGAGGGGGCCGGGTAGCACGCTTCTAGGGGCGTCAAACTCTCCGGGCTTTCCTGAGACTCGATGCCCCGATCCAAGCGCCCAGCCCGCCCCCCAAGCCCATGGAGGGTCCGGCGAAGCTTCCCTGGGGCGAGGGCCTTCATCTCCTCTAAAGCCGCCCGATTCAGGGGCTCGGGGATAAGCGCATCAAAGCGCAGGAAACCGTCGGCCACGAAGGCCGCCATGGCTGCAGTGCTCAGCCGATGCCGTGGGTCCTCCATGGCCTTTCCCTCGGGGCCTAGGCGGCCCGGGCCTTGGGATGAAGCATCACTTGCATGGAGGCGTAGCCCTTCACAAAGTTCGATCGGACGCGCTCCGGTTCGGCCAGCACCTCGATATGCTCGAAGCGCTTGAGCAATTCCTCCCACAGCACGCGAAGTTGCATCTCGCCCAGGCGATTACCCATGCAGCGGTGGACCCCATAGCCGAAGGAAACGTGCCCCCGGGCATTCGGGCGATCAATCATGAGTCGATCCGGATCCTCGAAAGCGCGCTCATCCCGGTTGCCGGAGACATACCACATGACCACCTTGTCTCCCGCCTTCATCTGCTGCCCCTGGAACGTGAGGTCTTCCTTTACCGTTCGGCGCATGTGGGCCAGGGGCGTTTGCCAGCGGATGATTTCCGCCACCATGTTAGGAATGAGCTCGGGGTTCGCCTTCACCTTGGCGAAGGCCTCGGGGAATCGGTTCAAGGCGTAAACCCCACCGCTAATGGAATTCCGGGTGGTGTCGTTGCCGCCGATGATGAGCAGGTTCAACTGCCCCATAAAGGTCATGGGATCCATCGCCGCAAAGGCCGGGGACTGAGCCATAAGCGATATGAAATCGTTGCCCGGCTTGGCCTCCCGCTCTTTCCAGAGGCGGTAAAAGTATTCCAGCATGGCATTGAGTTCTTGCCGGCGCTTTTCCTCGCTGACCTTCCCCGAACCCGTGGCGGAGCCAGAGGTGGCCACGTCGGACCAGTAGGGGAGCAAATGGCGATCCTCGAAGGGGAAATCAAAGAGCGTGGCGAGCATCTGCGTGGTCAATTCAATGGAGACCGCGGGCACCCAGTCAAAGGCTTCCCCCACGGGCAGGCCGTCGAGAATAGCTGCGACGCGCTGACGAATGAGCGGTTCGAGGTTGGCCAGTTGCCTGGGCGCTACCGCGGGCTGCACGGCCTTGCGCTCCTCGTCATGAGCCTTACCGTCCGTACCGATAAAGCTTCGGGTGCGAAAATCCGGGGGCGGATCGCCCAGAATGATGGTGGGCTCAGAAGAGAACGCCTGGTGGTTCATGTCCACGGCTTTGATGTCCTCAAAGCGCGTGATGGACCAGTAAGGCCCGAATGCGCTGTCAGCGCAGTAGTGCACCGGCGCCTCATCGCGCAGCCGGGCGAAGTACGGGCGCCAAGCGTCCTGCTCTAGAAGCCGGGGGTCGGAAACATCAATCGCTTCGAGGGGAAGCGCGTAGGGATCTGCCAATTGATCGTGTTCAGCGATGGCCTCGGCCATGGGGTGCCCTCCCAGGGTGCGGGCGACTTCAAGGCCGCCTCGTCATTGGTTATACCCCGAGTGTAGGCATTACCGGTCCCGGGAAAAAGCACCTCTTGTGCGCTTTCCCTAGGGGCTGGGGAGGCTCCCCCACAGCGCCAGGGCGAGAAGAAGAAGAATAGCGGCGATCACGCTATCGAGTACGCGCCAGGCCCGGGGTGTTTTCAGGAGGGGGAGGAGGAGACGCGCGCCGTAAACCAGGCTGGTGAACCACAGCGCGCTGGCACTAATTGCCCCTGCCAAAAAGGCAAGCTGCAGCGCGCCGTCGTAGCGACTGCCCACGGCGCCCACAAGACCCACCGTATCCAGATACACGTGGGGATTCAGGAAGGTGATCGCCAGAAAGGTCAGCGCCGCGGATCGGGGGGAGGGGGCTCGCCTTGCCGCCTGGGCGCCCTCCAGGACTTCCCCCTGCCACGCCCGGCGAAGCGCCGCTCCGCCATAGAGCACGAGCATGGCCACGCCCCCCAGGGTGAGCCAGCGCAGCGCCTCGGGATAGGCCGTCACCACCGATCCTAAGCCAAGCACGCCCAGGGCCATGAGAACCCCGTCAGAACCGACCGCAGCCAGCACGAGGGGGCCACGATAATGCAGCCCTAAGCCCATGCGCAGGAGGAAAAGGTTCTGCCCCCCAAGGGCCACGATGAGGGAAAGGGAAAGGCCAAAGCCGGCGCTAAAGACAGAGAGCATGGAAGGGGGCTCGCAAGTGCGGGTGCTAGAAATCGCTCGACCCTTCCCCTAGGCTCGAAATTATTCAAGGAGGGGGAGCAATGCCATGAAAGTCTATCACGCCCGAAATACCCGGTCCCTGCGCATCCTGTGGCTCCTAGAGGAGCTGGGGCTACCCTATGACGTCGAGATTTTTGATCTGGGCGCGCCGGAAATGCGCAGCGAAGCCTACCGAAAGGTTCACCCCATGGGGCGCGTACCGGCCCTCCAGGATGGGGAAGTCATCCTCCACGAATCCGGGGCCATCGTGGAATATGTGCTGGCCCGTCACGGAGCCGGGCGCCTGGCGCCCGCGGTAAGCGATGAGGCCTTTCCCGCGTACCTGCAGTGGCTGCACTACGCCGAGGGCA
>Ga0255780_10006058_pt1 | contig 10117 bp, 8 predicted proteins | sample 071ome_32_FD_179978 | JGI IMG/M metagenome (GOLD analysis project Ga0255780, IMG submission 179978) | Coastal salt marsh microbial communities from the Groves Creek Marsh, Skidaway Island, Georgia - 071405AT metaG (version 2) | ecosystem: Environmental > Aquatic > Marine > Intertidal zone > Salt...
AGATTGCGCGAAGTAAGATACTTTGGGGTACTTGCCAAGAGAGAAACGGAAACCGCCTGGGCTAAGGAAATTCCTATTAGTTAACTGTGAAGGGAAGGACATATTTTAGCGATGTTCCGTCACAGTTATTTAGTCGCGATATTCCTGCAACATCTCCAACATACGATTCAACATAGTATGTGCTCCGTCGTGCCACTGAGTACCTTTTGCAGACCAAGAACCATTGTAGAGTTCGTTTTTCATCTTTAAGAGACGCACTTCTAATTCCTGTTTCTTCACGTTGTTTCTTGGCATTTGTAATTGCAATCTATCAGTATCTATAAAAAAAGGGACCCCCTTGGGGTCCCCGTGTGTTGAATATATGACCAATGGATCACATAAGGTTGTCAACGAGAACGCGACGATAGTAGCGGTTAGCGTTGGCGGTGAGAGCACCGCTGCCTTGGGTGGTACCCTCAGCGAAGGGGTTAGCAACCAGACCGTAGCGGGTCTTGAAGCCGATCTTCGGCTGGAAGGTGTCCTGACCAACGGCACGAACCATCTGCAGGGGAACGTAGGGGCAATAGAACAGACCTGCGTCATATGCACTGCCACCCTTGTAACCAGCCACATAGAAGTGACGGTCAGAAACGTTAGCAGAATAGGGATCGACGTAGACCTTGATGCGACCGTTCAGAGTACCTGCGAGGGTGCTGCTGTTGTCGTCGGGGAGCAGACCGCTGTTACCAGCCAGTGCGGGGGTGTAGTCCAGAACGCCTGCCATCGACAGTGCCGAAGCAACGTCAGCAGAACAGATCAGGATGTTACCCTTGCCACGACGAGTCTCGTGACCGATTGCGTTCATATCGCGCTCGATCTGGAAGAGGAGACCCTTGAACTTCTCAACGCTCCAGCGACCGTTGGAGTCAACGTCGAGGTCGAAGATACCAGCAGTTGCGGTGTTGTTCTGAGCGCCAGGACGTGCAATCTTGTAGACTGTACGGACAACCTCACGGTTGATTTCAGCCAGAACTTCGGTGCTGAGGATGTTCGCCAGCTCGGACTCAGCGTCCAGACCGTGAACTGCCTTCAGGTCCTGAGCAAGCTCAAGGCTGTACTCAGCTTTCAGCGCACGAGACTTAGCGGTCACGGTGACCTTCTCGATGCTGAAGTTCATTTCAGCGAAAGCGTTACCCGCTGCATCGCCCAGTGCTTCAGACTCGGCGGTGGGCATACCATCGGAGGTATTGTAGGTGCCACCGTCGTTCAGCAGACCAGGGTTGCTGCCGCTCTGAGCGGTACGACCCAGGTTGCTTGCTGCGTTCTCTGCAGAGAACTCTGTATCTGCTTCGTTGAAGAATGCCTCGGTGCCAGCAGCACGGTCGGTGCCATAGCGGGAGCGCATTGCGAAGATCAGACCAGTAGGACCAGTCATCGGCTGAACACCAGCGATGTCATAAGCAATCAGCTTAGGCATCGAACGGCGGATCAGGCTGATCAGAACGGGGTCGAAACCAGCGACAGGACCAGTAGCGGTGCTGCTGCCACTGAAACCAGCGGTACCAGCAGACATTGTGGGGGCAGCCTCGTTGAGGATGCCTGCTTCCTCACGGAGGAAGGATTCTTGGTTTTCGAGCAGGACTGCGGTAACAGCCTTTCTGTAGTTGTCCTTGATAGAATCAAGTCCATCGTGCTCCAGAATAGGTGCCCACTTTTCCTGCAGATGCTCGGATTTGAACATTGCTTTTTTACTCCTTGAAAAGTTAGGTTAATTAATTAGTAAGGTGACTAAATCACTTAGTCCAACGACGAAGTGCATCGACGTAACGGGACATCGAATCCGTCATTTCTGTATCCACAACAGGTTGTACATCCTCTGCAATGGTCTCTGCACCAGTAGCAGACTTGCTGGGGAAGTACGACTCCTTCAGCATTGCGACCTTATTGCGGAATGACTCTTCATTCTCAAACTCAACACCTTCTGCCAGACCGAACAGCTTCTCCCTTTCGGTAGATGCCAGACCTTCTGCCATTTCGTTCACGATCCCATTCTTAACGAGAGCACCAATAGACTTGGTGAGCTCAACATTTTTATCAATTTGCTCGTTGAGTTTTGCTTCCATCGAATCAAGTTCCGATGCCATCGATTCGAGGGCATCGATTTTCTCCTCGGGAACCTCAATGTGGTTCTCAAGGAATACCTTTTTAAGACCTTCGACAACGCTCTCTGCAATCTCGGACTTGAGTCCGCTTTCAACTTGCAGTTCGTTCTCTTTGATCCACTGCTGAACAGCATAGGTCAGATACTCATCTACCTGCTCAGCAAGTTCGGTCTTAACAGCTTGTACCTGCTCAGCGAGAGTTGCAGTGTACTCGGTGTGTACACGCTCGATCTCTTCGTTGAGACGAGAAACAACAGCAGCCTCGAAGATTGTTGTTGCCTTCTCTTTGAATTCCTCAGACAGTTCCTCACCTTCGGTCAGAGCAGCAATGTCTGCGCTCAGATCAACTTCGATGAGATCCTCACCATCAGCATTCTCTGCTTCAACAGATTCTGCTTTCTGGGGGGATGCGTCGGAGGGCTTGGTCTTAGGTGCAGCAGCCTGAGTTTGCGAAGGAGTCTTCAGTTTGTTAGACTCGTCATCGGGCTTGCTGTTCTGAGGGGTAGGACCACCCAGATTTTCTACGGAACCCAGAGAAGAACCATCGGAAACAGCACCGTCGAACTTAGCTTCGGTGACTTCTGTTTGTTCTTCGGATACCATTACCTTTTCATCTTGCGACATTTGGTTGTCTCCTTTGTAGTCTTTGCTATTCATAGAAATATTTATTATCACAAAGTTTTCAAGAATTTGGCAAACGCGGAAAGTTTTGCCTCCTCAAGAACTTTGGGATTAGGTGCGAGGTCGAGGGTACGCTTAATGTTGGCAACCTCAGACTCTTTAATGATGCCGTTGTTCCATACCCACTCACGACCTTCCATAATGCCATTGACAAAAGCGTCAGGCGCGGAAGGATCTGCTACGATATCAGCAGCAGTAGCGAGCATAAAATCATCAGCAACAATCTTTGCACCGTCGCGTGCCTCTCTCAGTGAACCAATGCCACGGGAAGAGACGCCCAGTTTCACACCTTCGTCAAGAAGACTGCGAGCAATGTTGCCCATAGGTGTATCAAGAATACGAGCCTTGCCACGGAAATTGTTACCCTCTTGGACCAGGGATGTGATCAAGTGCGACACGCGGTCAAGGTTCACAGTGGGACCATCGGGATGACCCAGTTCGCCAAGTGCGCGACCACTCTTGATGAAACTTTCGTTGTACTTCTGCACCTCTCTTGCAAGAGTGGCAATGGGGTACATACGACCGTTTCTATTTTTAATTTCACCCTGCAGGAAGGTACCTTCAATATACAGATTTTTCTTACCGTTCTTTTCTTCGGTAAGAATCTGTACATCTTCAATCGTTTCCGTGATCAGCTTCATCGTTTTCCTCTTCTGGATTAAAGAATTTGGCAGCGATTTCCTGTTTCTTTGCCTCAAGGGCATCAGCAGAAAATGCTTTCATAGCACTGTCAACTTCACTACTCAGGTCTTTTGAACCAGAAAATAGCTTGTTAACAATCTCCATAGCTTCAATGCTAGGCATAATAATTACCACCAATTAATACTATTTAGAATTCTCCGCGTTTATAGTCTCCAGGAGAAATAGACTCAATGCCAGTAGGACCCATATCTTGTGGTTCTTCCGCTCCCATAGCAGCAGCGGGATCTTCCATTGGCATACCCGTCATCGGGTCAATGGTTGCAGGATCTGCGAGTTTACCATCAGCAATCTCTTGTTCAATCTGCTTGTCGATCTCTTTGATCTCCGCATCAGAATGCTTGAGTACCTGACGACGCAGATAGTCAAGAGAGAAATACTTACCAGCAAACGGATCCATTTGTTGCAGCAGACCAAGACGCTCTGTGAGCATCTCTTTCTCTTTCAGTTCACTGAAGTAGTTGTCTGCAATGAAGTCATACTGGATATGCTCAGACATATCATCCCAATCTTCGATTGTGATAATACCTTTGAGGATGAGTTGTGTCTTCAACAGGTCGTGAAAAAGTTCAGAGAACTTCTTACGGAGACGGGTAACGAACTTTTGAAATTTAACTTCGTCACGAGTAATCTCAGCAGCACGACCCAAGTTGAAGGTGGATTCCGATTCCAACCGTGACTCGGGCACGTTGAGTGCACGGTAGAGCTTCTTCTGGAAATACTTAACGTCTTCCAGTTCGCCCAGGTTTTGCCCGCCAGGGAGAGTAGTGATTTCTGTACCGCGCCCTCCCTCGCGGCGTGGAAGCCAGAAGTCTTCCAGCATCGACATAAACTTGCGATCATCTCTGATCTCGCCTGTGTCGGCGTTGTACACAAGTTTGTTTCTATAACGACTCATCACCTCACGGAGGTAACTCTCGGCTTTCTGCTTGGGCAGGTTACCAACATCAATATAGAAAATACGACGCTCAGGTGCACGAGACAGTCTGTAAATAACCAGACTATCTTCAATCATTCTGAGTTGATTGAGTGCTTTGATTGCCTTGTGCAAATGTGACATAATCACATTCTTATTCATATCCTTCAGACCACTGTGGGCGAAGGCAATAGCATCAGGAGCAATCTTGACACCAGATGTTTCCAGTCCACGCAGACCCTTCGGGTTATAGATGTAATACTCAGCGGAACGAGGTGCCAGCTGAGACTCCATCGTTTTGGGGTCTAGAAACTGTTTGTCTTTTTTATTCTCTAACTCGATGACCTTGCGAATCTTTCGCGGGTCTACGTAGCGCAATTCTGTAATGCCACGTCTGGGATTTTTGACATCGATTACCTTATGGTAATACAGTTTTCCGTCAATGTACCATCTACGGAAAATGTCATATGCCTTCTTATCGAAGTCCAACAGACGCAGAACGTTGTGAAACTCGTCTCTGATTTTATTTTTAAGACCCTGACTAACCTTGAGATTCGACAACTCCACATCCACGGGAGTGTCGTCAAGGTCGCCAGCGATTGCTTCGTTGACAACATCATCGATAGCGCGGTCACACTCAGGGTGAATGGACATCTCGCGATACCGACGAATCAAGTCGTTTTCGTCTTTGTAACTACCATCCAGGTCGATGGAGGTTCCAAAGAAACCGCCACCTGCAATAGGAGTTGCTGCATCATCAGATTCTTTACGCACGAAAGAAGGACCAGTTGCCTGACCCTTCTTAGCGCGTTCAAGAGAATAACCAAATAGTTGGGACATCTAAATATCCAGTTGTCTTACCCCTTTATTTATCAAAGTTGGGAAGACCCACTATTGTTACCAGTGTTTACGTCGTTGTCATAGGTCCAGTATTGGACTTGGAACTCAACGGTGTACTCCTCGGGAGTATCGTTTGTGCCCCAATCAAGTTCAATAGCACTGATGTTAGATGGCCAAATACCTTCAAACTTATAGGTGCGGATCACTTCGCCCTTGCGGTCGAGTTGACGAACCTTTGCCATTGCTTGATAGTCAGCGATGGTGTTCGAGTTCTGGTAGTTCTGCTGGAGTGCTTGAATGTTGGAGGACCAAGATTCAAAGAATGCACGGAACTTGAAGGACTGGTCGTTAAGAACGGTTACGGTCCAGGGTTCAAAGGTGCGGTCACCAGCGATCTTCAGCATACGACCACGGTAAGGAACATCGACAACACCCACGACAGAAGCGGGGATGTTTGCTGCCTTAACGAGGAAGGTACCGAAAGCGGATACGTCACCAGCACCCAGAGTGGATCCACCAGCAGAGGTCTCAGCAGCATTTGCTTGAGAACCTGCTACACCACCTGGGGAGGGAGAGATCCCGTTCCCCAGAATCGGGGGAGCGTAGATCTCTACTTGGAATAGGTTAGGACGGGCAAAGTCTCTAACTTGGTCACGGAAGGTGAAGATTGGAGCTCTTACTGAGCTCTGCTCCACCTGTCCTGGTTGCTGTTCTGCCATTGTTTTTCTCCTTAGTTAGTCTCTTGAATCAGTTGGTAACTTCAGCGAACGAGGAACCAGATCTCGTTGCAGTGAAGGTGAGGGTGATGAAGTTGATCGAGCGTGTGGGCTTCACGAAGATCTCCGCAAAGAACTCGCCACGGTCGATTGCTTCAGCAGGGTTGTTGCTGCTGTCGCAGACAACCAGGAAGTCAACGATGCCTCTGCGGCTCTGGATGGAACGCAGGAAGGGTTCAACGATATTCTTGAACGATGCGCGAGTGAACTCGTCATTCAGTTCAAAGAGTTGAGTCTTAGCAGCGTTGCTGATTGCATCTTCGAGAACCAGGAACAGGCGACGAACGTTGATACGGTCGAAAGCAGACTGGTAAGCGAGTGCAGTCTTATCACCGAACAGGACAATGCCCTGACCAGGGAATGCAACCACAGGGTTGATGCGTGCTGCATACAGACGATCGCGGTGATCCTTCAGAGGAGAGTAAGCGAGTTTGATCGCGTTACGCAGTTGACCTCTGTTGAAACCAGCGGGAGAGTACCAAGCCTCAGAGTTAAGAGTGGTGCTCAGAGTCAGACCTGCAACATCAGCGTTACAAGCGATATAACGATACTTGTCGTTATACTTATCATAGATGTACTTGTAGTTGTTATCGAACACAGCATAAGAAGTGCTGCTCAGTTGGTTGAAGAAGTCAACCGTACGGTTCACGATAACGTTAACATCGCTCTGACCGATAACATCGTTACGGTTCGGAGAGATGAATGCCAAACAATCTTGGCGGGTTGCCGCAATGTCAATGATTTTTTGTGCCTTAGCGACGGTATCGCTAGTGTCTGCCATACCAGGACCCATCAGGATGTAATCAACATCAATGGTTTCCTTATCTGCCACCAGGTCATAACCGCCGAGAATCTCGGAGCGTGCCAGGGTGTAACCGTCTGTACCACCTTGCAGGTGATAGAAAGCGGTGGAACCATTAGTTGTACCAATGATTTCGCGAGCAAGGTTGGTCTCATTGTTCTTGATTGCAGTATCCTGCTGGATCAAGTCGAAGGAACGAGACACACCAGAGGAACCCCACAGACCAGATGCGGCACCATCAACATCGTAGATTGCACCAGTTTCGTGAGAACCCCAGAACAGATAGGAAGAATCGTTCTTAATGACATCCTTATAGTACACGGTCTCACCTTGAGTACCACGTGCATCAGATGCCTTGGAAACGAACAGGAACTTCTCAAGGACAGAACCAGGAGTACCAGTCAGTTTTCCGTCGCCATCGAGAACGAGGATGTGCATCTGGTCGTTCTTACCACCACGATCATCAACCCAAGGAGATGTACCAGGACGGGGTGCAACAGATGCCCAACGCTGACCGCCACCAAAATAACGCTCGTCATACTCGGAGCGGACGGAAGACACGTTGATGTTGGGATTGCCACCAGCATTGTCATCAGACAGTGTGTAGTTAGCAGCATACTTTTCGGCACCCGATGCAGTCACGACGTGCAGTTGACGGTCGATACTAGAAACCGTTGCCTTGTCGCCAGTTCTAGCTCCACCAGTTTCTGCACTCCACAGAGCGATCACATCACCAACACTCAGAACGTCGGAGGACAGAGTGTAGTTAAAGTCGATCTCGATCTTACGGCTGATGGGATCATAAGCAACCACTTGACCTTGAACAGGGATAGACACACCAGCGGTGGTCTCTGCTCTCCAGTATTCTGCAGTTTGGAAATCACCAACCACAGATGCAGAATCAAGAGTTGCAACAACGGTGTAGCGATAGATGTGTGCGGTAGCGTTTGCTGCGCTGTAGGTCACCTGTGTTGAACTTGCAAATTCCCACTCAGCAGTGGAAGGTTGTGCCAAAGACAGGATCTGATCAGCACCTGCATCAGTTACAACAACACGCAGGGAGTTGCCATAGATGCCAGGGTTGCGAGCACCCCACTTCCAGGAGTTAGATGCAGACTCAACGCTTGCTTCGTACTCTTCAAGAGACTTGATGATAGGAGCACTAACACCAGTTGCAGTTGTTTCGTTGATGTTGGTCTTGGAAACAGTCACCACCATTTTATCGACAGTCTGACCATCAGTTTGAGCAGCAGCGGTTGTTCCAAGAACACCACGCTCAACAGTCAGGTCGTTACCAGCGATAGAGGTAACACGCAGAATTTCATCAGAAATCTTGATGTAATCATTCAGTGTCACACCCAGGGTTGCGACAGAAGTCACAGTCAGGAGAGTATCACCAGCAGCAAGAGTACCGCCGTGATTCATTGTGGTGCTAGTACCAGCATCCTCAATCAGGGTGACTGCAGAACCAGCAGAGTGAGAGGTTGCTGCTGTTGCCAGTTGACCACGCTGAACTGTGAGGTCGTTACCAACAATTGCGGTGACTCTCAGAATCTCAGCGTCGATCTGCAGGTAATCGTTAACCGCAATGTCTGCAGCAGAAAGTACAGTCAGAGTGGTGTCAGAACCAGAGAAGGTTGTGACAGTTGTTTGTGCTGTATCGATAGCGTTCTTTAGGGAAGAACTGGTTGCACGGATAACCTTCAATGTACCACCGTACAGAAGGAATTGTGCAGCCGAGAACCAATACTCGTAGTTGTAATCGTTAGGGCGACCAAACACTGCGAGAAGTTCCTTCTCGGAAGTGATGTCAACAATCTGGTTGACTGGACCTTTCTCAAAAGAACCGACGATCACCGCGACATTATCAAGAGTTGCGTTTGCAACTGTAGTCAGATCCTTTTCAAGAACAACGACCCCTGGCGAAAGTTGGGTAGATGCCATTGCTTAATCTCCTGAAAATTCTTCAATCTTTCTACTAATATTTAGAATTTGTAAGTGTTCTACTGGGGAAGCAGAACGTGAACAAATTACCAATCTGGGTAGTCATTCCCAAACCGTTTGCTATACTTTTTTCTATTCTTGGATATTCTTTTAATAGTGCATTGCTTACACTCATAAGAATATGCAGACACATTATTTCCCCTATCCTTTCTAGTCTTATAGAAGTTATCTAATAGACTCATAGTTCTCAAACACTTGCGACATTGCCTGTCAACAAACAGCAGATGTTCAAGTTCAATCTGCTGGTCAAAGTCCATTACCTATACTCCCACATAAATGCACGGTCACCATATTCATCAACGTGCCACACATCACCATCAGTATCTACAAACGATGTATCCTGTAGACCATCATCCATAAATCCGAACGGTGCCATATCTGCTTCGATCGCTTCACGCTGTTCTTCATACATCCTTGCTCGGATGTCATTATCGTGAAGTTCCTTGAAATAGTCTTGTACGGCAAGCCAAGAGAACATCACCAGACACATTGCCAAGTCGTCGTTACAACCCTCTTCTGCCTGCCAGGACTGCCCTTTCTGGATGAATGTGGTTAGTTCCGAAATAATATCATAGTCAGTGATAACTAATTTATCACCCTCAAGAAGTTGTTTTAAGTTTGAACAACCGACCTTTTTGACCGCACTAGACATCTTGACACCCATCTGGACTTTGCCCCCAGAGAATCCCTGACCAACTACCTGTCCAGCACGCCCACGCATTGCTGCCATCAAAAGGTTGTCATATTCGAGATCATATTGTATGATGTCTGCAACTTGACCACCGATGTCATTTACTTCTACCAAAATATAAGCGTGATTATATGCTTTGGCAGTTTGTACAATAACGTCAGGGAAAAGAAGTGGTTTGATTTCGTTATTTCGATACTTACCAATCAACCTATATGGTACAGTGGTTGTATCAAATAAAGTGAACGCACTATAATCTCCATTGATTCCACGTGCTACGTCCACAGTCATTGTGTAATTATGATCTTTCTTTGGTTCTTCATATATGTCCAATCCATTACTTCGTGTGATTGGATCATCATATGCCATCACGCGCAACTTGCTTGGGGAGATCAGTGTATCAACCGATCCAAGGAACTCGCATTCAAACTCAACACGGAACTGCTGTTCGGACGTGTTGCGGATAGTTTGCGCTTTCCACTCCTCATCTCTTCCTGGTACCTCAGACCAGTGGACTTCTGTAGGAATATATTCGTTCGTACCACGCTCTGCATCGTGCCAGAGCTTGTA
>Ga0255780_10006077_pt1 | contig 10107 bp, 6 predicted proteins | sample 071ome_32_FD_179978 | JGI IMG/M metagenome (GOLD analysis project Ga0255780, IMG submission 179978) | Coastal salt marsh microbial communities from the Groves Creek Marsh, Skidaway Island, Georgia - 071405AT metaG (version 2) | ecosystem: Environmental > Aquatic > Marine > Intertidal zone > Salt...
CGGGTGGCGGAGGGGAGTTTCGGGGCCGTGCCGGTGGATCAAGGGTGGATTATAGCGTCATCATTGGCGCAGGATAGGGAAAGCGTCCCCCAGACTCACGTTCTTCCAGTCCTCGGCCTCCCCCTCGGCTCGGTTCTCCGTGACCGATTCGTAGATGTGTTGCATCGCCTCGTCGTGTAACCGCACCTGCGACTGGCGGCGATACGCGGGTCGGGTTGGGCGCACCGCGCATCTCTCGTCCGTCGGACGGAGGGGAAGGCGTCCGGTCGAGCGGCGCGACGCGGAAAGAAGGCCGGGCCTTCAAAACGGCAGCGGCGAGGGGGGGGCAGCAGACCAGGACGGGAAACGGGAGAGCGGGGGCTGGAGGGGCCGCGATGGCTGCTCCGCCGCACCTGCATTAAAACCTCCTTGATGGCCACGTCGTTATGCTTCGGAATGTGCTCCGGGTCCACGTATGCGACCTCCCGGAGCAACTCGAGCGCCACGCGCCCGAAGCCCTTCGCCATCCCCCCTCCCCCCTGGGCTCTCCCCTCGCTCTCTCGCTATGCCCGCGACCCCCGCAGACACGCCCTTTGCGATAAGACGAGCCCCTCTACCCCAGTCGCGCTCCGGCCTACGTCTCTGCCCCCACGCCGCCCCGGTCGCGCCCTTCAAGTCACTGCCCCTTCCCCTGACAGCAGGGGCAGACAAGTGGTCTGCCCCTGCCTGGTCACCAGGTCCGGGCTTGGTGGCCCGGGCTCGTGGGTCATCGGGGGGAGCCGCCCCGGCGTCCACGCTACAACACGGGGGCGATTCGGCCCATATTAGTCTACTTCCAGATTTGAGCGACTGGTTGTGAAACCTTTCGCCGGGATACAGCCGCTCCCTCGCCACCCAACTCTTTGGGCGCTGGCCCCCCGAGACGCCTGGGCTCCGCGAGGGGAGGCGCGCAGGTCGCGTGGGCGCGGAGACGTATGGAGTGTCACGGCTGGCGACAGAGTTACGGCTGAGCCTACCACGCCCCGTCTTGGCGATCGCTGGCAACGGCAGAGCGCTGGCAGCCAAGAGGAGCAGCCGCCGCGCCTGGCGTCACTTCCCCCCCCCCCTCTTCTTCTTGCCGCCGCCAGACGCACCGCCCGCGTTGATGTATCCCTCGCTCTCGAGCAGCTGCCTGGCGGCGTTGTTGATCAGGGTGAACCGGGAGGGCCCCAGGAGGACGCCGCCGAACCAGCGCGACACGACGACGACGACCCCACGGGCGTCCGCGACCTGCAGTAGGTGCAAGAGCCTTCCCCCCGCCGCGTCCTCCCCGTCGTCGTCCGCGTCCTGGCTGAAGACTCCCGGCTTCCCCGGGACCTCTATCCGGTAGGCCATGATGTTGTGGGTGGCGTTGCGGACCCTGTTGTTGAGCAGCAGGAGCTCGACAACTGCCCGGACCTCGTCCGCTCCCGAGACGGAGCAGCAGTGCGCCTGGAAGGTGCTCTTGCGCTCCGTGAACGGCTCCCCGTGCACCACGCGCCCGGCCACGGACTCCATCAGCGCCAGCTGCCGTCGGTCCTCCTCGCAGGTGACCCGCACCATGCCCCAAGGCGCCTGGACCGTCAGGGACCCACCGTCCGCGGCGGCGTCGGCGTCGTCCGACAGGCCCAGGGCGGCCATGTGGTCCCCGGACTCTGCCCCGGCGCCCTTCTCCGGGTCAGACTCCTCCTCCCCCTCGGCCGGCGCTAGGCCCTGTTCCCGGAGCCACTCAACCCACGTGAAAAGGACCACCTCGCCCGGCACGAACATCTTCGCCATCTGAAGCGCGGCGTCGCTCAGTATCCCCTCGTCGATACCCTCCCTGCTCAGCTGCAGTACAGGGGCCGAGGCCGACGGGTAGTCCTCCGGAAGGAGGGCCTGCGGAGAGGGGGGAGGAGGGGAGCACTTGCCGGGGGGGAGAGGGGCGTCCCCGGCGCCCGTGACCTCCCGTATCCGGAGAACATCCGGGTGATACGACGGAGAGAGATACACTAGAGCGATATATTTGGCGAATGAGGGAGATGATAACAGAAACTGTGAGTGGGGGCCGCGAGAGTGCTGGGGGGAGCGAGAAGGAGTACCCAAGCGAAAACGCCAGCGCCGCCCGGCGTGCGGCCACCCGATGGGGAGACTGTGGACGTCTGCACGTACCTGAAAGATCAACGCCTTCCGTGATCCCCTCGACGGGATCCATACCCGCACCGAATTCTCCTCCGGGTCGCACCAGCAGTCGTCCCCGTAGATAGAGCCCAGCACCTCGAATTCCTCCGCGCGCAGGGCCGCGTCGTCACCCATCGTGGCGGGTTGAGTCGGCGATGCGGGGTGACCGCCGATCTCCGGGGTGGGAGGCTGGGGGGGACGCTGACAAGCGTCTCGCCGTCGGCGTCGTGCGACGGGCGCGTCAGCAGGCTGCTCCCCCAGCCCGACGCCGGGGCCGTGGTCCAAGCGCTCCCAGCCCCAGCGGTTCCTCGGGCGCCCGCATCGTGGGTCTGAATGACCCGGGAGCCACCCTGCGTCGGGCACTGTCCACGAACTTCGTGCAGCGATGGCGAGCGAGGAACCCGGCACGTCAAGCCCCGCGGGGGAGGCGCCCGAGGTGCCCCGGGGGGACGGGGAGGTGGGTTCTGCGTTGCCAGCGCTGTCTCTCGTGATCCGAACGCGATTTCGAGGGTGCACACGGGTGCAATATACTTACAAGCACCTTCTACCACGCGCTGAGTTGCCATCGCCTCCCACGCCAGCTCCCGAACCCGCAGCGAGCACTCCACAATACCTCCCCCCGAATGCAGGACGCAAACGTGGGGATGCTCGACCGCGCGTACCTGAGCCTCACGTCGGCGTACAAAGAAGCGGAGGAACGGGTCACGTCGACTGTCTCGTCTGTGACAGGCGAGGACCAGCGATCTCCTCCATGCCGTCGCTGCGAGGCCGAACAAATCGGGGCCCCGCTGCCTCTCCGCGACTCAAACGCGCCCGGCACCCCCCCGGGGCGTGGCCGGGGGAAAATCCGGGACCGACGGGAACGTCATCCCCTTTATCTCCGCCGCAGATGCCGTGACGGACACGTGGGAGAAGACGAGCCGCACGGTGGGCAACGCGGTGGAGCAGGCGGAGACTGCGGTGATCTCGGTTGTGGCGATCGCCGAGGGCACGGTGAATGCGGGGTTCTCGTCGGCCTGGGGCCTCGTCAGGGACACGGTGGAGGGCTCGGTGAGCGCGGTGGACACCGCGCTGGGTTCGGGCGCCCGCGCCGCGTACGAGCGCGCCGGTCAGTTGGCCGCCACCGGCCTCGCCCACGCGGCGATGGGGGAGCAGATGGCGGTGGACGCGCTGAAGGAGCCGCTGTACTGGGGGATGGAGCACAGCGGTATCTCGGTGCCGCTCCTGGCGGGGGGCGCGCTGCTCGTGTCCCCCGTGTCGCGGGGGTTCCTTCTGTCGCGGATCTTCGGGCGCGTGCGGTCGGGGACCCAGCTGACGGCGCGGGCACGGCGAGAGGCGGAGCTGATGCGGGAGACAGCGCGGGGGCACGGGCAGGAGCTGGCGAAGCTCGCCGAAAGACTCGGCCCGGCGGTGCAGGAGTACCGGGCGGGGCGGAAGAAGCTCGCCGGGGCCCTGCGGGAGCTCGAGAGCCTCGACACGCGGGTCGCCCACGACGTGGAGCGCAACGCGGGCCTGCTACTGCGCATGAGCGGGATCCCGCGGACGGAGCGGGAGGCGCTCGAGGCGGCCCGGGCCGTGGCCAGGGAGAACCGGGAGGCCCTCGCGCAGACCCGCCACCAGCTCAAGGACTTGCTCCGGAAGACGAGCCTGTGACCACTTAAACAACAGCGGGTCCGACTCGGGTTAGGGGGTCGGGCCCGGCCCGAAGTCCCCCGCGCCTCCTCTCCGCGCGCATGGGCCCGCGGGCTGCAGTTCATCGGCGCCCTCTCGGCCTGGCGCCCCTGAAACTTCCTCGGCTCCGCCCAGTCCAGCAGGGTGAGTCGCGGAAATCCCTCGAATCGCGCAGAGCGGTTGTTGCTCCCCCACCTCCTCCCCCGTCTGAGATCATGGTCTCTGGGGCTCCCGACCGGACATTTACGCAAGTAGCCCATTGTTCTCCCCGGCTCGGTCGCGCCCTTCCTCCGGGGACAGCCCACCTTCCGGGGAAAACCTCCGACAGGGGTGGCCCAGTAGCAGTTGCCCCGTCGTTGGCCAACCCGGTCCCGTGAGCTCGACAGTCGCTTCCCCCTGCACCCTTCCGGTGCCCTTGGGCCTGTCTATGTTGTCACCCTGTGGCATCGATCCCAGTGGGCCTCTCCTCCCGCCGCAGAGAGCGTCTCGTGAACCACACGGAACCTGTGCCCCTCGCAAAATTCGGTTCCTAGGGGCCACGCAGGTGATCTTCTTGGAAGAAAAGCCCGTATTTGCGCCCCGAAACCCATATCTCCGTTATTTGTGCTGGGACTGGGAGAATATCGCGCCGTAACGGCGAAGAGCCGCACATTCACTCCAACCGCCGCTGCGCGACGACCCCCACCCGCTCCTCTTCGCTCCTCTGCTGGCGCCAGAGCGCGGCACCGTGACGACGGGCCGCGATGCCGAGCATTAATCACGGTAGCCGCGACCCCGGGGCATCTGTCCCTGCTCAAGCGGACGCCCGGCACGACCCGGAGAAGGACTCCCTCCTCAAGGTAAGAGGACGATGAACCCTCCCTCGGCTCGCCCCACCCCGGCCGTCTCCCCGCGCCGGCTTCGTCACGCCCGTCCTCGCTGGTACCCCGCAGAAGGCCCTGTGCTGCTTCTCCCCCGGCGGCCCGGCAGCCGACGACGGCCGGGCGACCAGCGCCCCGGCCCCGTCACCGGCCCCGGCCCCGGCCCGCACCCCGGCCCCGGTCCAGACGGCCAAGGTATCGCGGCGGACCCCGGGCCCGGCCCCGGTCCCGGTCTCGGCCCTGGTCCCGGCCCCAGACCCGGCGGCCAAGGTGTCGCGGGTGACCGTCGAGTTCCCCCCTGCGAAGGAGGGTGAGGAGGCGGGCGCCCGGGAACGGGGCGGGGAGCCAGGGACCTCGGTGGCGAGGGCCGTGCACTTCGCCGAGTCGGCCAAGGCAGGGGACGAGGCGGACCCCGGGCAAGTCGAGGTGCAGCTCTCCCCGGAGGAGGGCGCGGCATCCTCCCGGCACTCGGCTGACGCCCAGGGGGCGGCCAGACTCCGGCCCAGCACGGACCGCTCCTTCGGCGCGAACGGCAAGGAGAAGAGTGTCCGGCCGAGCACGGATAAGGACGCGCCGGCCCACCCGCTCGGTTCCAAGATCTTTGTATGGAGCTACTCGACGCTCCGGCGGCCGACCGCCGCGCAGTGCGCCGCGGACACTGCCCGGAGCGCCATCGACGGCGACGGGAGGCGACCGTCGGTGCCCGCCAAGTTCTTCGACGTCGACGACGGGGTCGGCGCTTCCAGCGACGCCGCCGAGTCCACCCGGAGCGCCGACCCGAGCGTTGACGCGGCCGAGTCGACCCCGAGCGCCGACCCGGGTGCCGACCGGAGCGCCGACCCGGACGCCGGCCCGGGCACCGGCCCGGGCGCTCTGAGCGCTGACGAGCCGCGGGCCGACGAGCTCCTGAGCTCGATCAAGCGGCACTCGCTCGATGACATGATCGGTGGCGGAGATGACTGACCGCATGTCTTGTGCAGGCTTTCCCGATCCGCGGGTGCCGCCCGTGGGGGGTGCCCCGCCCGATCTCGACCAGTGAGCCCCGGGCGCGCACGGCGGAGCCATTCGTGCGCTGCCCGGGGCGCGAGCGAGCGGTTCTTTGCTCTGGCGAGCAGGCTCCTACCCCCCGGTGGGTCACCGTAGCCCGCGGGCGGGGACAGGAGCGCCACCTGTCCCCACCCCTGCGGTCCGTTCGCTCTTGGCCCCCTCGGGGGGGACGCTTGACGAAGATCGTTCGCCTGGGGCCCCGTTCCCCTGCGGCCCCGATCCGGCCCTCCTCCCTTGATTGAAGCCGCGCAGACGCTGCCAGACGGGGTGGGGCCTGCCGGACCCCCCCGGGAACGGGCACGGCTCCCGTTCCCTGAAGGGCCCAGGAGTAGCCCCCCGGTACGCCCACTCAAGTGACCCCCCCCCCCCGGGGGGGCGCCCCCCGGGCCCCCCCCCCCAAGGGCCCCCCCCCCCCGGGATGGCACGCAGGTCGCGACGACGCTCCGGGACACGCCCTGGGCCCCGGTACCGATGCACTCGCCCTTGCTCGCCAGGGCCGGTGCCCGGCCGCCGGGGGCGGGAGGCGCTGGGCTGCCCTGGCGGCCAGCGTCCGGGGTGCTGCGGGCAGCAGGGGTGGCGGCAGGCCAGCCGGACCTCCCCCGCCGGGTGAGGGGGCCTACGCGCACGCCAGGGCACGCGTGCGGCGGGGACCTGCCCCGGCCCTCGTGGCCGGCGGGCGAGGCGCCCCCCCCCGGGAGCGGGGGCGCCCCCGCGCCGGGGTCCCGGCGGCGCCGGCGCCGGGCCCCGGGACGGGCCTCCGCGGCGGCGGCGGAGGGTCTCGGGGCGGTGGACCCGGACGACGGGCGCCCGCCCATGTCGGACGGCGACTGGCCCGGGATGATGTCGAGCCCCTTCGCCTGGGTCGGGTCCCTGAACGAGCCCGAGGTGGTGTACCGACGAAACGAGGAGCGGCTGCGGATGTGGGCCGGGAGCGTGGTGGCCGGCCTGCGGCGGTCCGTGTGGAAGCTGTGGAGCCTGGTGCAGCTCCTGGCGTCCACCGCGTACGTGGGGCTGTACATCTACTCGACGTACTACCCGATCCCCAAGGGGAGCGCGATGAGCGTGGTGGAGCTCGGGCTGTGCAGCCTCTTCGCGGTGGACTTCGGGGTCCGGCTGTCCATGTCGAACAACCCCGGGCGCAAGCTGCTCCGGCTCGGGTCCATCCTCGAGCTCTTCACCTTCACGCCGCAGCTGGTCGAGTGGGCGCTGCTCGTGCTCTTCCCCGACCAGGTCTTCGCGTGGCCCAAGACGTTCAACATCTCCTGGGTCAAGATGTTCCGCGTCGTCACCGTGACGCGGAGGGTCCTCCTCGCCGGGCAGATGCAGGGGATGCACCTCTCCAGCTCGGAGGAGTTCCTCAGCTCGGGTGAGGGCGCGGGGCGCCGGGGGCGCGGCACGGGCGCCCGCCCCCCGCGCCGACTGCGCCGTCCCCGCCCGCGACTGAGACGCCCCTCCCCCGCCCCGCCGCTCCCGCAGTGTCGGCCGCCCGGGTCTTCTCGCTGATCTCGTCTGTCGTGGCGCTGCTGCTGACGTCCGCGTGCGTGATCCAGCTAGTGGAGAAGATACCGTGGCACGACGCGCTCTACTTCTCGTCCACCACGCTCACAACGGTGGGCTTCGGGGACGTCGTCCCGCGGACCATCCTGGGCAAGCTCGCCATCATCTGCGTCGTCCTGGTCGGCGTCGTGGCCATCCCCGTGCGCGCCTCCCAGGTGTACCAGTTCCTCATGATGCGGCGCTCGATGCACGGGACGGTACCGTCCTTCCAGCCGTTCGTGCTGATGGCCTCGCGGCTCTCGGACATCCGCGCCTTCGGGGACCTCTTCACCGAGTTCTTCCACGAGATGGAGTCGCAGGTGAACTGGGGGCGGGTCCAGCGAGGGAAGAAGGAGCGCCGGGCCCCGCTCCTGCCCTCCAACCCGGGGCGCACCAAGCTGGTCGTGGTGTCCAACAAGCCGTCCTTCGAGTTCCAGGCCTTCCAGGAGCTCAACTTCCGGAGGCTCACGCTGGTGGAGGGCTCCGTGCTAAGCGAGGCGGACCTGAACTTCGTCAACGCCCGGCGGGCGCGGGCGGCGCTGCTGGTCGCGGACCGCTTCAGCGCCCGCCCCCAGGAGGAGGACAAGACGCTCATCTTCCAGGTGTGGTCGATCCGGAGCTACACGCGGGACGTGCCGCTGCTCGTGCAGACCATCTCGAAGACCGCCGCGCACCAGATCGCGCCCTTCCTGGACAGCCGGCGGGACTCGGTGATCTCCCTCGAGGACGTCCGCTTCAGCCTCCTGGCCTTCAGCGTCGTGTGCCCCGGCGCGAGCACCCTCCTCGGCAACATGCTGCGCTCCACCGTGCCCCCGCGCCGCCAGCTCTTCCAGTCCGACACCATGGCCGGCATGCAGTGGCTCCGCCAGTACGTGGACGGCTCGAACCACAAGCTCCGCATGGTCCCCTGCAACGGCTCCTTCCGGGGCGTCGACTTCTCCCAGGCCGCCGAGTGCCTGTACCGCCGCGTGGGCGTCGTCCTCATGGGCGTCCGCACCGCCGGGCCCCTCTCCACCCTCCTCCTCAACCCCGCCTCGATGGTCCTCCGGGCGGACGAGGAGCTCCTCGTCCTCGTGTCGTCCGACACGCAGGCCAAGCGATGCGGGGAGGTGGCCTACACCGAAGGCTTCCCGCCCGACATTGAGGAGGAGGCGACGCTCTTCACCGCCGAGACGCTCGAGAGGGGCGTCGCCCCGGAGCCCGCGGGGGACGGCGGCGGCGACGCGGGCCAGGGGCCCGTCGCGGCGGGCCTGATGGACGCGGCCAGGGCGAAGCTCGGCATGGCCGTCGCCCGGGACGCGGAGCCGGGGGGGGGCGACGCCCCGTCCGACGGGACCTTCTTCAGCGAGAGGGAGCTGGCGGAGGGCGGCGACGCCTACCCCGCCCCGTCCAGGCGGTCCGCCGACGTGACGGACCTCCTGCGCGACCTGGCCCCGGAGCTGGGGGTGCCGCCGGGCTCCCTGGACAGCATCGACCTGGAGGGGTACCCCGGGCCGGGGGAGCTGACGCGGGACAAGAGCGTGGAGGAGCACAACGAGGCGCTCGAGGGCACGGGGCTCCGGGTGATCGGGAAGAACGAGGAGAGCGGCCAGCTGGTGGTGCACCGCAGCCGGGCGCCCGAGGAGGCCGGGGGCGACCCGGGGATCGGCTCCTACGACCCCGAGGGCAGTGTGGACTTTGAGGTGGACGAGATAGTCCTCACGGCCATCGAGGACAACCTGCGGCAGGTCCAGGCCAGCGCCCAGGCCGACGAGATCGGCGACTCGCGCGAGGTCGGGCGGGGCCACGTCGTCGTCAGCGGGGACCCCGACAGCTTCCTCGTCTTCTGCCGCACCGTCCGGGAGATTGACTGCCAGGGGCCGCCGCTGGTGGTGGTGCACCCGGGGGAGCTCGACGAGGAGCTGCAGCGGAAGCTGGAGAGGCTCGGGGACGTCACCTTCATCCGGGGGAGCCCGTCCGACCCCGCGTCGCTCAAGGCCGCGCGGGTGTCGCAGGCGCGGGCGTTCGTCTTCCTGGCCAGCCAGAGCCGGCAGCGGGGGTCCATCCAGGGGGGGAACACCCTCGGCACGGGCCAGGGGGGGCCGGGGGAGGCCCCGCACACGGCGTACGGCAACACCGCGTGGCGACGCTCCGTGCTGGCGGACGCCGAGGCGCTCATGACGTGCTACACGGTGGGCGAGGGGCTGTGGGACGTGGCCGCCGTCGTGGAGCTGTGCCACACGAGCTCGGTGCGGTTCGTGCAGCCGGGGATGCTCCTGCCGGGGGTGGAGGAGACGTACGAGAAGATCAACCGGCGCGGCGGGCCCTTCCAGAGCCTCGAGCGGGCGCTCTTCGGCGCGCCGCAGCGCCTGGGCCACCTCCAGAAGTCCCGCCAGGAGGAGGCGGCGTCCGACGAGGGCCTGGCGTCGTGGCAGGTCAACAGCTTCTACGCCGCGGGGCGGATCATGGTCCCCGCCCTCCTCGACACCCTCACCGCCCAGGCCTTCTTCAACCCGGGCCTCATCCCCGACTTCTTCCGCGAGCTCCAGGGCGGTGCCTCCCGCGGCGGCACCCTTCTCCGCCAGCTCGCGCTCCCCGCTGGCCTAGTCGGGCGGACGTACGGGGATCTCGTCAGCCACCTGGCGCTGCGGCAGCGCGTCGTGCCCCTGGGGCTGTACCGCAAGAAGGCCGAGAACGCCACCTGGAAGCTCCCGTACGTCCACACCAACCCCCCCCCGGGGACGGTGCTCCGCGAGGACGACCGGGTCTTCGTCCTCCGCGAGCGGGGGGGGGCCTGCGACACACCGGGCGCGGAGGGGGGACAGTCGCGCGCGGGCGACTGCGAGTGAGGCGGGCT
>Ga0255780_10006082_pt1 | contig 10101 bp, 8 predicted proteins | sample 071ome_32_FD_179978 | JGI IMG/M metagenome (GOLD analysis project Ga0255780, IMG submission 179978) | Coastal salt marsh microbial communities from the Groves Creek Marsh, Skidaway Island, Georgia - 071405AT metaG (version 2) | ecosystem: Environmental > Aquatic > Marine > Intertidal zone > Salt...
GATTTTTATGTATATTTAATATGGTGTTCGGACATTTGGAGCGTGTGTTTTACCCCGAAAAAGGTTGTTGTCGTTCGTTCGGTCGGAGCTCGCGATGGTTGGAGACGGCGTTCGGCGACGCGTGGACGACCACCGGACGGGGTCTTCTCGCCCCCGCGGTGCGCGCGCGTCGTGCGCGTCGCGTTTCAGTTCGCGTTCGACGCGTCCGCGTGTCCGCGAGCGTCGTCATGACGGTGGACGACGCGCGGGATTCAAGGAAGAATTTGAACTCTTCTGGTGAAAGACAGCTCGAGTCCACGGCGCCGGGTGGTGGGGCGACGACGATCGAGGCGATGTTCGCCAAGGCGTCGAAAGCGGACGGAGGGAATAAACGAAAGTCGAGCGATGCGGCGCCGGGGGATCGGGGGAAGCGGGTCAGGGTGGACGCGAAGGAGGAGAGCGTCGTCGTGGAGTCGCCGTCGGACGCAGAGGAGGAGGACGCGAAGAGGAAGAAGAGTGATGTTGCGACTGCGGCGGTGGATCTCACGGATGTGATTGAGATTGTGGAGGATGTCACAGAGGTCGCGAACGGTGACGGTGTGAAGACGACGAAGGTGCCGCCGCCGGGCGAGGGTGGGAAGGATGGGGAGAAGAAGAAGGTGCATAGCTTTTTTACGGCGTTCGCGAAACGACGCGAGGCTGTCAAAGAGGCCAAGGCGTCCGGGAGGGCGGTGAAGACGGAGACGCAGGCGGAGTTTATCAAGGTTAAACCGGCACCGATTGAAGAGGCGTTGGCGCCGATTCACGTCGGGTATGAGACTTTGAAATTGGATGCGTCGGAAAGAACGGCGGCGGTTGCGCAGGCGGAAGAAGCCTCAGTGACGACGACGATGACGACGAGACCATCTGCGGCGGCACTCGGGGACGAGTTTAAGCTTGCAGTGGTGAATAATTTGGGAGGTGATTGGCGCACGTGGTTCGGGGCGACGAACGACGAGGCGACGTGCGGCGATGGCGTGTCGTTGACGTCGACGTCTTCGGAGGAGCGCGAGGAGGAGTACCTGACGAGCGTCGCGCGAATGGCGAATCGAATCGACGTCGAGCGAGACGGTGCTCCGACGGCGACCGAGAGTGAGATTGCGCAAACGCGCGGGGAGCTTCGGAATAGATTGGTAGGATTGAAGGCTAGAGGAGGAGAGGGCGATGTCATGACGCAGTGGGTGGATCGGTACAAGCCACTCGAGGGCGCAGACGTCGTCGGCGAAAATGCGGCAAACGTGCGACTTCTTCACAGCTGGTTGAAGGCATGGAACAAGCGAATGGCGATGCAAGTCGCTGGAAAGACACCACCGTCGCCGTCTAGACCGTGTGCGCCGCGTAAGGAGTACACTGAAGATGAGGCTGAATATTGGGAGCGAGACGACGACGTAGACGACGGTTTTGGCGGCGGTAAATCCGTCGCCAACGGCGTCTTGATCTCGGGGCCAGTGGGCAGCGGCAAATCGTCAACGGTGTACGCTTTAGCGAAAGAACTAGGTTATAAAGTTTTAGAGGTGAACACGCTCGACAAACGCAGCGGTCAGGATGTGTTGTTGCGCTTTAGCGAAGCGACGCAATCGAAACGCTTCAACAAGAAGCAAAAGGCTGAGCCAGAAAAGCCGGCAAAGCCCGGTCTGAAAGCCTTTTTCAGCGCCACCCCTGTTCAAGACGGAGACAAGGCGACGACGGCGAAGAAGAAATCAGATGAACAAGCTACAGAAGAAAAAGAGAATGACGGCAACGCGCAGTCTCTCATACTGTTTGAAGAGATTGACATTCAACTCGCCTCAGAACGCGGTTTCATGTCTGCCCTCTCGCAGTTGGTGGAATCTACGAAACGTCCAGTCATCTTTACTTCAAACACGCACATTTTACCAGACTTGTCTATGCACTTGCCACTGGCGAGGTTGCGTTTCGAGGCGCCGACGGTGAAAAGTTGCGCTGCGTACGGGGCGCTCGTATCCGCTGCCGCCGGCGCGACGTTGCGACCGTCGGATGCCATGGCGCTTGCGCTCGCGTGCAAAGGTGACTTGCGACGTACGATTCACAACGCACATTTCACCGCGTTGAGCAGCGATCCGGTGAAGCTGGAACACATTGATGGTGACAAATTCTCCACCGCTCTCATCGAAGCGGCGCGCACCGCCGTCAACGATGTTTCCCATCTCGGCGCCGCACCTCTAGAAGCCGCCAAAGCGTTTTACGCTCGTAGCGTTCAATCGATTGCGAATGATTTCAGCGCCATGTTGGACGATGTCAAGTCGGGTTTGCTCAGACATGAAGCGCGCATGAAGATTTGGGAAGAAGACAAGGAGGCGAAGCGCCGCGAACGCCGCGAGGCTAAGCAAAAGATTCTTTGCATGCAAAACACAAAGCAACCCCTAGAGCTCAAGGATGATGCGAAAGAACAGCCCGTTGTAGATGAAAAGACTGAAGCGCAACGCGTCAAGGAGAAGATCCAGCTCTCTCTGAGCGCTTTCGAGTCCAAGGAACGATTGGACGAACCGGATTGGTCGTCGTTCGATTGCTCCCCACCGGCGGGGGGATGGCAACGCGCGCAAGACGAAATCGGCGCGCTCTCGAAGCTCGCGCGTATCATGTCTGACGTCGATTTGCTTCAATCGTCCGCCTCGATCGGGATTACCGGGGTGTGCCGCAGAGACCCGCCTTGGAGCAAGCAAACCATCGGCGACGAAGCTGCACTCGAAGATTGCCCTCCAGAGGAAGATTTCTACTTGTCGAACGGCCCGCCTAGACAAACTCTCGGTGGTAGCGACAACGTGAGCACGCTTTCGTCCGAGTTCATCACGAACCACGGCGTGAAACAGTTTGTGTCGCGACGGAAGGAACTGCGCCGAGCGCATCCGGAACTCGCCAATGGCGTTGAAACAAACGGCGTCGCGCCAGCCACCCCCATCAAAGCGTCTCGACGCGCGCGAGGGTCTACCCGGGCACCGTTAACCGCAACCAGAGGTTCCATGCATCCAACCTGGCGCTCGCGATTACTCGCTGAATGCCTGGGCGGACACACGGTGAGTCAGTCGAGCACCACGGATCGTCTCGGCTACATTTCACGCATGATTCGCATCCAGAGCGCTCCCAAACCGATGGCTTCACCATCCGCCGGCCGCCGCACGAGACGCGTGAGAAGACACTTGATTCTACCCAGTGAAATACGCTCCGACTTGTTAGATGTTTCCAATTTCGGGGGATCTCACTAGCGAGATGCTCCGAGAAGATTGATTTTATTGTAATTTGCAGAACATGGTACGATAGTCAACGGAGCCTTCCTCAATGTGCGGCGCATGGCGTTTGAAATGACTCCTCGCGCGCTCCGGCGCGCGTGTCTAGATCAGAAAGGGTACGTGTTTTTGTGAGCGTCTAAGACGCACCCGCGAGCGACGCGTCGAAACGTTTCACGGCGTCATCATCTGCATAGTCTGACTCTTCTTCTTCTTACGCTCGCACGCACTACTTCAGGTACGCGACGCCCGAACTGAACGAAATATTGTACCTCCACCACCGAGGCATCACGCAAATCCGCAATCTCCAACCATATCGCGGTTTGCGGTGCCTGCACATCGAGTCGAACGCGTTGAGTCGCCTCGATGGATTGGAAGAGTTGACCGAGTTGACGCAACTGTACGTCGACGGCAACATTTTGGAAAATTTAGCCGGGATCGAACGGCTTCGCAAGCTCCGGCACCTGAACGCGAACGACAACTCGTTATCCACGCTCGAACACGTCCGAGACCATCCGAGCCTTCAGACGATATTCGTCCGCGGGAACAGAATACGAACCCCCGCGGCGTTTGCCGCGCTGCGGACGTGCGCTTTGTTGACTTCGCTCGACGTCGCGCAAAACGACATTGACGACGTCACCGTCTTGGACGAAATCAAATCCATCCCATCCATCGAATTGCTCTATTTCGCCCGCGGAAACCAAGCCGCGGGCGCTCTCGAGGGTTACCGCCACGTCCTCACATCCGCTCTTCCCTCGTTGCGTTGGCTCGACGACGCCGAAATCGACGCCGAAATCGACCGTCGCCGAGCCGACGCCCATCTCCGAGGCGGCTCCGAGCGCGAGATCGCCGAAATCCGAACCATTCGCGCCGAACGCGAGGCATCGCTCGCGAGCGAGCACAGGGCTTTCCCGGCGGCGTGCGCAGAGTTCATCGCCGAATGTTCCGCGTAGTTTGGCTTTGATTCGAAACGACGACAACAGCTCAAAAAATAATCCAAAATTCAATTTTGAATCGTCACACGTTTCCACGCGGACGCCCCCGCACCCGCCCCGCATCGCTCGTCCCGCATGTCCGCGAAAGCGAACGCCGTCTCGTACAACCAAGATTTCTCCTACGTCGCCGTCGCGACGCCGACCGGGTACGTCATCCACTCGACAGAGAATGGACAACGGTATCACTCCGACGGCACCCTCGGGGCGCTGAAGATTTGTGAGATGCTCTTCACGTCGTCGCTCCTGTGCGTCGTCGGGGACGGAGACACCCCGGCGATGTCGCCGAGACGGATAAAAGTGTTGGACGCGCGACACCGGAAGGTGCTGGGGGAGATTTCGTGCGCGTCGACGGTGTTGGCGGTGCGATTGAATCGGGCGAGGGTGATCGCGAGGGAACGAACGAGGTGCACGGTGTACGAGTTGGGGACGTTGTGCGCGCAACAGACGATTGAAACGGCGGCGTGCGATGAAGGATTGGTGGCGTTGAGTGCGGATGCGGAGAGTTCGGTGTTGGCGTATCCGGGAAGTGAGACGGAGGGGACGGTGGTGGTGCACGACGCGTTGAACTTGTGCTCGATGACCGAGGTGCGCGCGCACCGAAGCCCGTTGGCGGCCATCGCACTCAACGCGGATGGGACGATGGTGGCCACGGCGAGCAAGCGAGGGACGGTGATACGCGTGACGAGTCTGCCGAGTGGGACGAAGATGTGGAGCTTTAGACGAGGGGCGACGAGTTCGACGATTCAAAGCTTGAATTTCGGAGCGATGACGTTCAATCCGCCGTTGTTGTGCGTCTCGAGCGACAAGGGCACGGCGCACGTGTTTGCGATCGAAGGCGATCCGAAAGAGATTGATCAAGAAGAGCATCAGCGTAACGTTGACGCGTCGCCGTCGACCAACGGCGCGACGCAGTCGACGTCGGTGGTTGCGAACACGTTGGCCAAATCTCGAGGAGGAGTCTTCGGCAAGCTCGCCAATTTCGCCGGCGCCGCCGTGACGGGAATATCGACCCGCGTGCAGCCAAAAAAGATGATCGCCGCGGCACGAAACGCCATGGAACCGTCGAGAGCGATCGCGACGGTGAAGCTTCCTCACACGCAGTCCACGAAGTGGTCGGTGTGCGCGTTGCAACCGACGCCGGATAGCGCCGCCGATAAATGGGCTCCGCCTGCTCTCGACGCATCGCAACCGGCGCGCCAGCTCGAGGCTCAAGTCTCCGTCGTCACCTCAGACGCCATCTTTTACGATTACAACGTTCGATTGACTTCGGACAGGTCTGGGTTCTTCTCGCGAGGCGAGCCAAAGGAAAACTTGGCTCGTCTCGAGCGAGAGTGCAAGCTCATCGACGAGATGGACGACGGTTCGTCATCCGTCGTCGCCGAGCTCCCCGGACGCTGGATCGAGAACGCAATCACGACGCAGAGCGACGACGCGCAAGAGCTTCGAACGAACGTGAGCGAGTCCATGTCTCAATCCATGTTTGACCCTCAGCGATGAGACGAGGAGCTCGCGCCCTCCCGCGGGACTTCCGCTCGGTCCACTGTACAATCTATATACCACCAAAATTGAATGATACGATTCTTATCCGCGAATGTACGACACCATCACGCACACAGTTTGGCACGCTTTGAAACGCTTGTAATGTACCATCATTTAACTTGTAGCGAAACGTCTCCGCGCTCCGCGCTTTGCGTCGCTCCCTCAGAGCGCGACGCCGCCGACCATGGCGACGAAGAAACCAAACTCGTGACGCGCGCGGAGTCACCATGACAGCGGCGCGGAGGACGCACTACGACGTCCTCGGGGTGTCCCCGAGCGCTTCACCGAGCGAGATCAAGCGGGCGTACCTCTTACTCGCGAAGAAGCACCACCCCGACGTCGCGGGAAGAAACGAAGATCCAGCCGTCTTCGCCCTCATCTCGCACGCCTACGACGTGCTCAAGGACCCGTCGTCGCGGCGGTCGTACGACGGATCAATATCTGGACCGTCGACGTCGTCCACGGCGCCGTTTCGCGGTCCGCGAGCGCCGCCCCGAGGCGACTGGCGCGAGCAGCACGCCCGAAACGCCAACTGGCGGCGCCGCGGCGCCGACGCCGCCGGTTTCGACACCCCCTTCGGTGGTTCCACCTTTGACGCCGACGAAAACTGGGACTTCAACACCCGATGGACGACGGAGGAGATCGCCCGGCGCAAAGCCGAGGCCAAGGCGAAATCTCGGGCCAAGGCGGAGGCGGCGAGCTGGTGGCGTTTCGAGAAGGACCAAGCCGCGCGCCGGCAGCGCCTCTTCCGCGAAGCGTCCGCGAAGACCACCGCGCGCCGCGGTGAACGCCACGTCAGCGCTTTCGCGCATCTCTGGCACACTCGCGCGGGCATCGTGTGGCAAGACGTCCTCGTCGCCGCCGTCGGAGTCGGCTGTTGCGCGTACGCCGGATACCGGCTCGGAGTCGGCGCGCGAACCGCCGCGCGCGAACCGCCCAAGCGCACGTCGACGTCGACCGCCGACCATGGCGACGACGATTCTTCCGCGCGCTAGATAGAACCCTCACCACGCGCGCGCTCCGACCGCGCGTTCCGACCGATCGAACCCGCACTCACCCTCCCGTTGTATTCCTAGTAACCAGCAGTAGTAACCAGCCAACAGCAGTGCTCACGCCTCCCCTCCATCCGAACGCCGCGAGATCTCTCCCAAAAAATCCAACATAAAAAACACACACATGGGATCTCCACACGCCCCAATACGGGATCTCTGTTTCCCACAAAATGTGATCCAGAGATTTGATTCTTTCCCGCGAGAAAATCCTTCAAAAATAGACACATCGACCGTTCGTAACTCACAAATTACCCCCTCGATCAAAAAGTGCACGCACACTGAAAAAGCGCTCGTCCACGGTGACGCTTTTTCGTCCACCCCGTTCGCGCATGCCGACCGACCCATCCATCCATCCGCGTCACACGTCGACGCGGCGAGGTTGACGACGACGACGGCGATCGGCGAACGACGCACCGTCGCGTTTTATCGCGCGTATTTTTTAACGCACGCGGCGTCATGTTCCGGCGCGCGCCGGGGGCGTTCGCGGCGGTTGAACCGCGCGGCACGTCGGGGAATCGCCGCCCGGGAAGTCCCGCGACCGCGGGGACGCCGGTGAACGGTGCCCTGCGTCTGGGCGGTCCCGGGGCGTCGACGACGACGCCGCGCGGGGTAGACGGGGTCGTGACGGTGACGAGACCGAGGGCGAGACGCGGGACCGCGGACGGCGGCGCGTGGTCGGGGCGCGGGGGAGGTACGGCGACGACGCGACGAGACGACGACGACGGGTTCGACGGGTTCGGTGCGGTGGACGACGCGAATGATGACGATGCTGCGGTGGACGACGCGCGTAAAGGGGTTTTATATGGGCAAACAGTATCGAACGTTTCACCTGTCGTTGGGTTACAGTTGGACCGCGATGCGTTGACGACGATGACCTTTTCGTTGATGATGATGACGAGTCGTGACTCATCGTGTGTTGACGCCGCTGTTGAGGCTTGGAAGAGACGACGAAGACTGACGACGAACCCGAACCCGGGGACGCGCGCAGGGGCGACGACGGAAGAACACCCGACATCGACCTCTGGAAGGGTCATCAGCGTCGGTGCGGACGGAACCGAGGCGGAGCGCGCGTTTCACAGCGTGCACGACTTGGTGCACTTTGCGATTTTGTCGCAACCGGGACGCCAGGCGAGTTTGCGGCTCATTTACTCCATTTGTCAGCGCGCCGGACGCATCGCGAGCAAGCACGGAGGTGGATCGAGGTTGATCACGGCGAATGAACACTGGAAGAGTCAAATCAGACACGCGCTTTATACGTCGCCGCGCTTTAAGCGCATCGGGAGCGATGATTGGGGCGTCGCGGCGGGGCATCTCAACGCGCCGGATACCACCGTGGTGTACGTGAGCAAGGAGGAACGGGAGAAGGAGGCGCACAGCGCGTTGGGAGTGAAGACGCCGTCTTCGCCATCGAAACGACGTCGCGCGAGCTCGCAGTCTCGGGCGCAGCCTCGCTCGAGAGCGCAAGCGCAACCGCGGGCACTGGCTCGACACACCACCTCGGTGACGCAGCGGGTGCCCAAAACATCCGCCCAAAACGACAGCAACCGCTCCTCCGCCGAGCCAGAAACTGAACCGTTGACGATGATGGAAAGCGGTCAGCTTTTGAAATCAATGCGCTCGATGAGCTCGAACAGCGCGTTTTCGACCGAACACGCGCTCGAGAGCATCGTTCGCGGCGGCTTGTCCAAGCAAAGAGGAGCCGATCGAGCGAGCCCGCCAAGAGGCGCGCCTCGCTCAAGATCGGTCTCTCCCGAGCCTCGCTCGAGCTCAACGCTCGTCGTTGTCGCCGGACTCTTGGAGCACGATCAAAAGGTGCTTCCTCGCGACTTTCGCCGCAACCGCCGCAAGCCAGCTGGCGGAGGTCACCACGCGGCGATGCCGTCAGACATGGATTGTCAGGAAGCGTGCACACTGTCGGTGAAACTCGAGCAGTATCACTGATGCTGCTCGCCGCAACACCGATGCATTTTTTCAACAATGCAATCCTCACACGCTTGTTGTATAATACAAGGATTTGTTGTATTCTGTTTTCATTTTTTTCAGAGGATTTGCTTGATTTTTTCTTCTCGTAGCCAAGCAGACGCGAGACATTTTAATAAAAATGTAAACCATTTTTTTGAAATCCGAGTGCATTCAAAAGTCGACATGATGCGTTTTCTATACAGCGTGCATATGATATTACATTGTCTTGGCTAAGCGCACGCTCCGAGCGAGGCACCTTGAACCGCGGCTTGTAACAGTTCCTTGGGCGTCATTTTGTCCTGCCCACCCGTCTCGCGCCACGTCGCTTGCTTGGATCTCCACTCCCTCGCCAAGCGCGCAAGCCGCAAGAACCGCTCTTCTTCGCTATCCTCGAGCTCCTTGATTGTGGAGTAGTGTACAGCTACCTTTTCGAGGTCCTCTTCAGCCCTTGAGTCCGCCTCCACGCGCGCCTTGATTCTGCTCTTGCGGTGCAAGCCTTGAAGCTGCGAATTCAAGACGTCGTGTGCGCTATTCGAGCTGTGCCGGCTCGCCTGACCCTTACCGACGGTACACTTGGCGTTGCTATCCATCGCGGCAATCTCTTCTTCGGTCGGGATTTGCTGCTGCGAGATCGGTTTGATGACGCGCTTACCGCGTTTCACCTTCTTTTCGCCCATCTGTAGCCGTCCCAACTGCTCCGCCACTCTCTTTGCGCGCTCCTCCGTCGTGTGCTGTCTCATAACCTCTGGATTCTTGGCGCTCCCGTACTTGGCCTTCCATCGCCAATCGTGCTCAGACCACTCCACGTCGTCGTCATCGAGCGCCGCCGCCGCCGCACCGCTCCCTTCATCCTCCAGAAGCGCCGCTCGCAGCGTCCGGTACGCCCCCTGCACCACTTTAAACGCCGCCGCACTCGAGTTCCCCGCGATATCTGGGTGCGTTTTCAACGCCGCCGCACGAAACGCGCGTTTAAGTTTACGCTCGTCTCTCGCATCCTACGCGCGAATCACAAAGAATACACACACACACACAGCGTCAGTCCTCGCCGTTCGACGTCAACTTCACGCGCGCCCACTGACTCAGCCTCGCGTTCGTCCCCCAACACGATCGCCCCATCTCTTCACCCCGATACCACGCGTCTCGACGCGCGCGACCGAGTCCAATATATAAAAGCCGTACATTTTCACTCATTTCCAACACCGCAGCCGCGCGTTGCACCGCGTCCCGCGTGCGTATCTCACACGTCGTGCGCAGTCTCATTTTGCGTCCTCGACCACCGGGTCTGTGTGACGT
>Ga0255780_10006083_pt1 | contig 10101 bp, 7 predicted proteins | sample 071ome_32_FD_179978 | JGI IMG/M metagenome (GOLD analysis project Ga0255780, IMG submission 179978) | Coastal salt marsh microbial communities from the Groves Creek Marsh, Skidaway Island, Georgia - 071405AT metaG (version 2) | ecosystem: Environmental > Aquatic > Marine > Intertidal zone > Salt...
GGCGGGGGGGGGTCCCCCTGGTAGGGGCCCGGGTAACCGCCATTGGAGTACGCCGGACACTGCACGGTGACGCGCCGGACTGCGGAGGGGGGCGACAGGCCGCAGGGTTGGGTCGGGGGGCCCCGGGTGGCACGGACCGGCCCCCGCGGCCCGTCGCTGCCGGAGGTGTCCCGAATCGGGAGCGCGCGATACCTCTCATAGGCTCTGCCACCCGTGATCGGAGCCGCAAGCCAGAGGAAAGACTACGGCGCGCGGGATAGAGGCATGTCCCTCGCGACACCCGACGCGCAGGGCGGCGCGATGGTACGGTAAAAGTGTCCATGCCAAGCTCGTGCGGGTCGCTCGACACCTGAAAAGATTACGTCGACACAAGTCGATGGCAAGAACGCCCCAAGTAAGAGAGTCAACGGAGCAAGGGGGGTGCTGTGGACCACGATGGCCCGGCTAGGCGACCCACCGGGCCCTCCGCACAACGAAGCGGGCGCTAAACGCTGCAACCGCTTTGTGGTCGGGGGATGCGAGGCGCAAGGTTCTGTTGCGATGACGCAAAATCGCCGACATACAGGAAACGCAGTCGCGGGTCCGTGCCGGGAGATTCGAGAACTACGTGAACGCGATCACGAGCTGAACTTCGAGGATCCAGTCGAAAATAGACATCTGGCGGGACAAAGCGTCGCTCGATAACTCCATCGGCACGCGACGATTCTATTGGGAGGGGGTTGGGACGAGACCGGATGGCGCGCTTTACAGGCTCGCCTCCACGGGAAGGCGGGCGCGTTTGCGGCTTCTTCGGGATGCGTACCTGCGGGTGTCTTTACGGCAGCGCGCAAGGGCGCTCCGAGAGTGGTCTGCATGGTGCTGTTTGCCCCCTGTCTTGTGTGAATGCGCGTAGAGGGAAAGTCGTTCGGGATGGTGGAGAGCCTGGTGTGCGCGGGCAGTATGCGTGTCGTGCTGTCGATTCGCGTCTCTGACGACGTGCCGGGCGTGCCGACACCGTATATATGGGATGGGACAGGCTGGGACAATAACTACTTGTCAGAACACCACGCGCGGGCGATTCGCAGGGATTGAGATGTTCTACCGGCTGTTGCCTCGCCTCTAGTGCGGGTTGAGCTCCCCCCTTGTACGAAGAACACTTGGTTCAGAGAGTTACACCGGGACGGAGTAGCAATGTGAGCGGTCCCCCCTGCCCCTGCCACCGGCACCTACCCACCCCCCGCGTTAGGATCCCGCCGTCAACCCTGGCGGACACCTCGGATCTGGAGGTCACATATGTTTCGCCTCGCCTCCTTCGTCCCGTTACCGGGGATTCGCGGCCTAGTCGGCTCTCCGCGCAAAGTTGGGACTGTGGCCTCCAACGGGTCATGCGGGCTCCGGCGTCTTCTGCTCTGGGTTTGCCCCCCGCTGGAGCACTATGTGGAGCTTATGTCATTATTCTGCGGTGGAGGTGCAACTTGTCGCCGGGAGTGGTAGTTATCGACAGTTCCTTGCCCAATGGTCCTCCGTCCACTTGTGGGATCTCCGGCCGGCGTCCGCGTGGTTTTCGTCTTTCTTTCCTCTGTTGCCGCTGTCAAGGCTACCGTAACGACGAATCTCTGGGAAACCACGACGTTATCCACTGAAGCTGTGTCCGGATCCCGCGCTCGTAGCGGGCACCCCAGAAGCCCCTGGAAGGACCCCCCCCCAACCCCCCTCCTGCCTCCGCAGGGCGCCCAACGTCGAGCAGCTCAACAAGGCCAAGGCGGCCCTCACCGACCTCATCAAGGAGAGGAACTGCGGCCCCATCCTCATCCGCCTCGCGTGGCACGACTCGGGCACGTACGATGTCAAGGTCGGGGTGGAGAACTTCCCCAAGTGCGGCGGCGCCAACGGGTCCATCCGCTTCGCCCCCGAGATCAACCACGGCGCCAACGCCGGCCTCGCCGGCGGCGTGTCCCTCCTTCAGCCCATCAAGGACGACTGCCCCGAGGTGTCCTGGGCCGACCTCATGCAGATGGGCTCGGCACTCGCGGTGGAGCTGATGGGCGGCCCCAAGATCCCCATGCGCTACGGCCGGGTGGACGTGTCCGCCCCCGAGGAGTGCGCCAAGGAGGGCAACCTCCCCGGGGCCCGCGCCCCCTTCCACACCGCCGAGGCCAGCGCCGCCGAGCACCTCCGGTTTATCTTCCACCGGATGGGCCTCACCGACCAGGACATCGTGGCCCTCTCGGGCGCCCACTCGGTCGGCCGCGTCCACGCCTCCCGCTCCGGGGCCCAGGACCCCGGGAAGGAGTCCACCAAGTACACGGCCAACGAGGATGGGTCCATGGGCACCACCAAGGGCGGCCAGTCCTGGACGGCCAAGTGGCTCACCTTCTCCAACGACTACTTCGTGGACGTCAAGGCCAAGGCTGACGCCGACCTGCTCGTGCTCCCCACGGACGCCGCCCTCTTCGAGGACGAGGGGTTCAAGCCCTTCGCCGAGAAGTACGCCGCCTCCCAGGACGCCTTCTTCACCGACTACGCCGCCGCCCACGCCAAGCTCTCGGAGCTCGGGGCCAAGTTTGACGGCGAGGTCGCCCTCTGACGAGGGGGCTGCGCTTGAAGCACGGAACCGGCAGGCGGAGCCTCGCGCTCCTCAGCCGTAGTGATGCCCGTCCCCCAGCAGCCTCAACTTGACGCGGCGGGTGTCCCCCTTGTCGTCGTGGACCTCGGCCAGCACAGTGCCACCCACCGCCAGCTGCCCCAGGAGGGGGAGCCCCCCCATCGGGACCCCGCCCCCGTGGCCGTGGCCCTCCCCCCCGTTGATCCTGTCCTCCTTGGGCATCATGGCGCTGCTCGACGGCCGCACCCTCAGGCACGCCTCCTTGAGGACGTCCAAAGTGATGGGCTGCACGTCCCCGAAACTCATGCCCCCGTGGTCCCTCTCCCCCTCGCCCCCGGCCTCCGCCGCCGCCTGCGCCGCCTCCCTGCACACGTTGAACAGGTCCGAGCCAGAGAAGCCGTCCGTGAGGGGCACCAGCGGCGCAAGCGCCTGGCGGAACGTCCCCGGGTGCAGCAGTTGCTGGTCCACCCCGTGCGGAGTCCCCGCAGCCTCCCCCGCACCCGCCGCGGCGCCCCGAGCCAGGCTGGCGTAGTACCTGCGCGTCGCGGCCTCCCGGAGAAGGGTCTTCCAGACGATCTCGAGGCGTTCGTCGGCGGTGGGCATGCCAACGTGGAACTTGTCAGGGAAGCGCCTCTTGACAGCGTCGTCAAGGAAGTCGGGGCGGTTGGTGGCGGCGAGGACGATGACGCGGCTGTTGGGGTCCGTGGTCATGCCCTCCCAGTGCTGCATGAACTCGGTCTTCATGGCCGTCACGAAGTCCTGCTCCGCGTCCCCACGCCTCCCGAGGAGCGCGTCAACCTCGTCAATGAAGATGATGCTCGGCTCGAACTTGCGGGCCAGGCTGAAGATGGCCGCGATGAGCTTGTTCGTCTCTCCGAACCACTTGTTGTGCACCGACGACGCCCGGACGTTGATGAAGGTCGCCCCGGACTCCTTGGCCAGGGCCTTGGCCAGGAGCGTCTTCCCCGTCCCGGGGGGGCCGTACAGCAGGATTCCCCGGGTGGTCCCGAGGAGTGGGGTGGAGAAGACCTGCGGGTTCTCCAGGGGCTTCATGACCTTGTTCTTCAGGCTCTTGATCTGGTCCCGGAGCCCCCCGAGGCTGTCGAGCGTCGTGTCGATCATGCGCGGGTCGATCATGTCACCCACGACCAGCATCTCGTGCTGGCTCAGAGGGGGGAACTGGCGCGAGGGGAAGCGCTTCCGGAGCTCCTCATGGTTGCGCTTGGCCGTTTCCCTCTCCCCGGCCGTCGGATCGATCTTGGACATCAGTCGGTCGGCCAGCCACCACGTCCCGAGAAGGCCGATGCCCAGGTAGATGATCTCCCCGATGTCGATGCCTCCGCCACGCCTCCGCTCACTGCGCGGTCGGCCCGGGCGGTGGGGGGGTCGAAAGGGGATGCATGGCCGCTTTCTGGCGTCCTAATAACCACACGTATCGCGTCAGTGGCACGTAACCGGGGACTAGCACGACAACGAGGGAAACCTTCGTAGCTGAAAGGGAGAGGGGCGGCCTACTTGGAGAGAGCGTCGTGAGCCCCGGGCACAGGCTCGCTGATGGCACAACGGGACGCCGCTAATGTCGCATCGTTGGCTATAGTAATGAAAATTCTCGTTGTCCAGGAAGCATGAGGATTCGGCACATGGTAGCCAGGATCCCGCGGCATGGAAGCGAAGGCTGCCGGCTCTCCGGGGGGATACCCACCTCATCCTTCTTGTTTCGTCCCGCACACGCCTAATCGGCTTGTTCTCTGGACCCGCCATCAAGAAGGTGATGGGCGCCGTTGTCCTCTGGGAGGCCATTTCAGGGCTCACGAGCTGCCCTGAGCTCCGGTTCCAGCGAGTGCACGCCAGCCTGGCGCTGATGTGGGGCTGCCGTAAGCCTGATTGAGTGAATGGGGGCCCCGCCCCGCCCCGCGCCGCCGACCGGAGCAGCCGAAAGTTTACGCCCGCGGACCTCACCTCGAGCACCTCTACCGTCCCGCCGAGGTGCGCTCTGTGACGGTTCAACGCGACACCGGGGGGGCGAGGCCTGCCTGGCTAAGCCGTATGAGACGGGACGAACACCTGCAGGGCCTTGGTGGTACCGAGGAGGAGGGGCGCAGCAGGGTCCGCGAACGCGGCCAGTGCCGTCGGGAGGAAGCCGAGGTCCCCCTGGCTCACCCCCGTCCCCGCAGCGGTGCTGAACACAGTCAGCGCGTCGGTCCCCGGACCGCTCGCGACGATGTGCCTGCCGCCGTCCACGAACACGGGGCGGTAGATCTTGCTCACCCTGCCCCCCCGGCAGTGCCCCCTGAGCACGTGGAGGGGGACGCTGGGGCTCCGCACATCAAACACCTTGGCCTCCGGGTCGAAACCGGCCGTCACCACAAGGTTGTCATCCGACGGATGCCACTCAAGGCTGTTGGCGCACGAGTCATGGGCCGCCATGCTCACGGCGGGCCCCGCCCCAGCGCCCCGGGCGTCCCACACCTTGACGCACCCGTCGTTCCCGGCCGTGCCCAACACCTGTGCCCCCCCGCCCGGCTGGAACCGGACGCTCTTCACCACGCCGCCGTCGTGCGCGTCGTCCCATCTCCGCTCCTGCGCGAGCCCTCCAGCAAGGTCTACTCGCGAGAGGCACACGGTGCCGTCCTTAGAGGCCGTGGCTACCCGCAGCGCCTGCTCGTCAAGGCTGAACACCCCCCCATTGTGCAGGGACGCGTCCTCCCACCGCCCCAGGGGCCGCCCCCCGTGCTCCTGCGTCAGGTCGAAGAGCCCCACCACCCCGTCGTTGCTAGCCGCAAGCATCAGGGACGGCTTCCCCGCGTCGCCGTGCCTCAGGAGCCGGACATCGCAGACCCAGCCGCGGAAGAGCTTGCCCGACAGCAGCGGCTCCACCTCGGCCCCCGGCACCACGCCCTGCGCCCCCCACACCGAGAAGCGCCCCTGGTGCCCCCCGGCGGCGATCAGCCCCCCGAGGCAGTCAATGGAGTACGCCCGGGAGAGCGAGCTGTCGACCAGGACAGCCCCGGTGTCCCGGTACGCCTGGAAGGGCGCCGAAGACTCCGCCCCAGCACTCATCCGGCTGGGCGGGAAGGGGATGGTCACCGCAGACCCCGTGTCGGGCGCCTCGGCGCCGTCCCCGCAGCAGTACCGGAGCACGTCAGAGTTGACGAACTCGGGGGGCTCCGGCGTGGGCTCCCTCTCCCTGACGGCAAGGGCAGCGATGGCCTCCTCGTTGAGGGAGCCAGGCGTCGCTCCCCCCCGGTTCCGCGTGGACCTCCGCACTTCTGTAGGGCGGGGCTCCCGGGTCTTCTTTCCCCTCCCCTGCCTCCCTCGGGGCCTCTTTTCCCGCTCAACCAGGTTCCTCATCTCGTCGGCGGCGTCCATCAGCCCCAACTCGGCCATCCTCGCCAGATTCTGCCGAATGCGCTCCTGCCGCTGCCGTTCCACGTCCGTCGCGGTGTCAGCAAGGGGGGGCTCCCTCTCAGCGCCTGCAGATTTCGCCCTGTCTCCGAAGGCAACATCAGACTCGTCATCGGTGGCGCTCTCCGACCCCGCCTCCTCCTGCGTCCCAGGCTCCTCCGCGACGGGCCCCGCCTCAGCGTCCGTCCCTGCGTGCTCGGGCTCGGCCCCCGTCTGCTCGGGCTCGACAGGCGGCGGCGGGGTCTGCGGGGCTGCCTCCTGTATCACGGAACACTCCTTCCGGTCCTCCGGGCTGACCGCTCCCAGCGGCGCAGCGGCACTGGGGCTCGTCAATGCCTTGGCCGGGGGCGAGACGTCCAGGGGGGCGGTGGGCACCTCCACCTCGCCGACAGGTGGGCTGTCCACTTTCGCGCGCTTGTTTTGTGGCTCTCCCTGCGTTGGAAACCAAGTATGCGCTCGTTTTGTGACAGATTTAGCCGGATAAAGGCTACACAGAAGTCTGGCTCAAGGAAAGGCGCGCAGGAGCCGGGCGCCAGGGCCTCCCGCCAAAACAGCCTTTTCGAAACGGCATCTGCTACGCACCTGTACGCGCGAGAAGAACGACAGCAACGACTTCTGTCTCCCATTCGCCGGGCCAGCGCATTTGTCGCGGGCGACCATGGACACGGTCCGCCTCTCTCGGGGCCTGCGTGTGCCGACGGCCAGTTGACTCTTGGCCGGGAGCCACCCCTTCGGGCGATTCTAGACGAGGGCGCGACCCCCTCTAAGCGGAAAGAATGCGTGCGGTCAAGAGCGGCCTGGCAAAAAGAATTCGGCCATCTGCGGTGGGCGTGAACTTCTTCGGTCTCCGGATTTTCCGGCGAGGCCGTCTGCAGCGCACCCCGCCGCCGGCGCGGCATCGCCAGTGAGTCAGCAGCTGGCGAGGGTTGCGCCGCGCGGCGTTGCGACCTGCCCCTTCAAGGGCCTCTCTCCTCACACCGGAGTCGCTAGAAGCGAGGGCCCGACGCGGCACGCCGAAGAAGATGGGGTCCGTCGATGATCTACTTGCCGAGCTGAACGTCGAACTGGGTGGGAGTGGCGCAGCGCTCCCGCTCGCCAATGCCCCCAGCTCAAGGACCTGGGTCGGTGGCGCGTCAGTAAGGTGACGAGCTATTCGCCTCGGGGTCTTTGTTCACCTTTTGGAGGGGGCTCTGGTGGCCGACGACTGGCAGCAGCGCCGTGTGAAGGGCGACCGCGGAGCGCCATGAAGTGGCAGTGGGAGAGAGGATTACCCCCCCCATCGGATGAACATCACCCTCATCTTTGTTCGTCATTTGAGGGAAAATGTCGTTCTAACTGTCGCGTGGCGTCGATCTGTTCATTGCAGGAGTGTTGCAGGGGTGGCAGGGGGTATTTCCAGCCGCGGGCCCGCACAGCGGGAGGAAATGGAAACGTCGGTCCCTGCAACTTCGTTCCGACCCAGCTCTCTCCCAGGGAGGTGAGTAGTGAATCTGCGCAAAGATTCGTGGTTCCCGTAGGCGTCGGTGCCCCGTGCGTGCGCGAGAAATCGCTGGAGGGGTGTACCCCTCACGAAGGCACTCCTCTGCCACTCTCCCCACCGTCGTTGCTGTCTGCCCTCCCAGCTCACCAGCGCTTGCGTCGCACCCGCGTTTCACTGCCGCTTTGCAGCCACGGCACCAGCCGGGACCGCGAGAAGGGACGCAGCGATGTTGACAGCCTGCTTGCTGAGCTCGAGGAAGAATCGTCACGGGGAATGGGTAGCAACTACGGAGTAGGTGTGACGGAGTCGTCGCGCCTGGGGCAGAGTGGGCAGAGTGCGGCTAGGACCAAGTGCTCCCCGTTCCCTTGCGTAGGAGGTGCCAATTTGGGGAGAGGGTTGGGAGTGTCGGGGAGCGTCTGCTGCGACCATCTGAGGTGCACCAAGTGCGGGCATCGGGTGGTCGAGAAGAACCATGTCCGGTGGGACAGCTCGGTGGACTACCTCTTCGCAAGGAACTGGTACCCGCACTGGGAAGAGCTGGGGAAGAAATTACTCCACAAGGCCGGTGCGACTGCCTACACTTGTCAGTGCACCTGGATCACGGCTGAGGGGGAGGCACGCAACGTGTCACAGTGGTGCCCACGGTGGGCCTGTCTGGGTCACTGATACATTGAGCGGAGACGTCCATTCAATGTGTCTAGTTCTCACAACCTACTTTTCCTGGCGGGCCTTGTTAAGCATGCGGCCGAGCGCGCGAGCAAGGGGCACAGGCACAGCGTTTCCGACCTGGCGGTGCTTGTTGTGCACTGTCCCAGAGAGCATGAAAGTGTCCGGGAAGCCTTGAGACCTAGCGCACTCCCTGACACTGACGATCCTGTCCTGCACCGGGTGGAACACCTGGCCGACCTTCCCCATCGGCTGCGGGTCGGTAACCGAAGTGGGGAAGTGGCCCTCCCAGTCGAGGCGCCCGAAGAGACCACGCCAGCCGTTGTGCTTGTCCATGGTGTTCGGAAGACACCAGGGGACAAGGGTCCCGGACATGGTCTTCCCCTTGAACTGGTTCCGCTTCTCCTTCTCCTCGTCGTTCTTGGCAGCGTTGACGTACGCGTACAGGTGGCGCCAGTCGGCACCGGGCACTCCCTTCGGAATGTTCACGCACCGGTTGAGGTTCACCTCGTTCATCTCCTTGGAGATGTGGTCCACAAGCTTGCTCGCGCCGTTGCGGATCTCGCGCTGGAAGTCGGTATCAGGATCGTTCGTGTAGGCCATTACCTCTTTGTCGGCCCCGTTAAGGATTGCCGGAAGGTCGCCAATGGTGTCCTTCACCGTCACAGAGCGGAGGGGAGCCCCACCGCCTTGGGCCTCAACAGGCACCGCGCAGTACTGAACGTCGTTAGGAAGGTTGATGACGAGCTGCGGGGACTTGAAGGCGTGGCTGACCCGGGGCCAGTCAGGAAGAGACTCCCCGGGCAAGGACGCCCAGATGAAGGTGCGCTTGCGTGACTGGGCCACTCCGAAGTTGCCAGCATTGAGGACGCCGAAGCGGACCTGGTACCCCATCTCAAGGAGGGCACGCACCGTCATGCGGAAGGTACGAGTCTTGTTGTGCGCGACGAAGGCGCGGACATTCTCCAGGAGGAAGTACTCGGGGCGGTAGAAGTCGCAGAAGGAAAGGAACGAGATGATCATGGACGACTGGATCATGGACCAATTACCCTTGTTGAAGCGGTTCATGCCGGAGTAACCCTGGCATGGCGGGCCACCGCAGATGAAGTTCACCTGGCCTGGAAGCGGCAGTGCTTCGATCTGCTGGTCGGTGAACTTGGACGCGGCTTCACGGTTCTCCTCGGGCGCGTGGCAGTCCTCGACGAGGCCAGCCTTGACCATAGCCTTGTAGAGCACGGCGTTGCAGTTCTCATTGAACACGTGCGCGTCAGGGAAGTTCTTCTTGAAGGCGTCCGCGGCGGGCTTCTCGTACTCGATTGCCCAGTCCGTGATGCAAGCCCCTGCCTGGTGCATTCCCTCCGTGAGCCCTCCACAACCAGCAAAGATATCCATGGTGTGGAGCTTCCGGTGCACAGGGAGCTCTTCCGGGAGGCGGCACTCCTCAGGCAGCTCACGCAGGTCCACCTTCGGGAGGGTGGTCACCTCAAAGGCCGGCTTGCCCTTCTTCACTCCGGTGTACTTGCGTGTGCAAAAGAACACGTCCTCGTGTGTCACATCTGTACACGCAGGTCCCACCCAGCACTTGCGGATAAAGCTTGAAGCATCGATCTCCTCGGTCATGTCCGACATGAAGACCTCACGCGTCGACACGGTGTGGCGAAGCTCACGGTCAATCTCCTCGGGGCGCAGTAGGCGCGTGACCCTGACCTTGCCCGCCTTTGTCGTGCTGTCAACCCTCACGATGGCCCACGCATCGACTCCCGTAAGCTCGCCCTTGGCGCCCTTCTTGAGGTATGAGGGCCTCTCCCGGGTGTCCTCCGCGAGAGCCTCCGCATCGAAGAGGCCACACTCGACGAAGCCGTACTCGCCCAACTTGATCTCGGTGCCCCCAGCGACGACGGCCGCAGCGGCACCAGATCCCGTCACTGTCGCCTCGGCGGGGTCGTGGTCGGGCGCCTCATCCCAC
>Ga0255780_10006087_pt1 | contig 10097 bp, 5 predicted proteins | sample 071ome_32_FD_179978 | JGI IMG/M metagenome (GOLD analysis project Ga0255780, IMG submission 179978) | Coastal salt marsh microbial communities from the Groves Creek Marsh, Skidaway Island, Georgia - 071405AT metaG (version 2) | ecosystem: Environmental > Aquatic > Marine > Intertidal zone > Salt...
CCCCATCCTCCCTCCCCAACAACGCGACGCCCCCCCCCCTTCACCGCAGGGACATCAAGCCCGACAACTTCCTCATGGGCCTGGGCAAGCGGGCGAACGTCGTCAACATCATCGACTTCGGGCTGGCGAAGAAGTACCGCGACCCCAAGACGCACATCCACATTCCGTACAGGGAGAACAAGAACCTGACGGGCACAGCCCGGTACGCGTCCATCAACACCCACCTGGGGATCGAGCAGTCGCGAAGGGACGACATGGAGTCGCTCGGGTACGTGCTCATGTACTTCCTGCGCGGGTCCCTCCCGTGGCAGGGCCTCAAGGCGGTGACGAAGAAGATGAAGTACGAGAAGATCAGCGAGAAGAAGATCAGCACGCCGATCGAGGTCCTCTGCAAGGGCCACCCCTCGGAGTTCGTCACCTACTTCCAGTACTGCCGCTCCCTCCGCTTCGACGACAAGCCCGACTACGCCTACCTCCGCAAGATCATGCGCGAGCTGTTTGCGCGCGAGGGCTTCGCCTGGGACTACCTCTTCGACTGGACCATCCTCAAGTACCAGAAGAGGCAGGCCAACCAGGGGCCCTCCCGCTCCACCCCGGCCATCGAGGGCGGCGACAAGGAGGAGGGCGAGAACCTCTGAGGGGGCTCCCCGCCCCCCACACACACACGGCCGGCGGTCCGGCCCCGATGTGACGCAGGCTCGTGCCTGATTCCCTGCCGCCACCTTGCGCATGCTGTAGTAGCAGTTCTCGACCTCTGCCTGCTTGTCGAGTCGAGATAGCGTTTCCCCCGCGGCGGAGAGTCCAGCTGCCAGCCCGCCCTTTGGAGGAGAGTTGAAACGTCTCTAGGGGCCCGCCGCGTGGGCGTCCTGGCTCGGGTTAGGGTCGCCCCCTACCCTACCCCGGCGGCGACGCCATCTCGGCCAGGTCGGGCGTCGCCGCGCCACCCCCCCGCGAAGCAAACACCCCCGCCCAGCACTCGGCCCGCGCCCGCTCGGAGGCCCCGAGGCTCCCGAGGACGCGGGCCCAGCACCCGGGGCAGATGAGCCCCGCAAACCTCGCCAGTACCCTCGCGTTCTCCTCGTACGCTGAGCCGGAGGACCCGCCGCCCGGGCCCCGCCGTGAGGGCGGCGAGGGGGAGGTCGTCTCGGAGCCCGGGCGGCCCTCGGGGCAGGTGCAGGCGGGGCGGAGCCTCTCGAGTGGGGCAAAGACCGGGAAGAGCCTCCTCTGCGCGGCGATAGCGTGGTGGGGTCGGGGGGGCTTGGCCGGGGACGGTGGTGCCCCCCGGGGCCCCGCGCGGCCGTACAGCGGGTGGCTCAGCACGTCGGGGGAGGAGCCGGGCCGGGCCGGGCTGTCGAGCGCCTCGAGGCGCGGTGGGCGGGGGGGCTGGGAGCTCCGGGGGATAGAGTCGAAAGCGCCGAGGAGGTTCCTGGCGGTGCGACGGTCCGGCTCGGGGGTGTTGGGGCGGGCGGGCGGGGACCGGCGAGGCGTGGACGCGGGGGGCGCGAGCTGGGAGGGGGCGCCCAGCGTCAGGGGCGAGGCCGCCGAGCCCGGCGTCTCCCCACCCCTGCAGGCCGCCCCGTGCCCCGGGGTGCCGGGGCTCATCTGCCCGAGCAGGAGGCCCAGGTCGACCTCCCGCGGGGTGGCGGGGTCAGGCGGCGAGGCGTGCGCCGCTGGGGGCGCCCCCTGGTCCCCGAGCGCGGCGAACGCCGCCGGGAGCGGCGTGCCGAGCGGTGGGGCCGGGAAGTGGTCCAACGAGAACCCCAGGGATGCCGTCTCGGCGGGACAGCTCCTGGACCGGAGCCGGGAGGAGCCAGTCGGCATGTGGGGGAGGGGCTCCCGGCGCCCGATCTCGTCCCCGGGGGCGGTGACCGGCGAGCGGAACTCGTCGTCCCACCACCCCTCGAGCTGCCTGGATTGGTGGGCGAGGGGGGACGGGCCCGGCCCCTGCCTCCCCGGCTTGTGGCGCGAGGCGGGTCGGCGGGGCAGCAGTGCGCCGGCGGGGGCCGGGGCGGACAGGGCGTCCGGGACACCCCTCATGGGAGGCCCGGGCGCCCCGCCTGGCCTCAAGCGACGCGGGGAGCGCGGCTGTGCGTCGGTGGCGGAGGTCGGCGCTCCACCCCCGCCACCCCAGGCGAAGAGGCCGGCGTCGCCGCCGGTGCGGAGGTCGTAGAGCTCCCGGACCCGGACGGTCAGGAACCCCACGGCCTGGGCCAGGTCGGCATGCGCCTCGGAGAGCGCGGCAAGGTCGACGTCGATGTCGTCGTGGGCGTGCTGCTGGAGGCGGGAGACGTCATCGCGCACCGTACCCGCCTGCCGCACGAGGTCGTTGATCGCCGCCTCCTGGCTGGCCAGCAGCTCGCCGAAGGCTGCGCCGTCCCGCTCCGCCTGCGTCAGTCGCCACTCGACCTGGCTGGCCAGCAGCTCACCCGCCGCGTCGGCCGGGGTCTGTGTGGCGACGGCGGTCACGGGCATCGAACGAGCCCCGACGGCCGCCTGGCGGTCCTTCTCTAGGTCACTGAGGATGTCCGCGAAGGTCATCATGCCCTCAGAGAGCCCGCTGATGGCAGCCTGCATCCCTGCGACCTCGGACCTCAGGTCGTCGACGGCCTTGATTCCCCCAGCAGTAGCCTCTCCAGGGGCAAGCGGGAGCGTCGGGGGGGTGGAGAGCTCGGCTGCTCCGGGCACTGGCGTCCCCTGCGAGCAGATGGAGTGCGTGGGACGACTGGGATGGCATCGAGTTGTGGTGCTCACAATCGATTCGATTCGTTCTCGGCGCGCTCACCGCTTCCTGATACGCTGATGCGCCACTGTCAGGGATCTCGAAGGTATACGATGGTCCTTTAGATCCGGAGGAGAGGCGTTTGATCTGCAGAAAAGGTTAGGCGACCGAATTCGGTACTCGGAGTGGAATTCACGCCCGAGTTTCCACGCCCCACGGAGGCCTCCAAACACACATCATATGCCCAGATACCAGACTCACGCCTTCAATGTATAATATTATACTGTTACAGTCCCAATACGCACCTCAAGATGGAGTTGAGAGATCGTCTGGGCTTGCTCTTCCCGGGACCTCTCCTGAGCCCTGAGTTTGCGGGAGAGGTGGAGATACCGCTCGCTGCAAATCCTCTCGGCGGACAGGGCCTGCTCGTCGAGGGGATCATGGATCTGTTCCTGCTGCTCGCGGGAGGCGTCCATCCCGAGAAGCGCCTCGAACGCGCTCTGGTCCTCGAAACGTTCCATCCCCTCAGCACGCGGATGGCCAGGTATCCCCAAGACTGCCAGCGCGAGGAGCCTGACCGGTCCCTGGTGGCGGTCGGGAGCCGGGAGCACGAGGGCCGGACGGGCGGGCCGGGCAGGGCGACGGACTGGCGGGGGCCGAACCAGGCCACGCCTGACTTGAATCCCCGAGCCTGACGCAGTGCGTCACTTCCAACAACTCAACAAGTTGTCACTTTTTAGAACTTAACACGTCCGCTTGACTAGCCCCCCTTCGCCCCCGTCGCGGCCCCTCCCGCGGCGTCGGGCAGCGGCGCGACGAGGGGGGACATTCCGACGATGGGCCCCATCTCGACACCCTTCCCCCTGGCACCCACGCGGGGACCCGCCGAAGGCGGGCTCCCCACCTCGGCCCCCGCGGACGCGACGTCCTCCCGCTTCGACCTGGGCGCCCCGACCAGCTGCATCCCCTCGGCGTCCCCGCTGCCCCCGGGGGGGGGGACGCCCGCCCCACCGGCGGCCCGCCCCAGCGGCCGCGCCGACAGCCGCCCGGCCTCGGCGCTGGCGGCCAGCTCGGCGGCCCGCAGGTTCAGCATGGTGGGCCCCGGGCCATGGATGCCGAGCGACGCGCTCAGGCCCCCGAGAAAGAGGGGGAGGCCCCCGCCGGGTAGGGCCGGGCCGCCGCCGCCGTACGCGTCCGCGCCCGGGATCGGGGCCATTGGCGGCGCCCCGCCCGGGGGCAGGAGGAGGGAGGCCAGCGGCGGCAGGCCCCCCGCGGCGGGCCCCGGCAGCGAGGCCGGCAGATTCCCGCGGATCCCGGGCGCCCCCGGCCCACGCGGGCCGTAGTGCCCGGGGTCCGCGAACGGCGGGAGACTCGAGGGCGCCAGGGCCTCCGAGGCACCCGCCTGGAGCATCGAGATGGCCGCGCGCACGTGCACCATGGCCGCCGACACCACTTCGGGGCTCTGGCCCCCCACCGCCGTCAGGCTGACCACCTCGCTCGCCAGGGACCGCATCTCCAGGACCTGGCCCACCCCGGGGGGGAGGCCGCCGGGGCCCGGGCCGAGGATGTCCATGGGCGCGGACGCCGGGGCGGCCAGCATGGGCGCCACCACCACCTCGCCGAGGCGGCTCTGCGGCCGGGACGCATCCCCGGCCTCCAGGGGGCCCGGGGGGGCCGCCAGCGGCGCCCCGCCCCCGTGCCGCTCCTCAAACCTCCGGCTCCACAGGACCTCGGGGGGGCGGGCTGGCGCGCCCGGCGCGGGGGACGCGGGGCGGGACGCGCTCTGCGGCTCCCCGCCGCCACCCCGCGCGGGGGGCCCCGCCTCGACAGTGCGGGTGCGCTTGGAGGGCTGCCCCGGGGCGGGGGGCCCGCTGCGGACCTCGCCCGGGCCCGGGGCGCCGTGGGGGATCGGCTCCCCGTGAGAGTCCAGCTTGCCCAGCTCCATCATCGCCGCGAGGACCAGGCCCTCGCTCAGGACCGTGCCCCCCCCCGCCCCCTCGCCCGGGGTCCCCGCCGCGCTGGTGCGTCTCCCCGCAGCCCGCCGCCGGGGGGCGCTCCGGACCCCGCCCGTGGGGGTCCCCGCGGACGGGAGCGAGGGGGGCACGCCGCCCCCCGGCCCCGCCTCGGGCGGCCCCGACCGTTGCGCGTCCTCGCTGGGGCCCCCCAGCGGGGTGCCAGCGGTGGTGCCGGACGGGGAGGGGAGGGTCGAGTCGAGGGGGTCCTCCGGGCGCCGGCGCTTGGTGTTGGGGGCGGCCGTGAGGTTGCGCCACTTGTCCTTGAGGTCCACGTTGCTCCGGGACCGCAGCACCGCCCCCAGGACGGGGTCGTTCTGGATGTGGCGCCAGCGGCCCACGCCAAAGCGGCCGACGCCGACCCGCAGGGCGTCGACTTCCTCGTCCGTCCATTTCTGCTTGACCATGCGCAGACTCGCGCCGCTGAGGCCGCGCCGGCTGCTCCGACTCTGGCGCTTCTGCGGCTCGGCGCTCTTGTTCTGCCAGTCCCCCTCAGAGTCGTCGTCGTCCTCCTCCTCCTCATCGGCCCCCGCCGAGGGCGGCTCCGACGCGCGGCCCCGCGTCGCCGGGGCGGGGCCCGGGACGGGGGCGCGGTCGGGCGAGATCGCGCCCCCCGCCCCATCGGGGGCGCCCGCCGGCGTCTCCCCGGCGTCGGGCGGGGCCGGCCCTGCCGGCTCTGCCCGCCCCGCTCGCCGCCCCATCCGGCCCTCCCCGCCCCCCGGGGGGGCCCCCTCGTCCGCCATCCCCAGGGCGGCCCGGACGGCTAGCGACAGGCCTCTCTGCGCGTTCTTGCGCCTCGGTCGCCTTCCCGAGTCGCCCCCTTCGTCCTCCCCCCCGTCCCCAGGGGACCCCTCCTCGGACGGGCCCTCGTCGGCATCCCCCTGGACCTCGTCCGTGTTCAGGTCGGGGCGGGCCTCGTCCACCTCCCTGGACTGGTGGCTCGTGGCCACGGCGTCGTCGTCCCCGCTCAGGTCGCCCGGCAGGAGCCGCTGGGCGGCCGTCACGGGGGTCCCCACGGACGGGCTCTTGGCCGGCACGGGCCGGGCCGCGGCCCCGCCCATTGCCCCCACGCCCTGCTGCGGCGGCGAAGTGGCGTCCATCGCCCGTCCGGCTCGCGCGCCCCTGTCTGCTTCTAGTCCCACCACCACACCTGACGCGCTGCTCTGCGGGGCCAGGAGGGGCGGGGAGGTCTGGGTTCCGGTGGGGGGGCCGCGCTCGGTGGCGTCTCGGCGGGGACGGCACCTCGCAGACGCGGCTTGCGCGGCCGACGTGTACACCATGCCGAGTCAATTGACAAATTAATCCTCGTGACCCGACGCATCACACGTAACGATGCGCTCGGGGGATGAAAATAGCGGACAAGGGGGGAGGCGGGAACCCTAACTTCGAGCGGATGGAAGGGTGCTTGGGCCACATGTGCGGATGAACGCGTAAATATCGCGTACATTAAGACCCAATAAACGTCTCACGACCGCCAAAGGGTCAAAATCCTGCCCGTTCCGGGAATGACTTTGCCGGCCCGTCGAGGAAGGTATCTCCCCGCGTCAACATCCGCCGAGGTATTAGCTCCGTGTGTGAGTTCATTATTGGAGTTCGATACCGAGGACACTGGTCTCGCGGGGAAAAGATCCGCGCCCACACACGAAGTCCGCCCAAAAATGAATGGAGCCCTAGGGCTGGTGGCTGTCGGAATTTATTTCCCACACAGCCCTTTACCCGGAGTCTCAGGCCGGATGCCGGGCCGTTTTCGTATCATCGACACGCATGTCCCCGGAGGACCTCGCGGAACGCGTTCCCGGGGTGGCGGGCGAGCGGACGACTCCGGAGCAGTCACAGGAAATCCTCCGGGGCGGGCCGGGGCGTCCATCCGGGGGACGGGGGTGTCAAAAGAGATCCTACTTGCGACGTAGCGATGTCGATAGCAAGAACCCCTGGAGTGGATCGCCCACAATTGCAACAGCCCTTCCCCAGGGGGGGATGGCGGGCTCCCGAGATAACGGCGCGCGTACAAGAGCGTCAAGACGCCCGACGCACGCCTTCTGGAGATGCTCGTGCGATGGCTGGCCCAAGGGCCAGGATCGGGCAGCGAGAGGGGGCGGGACAGGGAAAAGATCGGTCTCAACCTATCTAGGGAAGAGTTGGGAAGGAAGGGCCCCGGGTGTCCTCACCACAGAACCCACGACCCCAAGGTCTCCCTCAAGTCCAGATAAAGACGCCTACGGAGGCGTGAAAAGCAAAAATGGGGCGTAATCGCCCACACGGCACGCTCAAGCGCCCCCGTCAGGCGGCACCCTCTTCAAAAGCCCGCTCCCGTGCGCTGTTCCGTGCGAGAGGCGGTGCGCGGCGGAAGCGGTGTGGTGCTGATAGGATGCTGCGCTACCTTCTAGTGCCCGCGCCCGCAAGTGTGCCCCTCGCTGCGTGGTGGGGCGGCCGCCCACCTGACAGGTGGGACGTTTGTCACGATGCTGCCTCTGGGGACCCCAGCCCCTCCGTCTTTAACACGCTCTCCTGGCCCGCGGACGTGGCCGATCCACCTGCCTCGGTGTTAGCCGGTACAATTTTGTATTCTGTTCCGGCTCCCACGAGCTCAGACGCATAACTGCGAAGTGCGCTCCGCAAAATCATGTTCAAGTCACCTGACCGAGTTTTGGCTTGGCCGAGTGCAAGTCCGACCCAAACACTCCTTTCTCCGACCTGCAAGCCCCCCACTAGTTGACCCGGTACTCGGGCTTGAGCTCCCACTCCCCCTTGTGCGGCCCGTTGATGTGCTTGTTGGCCACGTCGCGCACGACCTCGGCCACTGCCCCCTGCGGCTGCCCCAGCTTGCGCGTCAGCTGCGCGAGCACCCAGAAGCGGCTCTTGGTGAAGAGAGCCAGGACCGCCGCCTCGAGTTCCTCCTTGGTCATCCGCTCCGCCTTGGCCTCCCTCTCCTTCTGCTCCGCCCGCTCCTCCCGGCCCCTCTTGAACCAGTCCTTCTGCGCGAACATGTTGCTGGCCGCGCCCAGGCTGAAGGCGGCCCCATCGTCGTCCTCGATGGACAGCCCCGGGCCCGGTGCCGTCTCCCGCCGCCTCGCCTCCTCCCGTCTCCGCTTCGTCTCCGCCTCCGCCGCCCGGGCCCCCTCCCCCCCGGCGGCGGCCCCGGCCCCCGCCCGGCGCTTGCCCAGGAACCGGCGCGCCACTTTGCCCGCCACTTCCAGCTGCCCCCCGGCGTCCACCAGCGCGAACGCGTCCTGGACCCCCCCCTCCGGCGACAGATCCAGCACCTGCGCCGGGCCCGCGCCCGTGGTGAGCTCCAGCTCCCCTCCCTCGATGCCCCCGGCCGCGTCCCGCCGCAGGGCGACCCGCCCAAGCCGGATGCCCTGCGTTGGGGGGGGAGGGCGGGGGTGGGGGCGCTTCGCGCCGCGGGGGCGGGGCGGGAGGACGCGCGGGGGCGCCCCGGCGCGCCCGTGGCGGGCACGGCGGCGCCCGCGCCGGCCGGCTGCTCGCCGCTCCTCACCTCGCCCCCTGCCTTGGCCGAGGCCTCGCACTGGCTCCTCAGCGCTTCCGCGACATCCGTAGGGACCTGCGGCGCCCGCTACCGGGGATTCTGTTAGATATCGTCGATAAACGAGGGCTGGTGGCTCCCCCGGCGAGGGATATCCCCCGGTCGCCGCAATTCGCGCCGAGCTGGTCGTTGGAACCCCGCCTCCTGTACACCTCCCCTCGCGCGCCTCCCCGTGCCTCACCTTGACCAGCCACGCCCTGGAGTGGGCCTCCGAGATTCCAAGAGGCTTGCTCGACATGGGAATATCCGAATGAGCCCCCGGGAGTGCCCCCCGCGGATTCGTTGGGCTAACTCCCCGCAGTCGCTCTCCGTGGGTACGCTGTCGTTATTCGTCCAACTTATAGTATCCAGCGATGTCAAGGGCCACTATCTCGTGCTATCTGACCGCGTGCGGGGCACACTTACCGCCTCTTTGCGGGGGGCGGCCCGCCCGCGGCTCGCTCTGCCTTGTTTCCGACTCCCGCCAGGCACACTCGCCCCCCGCCCCCTGACCGTCGCGAGACCCGCTCCCACTCACGCCAAGCACCGCAATCGCCGCACTTGGCCCCGGGACGCACCCCTCGACACCCAGAAGCCTCGGATTAGCTGGGGAGCCGTGGATTTCACACGCCCGAGTCCAGGAGATTCTTGGGATACGTTTCGACCCCCTCCCCCCAAACCCGCGGCACCGCCGGCCCCACCGTTCCCCCAGCGCAATGGCAGCCTTCTCCACTGCCTCGCCCGCCCACGCGCAGTCGGGCGCGATCAGGTCCGTCCCCCTGTCGGTCGCCCCTCTGATGGCCAATCGTGGCCCCACCGTGTCCCGCACGCCCCCTGCTCCCCCCGGGGGGGGATCCGGGAGATTCGCGACTCCGCGCCCTACTTGAGGCGGTATATACCTGTACCGATGAGCCAATCCGCCCCGGATCCCCCGGGCGCGGGGATAGTGGCTGTTGTCATCCGGTCCCGTTGGTGGAGAGAGTCTCTCACGCTCCTCCCTCGTCGTGCATCTCTCCGCAGGACCGTCAGCAGGGCCAAGTCCGGTTTTGCCCCCGCAACTGCCGGGTCCCGCCAGGTGCGCGATCGTGCCGGGGACTGGGGCGCCCCGGAGGCGGGCCCCCCGCCTGCAGCAAATCCACTCGCGACCGCCCTGCGCGCTCCCCTCGCACACCGATGGCCCGATCCCGGGGCGCGAAAGAGGCCTCTTCCCTACCCGCCCGCAGGCCCGCTCCGGCCACGTCGCCCACGCGGACTCAGGGTCCGTCCCGTCCATTTCCTCCGACGCCCTGTCGCTCTACGAGCAGGCGACGAGGAAGGGCCCCAAGCCCTCCTCGGGCCCCTCCCTCTTCGACAGGTGACCCCCCGCACCGGACACAGCGACCCCGGGCCGACGGCAGGAGACGTCCGGGGACCGACGCGGGCGCCCCGCCAGGGGCCCCCGGGCGCCCGGGCCAGGGTGGGGCGGGCATCGCGGGGGACGGCACGACCCCGGTGCTCCCCGCCGCGCGTCGCCGCGTGCCACACTCACCCCGCGACGCTCCCCCCCCACCGTACGCAGCTTCAAGGGCGGCAACTCCGCCCCCGAGCCCCCCAAGGTCGAGGCCCCCTCTCTCCTGGACAGGTTCAACGCCTCCCAGCCGAAGTCAGAGGCGCCGGCCATCGAGCTCCCCAAGGCCGAGGCGCCCAAGTTCGGCGAGACGCCCAAGTTCGAGGCGCCCAAGTTCGAGGCGCCTAAGTTCGAGGCGCCCAAGTTCGAGGCGCCCAAGATCGAGGCGCCCAAGATCGAGGCGCCCAAGATCGAGGTGCCTTCCCTCCCCGAGGTCAAGGCACCGGAGGTCCCCGC
>Ga0255780_10006118_pt1 | contig 10075 bp, 14 predicted proteins | sample 071ome_32_FD_179978 | JGI IMG/M metagenome (GOLD analysis project Ga0255780, IMG submission 179978) | Coastal salt marsh microbial communities from the Groves Creek Marsh, Skidaway Island, Georgia - 071405AT metaG (version 2) | ecosystem: Environmental > Aquatic > Marine > Intertidal zone >...
TTCAGAAGTCCACCGGCATCTTTTTCTTCTTTTACAATCTTCTCGATCTTGTTGATCACGGAGTTTGGCCCCGTGATCGAAACTTGATTATCGCACCAATTAGGCATTAACCGCCTCCTTGGATTGGATTTTGGTTAAGTGAGAACCTGGAACATTCCATCTAGTGCCTAAATTCGTTCTTACCAAAACATACTTGATCTTAACTTTTTCAACGGTACCAGTTTCTGTGCTACCGTGTCTGCCTTGGAATGAAACCCTGTCACCTATCTTGAAACTGTGGGCATCAAAAGAGTGTAATTGGTTTCTTCTCAACTTGACAGCATCTATCACTGAATTCAATTCATCTGAATTCAAAGTGTAGATGTCTTGTATCATCTTGTTCAACTTCATATACATATTTTCAACTCCTTATTTGGTTAATATAGTTTCAGTATATAATGGATTGGTAAAGCGTCAACCACCTAAAAACTCCCATTCTATGCGACTTTTCTACCGATCGTAGTCGAACAATCGCTCGAAATTGGCGGGATCTGAACAGTGATCCTGGATTCTCTGTTCGGATATCTCCCTGTAATGTTCACTGAGTTCGATTCCGACATATGACCTGCCCTCCTGGATCGATGCTATGCCTGTGGTGCCCGTGCCGTTGAACGGATCCAACACCTTTCCGCCCGCTGGTGTGTAGATCCTCACAAGATATCTCATCAGATTGATTGGCTTCACCGTTGGATGGTCGTTGTATTCGCCCTTCTCCTTTCTAGTGACCCTGGGAGCATAGAAATATTTCTGTATGTCTGGCTGATCGAAGTGTCCCATCACGTCACTGGGATACCTACCGTCGGGGTTGGCGTCCACCGTGCCGTCCTTAGCCCTGTCTGATCGTGTGTCTGACTTGCCGAACACCCGCCTCTGGTGTCCACCCCGTGTCCATCCTGTGGGTGGCCTGCCTTCCCATGGAACCCTGGCTCCGTCTATATTGATAGTTCCAACACCCCATCTCTCTGAATTCTCTCTTATCGTGCCCGTGAATGGCTTCTGTGCCACCACGATGGGCTCGTGTGCCGGCTTCAGCCTGTTGGTCTTGGCCATCTTGGTTGTCACGATCCAGTTGATCATGTCCATGATCCTGAAACCCGCCCGTTCCACATTCATGGCCATCCTGTGGTACAGTTCCGGTGAACAGAAACTGAGACAGAATGCTCCTGGTTTGAGCACCCTCCGGACCTCTTGCCAGGTCTCCGTGGTTGGCACTGATCCATCCCACTCCTCCATGCCCATGCCATAGGGTGGGTCTGTTATACAGCCATCGAGGCTGTTCTCGTCAAATGTCTTTAGGATAGTTCGGTTGTCGCCCGTGTGTATCTGGTGGGACAATCTAGTCCTCCAGTTCAATGCCTTGCTCTTTCAACACCTGCTCCACCGCTTCTCTTGGGCTATATGTCCACACGGTGAATGAGGCCTGGTTCATTTCGTCGCCGTCCACCACTGCCGTGATGCCTGAATGCTTCAACACATTGTGGATCTCAGGCACGATGCTCCTGTCCTCGTCCAAGTCCCAAGCACCTATGTCGGCCACCTGGAAATGGTGTCTATGAGTTTCTGATATTGTCATTTTAGTCCTCCCATTTTTAAGATTGAATCCTTGGTTATCTGGTAGCCCTCCTCGTGTAGGCTGGCCTTCCACTCCTTCTTCTCTGTCTTCTCTATAATGTTTGCCGTGGTGTTCAAGGCAGAAATAATTTTTTGTCCTGTGTTGGCTGTCTCTCCTGACGTAAAAACGGCCAGGAAGCCGGCTAGTATTGATCCAATGTTCATCTGAACTTCGTCTCCAGGTTCTGTAGGTAGTCTCGGCACCAGTCAAATATCTCCATCTTGGCCGGGATTATCTCCGCCTCTCGGTATCCGAATCCCATGCACACGGATTGGAATCTCTCCGCGAATGTCTGTGGTGTCATCAGGGCGTCATCGCCGTCCCTGGTCATGCCCTCGAGGTAGTCACCCTTCATGTAGGTGTCCGTCATCTCCTCGAATATGTCTTCTATACTCTTGGTCTGTAGTCCTTCTATCATATTATTCCAAATGCTCCCAATAAGATTATTATTAATATAGCCGGAGTCAGGATGGACAGAGGATAGAAATCCAAAAGCATCATCCAATCTCTTTTGGTCAACTTGTAATTCTTTTTCCTCTTCATGCCAACTCCTTTTGATAGATCACCGCAGACGCCTCGCATTGACCACTGACGTGGCTTTTATAAATGGTCTCTGGAATCTGCAACCTTGTGATCATCCTTCAGTATAGCACGGATCCACACACGGTCAACCTGGGTAGAAATGCCATAAAAAAAGGGCGATATTGCTACCGCCCTTTTGGTAATGTCCCCGACTATAACTACAACCAAACAAAAAGGAGCAGGGGACAATTCTGTGAGTTAGGCCACCTTTCTCAGTTTGGCCTTTTCGATCTTTCTCGCCTCGGCGTCTGTTTCGCAATCATCCATCAAGTTTTTGATGTCCACGATCTTGTCAACTTCCTTCTGACTGATGTCATACTGACTGCCGTCCTGTTGGTAGGCACTAGCGAAGACCGTCGCCCATATCTTGTTGGAGTTATTGCCTCTGGCCTCTCTGCCTAGGTCTCCATTGCCGATGGCTTCATCCATCATCTTCCTGATCATCACCTTGGCATTGGCATGGGCATTGTCGTACTTCTGTATCAGAACATTCACAAAAGACTCTCTAGGCTCCGGTGAATTTAACAATGCAGGTCTAAGCCTGATCAGAGTAGCCAATCCACTCATTAACCAGTTATTGAGCTCTTCTCTGCCAGGTTTCTTGCCTTCCTCGAACATCTTCTTCGCAATGGCCTTTCTCACCTTAGATCTTCTGATCATTTCCTTGTAGATCTCGAAAGTTGTCTTGACGTATTTCCAGTCAGGGTGCCAAGACTTGTCCAACAACCTCTTTAAGGTGTTGGCTGGAATACTCGGTATAGAATTATCCCATTTGTATGATCTAGGAACAGTCATATTCTCGTCCGTGACCACGACACCTACTTCATCTAGTAGTCCTTCGATGTATCTGGCATTGATCTTGTATCCTTTAGATATCTCAATGGCGACGTTGGCCAGGACCGCGTTTATGAACTTGCTCTCAGACTTCACCTTTGTCAAGGATGTGTCGTTGAACTCATTGAACAGTTCGTTTCCTATTTCAACATTATCAACGAAGTAGATCATCGCTGACGGGAAGGTAGTCATTGCTGTTCCGAACGCCAATTTGATCTGCTTTGATCTGTGTCTGCCGTCGAATAGCATCAAGGCATAGTCGGTCAAGTTACCTCCAGACCCTAGTCCTATGTCTATTCCGTGAGTGAATGAACCATCCCACTTTGAGATGTCTTCAAACTCTTTCTGTTCTTCCAACCACTTGTTCGCGACCTCTTTTTTGATCGCAATAACGAACGGAGGTCTGAACAGATTCCTGTTGTATCCGCCTCGGGTGTTCAGAGCATTCTCAACCTCGATGTCCGGGCATGGTCTCTGACCAAGTATGTTGGGTAAGTCTAATGGTACTTTACCTTCCACGGTTAGTGGGAACTGAGTACCTGGTATTGGTTTATATGTTGCCATATATTTTCTTCTTTCTTTGTTAATCCCGGTGAAAACCGGGTGGACTTTTTCTCTGTTTCAACAAAGTATTTCGTCCATGTTAATAAAGCCAGGAACAATCAACCTCTCTGGGTTTAGTTTCTAGCAACCTTGATTTTCATCAAAGTCAAAGTCAGTATAACATGGAAAAATTCTACGTCAACCACCCACTCCACTGGTATTTTTTGTATAGATATAGTGTCTTTTACTGAGATCAACTACAGGATGTTGTGGTTTCAAAAAACCAAAGATACAAAAGGATCAAAAGTCAAACAATCGATTGAAGATATTTTTTATTTTTTTCATGTTTGGCATCACCCTTGTCTTTATGTGTAGGCCATTGAATATCTTCCTAGGAATGAAGAACCTATCCATCACTCCGCTGGACTTCTTGTACTCCTTGCCCAAATCATTTCCATTGAAGTCACTCATCACATAGTCACCCTTACTCATCATCAGATCAATTATGTCATTGGGATGATATCCAAATCTCTTGCAATGGGTCTCCCTCAGTTCCACCTGTACCAAAGGAGTGTATTTCTCTATGGTTTTGACAGCACCCTCCAACACCCAGAGTTCGGATCCTTCCACGTCAACTTTTATGATGTCCACGTCTTTGAAATTGTATGAGTCGAGTCTCTTCATCTGTATTGTCTGAGTTGGATTTTTGGTTTGCCTGCCATCGATCAGCACCGCATCTCCACGAGAACACTCGTTGGTCTTCTCTTCCATGGTTATCGTGCCCTCCCTGTTGCCTAAGGCGACGTTGAACAATTCTATATCTGCCACGAGATCCAGAGATGCGAAGGATCCATCCACATATTTAAACCAGCCATCTGGTGATTCCGGTTGGTGCTCGACTTCCTGTTTCTTGGAGTTCCAGTATCTGCCCTTGAGTCGGGCTTTCTTGGCTATGTCTATGTTGAGTTTGGCCAAATTCAGTGAACCTTTCATCGGTTCAAAACCTTTTACATTTTTCGCCCATGTGGCATATTCAATGGAATTCATTCCGATGTTGACGCCAACATCTATTATGGTCCTGGCGTTGGGATAACACTTCCTGTTCATGACCAGATTCCTGGCTTGGTATGGTCCATTCTCACGACCCAGTCTTTGAGCATACAGTTGATCATCCTTCCAAATCCAGTATTGTCTACCAATACGATTTGTGATCAACATTTTTTCTTTGGGATCGTGTAATTTTGCCATCCTACATTATAACTTATCTGGCCACAGAATATCAACTGTGATTATCGGATTTGTTTTGGTTATTTTTTTGATGTGACTATCTTTGACTTGATCGGAGCTCGACCTTTCATCTTGCCTCTGAAACTCGGTCCCTTCTGCTTGGCCTTCTTGATCTGGGCACCCTTCAACCTCAGTGAGCCCGCACCTGACCTTTTGGTCTGTGCCAGTTTCTTGCCGGCTATCCTGGCCTTCTGCTGTCGCTTCTTACGGATCTTGGCGGACCTGACCGGATCGGTCTTCATGAAACAGGTGCTTGGCTTGGCCACTATCCTGCCCTTCCTGGGTCCTGACGAACACCTGAAACCCTGCTTGGGGGCCTTGCCCTTGGTACGCCTCAGGATCTGGCTCACGCCCTCCGCGATGGCGGAATGGTCTGGATGTGATTCAATCTCACCATTCACCATCACAGGCACTAGGTCCTGTGGCACAGGATCTTGTGTCTGGTCTTCCGCGATAGCACAGGATGTTGTGGCACTAGATCTAGTGTCGTCCTGTTTGGTTGGCGCTAGGATTACTTCGGTGATCTTCATGTCAGTATTTATTGACCTTACCGTGCTTAACCTTAATGCTGACATGCTTAAACTAACACTGATGCTTAAACTGATGCTTAAACTGATGCTATAACTGACGGGTGCTACATTCTGCACAAGATCAACTTGACCAGGACCGATGTGTTAAATACACGTGCGATGAAGATATACGAGGTTTACAACACAGACGAGAACATAGGACCAGCACCCGCGGGTGTCTGTTCAAGGCCCAAGTCAAAACTGCCGGCGTCATGGATTGCCAGTTGCAAGAGCAAGGGCAGGATGAAGCGCACCGGAGACCGTAAGCAGAAGATCGGTGGCAAGACACAGAAGGTCGCGGGCAAACGGATCAAAGGCAAGAAGTACGGTGGACCATTACCAGATTACTCGGCCTAAACACAAAATTCCGAATACCCAATAGCGAGCCAATAGCGAGCCAACTGGTTTTAAGTGGCGATTAAATAGGCTTATGGAGAGAATCAAACTGCATGATCTCAGCAGAGTGTCGTCACACATCCAAAAGGATCTAGACAGAGCATACAGGGAGTGCATGGAACAGGCACAGTATCTGAGAGGTCCACAGGTGAGGAAATTCGAAGAAGCATGGATGAGATACACCGGAGTCGAAGACTGTGCCGCTGTCACTAGTGGCACCGATGCCCTGCACACCGCAGGCATGATAGCAGACATAGGTCCCGGAGATGAAGTGATATTGTGTGCCCACACATTCGTGGCCACAGGGGAGGCCTTTGTCAACCTCGGTGCTGAACTACGATACGTGGACGCCAAGACGTCTGACTACTGCATAGATGAGCAGAGCATAAAGCACCAGATAACCAAGAAGACCAAGGCCATAGTGTGGACAGATGTAAACGGGCAGACCCCAGACGTTGACGCCATCACCAAGGTGGCCTCGGAACACGGTATAACGACCATAGACGATGCATCCATGGCCCACGGCGCCACTTACAACGGAAGGATGGCCGGCACACACGCAGACATAACAGCATTCAGTTTTGGTCCGGTCAAGCCATTGGGGGCCATAGGAGGTGCCGGTGCGATTACAGGATCGGTTGAAGTTTGTGACAGAGCGAGAGAGATAAGGAATCACGGGAGGCCCACTCCCATCGCCGACCAAGGAGCAATACCAAGATCGCAACGCGACAGCGTTGGAGACAGAATAGGTTGGAACAGGAACATGCATTCACTCCAGGCCGGGTTCCTTTTGGCCAAGTTGCCTTACCTTGACGAACTCAATGATATGAAGAGGAATCATGCGTTCAGATACAACAGTTTACTTTCAGACGTGGTGGAACACGTGCCGGAGGAGCAACCAGGTAGGCACCATGTGTACCATCTTTACTCGTTGCTGTCAGAACACAGGGATAAGTTGAGAAAATACCTTGACCAGGCAGGGATAGAATCCCTGGTGCACTGGAAGATCCCCATCAACGAATATCCTTTCCTTACACAAACCCACGTGGACACGGTGCCAATCTCAAAACAGATATCCCTACAGACACTGTCTTTGCCCTGTCATCCATTCCTGAAGGAAGACGAACAGGACTATATTATCGAACACGTGAGGAGATTCTATGAGACCACTCACAGTAATTAATTTTGGTACAGAAGATTACATCAAAAGATATTCAGTGACACTCGAGGACGACTGTAGAAAATTTGGATACAATGTGGTTACGGAACGCATAGGAAAGCAGGCAAACATAGGACAGATCAACTATCAAATCTACAAGAGGGCAGTAGAATACATAGAGAACAACAAAGGGCAAAGGATATGTTTCCTCGACCCGGAGTGTAGGATAAAGAAACCGATACCGACGCACTGGATAGACAGTCACGATTGTGTTGTGTTCTACAAACACAGGACCATCGATGGCAACCAAGGAGTGGAGCCAAAGTTCACCTATGAGCCCGATGGCAATCGAATACCCTGCAGGATAACAGGTCAACCCATGTTCCTATCGAGCGAACACCTACCATGGTTGAGATTCAATCTCAAGATGATCGAAACAGTCAGTGACCTGGCAAACAAACAATTCTGTCGCTGTGAATTGTTCATAGAGACGGCCCTGAGGTTCACTCAAACGAAAACGATCGATGAAGAAATAATATATGATCCACGGATAACGAAGCCACACCTCGTCATAAAAGGAGGATGGGACAGCGACGAGACCATCATACAACACCCCTCACTGCAGACTTACTTTGGAGATTTGGCCAAGGCGAACGTGTGTGACGGTGACATGATAACCGAAGAACTGATGTACGCACATTCCAGCAGTGTGGAAAGAGCGGAGGATATACATGAGCTGTGCTGGAAGGAGAAGATCAACGACTGGATAGATGTTGACGACTGGCAGGTGCACCCGGCGTTGGGGTTGATCAAACACAAGGATTATTCCAAAATAATGTATCATTACGTCATTGATCAAAAGATTTTTCGTAACATAACAACGAAACAAGTAAAGAATTATCTTTCAGAGCACCAACATAGAAATCATGAAGAACACACAAAGTAAAAGGATAGGATTCATAGGACTTGGTAAATTGGGTATGCCCTGTGCGGAAGCCATGGCCGAGCGTGGTGCCACAGTGAGTGGCTATGACATAGTGCCAAAAGTCAGTGAATACATTGATATAAAGTCTAACATCAGAGAAGCAGTGGAAGGACAGGACATAGTGTTCGTGGCCACACCCACCCCACACACGGATGGGTACGACGGAAGGAACCCCACCAGTCACCTAGAGCCGCGTGACTTCAATTACAGTGCCGTGATAGAAGTTCTGAAACAATGTGATCAACACATGAACAAAGAGCAGATATTGGTGTTGATATCAACAGTGTTGCCCGGGACCACTCGCAGAGAGTTCGATCCTCTGATAACCAACACTCGCTTTGTTTACAATCCTTACTTGATCGCCATGGGCACAGTGAAGGCAGACTTCTTGTCTCCGGAGATGTTGATAGTGGGCACCAAGCACGGTAGCATGACTGAGGAAGCGAACACCCTGGTCAATTTTTATCAAACGGTTTTAGGCTATTTCCCTAGGACAGAAGCAGGCACGTGGGAAGAAGCGGAAGCCATAAAGATATTCTACAACACATTCATATCCACAAAGATCGCTCTGGTCAACATGATACAGGACGTGGCACAGAAATTAGGAAACACAGATGTTGATCGGGTGACCACAGCACTCGCCAACAGCACCAAACGTATCGTGGGTCCAAAGTACATGAAAGCGGGCATGGGTGATGGTGGGGCCTGCCATCCCAGAGACAACATCGCACTGCGTTGGTTGGCCAAGGAATTGGATCTAGGATATGATCTTTTCGAGGGCATTATGTCTGCCCGGGAGAAGCAGGCCGAGAACATGGCCCATGCCATACTGGAGCATGGCAAGAACATATACTTCACATCGGATAGTTACAAACCCGGCACCAACCTAGTGGACGGCTCCTACTCGCTGTTGGTACAGCACTACGTGGTCAAGCACGGTGGACAGATTGTGCATGGTTTCGACAACCCTGTGGAAGTCATAGTCAGGGTACATGAGTCAGACCAAATAACAACAGACGACAAGACCATCATATTTGATCCATGGAGATCATATCCCAAAGCGACAAATGTGGTCTACTATGGTAAATACAGTAAATTACAAGAGTAAAAAAATATGACTAATTCAGACAACACATACGGAACTTTCAATAAAAGAACCCAAATCTTATCCCAGATAGACGACGGATCAACTGCCCTACAAAATTTCGCTGATGTGGACGCGGCCAAATCATGGTTCTACACTGCCAACGCATTGACTGTGTTTGATGAGTGTTGCACCGAACTGCAATGGAGTGTGGTGGACGGTCAGAAGTTGAAATACACGATGACATTTGGTACCAAAGGCACACCAGGGATCGCAGAAGCAGATGACTGGGCAGGACAGTTCAATTCTAGGAAGACCACCCTACGAAACAACGACGACTGGGCCAACAACGCCTACACTACAGAAGAAGTCGATTCACACCTATTCTAAGGTCACAAAAAAAGGGCGATATTTCTAACGCCCTTTTAATACTCTAAAACTACGCTATCGATAGATTCACAGCGCTTGGACCCTTGGGACCATCCTGTGTTTCAAACGACACCGTGTCGCCTTCATTCAACGAGCTTAGGCCTGCGGCCTCCACTGCTGATATGTGTACGAACACGTCCTTGTCTTCGCTGGCGATGAATCCAAAACCCTTGGAGGCGTTGAACCATTTAACTGTTCCTTGATTGCTCATGTTTGTTCTTTCTTTATTGGTTATTTTTTGTGAGGTAGTCTGTATCTAAAATAGGGCGGGAGGTTTGTTATGTCTTCTGCGTCTTGTCTTGTTACTCTTGTCTCATCTTTACTTATACTAAAAAAAGGGCGATAGTCGCCTACCGCCCCTTTAACAACTTAACTATTGGGAATTAAGCAGAGTAGTTGATTACTTTTCTGCCTGATTTCTTTAATAATGAAATGATGTTCGCTTTCATTGTCAAAGCAGAAGCCTTAGGTGCTGTACCTAACACTTCAACTGTAAAATCAATACCTTTAGATAACAACTTGTTAGTCGCTGTTTTTCTAGCAGTGTTTTTCACTG
>Ga0255780_10006133_pt1 | contig 10059 bp, 9 predicted proteins | sample 071ome_32_FD_179978 | JGI IMG/M metagenome (GOLD analysis project Ga0255780, IMG submission 179978) | Coastal salt marsh microbial communities from the Groves Creek Marsh, Skidaway Island, Georgia - 071405AT metaG (version 2) | ecosystem: Environmental > Aquatic > Marine > Intertidal zone > Salt...
AAAAGGCTGCCGTCGAAGACAGCCTGAATGCCTATGAAGCTGACCTCGGCAAAGCCGAGGCCCGAATTGACCCCTTGGAAGAGCACATCCGTGTGCTCGAACGTATCGTGACTGACGAGCATAAAACCCGGTCACTGGCTGACGAGATCGACAGCCTTGCCTCTCGTTGACTTCAATCGCTGACCTTGAAAGCCAGAAGCACGTTGCCCGGGCGACCGACGAAACCGGCATTCCCCGACAGAAAGTAGACACTGTCGCCGGCGACGACCGGACCGGGCCCATCGAAGGAAGCCCCGTTGGCCTCGACACCGTTCACGGTGTCGAAATTGCGGTTGGCATTGAATACCCACAGCACCTCACCGTTTTCGGCGTCATACACCCGCATGCCGCCATCGGCAGACCCGGAGAACACGGCACCATCGATGGCTGTCACGGCAGCGGACTGGGTCGCTGAACAACCTGGGCCTTCTGTACACAGCAGGTCCTGCGGCGGCGTGTACCAGACCCGTTCACCGGTATCCAGGTCTATGCCGTGCATACCGCCACCCTCCGTGAAGATGTAGCCCCCCACTGCCACGTACGCCAGGCCGTTGCCAACCGCTGAACCCCAGACACCACCCACCGGGCTGCCCGGCCCGGCCCGATACTGCCAGACCATCTCACCGCTGTTGTTGGGATCCAGGGCATAGGCAAATCCGGATTTCTGCGGCACCACAATCAGGTCGCGGCCCGAGCTACTGCTGGTGAGAATTGGCGAGGCAGAAAAATCAAAGTCAGGACCTAGGTCTTCCGGGCAGTTGGGATTACCGGGTTCATTACAGCCACCCATCCAGGCATCACCCGGTGTCAGCTGGGTTACCCAGGCCATTTCGCCATCTGCCAGGTTGATCGCCACTACCGCGTCAGCCGTTTCAGGGGTCGGCTCGGCATAGGCATTGCCCGTGGCGACATACAGCAGGTTGCGATCTGCATCGATCGTGGGCGCACTCCAGACACCCACACCGGCCGGACCGTACAGTGTGACACCCCTGCTGCTGGTACCCCGTGGTTGCGGTTCCGGCACCATGTAGGATTTCCAGATCAGGTCCCCGGTCGTGGTATCAATGGCCGACACACTGCCGCGGAAGGTGCAGCAAGCATAATCCGGATTGGAGGCGGTGGATTCTTCACCAACACCGGTGACGGGCACGTACAACACCCCATCGTGCAACGTCAGCGCCCCGGTGCCACGCACATTGGGATGCTCCTCCACCTTGCGCACCCACAACGGTTCACCGGTGTGGGCATTGACGGCATACACGTTGGCCTGGTTATCAACAAAATACGCGGCATAGCCGTCACGGCCATCGGCAAAACGATGCGGCCCGACCGACGGTGCACTGCGCAGGCCGCTGCGCGACAGATAGGACCAGTAGGTGCAGCCGGATTCGGCATCCAGCGAATACAGGGCACCGGCCCCGTTTCCGACAAAGACACGGCCTGAGACCACCACCGGTTGCGACCGCGCCTGGCTTTCGCCGGGCAGGCCAAAGGCCCACTTCAGTGCCAGGGAATCCAGATCCCCGGCATTGATGCTGCTGCTGAAACGGGTATTCCGGTTATCCGGCCCCCAGCCGTTCCAGGACGGCAGCAATGCGGGATTGGTCAGTGGCGGATTGCTGCTGCAGAGATTCTCGGTGATCGCCAGATTCAGATCAGCCACATCCTTGCCGGTCAGGAATGACGCTACTGCACGCATCTGGACATCATTCAGACCGGTGGCCTGGACCCGCATCATGCCGTCACGCAGGGCGGCATAGACGGAGTTCGGCGTGAATCTTGCCATGTCACTGCGCGCCGGTGCATGGGCATTGGCTTCCGGGTCCGGATTCTCATGGCAGGCCGCACAACGGGTGTTGTAGATGTCCTCCCCGTCCTGGGCAAAAAGCTGGGCTGTCCACAGCAGGGCCAGCATCATGGCACCGCCTAAAAAAGTGTTTGCTCGCAATGGTCTTCCCCTTGTTAATTCTGTTTTGACTGCGTTATTGAAACTGTTTGGTCAGCTCATCGGCCGACTGCATCGGCATAGACACGAATCACCGCTACATCAGACCAGCCACCATTACCATGGTCAGCCCCGGGCTGAAGATCCGTAAAACCGATCTCATCCACCCGGCTCAGGTCGATCTCGTCCAGCAACGTGCCACGTGTCACAGCGGTATCAGTATTGAACACCATCCATTTCACATCACTGACACGAAATTCCGTGAACAGGAAATCGGACAGGGACACAATCTCCAGGTCACCCACGTAGGTGGAACCATCGGCCAGGCGCACGAACGGACGAATCTTGTGAAAACCGGAGGTCTTGGCCTGCACCATGATGCGCGCGGCGCCGCTCAGGTCGGCATAGCGGTCCCTGTGCCGGAAGGCAAAGGTGCATCCGTAGCCGCACAGGCCGGACCAGGTATGCGGCGGATTGGCCTCGCTACCCTGCACGCCATTGATCTGCAGCTCCTCGTGGTTCATGCCATACAGTTTCAGCTCCAGGGCAGGATTGACAACATCAGCCTGGGTCAGTGGATGCTCACCCGGTGTGGCCATCTGCCAGGGCTCTTCAAAAAACAAACCCGGACGCGGCGGCGGCCCACGCCGACCGGCATCGGCTGCCTGTATAACACCGGCATACAGGAAACAGGCCAGGACAACACCGACCAGGAAGGCAAGCGGCAGGTGCTGGCGCAGACCCGGATTGTATTTGACGACGTTAAGCCCCATGTGAATTCTCCCGAATGGCCATAACGGCCGATAACTGAAATGACCGTGATAATAGACCTTATACCCGATCAAAAACAGGGCCAACCCGGCCTGGATCAACCCGGCTTATTTCCACAGGGCTTGCATAATTTCCGGTTCGCAAGAACCAATGCATGGGACATAATGAGTGAATAACAACAGCATCAATGCAGGCTAACGCAGGCAACAGGGGGACCATCAAATGACTAGCTGTCAGCAATCCGGGGTATCGGCAAGCGTATGGTTTAAGGCAGTTTGCAGCGCCTTCTTTATCACCTGCCTGGGCATGACGCTGTCCAGCCACGCGGCAAGTGACATACCCCGCATGCCGTCCGGCAAACCGGACTTCAACGGCGTCTGGGCCCGTCCATATGTGCCCAACATGCTGGCAGCAGGCAACGGCCGCAACCAGATCGGTCCCGGTGAGGAGCCGTTCACCGAAGCCGGGCGGGCGAACTACGAAAACTACAATCCCACCGATGGCGATTACACCGGCTCCTGCCTGCCCTTTGGCCTGCTGCGCGCCATGAACTCGCCCGACCCAATCCAGTTCATGCAGACTGACACCCACTTTGCCTACCTCTATGAACAGAACACCTGGTTCAAGGTGGTGAACCTCGACGGGCAGGATCGCTCGGCCCGCCTGCCGGCGGCCTGGTACGGTCACTCCGTAGCCAACTGGGACGGCGACACCCTCGTCATCACCACCAGCAAGTTCAACGGCAAAACCCGCCTGGATACCATCGGCCATCCGCACAGTGACCAGATGACCGTCACAGAGCGACTCTCACTGCGTGATGCCGACACCCTCGAGTACGAGGTCACCATCGACGACCCGATCTACTACACCCGCCCCTGGAGCAACCAGCGCGTGTTCACCCGCCAGACCGATTTCGAGCTCATCGAGTATTCCTGCATGGAAAACAACAAGAGCCTATGGGAAGGTCGCGTGGTGCCGCCGGACTATGACAACTGGCACACGTACGACACAGAATGAAGAGTTGCTGAATAACGTTTAAGGCAAGCGCAAGTTGACCGGAAAATTGATGTCGGTCGCTATAGCGCCAAAGCGCCGTTTGCCGACATTCCCGGGCAACGAACAGGGTTCAGTTTTCGAGACATTTAACAAGATCGGCAAACGGCTAGTGCCCTATGCCGACCTGCAGTGTCTGAAAAAAACCATTAGTGGCGGTCGAGAAAATCGAAAATTTCCGCGGCGTAATCCAGGTACGCCGTCAGGTGCTGACCACCGGGTACATCGTGGTACTGCGCCTCCACCCCGCTGGCCTGGAGGGCATCGCGTAACTGCAACTGGGTCTGCCGTGAATACGCGGTGTCTTCACTGCCCTGCAGCAACATGACACCCACCTTGCCCGCCAACCTGTCCATCGGGTAGTTCTCTGTCACAATAGCGCCGGCACTGACCACGACGGCGCTGATGGCATCCGGGTACTCGGCAGCAAAATGAAAGGCGGCTGATCCGGATGGATTCTGGCCGTGAATGAATATGCGTGAAGTATCGGCGTTGTATTCCGAGGCCACCAGGTGCAGCACATTGATCACGTCCTGGTGGGCACGCTGGTCCTCCTCATCCGTCCAGCCGGCACCAGGCTCTGAAGGCCCGTTGGCCCGGTCCGCCGGGTAAGGACTGCCATAATAAGGTTGCGCAAGACCGCGATAACCCAGCGGCGAAATCACGATATAACCACGCTGACGTGCCTCCACCACCAGGTCGTTGTTGTTGCGGTGATTGTTATTGATGCTGAAGCCGGCGCGCAGGGTCACGAGAATCGGCAGCGACTGTTCCGGGGTCCAGGTTTCCGGCACGAATAACCGGTAGGGAATGGATTCACCGGTGCCGGGAAAATCATAGGCACGATACTGCTCCCCGGTGTGGCGGTACAAAGGCAGATCGGGATTGGGCGCAAGGGAATCCGCAACAGACATGCCGGGCAGGCTGACGGTTTGTGCCAGCAAGGTTTGCCAGGCGAAAAGCCCGATGAGCACTGCCGTAAATCGAGCCATGTGGATCCTGACAGACATGATCACTCCCTAACTTGTTTAATATTTGTTTTTATTGTGTCTGGTGCTTGTCAGCATAGGAGGCAGTCCACTTGCCGACACCGGTAGCATCCCTAGTCGTCCAGAAAACGTGTCGCCGCCTCGGCATCACAGCTTTCAGTGGAATGCGGCATGCCGGGACGATAGACCCAGCTGCTTTCCCAGTTCACCGGCTCTGCCAGGTATTGCGAGTCTGAAATAGTGCCGGAATACAGCATCTGCCTGCCATCAGCGCTGAGTTCAAAACGCTCGGTCAGTATTTTTTCCTCGCTGCTGGGCAGGCTCATGGTCAGGCCCATCGGATGCTGTTCAAAATTGGTGGATTCCACCACCAGGACATCGTCCTCCCAGTGGCCGATGGAATGCCCGAGCAGGAATTTTTCACTGCCAGCGGGATGCTCACGGCCATCCAGCCAGATAGTCCGCACAGAATCCAGCCAGTCCACATCCATGACCACGCGATCATCAAAGACCTCGACGCCGATAGCCACCGGGTACACCATCAGGCCCGGGGTGCCGATGGGAATGCAGTCTTTGTGTGTCGTATCCGTGGAGACAAACGAATCCACCTCGGCCTGCCCTGCCGGCGTCAATGGCCAGCTGTTGGCCCCGCCCAGGTAACCAAAAAAAGACGTACGTGGCGGAAACCAGGTCCCTGCCAGGCTGTCTGCCACGGCATCGCCGAAATCATCGACGCTGCGCGAGGAAATATTGAGGGGAAAATAGGTGCCATCCTGCTTGTAGAGTTCCCTGCCCAGCAGCAGGGTGTCGGGATACCGGCGGCTCGGGTTGCCGATGACAGTGACCACGTCACCTTCACCCAGATCGTCACGGCTGAAGCCCAGAGGCGCAATAACCGAAGCCGCACCGGCTTCCACTTCCACCTCCCGCTGGATGCCATCGCCATTGTTGACGGTCACCGTCATGTAGACATGGGGATTACGATAGCTGTACTCGGTAATCGTGCCCATTACTTCGACAGTGTCATTGGTATTGAAAGCGGCGGCACTGTGATGCGCCTGAACCGGCATGGCCATAAAAGTCAGATACAGGGAAGATAGCGCAAACGGCAGGACTGCACGGGAACTACGACCGCTCATGACTAGTACTCCAAAAACAACAGTCCCTGGATTCTAGCAGACTCGACACGCCGGGACAGACCAACCGGGTCAGATGGCTTATATTGTTTCACTATGGGCCATCTGCTAGGCTCATGGATCCTGCCGAAGTACCAGTATTTTAGGACAAAAACGCAACCAACAGGACATGTCATAAGGGGGACAGTCATATGGACAGTCGCATGTCAGGCGCCAGCATCTTTTCCGTATTTTCCGTATTTCCCGGCATTGCCGTGGCTACAATTTCACTCTTGCTTGCTGCCTGCAGTGACAGCGGCAATGACACCTCGGCATCGGCACCCATGCCGGCGGCTGCCACCGCAACAACCGCGGTCCAGGACAGCGCTATTGCCGGCACCGTGACCAGCGCGAACGGCCCGGAAGCCGGCGTCTGGGTCATAGCCGAAACCCACGACCTGGATACCCGTTTTGCCCGCATCGTGGTCACTGATGACCAGGGCCGGTATGTGCTGCCGGACATGCCGGACGCCAATTATGATGTCTGGGTGCGCGGCTATGGTCTCGTGGATTCGAACAAAGTCAGCGCGGCACCCGGTGCCAGTGTGGATCTGACTGCGGTGATTGCGCCCGATGCGGCCGCCGCCGCTGAATACTACCCGGCCGGCTACTGGCTTTCGTTACTCGAAGTGCCGGGCGCCGACATGTTTCCCGGCACCGGCCCGACAGGCAACGGCATCAGCCCGGCCATCGAACACCAGGCCGATTACCTGCGCCTGATCACTTCCGGCGGCTGCGTGGTGTGTCACCAGCTGGGCAACAAGGCCACGCGCGAGATACCGGCCATGTTCAACGGGTATGACAGCAGTGCCGCAGCCTGGAGTCGCCGCATTCAGTCCGGTCAGGCCGGTGGCTTCATGACCCGCACCTGGACCGGCATGGGCCTGGACTTCACGTCACAGATGTTCGGTGACTGGACCGACCGCATTGCCGCCGGCGAACTGCCACCGGCACCGGCGCGCCCGCAGGGTGTTGAACGCAACGTCGTGATCACCCAGTGGGACTGGGCGGACCCGACCGCCTACCTGCATGACGTGGTGTCGACCGATCGCCGTGACCCGACCGTGAATGCCTACGGCAAACTTTACGGTGCCCTGGAAGAAAGCGCCGACTACCTGCCCGTGCTGGATCCGGTAAGTCACAGCATTGACCAGGTCGCCCTGGACATGATGGACCCGAATGCGGGCCCCGTACCGGGACCGAACGTGCAGCCATCGCCCAACTGGGGTGATGAGACGCCCTGGGATTCTGCGGCCAATGTCCACAACCCGATGATCGATGCCGATGGCCGGGTCTGGATTACCGCGCGTGTACGCAATCGCGACAACCCGGCTTTCTGCCGGGAAGGTTCCGATCACCCGTCAGCCCGGGCCTACCCGACGCTGGCAAATGGCCGGCAACTGGGTATGGTGGATCCCGAGACTGGTGAATATCACCACATCGATACCTGCTTCGGCACCCATCACCTGATGTTTGCCGAGGATGAGGACAATACCCTGTGGACCAGCGGCGGTGGCCAGGTCATCGGCTGGCTCAATACCCGTCAATACCTGGAAACCGGTGACTACGAAGCGGCGCAGGGCTGGACCCCTTTCATCCTGGACACCAATGGAAATGGCGTGCGCGATGACTATGTCGGCGCCAACGACACATCGGATGGCAGCAAGGACCTGCAGATTTTTCCGGGCTTTGGCTTCTATTCCGTTAATCCTGCGCCGGATGGCAGCATCTGGGGCACGATCCTGGGCTATCCCGGTGCCGTGGCCCGAGTAGTACCCGGCGACAATCCGTCAGAAACCGCCATCACCGAATATTATGAGCTGCCGGTGGATGAGAACGGTGATGCCATCGAAGGCTTTTCACCGCGTGGTGGTGATGTCGATCGCAATGGTGTCATGTGGGTGGCGCTGGCCAGTGGTCATATGGCCAGCTTCGACCGGCGCCTGTGCCAGGGCCCGCTGAACGGACCCGAGGCCACCGGCCAGCATTGTCCCGAAGGCTGGACCTTTTATACCGAGCCGCTGCCCCAGTTCAAGAACCTCGACCGTCCCGGTTCCTCGGAAGGTTCCTATTTTACCTGGGTAGACCAGCACAACACGCTGGGGCTGGGTGAAAATACACCGATCAATACCGGCAACCAGAGTGGCGCACTGCTGGCCCTCGATGACGGCGAATGGGTGCGGATGCGCGTGCCCTATCCCCTGGGTTTCTACACCAAGTGGATGGATGGCCGCATCGATGATCCGGACGCGGGCTGGAAAGGACGTGGCGTATGGGCCACCTTCAGCGGCCGTGCGCCCTTCCACATGGAAACCGGCAAGGGCACAACATCCATTGTCTACCATTTCCAGGTGCGCCCTGACCCGTTGACGCATTAACAACCGCCCATTAAAAACCCGCTGCAAGGCGGGTTTTTTAATGGACTCCTTTTATGGGAGTCCTTTTATGATAGTTCTTTTATTTGACTCCAATGCCGACTAACGGCCTTCGGTCTTTTATGCCCCGCAGGTAATGCCGACCTACGACTACGATAGCTTTCGCTGATCTTGCAGCCGGACTATTCGCCCCTTCCTCCCTTCCTCCCTTTTTCCTTTCCTCCTTTCTCCCTTTCTCCTTCCCTCGAGAAACTTATCGATGTCGCCGGATGACGGCACTGCGTGCCTTTTCCGGCCGACAATATATCGACATTCAGTCCTCCAGGATCACCGCTGTGCCGAAGGCCAGTAACTCTGCCGCGCCTGCGGCCAGCAGGGATGTCGTGAACCCGATCCCGACAATGGCATTGGCGCCGAGGGATTCGGCTTCGTCTACCATGCGGTCGATGGCCTGCTCGCGGCTCTCACCCATGAGCTTGGTGTACTCATGAATCTCGCCACCGACAATGGTGCGCAGACCCGCCACGATATCGCGGCCGATATGCCTGGCGCGAATGGTGTTGCCGCGCACCAGCCCCAGTACCCTGAGAATCTTGCGGCCCTCAACCTGGTGTGTTGTTGTAATGATCATAGTTTTACATTCCTGTACTTGTCGTTCCGATAGGTCATCAGGCGCTGGCGCAGCACCATGACAAAGAGCACCGCCAGGCCCAGGTGGAAGGCCACAAAACACAACTTGAGAATACCCGGCACATCCGGTGCAGACAGGTAATCATAGACGGTAAAGGCCACCAACAAGAGCGCGTCAAGGGCCATCAACAGCCAGCCGCTGGCTTGTGCACCCCGTGAAAAAAGATCGTTTTCCATCGCTGCCAGCTGCGCTGTATCCGCAAGCGGCCAGTCTAATCCGCCGGTCTTTTCCTTCAGCTGCCTGAGGTCGCTATACAGCGCCTGGCAGCTGTCGCAGGTTTCCAGGTGAATACGTACCTGCTGCGACTCCTGCTGTGTCAGTTCCCGGTCCAGGTATCCTGACACCAGTGGCTCAACATGTTTACAGTCCATCTTCTGCTCCCGGTGTGTTTTCCAGTGCCATGTATTTTTCCCGCAATGCCAGTCGTGCCCGGTGCAGGCGTGACATTACTGTCCCCGGTTCGATCGCCATGATGTCCGCAATTTCGGCATAGCTGAAATCGTGAAAATCCTTCAGGCAGATGATCTCCCGCTGTACCAGTGGCAGTGCAGCCAGGGCCTGATGCAGGGTCCGGTGACGTTGAGCTGTTGCGAGCGTTTGTGCCGGGTCGTCATCGGCAACACTTTCCGCGATGTCGGCATGGCGATCAATCTTGTTTTCCCGGCGCAACCAGTCGATGGCCAGGTTGTGTACCACCCGGTAAAACCAGGCTTTGTACCCGGCTTCCCCGGGACGCGGGGCATTGCGGTGTTCCAGTGACTTGACCACGGCATTTTGCAGGATATCCAGGGCATCATCGTGACTGCCGGTAATCTGCATGGCCAGGTGCAAGGCGCCGGGGGTGATCTGCTGCATGGCGTGTTTTCCGTCTGACCCTTGTGATACGTCCAACTCTTTGCCTGTTAAACGCACAGGTCGGCATTTTATTCCCTGAAACGGAAATTATTGCTCAGCGGGGTGGCTCAAGCCACTTTGGATCAACTGCCACCGGAGCAGACAGGGTATTGAGAAAGGCTTCCAG
>Ga0255780_10006169_pt1 | contig 10028 bp, 7 predicted proteins | sample 071ome_32_FD_179978 | JGI IMG/M metagenome (GOLD analysis project Ga0255780, IMG submission 179978) | Coastal salt marsh microbial communities from the Groves Creek Marsh, Skidaway Island, Georgia - 071405AT metaG (version 2) | ecosystem: Environmental > Aquatic > Marine > Intertidal zone > Salt...
GCTGTGTTGGCCTCTGCGACGCTTGGCACGTGGGATACGTTAGAAGACTGGTGGAAAGGTCCGACAGAGGCGAGAAGAGATACTATTGAGATGGCGCCGTACGAGTTGCCAATGTCGAAACTCGCGGTTTTTAACCAAGCAACTAATGAAATTTCCAACATTTCTCCGTTTGGAATGTTCAAAAACTATGGTGAATTCCAAAGAGCTATGAATGATTTCCGCATTCCAACTTTATTGTTGAGACACATGTCTGCCAAGCAAGGCAACGATTTGTTAGGCATCGATGGTCCGGAAGCATCATGGGAGAAAGTCTATGGGGACGTCAAATCGTTACGACTGGCCATCGAACCAAAAATGAAAACTATTCCGCAGCCTGATTTCGAAAAGTACAAAGTTCGCTGGGCAACTGGAGAAGGCGCGCCAAAGAAAGTTGCCGGCATTCGAGACGCTTTAAGTAAGGAAGGTGTCACCATGGTCGGTTGCATCAACCCGAGGAGAACAGCGTTGGAACTCGCCGGTTTCGAAAACAAAGAAGACTGGCAAGCCGCGGTGCATAAATTGAACTCTAAATTAAAAGAAGCCGAAAGATTGTTGAAAGAAAGTGCGAAAGCGGAAAAACGTGCGGCGAAGAAGAAAGGCGACGCTGACGATGAAAACCCAGCCGATGCTGGGGACGACGTTCAAGTTGGATTGGTCACCTTGAGACCGATGTTGAAAATCTCGTTAGCAGAGGCGCTGGAGTCGGACATCGATACATTGGTGATGCTGTCTCGAGGCGTCGCGTACGCTAGTGGTAAAGGTACGGAGACTATGGTGAAACGATTGTATAACCAAGCGCTGTTGACGGTGCCGGATTCTTTGAAAGGAAGGGCGCCGCCGTTGAACGTGCTTGTTGTCGATTACTCGTCTATTTACGGTACCGATTGTCCCGCCGTAGACACGTTGCTCTTGCAAGAAGAACTCGGAAGATTACTTGCCTGGGAAGATTTACAGCAATTCATCGGTCGTCTCCGTCGCGACGGCACGTGCATCTTCTTCTCCTTGGGTACTTTGCGAAAAGCCGTGTTGGGTTCTCAGGTCGAAGCAGAAGAAGTGCAGAAAACAATCAGCTTTCAGAAAGCTGTCGAGGAGGCAACCTTGAAACTCGCAGAATCGAAGCAATACGACAGTGTCTCGGTAAAAGGAGCTTTGGATCCATTAGCCGAACAGTTCGGTAGACGCATTGGAGAAGCTGGCGCTTTTGCCGTGATTGCCCTCGCGTGCATGTCGTTGAAGCCACAAGACATGCCAGAATCTGACAAAGAACTCTCGGCGCAAATGATAAAAAACGTCGAGAAATTTAGCGAAGCTTTAGAAGCAGTTGTCGCGAAGAAACAGGACCAAATCAGTTTGGTTTCTATTCTCGAGTCTCTCGCATGTTCACAAGCTCCATTCGAAGGTCGAACTGGCGGTGCGAGAGTTTTGGGATGCGCTTCGTCGTTTCTCAAAGGTATTTATGACGCGGACGTGCTCTCGGAAGACGGTATTTTTGCGTGGGCAAATCAGCGGGCAAAAGAGATTAAGAGCGATCCGGACGCCGACCAAAGGTTCTTTATGAAGGTGAAACCATTTGTGCAGTGGTTGCAAGAAGCTTCGGAAGACGAGGAGTCAGACGAGGAGTAGATAATAAAGCACAAAGTAAGGAGAGTTAAACCTATTTTAAAATTAATCAACACCTATTATATTATATCTAACATCCATGTCCAAACATGCCTAAATCTATTTTTGCTCTACTTTTTCTACAGCGCAACCGGGGAAGGTCCACGATGCGTCACGCGAACACTCAAGCCAATCTCTCCTTGTTTTTCTATGCCATCCATCCAACTTTTTAGAGCTTCTTTAATGAGTGCGTCTTCGTTCACACTTTCAGGATAGGTGAACCCATACATCACCTCGTTCTTGTCGTTTATGCATTCGACTTTTACCAGCGAACACAAAGAGAGCTTTCTCGCGGCAACGTTTGCACTCTCTTCTTTTCCATTCTCACTTTCGCTATTCTTTTTCGATCCATAATAATATAAAATAGGGTACCCAAGCATCCATCCTACAAAAGTTTGAGGAGGTATCGCACCGTCGCCAAGATCCCTCTCGTCGATATTCGAACCCAAATTTGATTTCATTTTCGCGCGACAAGCCGTCATAATCGCAAGTTCGGAGGCTTCCAATCTTCGAGCTCGTGAAATTTCTTGGTCTAAATCCACCATAATCGGCACTTTGGTCGCTTTCTGCAACAACGACTCCTCCTCCTCCTCCTCTTCACCTAACGTAACCAAAACAACTGTATCGAGAACTGTGCAAACTTTCAAAAGCATTCCTTCTCCTCCTCTTTCTCCTCCCCTTTCACTTGAACCCGTCAGATCCACTTTCAAAACATTTTCATTCAGCTCGTCGGATATCAATTTTACCTCTTCTGCAGTCATCAATGGCGCGTAATCGAGCATGAACGCCGGGCGAACACCCCTAATTACAGATACAAAATCTCTGCAGAGTTCCCGCTTCACGACGGACTTTTTTCTCCGTATTTTTGATGCATCCACGAGATCGTCGAGGAGACTTTCAACCCTTGAGAGAAGCTGACTGTCATTGCCTGCGGATGCGGGAGGATGCATCTTTTATTTCATTAGTATTGTTCACCGATGCATGCTGTGTTTTGTTTTTGGGGAAATGTGTGTGCGACGCTTCTGCAAAAAATACTCGCTACGTACTACTCTGTATAAAAAATATCATTCTTACTTCTAACCGTGCGCGTGACTCCCGCCGCCGTGTCTGCTCGAACTTCTATCTCTAGCGTACGCCCAGTGTCGAGGTGGTCGACATCCACCGAAGGACTTGGAACACGGCGGGCAAGACTTCTTTCTCTCTGCGTACGTCTGTTTCGTCAACTCTCTCTTCAAATCTTTGCCTTTCATCTGCAAAGAAGTCGCTCGAAAGTTTGATAAATCTACAGTGGGCATTCCAGCTTCGCTTTTACACTCTTGGCATTTACTCTTAGATTCGTGACACTCCACCACGCACGGCTCGGCAAATTTGACTAGTTTCTCCTCGGCGAGTTTCTTCACGACGAACCACTCGGCGCCGTCTCGCTCGCCATTGGCGGGCTCATCGCACGCGTCGTAGTAGTGATACAAGGCACCATGTTCGCTAGAAACTTGAAAACCGAATAGATTAACCTCGTGACATCTAGATAGCGCTATTATGATTCCGTATAAACCGCTCGTCGGCATAAAATTTAAAGAGTGCGCCATATGTTCGACGAACCCTTGATCGAACGCCGCCATTTTAATGGACTTGTCGCCTTTCCTCGTTTTAATAAACGCAGCTAACGACGCGTGCGATCGCATGTGTACTAACAACAACTCTTTCCCTTCTCTGAATGCCCAATTTTGGGTGTTTGTGATTCTATGCGTCGTCTTTGATCCGGCGTGCGCTTCCAATCCGCCTTTTGTGGGCGCTGAGTTGAAGCGAAACACGGCATCGTGTTCATCAATAAACTTCCCATTTTCGTAATTCAACAATATCCCAGACGATCCAACCACGGCGCATTTATCATACACCTCTCCAACTGCATCGTTCTGCGGCATAATTGAAAGCAACTCTTGATCTACGGGACCTAACACTCGATGTCCTTTATCCGCATCCTTCTCTTTTCCAGGCAAAGTCACCTCGATATTTTTCCTCTTTCCGGTCACTTTCTTGCTCATCGTAATCGACCCGGCAAAACCCAATCCTTTCTCAATTTTAGCTTTAATGTGTTTCCCTTTCAAAGGGTAAGCCTTCTCGCAATGGTCGCCTATCCAAAGTTTCGCGCACAAACACGTTCGCGTATCTTTTTGACACACGCCTTTCGGGTGATGGCACGCGGTTGCATCGTCCGGGTCGCACGAGGCAGAGGAGGAAGAAAATCCACTATTCGCGCTATTTATACTGCTGCTATCATCTATGCTTATTACCATATCGTCGTTTGTGTGTCTATGCGTAGGCTCGTCTCCTTCTTCCTCTTCCTCTCCGCCGTTTCGAGTGCTACTGCCACTATTACTAGAATCCAACTCGTTCGCATCGTTATCCGCGTCTTCCTCTTCGTGACTTCCATAATTCGCCGTCCAAGCGGAAGCAGATGAAGAAGTAAACCACGAGGATGAACTCGACGAAGATGTCGAAGAAGAACTCCGGCTCGCCGCCAAGTTTGGAAGTTGTTGCACGTGATGATTAGGAGATGCGTTTTGTGGAGTTGATGAAATCAGAAACACGATAAACGCAGACATGACGACGGCGACGAGTAATCTCCTTTTAGGTCTCGATTGAGGAATCGATATCTTCATCGATGAGGACGATGCTATCGTCGTCGATGATGGTGCCATGATTTTGTATCGAGACGGAGAGAGAGAAGAGAGAGAGAGAGAGAGAGAGAGGAGAAGGAAAGGAAGTTTTTGTGATGTTTGTTGTGTGCTTTCCTTTTCCTTTTCCTTTTTTTCACACTTTGTGCAGGAAAGTCGGGAGGCAAAATCGACGCGAACATTATTTTAGGTTTTAGCGATTCATAACTGTCAAAAAGATATGTATGTTTTCTTCTTCTATTGTACAACAAAAAATGTGGACTTACTTACTTTACTATGTGAAACAGATATCTTTGTATTCCCTCTTACTCGTCGTCGTCGTCGTCGTCGTCTAATTCGGCTTTTAGAACGACGCAACTTCTATCCAAAATGGTAAACCTGTTCGCTCGTAACTGCGGACGAACCATGGCTTCCGCGGTGAACCTGTCTTCGTCAGAGATGTCGTCTGCGCTGACGAAATCAAACGGCGTTTCCAGAGAGGTGTCTAAAACACATCTCCAGTGTAACCCAGGCGGCAGCTCGGGTAAAGTGACCAACGCGCTCTCGTAGTTGGCGTTGAATGCGACGTAGAACTTTTCCGGGTCTTCTGGAGTGTTGGCGGAGATGGTGTACGCAATGAATCGACTGGTTTCTTCCCAATTGGGCTCGTGCGGCTTCAATCCGTGCCATTGACAGTTGGCGTCGGTCGGAAAGTCTGGTAAGCGAAAGGCGCCGTGTTGCGCGCGAAATTCAGCCATTTCCGAGCAAAATCGTTTTAAACCATCGCCAGAGAGCGGGTCTAACGCTTGGTCCCAGTCGATGTAGTTCAAGTGGTTATCGTGGCAGTACGTGTTGTTGTTGCCGTTTTTAGTGTGGCCGTACTCGTCGCCCATGGTGATCATCGGAACGCCTTGGGAGAGGAACAATGCGCAGAAAAAGTTGCGCATTTGTCGTTCGCGTAAAGCAATGACGTGCTTGTTCGTGCTCGGGCCGTCGGCTTCCGGGCCACCGCCGCAGTTCCAGGAGATGTTGTGATTTTCGCCGTCGTTGTTGTCTTCGCCGTTGAAAAAATTGTTCTTTTCGTTGTAGGAAACCAAGTCGCGCAAGGTGAATCCATCGTGGCAGGTGACAAAGTTGATGGAACTTTTCGGTTTTCGTCCAGAGGCGTGGTAAATGTCCGGAGAACCGCACAAGCGAGAGGCCATGGCACCGACGAATCCGTCGGACCCTTTGATAAAGTTTCTCACGTCGTCTCTAAACTTACCGTTCCATTCAGCCCAGACGCCGTAGTGTGGGAAGGTACCGACTTGGTACAATCCTCCAGCATCCCAGGCTTCCGCGATCAATTTAACGTTACGTAAGACTGGATCGTTGGAAATCGCGCGCAACACGGGTGGATCTTCTAAATTCGTCCCGATTGGAATCCTCTGTAACGGATTTTTCGGAATCGGGTTCCCTTCGTGGTCGTAAAGCACCTCCTCTTCGTCGTAATACGGCATACCGTTCGTCGCGGAATCAGGAGCAGCGGCAGAACTCGGTTGCATGCTGGCTAATAAACTCAACTCTTCAGCCGTCGGTCCTTCCTCGCCTTTATAATGCGAGGCTTCTCTCGTCAAAATGCTCGCTAAATCGAACCGAAACCCATCGACGTGGTACTCCTCTACGAAGTGTTTCAACGAATCGACGATTAAATCCACCACCATCGGGTGATTGCAGTTCAACGTGTTTCCGCACCCGGAGTAGTTGTAAAACTCTCCAGTCGGTGCGGTCACGTAGTAGCTTCTGTTATCCACGCCTCTGAAAGAAAGCGTCAAACCTTTTTCGTTCCCTTCCGCGGTGTGATTAAACACAACGTCTAAAATCACCTCCATATCGTTCCTGTGACACTCTCGAACTAACTTTTTGAACTCGTCGTTGCTCTTTCGTCCGCAATCGGCTTCGCCAACTTTTGCGTATTTTGTCATTGGAGTGAAAAAGTTCACGGTGGAATACCCCCAAAAGTTTCTTCTCAACTCGCCGGTTTCTGGATTTGGTTTGTTTTCGTCGGAGTATTCGAGCTCGTTAAACTCGTGAATCGGGAGTAACTCTAAGCAATTCACACCAATCGATTTCAAATACGGGAGTTTCTCGATCATATCCTTATAGGTTCGTCCTATACCTCTCACGTGACCCTCGTAGATGGTTAAATCGGCAAGATCGTACTCTGGCGATTCCACGCCTTCCCAATCGAAAGCGTTCGTCTCCAAATCACTATACAAAGCTGGAACTCCGCTCGCATATTGCGGCCAATTCTTTTCCAAATCGTTTTCTGCGCGTTTATTCGTTTCCCCGTACCCTTCGCGGTTGCAACACACGTGCTTGGCGTACGGGTCCAACACGACTTTGTTAAAATCAAACGCGTGCCCCGGTAACTTTGGACCGTTTACTCGATATCCGTATAAACATTTCTCGGACAAATTGGGCACTTCCACGTGCCAAATCACCGCCTCGTCCTTCGCTCTTTCCGTCTTGAAGCCACTCTCCGGGTCTAAATCAATCTCTGCCGTTATTTTACCATACTTAAAATCTTCCTCGGAATATAACACCAACGTCACGCTCGTCGCGTTTTGTGTCCGAAGTGCAAAGTTCACGCTCTCGTTTTCCAACCTCGTCGCGCCCAGCGGAGACGGTTGCCCGCACGTCGGTTGGCCTCGATTTAACGGAGTTTCTTCGATCGGTCGGAGTTGTCTCGCTAATGATATCTTCTTTGCTTTTTTAGAAGCTGGAATTGTTGTTTTCGTTGCTGACTTCGTCTTCTTTACCTTTGGGGCGGCGGCAGGTGAAGGAGGAGGAGAAGGAGCAGGAGGAGGAGCAGGAGAAGCAGTTGCGACTGCCGAAAGGACGTCTGACTCTTTCGGTTGCGAGGAAGCTGGACTGACTCCACCACCACCGAGCGCGGCTGGATTGTTCGGATCGCCAAACTTTGTCTTTCTCTTTGGCGGCGGAGGATCCGCGGAATACACGTTTTTCTCTGCCACCGTTGTTGTTGTTGTCGAAGACGACGACGACGACGACGATGACGTTCCTCTTCTTCCTCGTTGGTTTCTAATCCTCAAAATCGTTTTTAACGAAGCGCTTTTTGGATAAAAACGAGAAACTCGTTGGAAATTATCTTTTGCGTTTGCCGATACGCCGAGCGATCGCATCGAAGCGCTCATCGATGAAAGAGTCGCGGCAGGAACCATCATCGTACGATATATCTTTTTTACTCTCGGCGGCTACTGTTACAGCTGCTAAGTAATGCAAACCGGGCGCGCGCGCGCTCTTGTAAAAGTAAAGTTTTTTATTTTGCGTGAAGATTATTCCACCTCGGACGGACGCGCTCGACTTGATCGATTCAATAATTTTTTGTTTTTTGTTCAGCAGTGTTCAGATCACGCACAAATCGCGAAGAAGAAAAAGAAGGAGAAGAAGGTGCGAGCGACAACCTGCTGCCGAGACGAATTTGATTTTGGTGTGTGTGTGTGTGTGTGTGTGTGTATGTATAAGTGTGTGTAAGTAGAATATATCATAGTTGCTTAAATCAAAATTGCAACGTCGTGACAATGGAAAAGAAATCATGCAGATTTCATCGTCCTTGCCATTCGAATCGCGGCGCGAACTGCGTTCCCGGCGTATGCGACTCTTGTTTCCGCCTGCTCGGCCGTCGCGCCGGGACCGATGATACCCATACCGACCGGTTTGCGATATTCCAACTCCAACTGCTTAAAAATCAACGAGCACGTGTTTCCCATCTCCTCTCCGTGTAAGGTTGAACCTTTTTCTATGTATCCTAAAACACACGCCGCGTCTAACGAGTCGTCCATGAGCATGTTTTCTAATATTAACGGCGCTTCGTACGTGCCCGGGACGAAGACGACTTTGGTGATTTCCGCGTTCATCGCCAACGCAGAAAGGCGAGCGTCTTCGAGCATGCGGTTCATGAGTTGATCATGGAATTCACCTTTTAATGTCAAGGTAGAAAGAAGAAGAAATATGTTGTTATTTAATATCATACAATTTGTTGTTTGTTTGTTGTTGTTGTTGTTGTTTGTTGTTGTTGCAATAAAGACAAAGAGTAGAAGAAGAAGAAGAAGAATGAAAAACGAAACGTACCAATGACTACTCCGAGTTTCACATTGACGCCCTCGTTCACATCTCCGACGTGAGAAATCTCACAATTCGTCCACTTAGGTTTCTCTTCGTCGGTTTCGTGCGCGAACGTCACTTTCCCTGGACTGTGAAACTGATACGTTTCCTGTATCTTAGCCGGTTGTTGTTGTTCGCTCGCTGACGATGACACGCGAACTCCTCCTCTTGTGCTCTTTTTTGACGATGATGATGATGCTACTAATGATGGTCTACTGAGAATAATACTATTACTATAGTGTCGTCGTCTAGAAGGAGAAGAAGAAGAAGAGGAAGAAGACGCGGCGGTCACCGCCGCCGTGGTGAAAGTTAAGTTGAGCATGATGTGACACGATTTTGTCGCGAGCCAGCACAAAAATCCTCCAGCACTGATGAGTTTCTTGAAGTTTATTTTCCCCTGAAAAAAAAACACGAAACATAGTGCTATTCCTAAACCCTAACGAGTTACGATCGTACTAATACAGGATATAATTCTATAGTCGATTGCTACTTCAGTATTCTTCAAGAATACGAACTTTTCAACTCTGATGACGAGTGACGAGCTGTGTGGCCGAGCACGAAGTACCCGTGTCGCAAAACATTTTCTCTTCGGAGAAAACTTGCGATACATTGATGACTGCCCCTTGATATCATTCCAATCTCGGTGGACGCCACTGCAGCTTTTCTGAAGAGTTTTCTTTTTTGCCGCCGCCGAGTTCCGAAGTCTCCTCTTCCCTTTTTTTTTCTTCCTTTCTTTTTCTTTTTCTTCCTTTTTTTTTCGTTTTTTCCTTTCTTTTCTGATGAATTTGTAGTGTCTACTATTCATCGCCGCACAAAACCGAGCACCAAAAGAAGAAGAAGAAGAGAAGAGGAGAAGAGAGAAGAAGGAACGAACGATGATGCGCAACCGCCTTCTTCAAAAGAGGCGCCTTTTTGCTTCTGTTGAAGTAGCCTCTTCTTCTTCTTCTTCTTCTTCTTCTTCTTCCTCGCAACATCATCATCTTCATCTTCATCAACTTTTCAACAACAACAACAACAATAAAAAACAGTTTAACGACGTTTTTGTTGGTGCTTTGAATATCGATGGGAAAGAAGTTACACGAAAAAGAAGAAGGAGAGGAGATGAAATCGTGATATCGCGCGGATTTGGAGCGTCTTCTTCTTGTACTTCTTCTCCTTCATCATCATCTTCATCTTCTTCTTCATCTCCTCCTCCTCCTCCTCCTTCCTCCTCCTCTTCCTCCTCAAATCCTCCTAAAAAAGACATTTCAAACTACATCGCCTTGGCGCGTTTAGACAAACCCATAGGCATATATTTGCTCGCGTATCCGTGTTTGTGGTCGATTTTGCTATCCTCGTCCACGGCTGCGATACCACCGACGACGGAAAAGATTGCAGCCATTACCGCCTTGTTCTCCGGCGGCGCCGTGTTGCTTCGAGGCGCCGGGTGTACCATCAACGACATTTGGGACAGAAAAGTAGACGCTAAAGTAGAGAGAACGAAAGATAGGCCGATAGCATCGGGTAAAA
>Ga0255780_10006195_pt1 | contig 10003 bp, 9 predicted proteins | sample 071ome_32_FD_179978 | JGI IMG/M metagenome (GOLD analysis project Ga0255780, IMG submission 179978) | Coastal salt marsh microbial communities from the Groves Creek Marsh, Skidaway Island, Georgia - 071405AT metaG (version 2) | ecosystem: Environmental > Aquatic > Marine > Intertidal zone > Salt...
TGAGAGGGAGAGAGAGGGAGAGAGAGGGAGAGAGAGGGAGACTAAACGGACGGAGGCGAGCTCGATCATGAACGTACCTGTTTCATCGTGACGATGCTGTGCACAGCGCTCGTATCGCTGCACACCATCACGAAATCGCTCCCTTTGATCCCTGCGAGGAAGTCCATGGCCGCAGATCGCTATAGAGGTCCTCGTATGGGCAGGAAAGGGTGTGAATCAGGGTGGAGAAACACAGAAGTTGAGGAATTCGAACGACCGCTGGCCACAGACAGACAAAGGGAGGCTCCTCCTTGTCTTCTACGACACGAGTTGGATGGATGCGTTCTGTACCTCGCTCGCAGGAACGGGAAACGGGTCTATTTTGTGAGGGGGGCACGGTTTGGTTTCGAAAGATAGCCAGAGTACTCGACTAGTCGAGTCATACACATTAACACATTCCCGTCCTGGCGGCTTCGTACAGAAGCACGAGACGTGGCAGAGAGACTGGCACGTTGGCTCGGGACGTGACGGAGGCTCGGAACGCAGCGTCCGGGGAAACGAACCAATGGTCGGGCCTTCCCTGCCAGCGTCCACGGACGCTCCGCAGCCGTCTCCCGAGCATACAGTCAAGCGTCGGGCAGGGATGTACATTATGCCGGACGGTCGACCGCTGGCGGCCTACCTGACGGGTGCAAACGCGACGAGCGATGCGGCCGGGGCGCCACGGCGGATGGCACCGCAGGGGAAGAAGAACCAGAAGAACCAGCGGAAGAAGGGATCGGTGACGTTTGCGGGAAGGCGGAGTGCGCCGTCTCCGGCGCTCTTTGCGTCGCAGCTGGATGAGAAGGAGCTCAACTCGCTGAACAAGCTGGGTCAGCGGAAACAGCGGCGGTTTACGAACGATTTGCTGCTGCGGGCGATGGCGCCACAGATGTCGCCGGATGATATCGATGGGTTGTTCAAGCCGGTGCCGTTCGGGGACCTGCACCCGCCGTCGGCGTTCAGCATGGTGGAGGAAGATGCGGGTATGCAGGAGCTGTGGCGGAGTTGCTTGCTCAGCGTGGGGATCGACAAGCAGGAGCGGATCCTGGAAAAATGGGAGGCGCACGTGGACGAGCTGCGGTGCGAGCTGCACGAGGAAAGGGAGGGCGACGAAGGCGACGAGGGCGACGAGGGCGACGAGGGCGGTGAGGATCAGAGAGGCAGCAGGAACGGAAGGCGCAGGCGAGCGACGGTCGCGGCGTACAGAGCGCGGTGGCAGGGCAGCTTGACGTCGTCGGGACGGGCGGCGGTGAAGAAGGCGTCGGAGGATGTGGTGCGGGAGATTGAGGCCAAGGTGCTCGAGTGCCTCGAGGGGCGGGTCGACGAGGTGTCGCTGCACAGTGAGGACGGGTTCGGGAGGCTATTGGCGCATTCGATTGCCAGGTTTCACGGATTGGAGACCGAGACTCGGCGAGAAGACCGCGACCGGGATCGTAAGTATGTGGCGGTCCGAAGAGGCGAAGGGCGAGGCGAGGGACGACGGCGGCCTGGCGGGGGTGGGATGTTGATGATCGCCATGAACGATTGGAAGAGCTCGAGCTTCGGGATGGGAGCAGTGCACCTGACATGTAATGTCTTCATATGACCGCGTCGTCGTAACGAAATAATGAGCGAACAGACAGAAACAGACCACACTGGCACCCGCACCGGCCCCGACCAGTGAGCGACGGCGCCGGATAAACGCGAGATGTCCTACGACGAAGCAACGCCCGAGGCGACACGGCGCCTCTCCGGGTCGTCAATACGACCTAGGAAAGACCATATGAACACGATGGTCTAGTTTCTGGAGAAAACTCGACGAAGTGGCGAATTTTTCTGACTGCGGCGGGCGTGTGGCCCGGCTAGGGCGCGTGCCTATGCTAGGCACGCGTTCGCCGACCCCATGATGACTCAAAAATTTTGAGACTTCCTTGCAAAGAAAGATCTCTCTTCTTTAGATTCGACACGATGGCATCGTCGTCTGTAGCCGCATCCCTCCGCCTCCGCAGCGAGCTGTGGCGGCGGGCGTGTGCGAATGCATGTACGACCGAATTCACGACTGAATTCACATGGTCCGGCAGACAGCTCTCGACGAGCACGACAGCGTCGTCTCCCCCTGAAGACAGTCCTGGCACTGGCACGAGTACCGGCACCGAGACCGCCGTCGTCGACTCGAGGATCAACCCACTGCAGCAGGCGCCCGGGACGGGACTGCTCGAACGCGAGACCACCACGCGGTCGCCTGCCAGTCGGTACGGCGCGCAGCACGCCCACGCGACACTACGCGGTGCCAAAATAAGCCCCCGGAAGCTCAACGAGTTCGTGGATATCATTCGGGGCGAGCACATTGAGGACGCGCTGATACAGTGCTCGATCCACACGAAAAAGGCGGCGAGGATGACGGGCAAGCTGCTCGAGTCGGCAAAGGCGAACGCGATCAACAACCACGGGTTGGACGGCGACAATCTCAAGGTAGACCAGGCTTGGGTGGGCAAGGGGCAGTACTTGCGACGCGTGTCCATCCACGGACGGGGACGGAGTGGCGTGATGCACAAGAACCGGGCGCACCTGACCGTGGTCCTGAAGGAAGAGCCCGGGCTGGGGCGGCGAGTACAGGTCATGCCTCCCGTGTGGGAGCGGAGAACGGAGAGAACGGAGAGAACGGAGAGAACGGAGAGAACGGAGAGAACGGAGAGAACGGAGAGAACGGAGAGAGAGAGAAGGGGAGAGCTCTCAGAGAGCTGATTGTGTAAACCGGATTCGTATACATACGGGTATTCGCGTACACTCGGTAGCCTCGGATAGACGACGGGAGAGCGAGCGCGAGAGGGAGAGCGAGAACACCGACATGGTCCGCGGGATTCTTCGTTCTACCACGCTGCAGCGTGTTCTTCCTTCATCGCGCCCTCGGGTCTGCCGTTCCAGGCTTCGGTCGGGTTCCCAGTTGGTGCAGAGACGGTACCAGAGCCAGTCAGTCGTGGGAAGGGCGTATTTTCCCGACAGAGAGACGGTTGACGACGATTCGTCGGCCATACTCGATCGTCACCTGGCGCTCTTCGACGAGTATGCTTCGGACGGCACCCTGACCCGGGACGCTCTGCGCACGGTGATGCAGTCGGTCGGTACGGAAGTCGTGCCCATGGACTGGCTGACGGATCAGGATATAGACGCGGCGATGGATGCATACGATAAAAACGGCGACGGGGTCATCTCCCGGGAGGAGTTTCAGGCGATGGCGAAGGACAATGTGTTTTTGCTGCGTAGTTTGGCGGATTACAGGGAGATCTTCGATCGGCTGGATACGGTGCGTGTTGATTTCATGGGGGCAGCTGACGACCGAGCGACAGCGAAACGACCCGCTGTTGGTGAACGACCCGCCCGGGCTTCGCCGGCTGGCTCACTCGCTCGCTCGATCCTTCGCCCCCTCGCTCCTTCTATAGGGTAAGAACGGGATGATCGGTCCAACAGAGCTGTTCCGTTACTTCGAGGACAGCAAGTGCGGGGACGGGGTGGGCAGCTTTGACAGGACAGAGCGGCTGTTGGGTAAGTACGACCTGAACAACGACGGTCAAATCGAGTTTTCGGAGTTTCTGCGGCTCTGTCGGTACGAGTCCGTGCTGCCGCTGGAAGAAATTTTGTGCTACGTCACTGGCGGTGGTCGCGTGTCGGGGGCAGGGGCAGCGGCAGCGGCGCCAATGGAGGAGGAGGAGACGGAGAAGAAGGCTTCGACGCTGTCGCTCGACCAGACGAAAGTTCACGTGCTCAAGTCTCCCGAGGAGTTTGAAGAGATCATGGCCGGCGTCGCGGACACGACGCTGGTTGTGATGTTTGCGTCCCTCACGTGGTGCAGGCCGTGCAAGAAGCTGCAGCCGCAGATGGAGAAGATGGCGGCGGCGTATGGTGAGGCGTGTGACGTCGTGTTCTTGAAGATCTACGGGAACGAGAGTGATGCGTTGAAGACGTTCTTCAAAGATCGGCTCAAGGTGCGGGTAACGCCGAGCGTGTTTTTCTTCATGGACGGGAAGATGCTCGAGTCGACGACCGGGGCGACGGCGACCAAGCATGAGATGGAGATGCGGAAGGCCCTGGGGAGCCGGGCGGCGGACGTGCCGATGATGTACCCGTGAGTGAGGATGGGAGGGAACCATAACCATGACTCGTGGCAACCCATCAGTGTTGGTTGAAAAGAAAGTGGAAAGTGACTGCAGTCTCGGTCATCGGCTCATGAGCCGATCAGCTGGGCCGGTTTAAAAAACGATCGAGAACATGACGAGTGTCCGCATCAACACGACACTGGGCGAGTTTGTTGTGGAGATGTACACACAACATGCGCCCCGGACGTGTCGCAACTTTACAGAGCTGGCATCGCAGGGATACTACAACAACACGGTCTTCCACCGGGTCATCAGGGACTTCATGATTCAGGGGGGCGACCCCACCGGGACTGTACGTCGGCGGTCGGCGATCGCCTCGGCGGGCGCTTCGCCGACACCCGCGCACCCACCCATTTACGCACTCACAAACCCATTCACCCATTCGCGCGCCACACAGGGACGCGGCGGCCGGTCAATCTATGGTGACAAGTTCGACGACGAGCCCAACGACCTCAAACACGTCGGTGCCGGCGTCATCTCAATGGCAAACGCCGGACCCAACACCAACGGCTCGCAGTTCTTCGTCACACTTGCGCCATGCGCGCACCTCGACGGCAAACACACGGTGTTTGGCCGCGTATCCAACGGCATGGAGGTCATCAAGCGGATCGGCAACATCCAGACGGACCGAAACGACCGGCCCGCGCAAGACGTCACGATACTCAACTGCTCCGTCCTTTCGTCTTCGTAAAAACCTTACCACCATCACGATCACTACAAGTTGTGCTTCTTGACGTACTCGTCAATTTCCTCCGGCGACAGCCCCGCAAACGGGTCCGCCGCCGCGCCCGTCTGCCCCCGGACAAACTCCTCAATGTCCTCCGGACTCATACCCTCGAACGGATCCTCCTCCCCGTCGGCGCCGGCAGCACCGATCGGGCCGAGTATGGTCCCCCCCGCCAGGAGCAACCGCGCCCTCTCCACCCTCAAACGCTCCATCTCCTCCTCCCTCCGCTTCTCCGCCGCCGCCTTCTCCAGCTCCTCTTCCGTATTGTTCCAAGACCCCGCTCTATTGAACAGAAACACCGCAATCGCCACGACAAATACCCCCCAGTAGTATTTCTCCCACGTATTCAGCTCCCCGCCCCCCTGCATTTGCCGCCGCTCCCATGGAAACATAAAGCCCGACACGACGTCCTGCTGCTCCTTGTGCAGCCTCGCAGTCTCCGCGTCGATGATCTCCTCCTTCACAGACGCCGACGTCGTCGGCTCGCCGCTCGCCTTGCTCGAGCTGGCGGGAAACCGCGCCTTGCTCGCAGCCCGCTCGAGATCGCTCGGGAGCGATCCGGCGTACCGCCGTGATGATGCAGACGCCGACGCCGCCGCCGACGACGACGCGCCCGAGACGCGCACGAGGTCGCCCCACGGGGAGTGGGTCGCCGCTGACTGGGATGGGGATGCAACCCCGTCCAATTGACGCACGAGACCACATATCGCTCGCCTCCCGTGACTACGCAGTGCAGACATGATAAGATATGTGCTGGATGTGCAGACGAGGCCGTCGTGACTGTGACTGTGTGACTGAAAGCGAGTGAGCGGTTCAAAAAACTTTTCCCCGAGGAGATGTCGGCCTCTGCTGCTCGCCTCCTGTCGCCAGCACGGGCACGGGTACATTCGTGCAGTTCCAGGAGCTCCATATATACACCGCGCGTCTCGAGCTTCCCGCGGGAGCAGCAGCGAGCGCATCTGTTCGACCCGGGACGGAACCGATCACGACGCTCGGCAATGGGCGGGAGCAGCGACACGAACAACGACCGGTCGGCGACGTCGGCGTCGGCGTCGGCGTCCCTTCCGGAGCTCGTCCAGTACCGCGTCAACAAGCTCACCAAGTGGGTGGTCAGCGGGGCCGTGTTTGCCTCGCTGGTCGTCAGGCGGTTCGACTCGCTGACGCAGTTCTACATCATCGGTGGGGTCGTGACGGCCATCGTTTGCCGGGCGGCGAAATTTGCGATCAACATGTCGCGTCCCGATACAAGCTATCGGAAAGACCCCGGTATGCCGAGCTCGCACGCGAGCACGCTCGGCTTTCTTTCCGTGTTTCCGTACTTGATGATGATGTCGACGGCCAGCGGCGCGTGGCTGCTGCCGGTGGGCGGCGCGTTCTTGGCGTACCTGCGCGTTGCTCAGGGGTACCATACGTACCCGCAAGTCATCGTCGGGTGGATGCTCGGGTCGGCGATGGCCGTCGTGTGGCGGGAGGGTGGACGGGTGGCGCTCCCGGCGCTGACAGGGACGCCGGGCGGGCGGGCGGCCCTGGCTGGGGCCTGCCTGTTCTTCATGGGGCTGTTCACGGTCAAGAACGTCATGCGGTGGCGGAGACAGGACGGGGGAGAAGGAGGGAAGGAGACGTAGAGGTGCCGGTACCTTTAAGAAATGATGATGATGATCCCGAGACGGCCATTGGGCAATACGGGACTGCAGGTCTCTGTATTGGGATTTGGGGCGTCGCCGTTGGGCGGCGTCTTCCACGATGTCGACGCGGGCGAGGGAAAAAAGGCGGTCGAGTGGGTATTGACGACCATCGAGCCGGGACGGCTGGCACGCCCACCACCACCACCCGCACTCACGCACTCGCGCTTCGCGTTCGTTCGACAGGCTCGCCTTCCAGAGGGGAATCAACTTCTTCGACACGTCGCCGTTCTACGGGGACACCAAGTCGGAGGCGGCGCTGGGACGGGCGATCGCCGACCTTCCCCGCGCTGAGATCGTCGTGGCCACAAAGGTCGGGCGGTACGGCGCCGACACCTTTGATTTTTCGGCCGAACGGGTGACCAGGTGCGTATTTGACTCGGCCGGAAGACCACGTGCTGGCACGCCCAGACTCTTGTGCATCATACCCGCTCACCCACTCTCACGCTCAACGCTCCGCGCCACTCGCTCGGTTGGCTCAGGAGCGTCGACGAGAGTCTCGAGCGACTGGGCTTGGACTTTGTCGACCTGATCCAGTGTCACGATATGGAGTTTGTCAGTCTCGACCAGATTGTCAACGAGACGCTTCCGGCGCTGCTGGAGCTGAAGAAGCGGGGCAAGGTGCGGTTCATCGGCATCACGGGACTGCCGCTCAAGATCTTCAAGTACGTGCTGGATCGAGCACCGGCTGGGAGCGTGGACTGCGTGCTCAGCTACTGCCATTACACCATGCTGGACGACACCTTGGTCGAGCTGATCCCGTACCTGCAGTCGAAGAACGTCGGGATCATCAACGCGAGCCCGTTGTGTATGGGGCTCTTGACGCGGCGGGGGCCGCCAGGCTGGCACCCGGCGCCGGCCGAGGTCCTCCAGGCGGCCGCGGCCGCGACGAACGTGGCCGATGAGGCCGGGGTGGATATCGCGGACGTCGCCCTGCGGTTTTCTCTCAAGAACGATAAGATTGCGACGACGCTGGTCGGCATGTGCACGCCGCAGCAGGTGGAGGAGAACTGCAATGCGACGCTGATGGCGCTCCGGAAAGCGGGCGACGGAGATCAAGACGGAGACGTGGTCGCGGACGTGGCGGCGCGGGTGACGGAGCTGTTCCGGCCCGTTCACAACGTCACGTGGCCCAGCGGATTGACAGAAAACAACTGACAGTATGTTTGATATGTAACGGAACCTTACAGGCGATCGTCAGAGGCCATCGCGGCGACCGCCTTTGACTCAGCGTCGACGACGTCCTGCTGGGCCTGGGCCTGCCACATGTCGTAGTACAGTCCGTTCGACTGCATGAGCTGCTCGTGAGATCCCGACTCGCGCACGACGCCGTCAGCCAGGACGTAGATGCGGTCGCACTGCTGGATCGTGCTCAATCGGTGCGCGACAAAGACGCTGGTTCGGTTGACGGCCAGCTCCTCGAGGCTCCGCATGATGGCGATCTCCGTCGCGCTGTCCAGCGCGCTCGTCGCCTCGTCGGCGATGAGCATCCTCGGTTTCTTCAGGAACGCGCGCGCGATCGCGACCCGCTGCTTCTCGCCCCCGGACAGCTTGAGTCCGCGCTCGCCGACCGGCGTCGCCCACCCGTCGGGCATCCGGTCGACCGTCTCTGTCAGCTTGGCCGCACGCACCGCCTCCAGCACGTCGGCGGGGGACGCTTCCATGTTGCCATACGTCACGTTATGCAGCATGGTATCGTTGAAGAGCACCGTGTCCTGCGGCACGACGGCCACGCACTTGCGGAGCGACGAGCTCCGCAAATCGCGCAGGTCGACCCCGTCCACCTCGACCTTCCCGTTGATGGGATCGTACATCCGAACCAGCAGCCGCAAGAGCGTCGACTTGCCGCTCCCGCTCGGCCCTACGATGGCGATGCTCTCGCCTGGCTCGGCCGTGATGTCGACGCCCTTGAGCACCCGCCGGGTCGTCCCCGGGTACCTGAACTCGACGTCCTTCAGCTCGATCCGCACCGGCGCGCTCGTCTGTGGCAGCTCCTCGCCTCCTTCCGGCACCCTGGTATCGGTCCGCATGAGCGCAAACAGGTCTTCCATGTCCACGAGAGACTGTCGAAGCTCGCGATAGAACCACCCGAGGAACTGCAGCGGGGCCCAAAGCTGGAGCAGCAGGCCCTGAATCATGACCAAATCGCCCGTGGTCACCATCGGTTGCCGCACGGCCGCAACCAGGCACGCCGTCATCCCGACGGCCAACACGATCGCCTGACCGCAGTTCAGCGACGCGGACGCGACCTCGAGCCGCACCGTCGCCTTTTGATACAACGCGAGTGTCTCGTCGTACGTCTCGACCTCGTACCGCTCGGCGCCACTGAGCTTGACGGCCTCCACGTTGAGCAGCGCGTCCACCGCCCGACCGCTGATCTTGTTGTCCAAGTTCTTCACTTCCCTCCGGATCTTCGTCGACAGCATGGTTAGCCCGACGGTCCAAAGAAAGTAGGCCGCGAATGTCGCGACCACGATGCCCGAGATCCGCCAGTCGAACGACCTGTACAGGATGACGCACACGGCGACGAGCTCGATGAACGTCGGCATGAACGTGAAGACGACGGCGCGGAAGATCATCGCGATCGACCGCGACCCGCGCTCCAGCATCCTGCTCAGCGTCCCCGAATTCTTCGAGAGGTGGAAAAACAGATCCAGCCCGAGCACGTGCGACAGCGCATAAAAGCTTATCCGCCGACCGGCCAGCTGGGCCACCGGCGTGAAGACGATGGCCTGGCTCTCCTTGGCCAGGGAGTTCATCGCCCGCGCCACGCCGTGGAAGAATAGGGCGGCAGTTACGAGGGGAACGGTCGATGCGGCCGCCGATGCCGCCGTTGATAACGACAACGCGTCGACGGCCTGCTTGAAGTACAACGGAGCGAGCAGCCCGGCCGCCTTGGAGACGATGACCAGGCCGAACGCCAGCAGCATGCGCCAGACTAGCTGGGAGTCGACCAGAGCGAGCCGGCCGAGGAACGGGAGAACATCGACGAGCTCGCTCGAAGCGGGAATCTGGAACGTCGGGGAATGCAACGTCCGCGACGACGACGGCGTGCCGGCGATCAGTGGGGACATGAATTTGGCCGTCATCCGCTTGACGTTCGGGTGAACGTCTCCGTGTGCCTGTTCCTCTCGTGTCATGGCCTGGTGCAGGTCGTCGAGTGCTGGGTTGTGTTGTGCTGCTCGTGGGTGGTTTTTCAACCGCGAACTACAGCATCGTCGCCCCGTACCTCCTATCCGCCCGGGTGCCCGCATTGGGTACGAGCGAGCTATATGCGTCATCTCGCGATGGACGTACATACGTACATATTGACCTAGGGGGGGTCATCCCGTTTTTGTCCATCTGTGCCACCCATATATGCATCACTATATAAGCAGTTCGTGTTTTTGACGCGTGGGGGGCCCGGTCGACCTGGCGCATGGACCGCAAGGACGTCATCT
>Ga0255780_10006199_pt1 | contig 10000 bp, 9 predicted proteins | sample 071ome_32_FD_179978 | JGI IMG/M metagenome (GOLD analysis project Ga0255780, IMG submission 179978) | Coastal salt marsh microbial communities from the Groves Creek Marsh, Skidaway Island, Georgia - 071405AT metaG (version 2) | ecosystem: Environmental > Aquatic > Marine > Intertidal zone > Salt...
ACTATTGCTGACCACGAACACGCTCGAGAAGGCCATCGCCGCACCGGCCACCATCGGCGACAGACGACCGGTCATTGCGAGCGGTATGGCTGCGACGTTGTAGGCGAACGCCCAAAACAGGTTCACCCTGATCGTCGACAGGGTGCGCCGCGACAGTTCGATGGCGTCAGCCACGGCCAACGGATCGGAGCGTACGAGTGTGAGATCGCTTGCATGTTTGGCGACATCGGTGCCGGTCCCCATCGCGATTCCGAGATCAGCAGCTGCCAGGGCCGCGGCGTCGTTCACCCCGTCACCCACCATGGCAACGCGGTGACCCTCGGCCTGCAGCGCCGTGACCACGGCCAATTTGTCGTCAGGCATGACATCGGCATGAACGGTGGTGATCCCAACCTTGTGCGCAACGGCATCGGCCACCTCGGCTCGATCACCGGTGAGCAGGACCATGGACAAACCCATCGATGCGAGACGCCGCACCGCGGAGTCGGCGGTGTCTTTTACAGCGTCAGCAACGGCGATCAACCCGACGACCTCGTCGTCGACAACCACCTCAGCGAGTGTGGACGCTGGTGCGGCCTCCACCCGCGAGTCCGCAGCCGCCCGTCGAACCTCGACCCGCCGGCCATCCACCATGCCGCTCACGCCAACCCCCGGGTGATCGACCACATCCACTGCGACCAGCTGACGAAGGCCCTGTGCGACATGTGCATCGACCACGGCCCGCGCCACCGGATGCGGACTGTGTGCCTCAACCGCTGCCGCCCACATCACGACATCGGCGACCGATGGCGACAACGTCGACGGCCGCTCCTCGACCGCCACCACCGTCATCACACCTGTCGTGATCGTGCCGGTCTTATCGAGAACCACGGTGTCGATGGAACGAGTCGACTCCAGAACCTCGGGCCCTTTGATGAGGATGCCCATCTGTGCACCCCGGCCCGTGCCCACCAACAACGCGGTGGGGGTCGCCAAGCCCAACGCACACGGGCACGCGATGATTAACACGGCAACACCCGCGGTGAACGACCGTTCCCACGACCCTGTCACCACTGCCCACACCACCACCGTGACGATGGCGAGCACGATCACCACCGGAACGAACACGGCCGACACCTGATCCGCCAGGCGCTGCACCGGCGCCTTGCCCGATTGGGCATCGGCGACGAGCCGCGCCATCTGAGCAAGGCGCGTATCGGCCCCCACACCTATGGCACGCACCCGTAGAACGCCCGTGGTATTCACCGCCGCCCCGACCACGTCGTCGCCCACACGAACCTCGACCGGCATCGACTCGCCGGTGAGCAACGACATATCCACCGCAGACACACCGTCGATCACAACACCATCGGTGGCAACCTTCTCGCCGGGGGCCACGATGAACACATCATCGACCTCGAGCAGGTCGACCCCGACGCGTTCCGTACTGCCATCGGAGCGGATGCGCGTGACCTCGGCCGCGCCCAGATCCATCAATGCACGAAGAGCGTCCCCAGCACGACGTTTTGCGCGCGCTTCGAAATACCGGCCCGCGAGAATGAAGGCCACAACCGTGGACGCCACCTCGAGATAGATGTGATGGCCCTCGTCAGCGGCAATATCGAACGACATCGACATCGTCATGCCGATATCGCCCGCCGGTGTGGCCACTAGAGCCCACAACGACCAGGCCCAGGCCGCCGAGACCCCCACCGAGACCAACGTGTCCATCGTGGCCTGACGATGGCGTAGATTCGCCGCCATCGCGCGGTGGAACGGCCACGCAGACCACAACGTGACCGGGGTGGCGAGTACCAGTGACACCCACTGCCACCCATCGAACTGGGTGGGTGGCACCATCGACAACACGAGTACCGGCACCCCGCCGATCACCGCCACAATCAGACGGCGCCACAGGTCAGTGAGACGTGCATCTGCGGCGGCCTCGGCGTCGTTGTCGGAGAGTCGTGCGCCGTATCCGGTGCGCTCGACCGCGGCGATCACCGCGGCGATGTCGATCATCTGTGGGTCGAAACGAACCCGAGCACGTTCAGTGGCATAGTTCACCGTTGCCGACACACCGTCGGTGCGGTTCAGGCGCCGTTCGATGCGCGCCGCACAGGCGGCGCAGGTCATCCCGGAGATGTCGAGTTCGGCGTCAGCGCCGGTGATCGCAGCGTCAGTCGACATCGAAGCCGGCTTCGTCGATCGCGGCCACGATGCGGGCCCGATCGAGGCCCGACCCGGCCACCGTCACCATTTTCGATTCAAGGTCGACCTGCACGCTCACGACACCGTCGAGGCCGCCGACTTCGGCCGTTACCGCAGCCTCGCAATGGCCACACGTCATACCCGGTACCGAGAACGTCATGGCGTCGCTTGTCGACATACGCACAACCTACCGACCGGGTAGTCGCAGGGCGAGCCCTCAGGCGATGCCGAGGCGTAGGCGAAGGAACTCCACCACACGGGCCACGGCGGCCTCGTTGCGCTGCTCGGTGAGAACCGAGTGGTCCGATGATCGCCGGCTGTCGAGTTCCACGGTCTCCACCGCGTCGCCCAGCAGTTCGGTGAGCGTGTCGAACCGTGTGCCCACGGCTCGGTCATCGCGATAACGCAGGGCGAGTACCCCGCAACCATCGGCTGCACGACGTGCCACCTGCAGCCGATCATCAGGAGACAACCCGAGATCAGCGCTACGCGCCGCACCGACGGGCAGCGGTAGCGACGGCTGTGACAGCACCGGCGCCACCATGGTGTCGTCGACCATCATCGCCAGCGCGAAACCACCGGAGAAGCACATGCCGACCGCGCCGATGCCCACGCCACCGATCTCGCGATGCAGTGCCGTGCCGAGCGCACGCAACCACGCCACCACCGGCGAGGTGCGCCCCACCGCCCACGTACTGAACTCACGTGAGATACAGATCTTCGCCAGCGATGCCGCCAACGCGCCGCGACTCGGCGCCTGCCCCGCACGCCCAACGAGGTCGGGCATCGCCACCGTCATGCCGGCGGCAACGAGTTCGTCGGCGAACGCCACCACGCGCGGTGTAATCCCCGGCAACTCATGCACCACGATCACCGCCGGCCCACTGCCACGGCGGTACCAGTCGTGCGTCAGGCCGGCAGCCGTGAAACTGTCGCGGTCCCAGCCCGCCAGAATGTCGCTCATCGTCATGACCCCCGTCGCAGTCGTTCGAGTGCCGACACACTGAGTTCTTCCACCCCGGTGCGGAAGTGCTCCAACATCGACGACTCGATGTCATCGCCCATGGCCCCGTTGACGTAGCGGGCGTACACCCCCTCGGAGATCACGGCGAGACGGAACGCCGAGAACGCCACGTAGTAGTCGATTCGGCTCACATCACGACCCGTGTGCGCCGCATAGCGTTCCACCAGGGCGTCATGGCTCGGATAGCCGCCCGCACCCGTGGGGTCGTTCGGCCGGCTCACCCCATCGGGGCCCGCCCAGTACACACCGAGATATCCGAGATCGGCGAGAGGATCACCGAGCGTGCACAACTCCCAGTCGAGCACCGCCGCAACCCGCTCGCCAGCAACGTCCACCAGACAGTTGCCGAAGCGGAAATCGCCATGGGCGATGCAGGCACCCTGCTGAGTCGGGATATCGGCAGCCAAGGTGCGCGCCACCTCGTCGACCACCGGCAGTTCACGGGTCTTCGACTTCTCCCACTGAGTGGTCCACCGCCGCAGTTGACGCTCCACGTAGCCATCGCGGCGCGCCAAGTCACCCAGGCCAACCGCATCCACGTCGACCGCATGCAGATCGGCCAGAACGTCAATCAGATGGTGTGACAGCGACACCCGGGTGGCAGCAGGAACCGTGGCCCCGAGGTCGGGGCTGTCGAGCACCACCCCGTCCACGAACGACATGACGTAGAACGGCGCGCCGTTCACGTCGTCGTCGGCGCACAGGCCGAGTGTGGTGGGCACCGGCACCCCGGTCGCCCCCACCGCGGAGATGATCCGGTGCTCACGCGCCATGTCGTGCGCGGTAGCGAGCACATGGCCGAGCGGGGGCCGGCGCAGCACGTATCGGGTGCCGTCACCACCGGTGACGCGATAGGTGAGGTTGCTGCGTCCACCCTCGATCAACACGAAGTCGAACGGCGCAGTGGCACCGGGTACGTGGGTGACCAACCAGTCGCTAACGCGGTCGTGATCGATTCCGGGAATGTCGGTCGTCGGCACGCCCCGACGCTACCCGCCCGCCGCGTGGCGCTCTCAGCCCGGCCGACCGACCGCGACGACCTTCGACCAATTCACATTCGACACCTTCACGACGGTCGACGAGTTTGGCGCATGCACCAACTGGCCGTTGCCGAGATAGATGCCGACGTGGCTGATCGGCGAGTAGTAGAAGATCAGGTCGCCGGGCTGGGCAGAGGCCACCGGCACCCGTGGTAGCGCGTTGGCCTGCATGCGCGAATTCCGCGGCAGATACACGCCTGCCTGACCCCACGCCCAGTGGGTCAAACCGGAACAATCAAATGACACGCCAGGCAGCGCTGTGGCATACACGTAGGGCACACCCAACTGGCCGAGTGCGGCCTGTACGGCCACCCCGGCCATCCCCGACGGTGCCGGATAGTTGGCCACGAACTCAGCCGAGGCTGCATCTTCGGCACTGGCTCCCGGGTTGGAGGGACCACTGAGGTCGATCCCGGCCGCGGCCTGTTCCGCCTGCAGACGCTCGAAGGCCTCTTGGGATCGGCGTTCCTCCTCCGCACGAATCAGTTCGCCGAGGCGTGCTTCGGCATCGGCGCGAGCCTGTTCGTATGCCGAGGTGCTGGATTCCACTTCGTCGAGTTGGGCCGACAAGCTGTCGCTGAGCGCGATCGACTCCGCGCGCAAACGGTCGAGTTCGGCCTGTTCAGTCTGCAGGGCGGTGATGGCAGCGCCGAGATCGTCGCCGGTGCCCGTACCGATGCTGAGCGCCACCCGCGAGTACTGATCGCGTGACAGGTCATCGGTGTAATCGGCCGGGTTCGACAGCAGCGGGCCCAACACGTCGGTGCCCGAACGGGTGAAGGCCCGCACCGCGACAGCGCTGAGATCGCCCTGCAACTCGTCGAGGGCAGCTCGGCGCTCGGCAACACGCGCCTCCGCGATGGCAATATCGCCGGTGAGCATCCGCTGGTCGTCGACGGCCACCGCGTAGTCCTCGGCCAAGATGTCGGCGCGCTCGTGAAGGCGTTCGAGTTCGTCGACGATGCGCTCCACTTCGCGACGCTGATCATCGACGGACTGCGCGGCTGCCTGCTGCGGCAGGATCAACGCCATCACCACGGCCATCGTGGCCAGAATCACCCCACCAAGGCGACGAGAACCCACAGGCAATGTCAACGCCCGGTCGTCGGCGATGCCGACATGGCGACGGGGGGTGGGGGCGATCCGCGACATCGTGTTCGACACGTTACCGCTCCGCAATGGAATATTACGAACAGGTGACGACGGCAACGCGGACGAGAATCAGAGCCAGCGGATCATGCCGATGAGGGCCGCAGTCGCATAGAAGAACTGCAGTAACAAGATCCCGCGATGGCGACACAGCCGGGCCCACACACCGATGGCCACCGACGACACCATCAACAGCGCGAAGCCGATGAATTCGGCGCCGATGTTCGCCGCGACCAGCAACGAGTAAACGATGGCCGAGATCACTCCCAACCACTCGAGCGTCCGCGCGCGACGCGTCGCACCGACGTCTACCTGGTCGCCCACTGCAGCACTCACGGCCAGTCGTTCATTCCCACTCAATGGTGCCCGGCGGCTTCGACGTCACGTCGTAGGCCACGCGATTGATACCCGGCACCTCATTGATGATGCGCTGCGACATCCGCTCCAAGAGGTCATAGGGCAGCCGCGCCCAATCGGCAGTCATCGCGTCGTCGCTGGTCACCGCGCGGATGATGATCGGATGACCGTAGGTGCGTTCGTCGCCCATGACCCCCACCGAGCGAATATCGGCCAGCACCGCAAACGACTGCCAGATCTCGCGTTCAAGTCCCGCGGCCTCTATTTCGGCCCGCACGATGGCATCGGCCTCCTGTAACAACGCCACCCGCTCCGCGGTCACCTCACCGATGATCCGCACACCGAGGCCCGGGCCGGGGAATGGCTGGCGCCACACCATCTCATCGGGCAGACCCAATTCGGTGCCGAGGGCGCGAACCTCGTCTTTGAACAGGTCGCGCAGCGGCTCGATCAATTCGAGATCCATGTCCTCGGGCAAACCGCCCACATTGTGATGGCTCTTGATCACCTCGGCGGTTCCGTCAACTCCTCCGCTCTCGATGAGGTCGGGATACAACGTTCCCTGCACCAAGAACGTGGCCTCGACGAGACCACCGGTGTGCTCTTCGAAGACCCGTACGAACTCCTCGCCAATCGCCTTGCGCTTGGCCTCGGGTTCGGTCACCCCAGCCAAACGAGACAGGAAACGCTCGCCCGCATCGACATGGATCAACTCGATACCCATGTTGCGACGGAAGGTTTCCACGACCTGTTCGCTCTCGCCCTTGCGCATCAGGCCGGTGTCGACGTACACGCAGGTGAGCTGGGCGCCGATCGCGCGATGCACCAACGCCGCGGCCACCGACGAGTCGACTCCACCCGACAGACCACAGATTGCTCGGCCGTCACCGACGCGAGCACGGATTTCGGCCACCTGCTCGGCAATCACCGACGACATCTCCCAGTCGGGGGTGATGGCTGCGAGGTCGTGCAAGAAGGTACGCAACACATCGGCACCGAAGGGCGAATGCACCACCTCGGGGTGAAACTGCACACCCCAGATCCGTCGCGTCGACGATTCGAGCACAGCCACTGGTGCATCGGGCGTGGCTGCCGTGGCCGTGAACCCATCGGGCACCTCCACGATCGCATCGAAATGGCTCATCCACACGTCCTGAGTCCCCGGCGTATCACCGAGAAGGCCCCCGATGGTGCTGCGTTCCAACACGGCACGTCCGTACTCGCCATTCATACCGCGACCCACCCGACCGCCGAGCTGCTCAGCGATCAACTGCGCGCCGTAGCAGATACCCAAGATGGGAATGCCGAGCTCATAGATCGCCGGGTCGAGGGTGGGGGCACCATCGACGTGCACGCTCTTCGGGCCACCCGACAGCACGATGGCGGCCGGCGCAGCCGCTGCCACCTCATCGGCGGTGATGCGATGCGGCACGATGCGCGAGAGCACCCGATGTTCACGCACGCGGCGTGCGATCAACTGTGCGTACTGCGCGCCGAAGTCGACGACGAGCACCTCAGCGTGCTGGGCGGTAGAGGGGGTTCCCGTGCTCACGACACCGATGGTAGACATCGGTTGTGGTCCTCACTCGCACCGCCCCCCATCAGATTCATCCGCCACGCCGGTTCCTTGCCCGCCTGCTGGTCGCATCGGCCGCCATGATCGCCGCGTTACTCCCCGCTGCCACTGTGACCGCTCAAGACAACGACGGGTCCGTCACGGATGTCACCACCGTGACCGTGAACGATTTCGTACCCACCGAGCGCGACCTCAGCGAATGCATCTCGGCGGTTCCCAAGCCCGGATGCGGCTCTGAGGCGCGTGGCGGATGGCGCCAGACCGCCATATTTGCCCTGGTGGTTGGTGGACTTGCCTTCATCGGCTGGCGCGTCGTCGCCGGTGCGCGCAAGAACCTCGCCGCCAGCAACTCCTCCGCCGAGCCCGACAGCCCCACGTGATGACCCCCGACGAGTTCCGTACCGCCGGTCACGCCATGGTCGACCGCATTGCGGCCTATCTGGACAGCGTTGGAGAGCAACGCATCGTTCCCGACATCGCCCCCGGCGATGTGTACGCAGCACTTCCCTCAACCGCACCAGCCACCACAACCGACGTCGACACGTTGATGGCCGACATCGACCGGGTGATCATCCCCAATCTCAGCCACTGGCAGCATCCAGGCTGGTTCGCCTACTTCCCCGCGAACACCTCCTACGCCTCCATCCTCGCCGAGTTGCTGAGTGCCGGCCTCGGTGTGCAGGGCATGAGCTGGGTGACATCCCCGGCGGCCACCGAAGTCGAGACGTTGATGTGCGACTGGATGCTGGACCTCTTGGACCTGCCGCGATCATTCCGGTCCGACACCGCCACCGGTGGCGGCGTGATTCAGGGCTCGGCCAGCGAAGCCACCCTGGTCGCCATCCTCGCGGCGCGATGGCGCGCAACGCAGGGAGCGGTGAACGACACCGGCGATACCAGCCGGCTCGTCGCCTACCGCACCGCGCAGGCGCACTCATCAATCGACAAGGGCCTGCGGATCGCGGGCATTGGTGAGCAGCGCATCCGCACCGTGGCCCACGACGCCGATCTCGCCATGGATCCGGCCGATCTCGCTCGTCAGATGACGGCCGACGTCGATGCCGGGCTGCGGCCGTTCTTTGTGTGCAGCACTCATGGCACCACCTCCACTCTCGCGATGGACCCCACGGCAGCCATCGCTGCGGCGATCGACGCCCTGGATGATGCGGGAACACCTCGTGTATGGCTACACGTCGACGCAGCTATGGCCGGCATCGCTGCCCTCGACCCCGATCAACGGTGGGTGAACGACGGCGTTGACCGTGCCGACTCGTATTGCACGAATCCGCACAAATGGATGGGGGTCAACTTCGACTGCACGCTGTTCTGGACGGTGGACCGCCACGCCATGCTCGGTGCGCTCAGCATCTTGCCCGCGTATTTGCGCTCGGCCGCTGCCGATAGCGGCGCAATCGACTATCGCGACTGGCAGATCCCTCTCGGGCGACGTTTCCGCGCTCTGAAACTTCTCTTCGTGCTGCGCCTCGACGGTGTGGAGCCCATCATTGCGATGCTCCAACACCACGTACGCCTTGCCAACGACCTCGCAGCACGCGTGGTGGCTCATCCACGCCTTGAGATCGCCGCACCTCCCCGCCTCGGATTGGTGTGCCTACGCCATATCGAGGGTGACGCCGCCACCGATGCATTGATCGATGCGGTGAACGCCAGCGGACGCCACCTCGTCACCCGTACCGAAGTCGACGGACGGTCGCTTCTGCGGGTGTCGATCGGGGCGCGCACCACCGCAGCGGAACACGTCGATGCCCTGTGGGATGACATCCACGCTCACAGCTAACGTCTGCGTGCGCCGCTGAGCACCCCGGCGGTTGCCTGATTGGCCTAGTTCAGTGGGTGTGGTTCAGCGGTGCGGTCGCGCCAATAGGTCGAACAACATGTGACCCGTCGCGCCCCACACCGTCTCATCCACCAACTCAAAGAAATGCAACAGGCGGTCGGTGGGTGGGGCGCCCCAGACCTCGCCATGGTACGTGTGCGTAGCCACCAACTCGTCGAGGGGCACCCACATGGTGCGGTCGAGTTCGCCCGTCATCGGCCGTACCTCGGCCGCCGGGTCCACCACGGCCACCTTCGGCACGATGTACGAGCGACTGACCACTGTGTTCAGATGGTCCAACTCGCCGATGACGCGCACCGCGTCAGGGTCGAGGCCGACCTCCTCGTGGGCTTCACGCAGAGCGGTATCAAGCGGGGTCTCCCCCGGATCCATGCGCCCACCAGGGAACGAGATCTCACCCCGGTGGTGCCGCATGGTCTGGGAACGTCGTGTGAGCAGCACCTCAGTGCCGTGTGCACCCATGCGCAATGGCACCAGCACAGCTGAGGAACGCGCCCCATCGAAGGCCGGAACCAACGGGCGCTCAACATCTCGGACATGAGCGAGTACCGCATCGAGCCCGGTGACCGGGCCTGTTGCCCACGGAGGTGGCGGACCCGCGCCGACCACCGCTGGACGCGGCACCACCTGAGCGCCACCGCGGCGGCGTGGAGTGGTGACCTCGCTCGAGTCGCTCACGACGCGGTCACGACGGCGCGCATCAGAGTCAGGAGGCTGCGCCCGGGGTCCACCCGGTGGCTACCAGTTCGGCGAGCACCTCAGCCATTCCAGCCGTCTTCAGATCGGCCAGCACGCGGCCAGGCAGT
>Ga0255780_10006202_pt1 | contig 9996 bp, 9 predicted proteins | sample 071ome_32_FD_179978 | JGI IMG/M metagenome (GOLD analysis project Ga0255780, IMG submission 179978) | Coastal salt marsh microbial communities from the Groves Creek Marsh, Skidaway Island, Georgia - 071405AT metaG (version 2) | ecosystem: Environmental > Aquatic > Marine > Intertidal zone > Salt...
CGATGATCCCCATTTCGCGAAAACCAAGCTTTTGTGTCTAGAAAATACGCAGGCTGGTAAAGCACTACCCATCGAGTATTTGAAAAAGGCGCGAGCGTTCTGTAGCTCAAATGGGTTAGCGCTTCACCTTGACGGCGCTCGATTGTTTAATGCGTGTGTATCGTTGGGAGAATCACTAACAACGATTACTGATCAATTTGATACGGTTTCGATTTGTCTCTCAAAAGGGTTAGGGGCGCCAGTTGGCTCCGTTCTGTGTGGCCCGGAAAAACTCGTAAAAAAAGCGCGACGTTGGCGGAAGGTTCTTGGGGGCGGAATGCGTCAGGCGGGAATTTTGGCTGCCGCGGGAATTTACGCACTCGAAAATCATATTGATCGCCTCGCCGACGACCATAAAAATGCAAACATGTTATCGGATTTGCTCGCCGAGATTGATGATTCTCGGATTATGGTGAGTGATGCTCAAACAAATATGGTTTTTTTGTCACTCCGAGATATAGATCCAATTGCATTTTCAAAAAAACTTGCTGAGAAAAATATCCTCACGACACCGAGCGTAAAAATGCGGATGGTGACCCATCTGAATGTTGATCGCCAAGATATTCCCTATATTGCCGAAGTGATGAGCTCGGTGCTTAAAAGTCTCTAACTGGGAAGATTGCTCTCTTTTGTGACATGCTCGATAGCTTTGACGATCATGTCCGCTGGTTGAGCTCCTGATAGTCCAACCTGCTCGTTGAAAATAAAATACGGTACACCTTGAATTCCCATCTCATGGGCCGATGCTTGCTCTTTTGCGACAATCTCTGTGTACTTGTTTGTTTCGAGAATTTTCCGAGTTGGGCCTTCAGGCATGCCGATTTGCACTGCTAACTCGACTAGCGTTTCTTCTTCTGAAAGGTTTTTTCCATCTAGAAAAAATGCTTCAAAGAATCTCTCAATCGCACGACCTTGCAGTCCAAATTCGCGGGACCCCATGATGAGTTCATGGATCCTCGAACTATTGGGTTGAACCAAGATCTTGTCGAGGTTAAGGTTGATACCCACCTGCTGTGCGGCCTGCTCAACGCGAGAGTAGACGGCTGTTGCATTCTCTGTACCTCCGAATTTTGAGGTGGTATAACTTGAGCGAGACATACCCTCCGGGCTTAGTTGCGGGTTAAGCTGGAACGCACGCCAACACAACTGGATATCGACATTGAGATCAGTTGATTCTTCGATTTGTTTTAAAGCGGAGTCCAAATGTCGTTTCCCAATGTAGCACCAAGGACAAACTACGTCAGAGAATATATCAAGTTTAATTTTTTGAATTGGCATTTTTTTATCTTTAAAGGGATTTCAAGAATACAAGCAAAGACTCTTTTTCCTTATATGTAAGACTAAAGTAAGCTTCGGCCGATGGCAACGCCTCGCCACCGTGCCACGCAATGGCTTCTTCGATCGTTTTTGCTCGCCCATCGTGTAAAAGATATTTACCAGAGTCAATTTTAGATCCGATACCCCACAGCGGCGAAGTACGCCAATCGCGACCACGGGCATTCCATTCTGGTAGGTCGTCGGAGAGTCCCTCTCCCATATCGTGGATTAGCAGATCTGTTAGAGGGTTTATGTATTTTGGCTCTTGCGTAGTATCTGTCTCCGAAGTCACTAGAACTTTCGTCCGGTGGCAATCGCTACATCTGATCGACTGAAAAACATCATATCCATCCTGGCTGAATTGAGTACGGTTCGATTCTACTGTTAGGTTTTTTAGGTAAGCTGTGACGTCATTTAGACGCTCGTCGTTAATCTCAGGAGATGAGATTTTTGCTAATCCCAAACATACCGAATCGGCACCAGCACAGGGATCGTCTGGGTGGTCGTTGGAGGTTACTCCAAGCTCATCGTGGAAAGCTAGACTCACTTGTGAAAAGAGGGTGGGGGCGGAGGCTTTGTAGCCGAATCTTCCTATCTCTAACTTATCGCTTTTATTGCCTGCAACCCAATTTATTCTTCCATCCAGTCTTAACTTTGGCTGCTCTTTTTCAAACTCGATGATTATTTCCGCGGGAATTTCACTCAAGACTCCAATTCCCTCTAGGGGGTTTCCTTGTCGAACTGAGAACACCGTATCTTTTTCAAAATCCCCGAAATTGAGATCTGTAATATTCGGGACAGGTCTTTGCAAGGCCACCTCTCTGATCGTTTCGGTTATCCAGGTCAGTGAAAAATCACCTTCCGGTAGCAATTGCCCGATCACCCCAAAACGACTCAACTCGTTGCCGTACCTTGCATCTGGTCGAGTCTTTCTTTCTAATTCGAGATCTCGGATCCCCAGTTTTAATATCCGAGTATCCCTCAGTTTGTCGCGAGCTTTTTCGGGTGTGCTTAATGTGTGACATGAATCACAAGTTTCTGCGTTGGAATGCGGGCCGCGCCCCCAGCGCCCGTTGCTAATAAAGGGTACTACCCAGCGAGTATTAAAAAATTCCTGACCTTTCGTAGTTTTTTCAGAAGGTGCGAAATTTTCTGGGAAGGCCAAATGTACATAAGCGGCGCATATACCTACCCCACAAATTAGAACCAGTTTCTCGCCGCGCTTGGCAAGCGCATATAACCTTTGTACGTTACTTCGCGCTCGCCGATACATGTACTTTAATTCATCCTAAAGCTCAATCGGCCAGTTAAATCCGGAGGTGATTCCGCCATCAACTCGAATCGTTTGCCCCGTCATGTATTTTGAGGCCCGAGACGCTAAAAATATTGCAGCGCCCGTGAGATCGGAAACTTCACCCAGTCGCTCGAGTGGAGTGTTCTCCTTGCCCCACGCCTGCATCGTTTTGTCCTCCCATACTTTTCGAGTCAGGTCGGTAATAATGAATCCCGGAGCAATCGAGTTAACACGAATTCCGTGTCGCCCCCATTCGTTTGCCAGGCCTCGAGTGAGCATGAGCACGCTCGCTTTGCTCATCGCATATGGTGTTGTTCCTCTTAGTGGGGCGTAAGTATTCAAAGAATCTACGTTAATAATGTTGCCTGCTTTTTGTTTTATCAGCTGTTGGCCTACTTTCTGCGCGACCATGAATGCACCTCTCGCATTGATATCGGTGATCCAGTCGTATTCTTCGGCAGTGTAATTTTCCACTTTCATACGCTTGTTGACCCCAGCTACATTTATTAGCGTATCGATGCGACCGTGTCGCTCAACTACATGCGTTACCAAAGAATCAATTTCCGATTCTTTGGAAATGTCGCACACAAAATACTCTACTGGTTTAGCGCCTTCAGAAATTTCGCTGGCGGTTTTTTTGAGGGTCTCCTCCTCGCGGCCCGCTAAGATCACACGCGCATCTCTAGCGGCAAACTCGTTTGCGATAGCTCTGCCAATTCCGCGACTTCCGCCAGGAATGAGAACGATTTGGTCTTTTACTGAGAAAAGTTTATCTTCCATTTTTTGCTCCTGTAAAATTATTCGATAATAGCTTGATATACTAGGTTGCGAAGCAATACGCGATGTTCATTCCTTCGGTAAGGATCCTGAGTCATTAGTGACACAACTAAACTCTCCTCAGGGTCAATCCAAAAGTATGTGCCGGCATAACCCGCCCAAAAATATTCACCCGTCGATCCTGGCCAAGGAGACTGTCCGTTTTCAAGACGCGTCGCGAAACCTAGACCAAATCCGTATCCAGGTCCTGGCAAATAATATGCTCCCTTACTGATTTCTTCGTTTAGATGGTTGGAGGAGAGAAAGCGAACAGTCTTCGGAGATAAGATTCTCACGCCATCCAATTCTCCGCCATTTAGCAGCATTTGGCAGAAACGTATGTAATCGTCTGCAGTCGACGTGAGTCCGTGTCCTCCCGCAAAGAATACCATTGGGATCTTCACATTGATTAATTCTATTTTTTCCCCTGTTTTTCGATCAACTGTATTCTCTGCAACGCGATCATGCTTCGCATGTGGAACCCCGAAGCTAGTGTCTTTCATAGCTAAACGGTTGAATATGCTCTTTTCTAGGAATTTATCTAGTGTCGTTCCCGAAGCTACCTCAATCACGCGACCTAAGACATCAGTCGAGCGCCCGTACTCCCAAGTGGTTCCCGGTTGGTATTGTAGGGGTAGGGTGGCAAGGGTATTTACAAAATCCTCGAGAACCCAGTTCTGTGCGCGTAAATTAGCTTCGACATACTGTTTTTTTACTTGATTCATCTCCCCAAAAACACCGTAAGTTAATCCTGATGTGTGGCGGAGTAAGTCTTGAACCGTGATAGCTTTTTTCGCAGGTTCAAGAGTCAGTGTTGGGTTACCTTGCTCATCTTTGACCTCCACGCCTACTGACATTTTTGCGAAAGCGGGAATGTACTTTGAAATTGGATCCGTTAGAGACAGCTTGCCTTGCTCAACTAAAACCATGGCAGCCACGCTGACGATTGGCTTCGTCATAGAGTAGATCCTAAATATTGAATCCTGGTCCATTTTGATGCCCGCTTCAACGTCTTGCCAACCAAGAGCGTTCGAATACACGAGCTTCCCCTCTCGGGCGATATTGATAACTGCTCCCGGCAAGTTCCCATCGTCAATCGCTTTCTGGAATCGTTCCGTAATTCGATTGAGTCGCTTCGAAGACATGCCCACCTCTTCCGGAGCTGCCAGCGGGAGCGGGGCAGAAAAGGTCTCAATAGAACTGAGTAATATAAGTATCCCTAAAAGAAGGGAAGTATTGCGTCGCAAAGCGCGCGTCATTGTGGTTACTCCTAAGAAGGTCGTTAAAACCGGTAATTTTATAGAAAACGAAGTTTTTTTATCGCTACAAATTGTTAGTCGTGTCAAAAACTCGCTCGCCTTATCGGGGCCAAATTCACTTGATTAAAAAAACAATATAGAATCGCGTGTTTTCTTCCGGAGCCTCTATAAGTTGTTTGTCAACCCGATGGGTCATTTTTTCAATTCACTTAACCGTACTCAGCAAGCCACCCTTTACATGATGGGGATGGTGCTGATGTTCGCTATGCTTGAGACCACCGCGAAGTCATTGACTCAGACATACTCCGTGGTCGAGATTGTTTGGTTCCGATATATCGCACATTTTCTAATTATGCTGATTGTCTTTGTCCCGAAGGTTGGGGTTAAGATGATCAGGACCAATAACCCAAAAGAGCAGTTACTGAGAGCCACACTTTTGATGGGCTCGACGGGGTTCTACTTCACGTCCTTGAGTTTTTTGCCTCTTGCAACAGCTAAATCGATAAGTTTTGTATCCCCACTTCTCGTAACGGTTTTTGCGTGTTGGATCTTGAAAGAGGTCGTCTCCGCATCGCGGTGGATTGCCGTTGTTGTGGGGTTTCTCGGGGTATTATTTGTAGTAAACCCAACTCAGCATTTTGATTGGCATTTTTTACTACCGCTGGTTGCGGCGACTTGCTACAGCCTATATCAGATCATGACTCGGAATTTTTCCAATCGGGAAGATGCTGTGACGACACTTTTTTATACCGCCTTAGTGGGAACGGTAGTGCTAAGTTTCTTGATTCCTTTTTTCTGGGTGTCACCCAAGTTAATTGACTTGCCAAAATTTTTATTTCTTGGTGTCGCAGGCGCAGCAGGGCACTTTATGCTTATCAAAGCTATGGGGCTTGAACAAGCCTCATTTCTTTCCCCACTCGGTTATGTGCAGTTGATATGGGTAACAATATTTGGGTTTATTGCGTTCGGCCATCTGCCAGACACGACAGGTTTCATTGGAATGTTTGTGATCGTCTTGGCGGGATTGTATGTCGCACTCGGTCACAAAACAAAGCCTAGAGAAGTTCCCGATACCGCAATAGAGTAAATCGCAGATCGGGAGTTAAATTTCTAAACAGCAGCGATTACGCGAATTTCTACCTTATATTTTGGTGTTGCCAACGTGGACTCTACGCACGCGCGAGCTGGCGTTTCTCCTTTTGGGACCCACATATCCCAAACTTCATTCATTGCAGAGAAATCGCTCATGTCAGCTAACCAAATAGTTGCAGATATGATTTTTGTTTTATTTGATCCGCATTGAATAAGGTAGTTATCTATTTTGTCTAGTATTTGTCCCGTCTGCCCGCCAATGTCTGCATTTGGGTCGTCAGCTACAATTCCAGCTGTATAAATCGTATTTCCATGCACTACCACTTGTGACATCCTAGGGTTGACATCAATGCGTTTCAAAGTCATGAGATAGATCCTCTTTTGATTAATTGTTAAACGGGTAGTACTGCATTCCGAGAGTTCTTCATCGTTACCATTTCCTCCGAGGCTGTTGGGTGAATTGCAACGGTATCGTCAAATTCTGATTTATTAACGCCAAGTCGTACTGCAATGGCAAATCCCTGCATCATTTCGTCTAGCCCTAATCCGATACCATGGCATCCAATAACCTTTTCGTCTTTGCCGATAACGACTAGTTTCATGTAGCAGCGGGGAGAATTAGCGTTAAATGCATAATACATTGGCTTAAAGTCGGTCTCGTAAATTTTTACATTCTCGATTCCATAGACTTTGATCGCTTGTTCCTCGCTCAATCCCACAGTTCCAATTGGTGGGTGGCTAAAAATGACTGTCGGAATATTCGAGTAGGGTAGGTAGCGGTCAGGTTTATTGCCAAACAAGCGATCCGCGAGTCGCCGTCCAGCTGCAATCGCCACGGGGGTTAGTTCAAACGTTCCCACGATATCACCGACGGCATATATATTTTTAACTGACGTTTCCTGGAACTGATCGACTTTGACATAACCATTACTGTCGATATCGACTCCGACATTTTCCAGCCCGATGTTCTGTGTATTAGGGGTTCTGCCCACAGCCCAAATTACTTGATCAAATCCATCGAGCTCATGCTGGTTATCAGTCAAGACTCTAAGAGAGTGGTTTTTTTCGACGGCCGTAACTTGGGTCTCCTTGATGAAAGTGATGCCGGCTTTCTCCATCTCCTCCATAAGTTTTTCTCTAACTGTTTGATCGAAAGAATTCAGCACTCCTTTTCTTCTAACGATAATCGTTACCTTGCTGCCCAGCGCGTTAAGGACTCCAGCGAGCTCTACCGCGATGTAGCCTGACCCAATTATTGCGACTCGTTCGGGAAGTGCCGTGAGCTCAAAGAAGCCGTCGGATGTAATGCCAAATTCAGCGCCTGGAATTTCTGGAACTGAGGGCCGACCTCCGGTAGCGATTAGGAGTTTTTTTCCTTCGAGGATTTGCTCATCTATTTGGACAGTCGTAGGGCTGATTACGGAGGCGTTACCATTAAACACGGTGACCTTGTTTTTTGCGAGACCACTCTCATATCCTTTATTGAGTCGCTTGATGTAGTCATCTCTCTGCGTCTTGAGTTTTTTCCAATCAAGCGCGCCAATTTGGGTATCAAACCCGTAGTTCGATGCTTCGTGTCCCGCTTCCTTTAGGCTTGCAGCCGACCACATAATTTTCTTTGGAACGCAGCCTACATTTACGCACGTGCCGCCCATGGCCGCTTTCTCGATAAGGGCAACGTTGGCACCATAACTCGCTGCACGATTGGCAGTAGCTACTCCACCGCTTCCGCCGCCAATTACAATTAAATCATATTGAGACATGTTAACCTTCAATTTTATTAGCGCGTAAGTATAAGCGGATTTCTTTTCGTCTACTCGGGATGGAATGATAAATGAAGCGAAAGGAGCGAGTTATGCAGCGAGTCCTACTTTTTGATGTAAATGAAACCTTACTGGACCTGGCTGGTTTACACGAGTCCTTTGCTGTGCATCTTGGTTCAGAAAAGATAACTACTGAATGGTTCAACCAATTGATTCAATCGGCCATGTTGAGTGTCATTGTGGGAAATTACTCAAACTTCGCTGAAATTGGAAAGGCAGCACTTAAGATGATCGCTGAGCGGCAGCGCGTTTCTCTTAATGACGAAATCATAGGGGAGATCGTTGGAAAGATGCGGATCATGCCCGCTCATTCGGATGTAGCCGAAGGTCTTGCTACTCTGCGGGACAAGGGATATCGGATGGCTGCACTGACAAACTCTCCTTCGCAGGTTGCTAATGAGCAACTAATAAACGCTGGTATTAAAGAGTATTTCGAAAAAGTCATTTCGGTAGAAGAAGTTAAGACGGTAAAACCTGATCCAAAGGTTTATCATCATGCTGCTAAGAGTATGGGGTGTTCGCCTTCAGATTGCCGGTTAATTGCATGTCACTCTTGGGATGTAGCGGGTGCGATGTCTGTCGGGACCCGAGGTGCGTTCATCAGGAGGGCTGGTATGATCTGGAACCCACTCTTCACTCAACCTGACGTGTTGGGCGATAATCTTATTGAGGTCGCGAGCGAGATCGTGCGTGTAGATTCTATGGCTTAAATGTCGTAAGGATGAGAACCTTTCTCGTGTTTTGCGCCGATCTAAACAGTGGTGGTGTTTAGTATTAATATTTTTGTTGTTTTAGAGAAAATGAAAGGAATTAAAAATGGGTTTACGTATTAACGATACCATTCCCGATCTAAAGGTCGTTACTGATACGGGAGAGATATCCTTACATGAGTTTGTTGGGAACAGCTGGACAATTCTGTTTTCTCACCCTAAGGACTTCACGCCAGTTTGCACGACTGAATTCGGTGCTGTTGCGCAGTTAAAAGCTGAGTGGGAAAAGCGAGGAACCAAGGTGATTGGTATCTCTGTCGATAGTGCGGAGGATCATCGTAATTGGAAAAAAGATATCGAAAAGGTTGGTGGTGCAAAACCCGAGTTTCCGATCATTGCAGATGACGGTTTGGAGGTCTCGAAAGCGTTTGACATGTTGCCTGCCGAGGCATATTTACCCGACGGGAGAACGCCAAATCACAGTGCCACTGTGCGATCAGTATTTATTATTGGTCCGGATAAACAACTCAAGCTTACAATGACTTATCCAATGTCAGTTGGTCGAAACTTTGCCGAAGTACTGCGCGCGCTAGATGCTTTGCAGACGACTGCTGCGAATGGCGTGGCTACCCCAGCAAATTGGCAAGTTGGGCAGGATATTGTTATCCCAGCGGCCGTGAGTGATGCGGATGCGAAGGCTAAATTTGGTGAGTTCGAGACATTGACTCCTTATCTGCGGAAAGCGCGGCTACCGAACTGAAGTTAATTGTTCGGTCCGCTAGTAATGAAAAGCCATCGCAATAACGGTGGCTTTTTTATGATGGTTACTGATCGGTATTTAGTTTGATCAAAAATATTTGAGTCTCGAATTCTCGCGTTTATTTGTAGGTCATACGCCTATCTGAGAATTGCCGCACTCTCCGTCGCCAGGCTTGATAGGCGCCTCTTTTCAGATTTTTTCTCATCAGATATTTAACTTCCTTCTCACGCAGGCCATGCGTGTTTCGGATGCTGGCAAAGCTCGTGTGGTCCGATAGGGCCATCTCGATGATCTCGCTGATATCAAAATCTGTTAATTTCGAGAGAGATAATTTATTCATGTTCCAAACCGTTAAAACAACTCAATTTGTTTTTTTGCGTCTATTTCTTTGCTTCGACGTGTGATCTTGGGATTTGGTTTCCGGCTTGCATGTTTTTTTGCAATTGCATTAGCTTTAGCTCTGAATTCTTCAGAACCCCTTAATGCATACAGTCTTTGATTTGCCGCTTTTCTCGCTGTAACTTCATCTACTATTGGTTCCGGATAAGAAGTGGGGGGGTTCTTTAAATCCCACGGCGTATGAAGTACCGGTAAGGGTAGATGTGAAATTTCTGGGACCCAAGTTCTTATGAATACGCCCGTGGGATCTTGATCCAAGCCTTGTTTGATGGGATTGTAGATCCTTATTGCATTGATGCCGGTTGTTCCCGATTGCATTTGAATCTGTGGATAATGTATTCCAGGTTCATAATCTATAAACATATTAGCGAGATGCAGAGCTGGCTTTTGCCAGTGGAGCCATAAATGGTTCGACGCAAAACTTACAAGCATCGCTCGCATACGGAAGTTTATCCATCCCGTGGCGTCTAGGGCTCGCATACAAGCG
>Ga0255780_10006203_pt1 | contig 9995 bp, 13 predicted proteins | sample 071ome_32_FD_179978 | JGI IMG/M metagenome (GOLD analysis project Ga0255780, IMG submission 179978) | Coastal salt marsh microbial communities from the Groves Creek Marsh, Skidaway Island, Georgia - 071405AT metaG (version 2) | ecosystem: Environmental > Aquatic > Marine > Intertidal zone > Salt...
GAAGGTCGTCGAACGGTGATACCTTCCGGATGCATCTTTTTTCAGCCATGGAAACCAACGATCTCGGCTTCGTTGCCAGTCTTCTGTTCGTTCTGGTTCCGACTGTTTTTCTGATCATTCTCTACATCCAGACCAACAGCCGTCAGGGTTGATCTGGATCCCGTCTCGGAGCGAGCGCTCAGCGCCGCTCCGGTTCCCGCACCAACATCACTGGTGCAGGTGCATGAACCCGGATGTAGTCGCTCACTGAGCCGCCCAGAAGTTTGTCGAGATCCACAAGCCCGCGGGCCACGAGTGGACGGCGGTCCTGGGAGGCGATCACAACCAAATCGGCATTCGAGTCGGCAGCTGCCTTGCAAACGCCCCGGCCGATGTCAGCGTCGGTGACGTGAAGGGGTTTCATCTCAACTCCGAAGCTTCTGGCCCGTTGGACAGCAGCGTTCAGCAATTCATCGCCTTTGTTGCTGGCTCCCCGAGAGGCCATCAGCTCCTGGCGTGCCACGTGAACTCCCGTGAGCTGGCCCCCCGGAATATCGCGAACCATTTCGCAGGCCAGCTTCAGGGCGTCGTCGCCAACGCCGGTGCCGTCCACGGTCACCATGACGCGATTGACGTGCCTCACGTAGAGGTCGTCACGCACCAGCAGCATCGGCCGGGTGGAGAGCTGGAAGACGTACTGGCTGGTGCTGTTGGCCAGGATTGACTGCAGCCTGCCCAGACCCCTGGAGCCCATCAGGATCAGGTCGGCATCGAGTTCTTCGGCCACCTTGAGAACGGTTTGCTTGGCGTCGCCATTGCGGATGATCGAATTCACCTCGCTGGCGTCGAGGCCCATGCGGCTGATGGCTTGTGCCATCAGGCTTGCGGCATCGGCCCAATGATCTTCTGCGCCGGCCTTGCCTTGCTCGGAGACGACATGCAGCAGGTTGATGCGGGCTGCGCGGAATCCAGGGAGGTCCCGCAGCATCCGCACCATCTCCTCCACATGCCCTTTGCCGGAATCGGCGATCAGCAGGTTCTTGAACACGGGCTTGGCTTTGCTGTGCAGCAGCCTATGGCGAGACTCCCGCCCCCGAGACATGGTGACTGAGAGCGTTACGACGCATCCCTGGCGACTTCAAAAAACGGTGCTGCCACAACACACCGATCATGCCGGTGTGATGTGGCATGGGGCATACGTTGCCTGGCTTGAAGAGGCAAGGGTGGAAGCGTTGGCCGCTGCGGGTTTGTCGTATGCCTGCGTTTCGGAGCAGGGATACGAAATGCCAGTGGTGCGATTGGAGATCCAGTACCGCCAATCGCTCCGCCATGGCGACAGGGTTGTTTTGGAAAGTGTTGCGTTGCCGCGCCGTGGGGTCCGCTGGCCTTGGATGGCGCGCTTTTGCCTGCCTGATGGCACCTGTATGGCGGAGGCAGAGGTGGAGCTTGTGATTCTGCGGCGGGAGGGAGACGGGGCTGCAGTGTTGAGGAGGCCGCCCGCGGCGCTTCAGGAAGGTCTGCTGGCCTTGGTGCAAGGCCCCGCCATGCCGCCGATGCAATAATAGTTCAAATGTACTAGTGATGTCGTGCGGCGTTGGTGGTGGGTCTGGTGTCGTTGTCCTGGGGTGGGTCCGGCTCGGATGGCGCAGCTGCAGGCCTTGGCCTCTCGTCAGGGCACCAGCCTCGCTGCGCTATGGCACTGGCCGCTCAGTCGTTTGCAGGCTGAGCTCACTTGGCCATCTGGCCTCCTCAACTCCATTGATGGCTATCGGGTCCGCTTGGGGCCAGAACCAGGTTTGGCTCTGCCTGAGCAGGTCTTGCTGCCGATGGATCCGATCTGGCCCCAATCCTTGACAAGGCTGAAGCGTCCCCCATTGGCCCTGTTTTGGCAGGGGCATCGCAACCGGTTGGCGCCGCTTCTGGCAGGTGAAGCCATTGCTGTGGTGGGGTCTCGAAGGTCGTCGCGGCACGGACTCCGCGCCGCTGAATGCCTTGGTGAAGCTCTCGCCAGGGCGGGTTGGCCTGTGGTCAGTGGTTTGGCCGAGGGAATTGATGCTGCTGTCCATCGGGGGTGTTTGCGTGGCGGCGGGCGACCGGTGGCTGTTGTGGGGACACCGTTGGAGCGCGTGTATCCGCCTGAACATGCCCCTTTGCAGGCCCAGGTGGCTGAGGCTGGCCTGGTTCTGTCTGAACTGGCGCCAGGTGATCGGGTTCAGCGATCGAGTTTTGCTTTGCGCAACCGCCTGTTGGTGGCTTTGTCGAGAGCGGTGGTGGTGGTGGAGTGTCCGACAGACAGTGGTGCCTTGATCTCTGCCCGTGAAGCGTTGACCCAGGGGCGTCCGCTTTGGGCCATGCCAGGTGATGTGTTGCGTTCGTCTGCCCAGGGGAGCAATCAATTGCTCCAGCAAGGGGCGCGTCCGCTCCTGGATGTCACGGCATGGGTGCATGACTTGGGGCCCTGCCCGCTGCCGGCAGCGTCTTGCCAGCGCCAGCAACGTCTTGATTCAGCTCCTCACGCTGCCCATGGGCAACAGCATTTGGCTGAGGTGGACCCAGCCCTCGTGGCGCTGCTCGAAGATGGCGCCAGTCTTCCGCATTTGGCCAGTCAGCTGGGCAGGTCGTCGTCGCAATTGGCTGAGCAGCTGGTGCAGCTCGAGCTGGAGGGGGTGCTGACCGCTGAGCCTGGTATGCGCTGGCGGCTTGCTTAGCTGGTGGGATGCCACCAATGCCAATCGGAGGATCAGATCTACTGGCCTGGCGTCGCGCGCGGCTTGCAGAGGGTGGTCGTTCGGTTGACCTTGATTGGCTGTTGGATCTCGGTGGAGGGCTTCGTTGGGCTGACTTACAGAGACTGCAGCTCGATCCTGATGCTGCGTCAGTGACGCTGAGCTGTTCGCTCGACACGCTTGAGCAGTGGTGGCGCCATCACCTGGAGGACCACAAGCCTTTGCAGCATCTGGTGGGGCGTTGCCCTTGGCGCGATCTAGAGCTGATGGTGTCTCCTGATGCTCTGATTCCCCGTCAGGAAACGGAGCAATTGGTGGATCTAGCCGTTGAGGTTGCTGCAGCGCTTGGGCCCTCCCCCCCGGAGACAAGGCGCATCTGGGCTGACCTCGGCACCGGCTCAGGTGCAATGGCCGTTGCTTTGGCGCGATTGCTGGAGGGATGGCAAGGCCATGCGGTGGATTGCAGCGAGAAGGCCCTCGCGTTGGCCCGCCTCAATCTGGAGCAGTGGGCCAGCTCCGCCAACTGGTGCCTTCATCGAGGCCATTGGTGGCAACCGCTTCAGGCTTTCTGGGGAGAGTTGTCTGTGGTGGTGGCGAACCCTCCCTACATCCCTGCTGAGGTGGTGAATGGATTGGAGCCGGTGGTGCGCGACCACGAACCCCGTCTCGCCCTGGATGGTGGCAGTGATGGACTGCACTGCTGCCGCGAAATTCTCGCTGGTGCTCCCGATGCTTTGGCTCCAGGAGGGTGGCTGTTGTTGGAGCATCACCACGACCAGAGCGATGCCGTGTTGGCTCTGATGGCGGATGCCCGCCTCGAAGAGATTCAAGCCGTCAAAGACCTGCAAGGCATTCGGCGCTTTGCGATCGCCCGTCGTGCAGGCTGAGAGAGATGTTCCCCATCAACGGTGCCATGGGCGGTCAGCAGCTGGCGGTGCTGTCAGAGGGTGAGATTGCCTCTCGCCTTCAAGCAGGCTCTGCCGCAGTGATGCCGACCGATACCCTCCCGGCCTTGGTGGCGTTACCTGGCCATGCGGCACAAATCTGGAGGTTGAAGCAACGGCCTGCTGAGAAGCCATTGATCTTGATGGCGTCGGCGCCTGAACCGCTGGTGCAGTTGGCGGCGATCGAGGCTCGTGCTGATCTGGCTCGTCTTGCTCAACAGCACTGGCCTGGAGCGTTAACCCTGGTGGTGCCGGTGGCGCCGGATCCCCCTGCTCAAGCCATTCTTCAGTCTCTTCATCCGGGAGCATCAACCCTGGGCCTGAGGCTCCCCGCCTGTGGACAGGCCCGTGATCTCATGGCCCAGACGGGCCCTCTGGCGACAACGAGTGCCAACCCGTCGGGTTGTCCTGCCGCTCTCAATCCAACTCAGGCGCAAACGTATTTCCCGGATTTGCCATTGCTCGGTCCAGTGCCCTGGCCCTCGCCCCAGGCTCAGGCGAGCACTGTTGTTGCGTGGGTGGCGCCTGGTCAGTGGCGCATCCTGCGCGAGGGTGCTGTGATGCCCGATGGAATGGTCACCCAAACACCATGCTCTGGCTGATCGCCATCGTTCTTGGGCTGCAGGTGGTGGGGTTCTGGGTGCTCAACCCTTTGACGCACGTTGCCACGGGGGTTCTCAGCCTGAATGGATTGCCCTGGTTACTGGCAATTTTGGGGTTGTGGCTGCTGACCGGTCGGTCAAACAACACATGACTCGCCGCATGGGGGCGAGAATTGATCAAGCCGGCTAACGGATTTGAACCGATGGCCTTCGCTTTACAAAAGCGCTGCTCTACCGCTGAGCTAAGCCGGCAACTCCGGCACTTTACCGGCAGGCTCGATCACCTCGCCCACTTGGTGGCCTAATAGCCACATCGCCAGTTCGAGCCGGTTTCGGCAGCCGGTTTTCAGCAAGGCATGGCTCACGTGCGACTCGATCGTGCGCACGCTGAGAACCAACTCATCGGCGATGGCTTTGTTGCTCATGCCGCGCAACAAAAGATCCGTCACAGCGCGTTCTGCTGGACTCAGGCACGAGCGGGTCATGGCAGCAATCCAAGGAACTGCTGAAAGCATTCCCCGTGCTGACCTGTTTGACGGTTCAGGCGTCGTTGCGGTTGACCGCTAAGGGTCTACGGATGGGAAGGTTGGCCACCAGTGCCGTCACTCTGTCTTCGGTCTCGAGGCTCACATCACCTTCATCGAGGTCGACTTCGACGTAACGGGCAACAACTTCAAAAATTTCACGGCGCATTTGATCGAGCAGTTCAGGGCTCAGATCACTGCGGTCATGGGCCAGCACCAATTGCAGCCGTTCTCTGGCGGTGCTGGCACTAGCGGGTTGCCGCCGCAGCAGCTTGTCGAGAATGTCGCGCAGGGTCATTGGAATCAAAAAATCTTCTTTTGCATCAGGCGGCGAACTTTGGCTCGCAAACCTCGCCCTTCTTTGGCTGGGTCAATCAGTGGCACGTCTTCTCCCTGCAGGCGTCGGGCCACATTGCCGTAGGCACGGGCTGCTGGTGAGCTGCTGCCGTTGAGGGTGAGGGGCTCTCCACGGTTCGTGCTCACAATCACCTGTTCGTCTTCCAGCACGAGCCCCAGCAGGGGGAGGGCAAGGATGTCGGTGACGTCATCCACGGCCAACATCTCCTGGTTGGCCATCATTTTTGGACGCACCCGGTTCAACACCAGTTGCACAGGGGCGACGCCGTTGGTATTGAGCAAACCAATCACCCGGTCGGCATCCCGAACGGCTGAAACTTCGGGTGTGGTGATCACAATCGCTTCTTTGGCTGCAGCGACTGCGTTTTTAAAGCCATCCTCGATACCAGCAGGGCAGTCGATCAACACGTAATCGAACTGTTTCTGAAGCATGCCCACGATCGTTTGCATGTCTTCTGGTTTGAGCCACTCGAGCATCCGAGGGTTACCGGCCGGCAGCAGGGCCAGGTTCGGTTCCTGCTTGTGCTTCACGAGGGCTTGCTCCAAGCGGCAGCTTTCCGCCAGCACCTCCTGCGCTGTGAACACGATTCTGTTCTCCAGGCCGAGCAGCAGGTCGAGATTGCGCAGCCCGAAGTCGGCATCGAGCACCACTGTGCGCAAACCCAAACGAGCCAGGGCGATGCCCAGGTTTGCGGTGAGTGTTGTCTTGCCGACCCCCCCCTTGCCGGAGCAGATCAGGATCGTTCGCGAAGTGGGCGCCACGGGTTCCCGAGAAGTCGCGTCACCTTAATGGCGTTGGCAGATTCAGGCCAGCGATTGGCCAGGGTGCTGAGTATTGGCTGCTGCCTGGAGCCTTGCCGTGAGCCTGGGATTGGCTGGTTTGATCACAATGTCGTTGCTTTCGATGTGGGCCTCCTCCGCTAGGCCTGGCAGGGGCTCATCCTCAGGGCCTCTAGCCACTTGGTCTGCAATGCGCAGCTGGAGAGGCCGCAGTTGCAGCGCAATGATGCGCGCCTCACGGTCACCGTCTTGACCAGCGTGGGCGATTCCCCGGAGACGACCCCACACCATCACATCCCCGGACGCGGAGACACGAGCGCCAGGATTGACGTCGCCCATCACCAGAAGATCTCCTTTGGTTTGGAGATGGTCGCCTGATCGCAGGGTGCCTTGATGCAGCCGCAGCCGGGGGGTGAGCGCAGCGATCGGGGTTGGTGTGGTGGGCTTTTCGGGCGACGGGCTCGATTCGATCAAGTGCACCGTCAGTCCCATCGCTTGCGCGCTGATTGCGGTGGTGGGCTGGGTGGTTTGCACCAAGCCAATGGTGAAACCCGACTCTCCAAAGAGCTTCAGAAGGTTGGAGAAGTCGCGACAGGTCAATGGCCATTCATGGCAGATCAACTCCACTCCTCCGGGTTGCAGCTGTTGAAGGTGATCTGTAACGGCATCCCGCCAGTGCGCTTCTCGCATCGGTGGCAGCCGGAGTCTGTGCCGCAGACCTGGAGCGTGATCAGCAGCCATTGGTGGATGCAGGGAGGATTGGCCCCGAAGAGGTTGAGGAAACGCTAAGCGCCATGGATCTCAATGCCACTGTTCTCTTGAGGGTTGAGTTCGAGTTCCTGTCGCAAGGCATCCTGGATTTCGCGCGGATGGATCAACCAAGCTGTGCCAGCCGGTTTCGACAGACTGCTGATCAATGAGGAGGTCTGCTCGAGTCCGCGCAGCATGGTTCCATCCCAAAGCCGTAAACCGCCGCGGTAGGGGTGGTAGCCCCTGAGTTGTTGATGCCGCAGTCCGCAGCAGAGTTCGGGGTCCATGGAGGCCGCTTCGGTTAAACGTCTTGCCAAGGCCAGCGCCTCCAGTTGCTGTTCTGTCGACATCCCCGCCACATTGGTGGCTTTGAAGAGTTGTCGATTCAAGAAACGTGAGCAGAGGTGTGCGAGTGGCGCAGGGGCCTCCTCGGCCCAACGCTGCAGGTGGTAGCCCGTGCGGAGGTCGTCATTGGCAAGAAAGACGTCGGGGGTGACGGCAGCGGAGTCCCAAAGCCATTGCGCCATCACGGCATCGGTCCAGACCTGCTGCTCTCCCAGTCGTCGGGCGAGCTGCACCACCTGCTCGAGCATCCAGTTGCACACCACATTCAGCCGGTGGGTGTACACGCTGCGGTACATCAGGTTGCGAACCACCAAATAGTGCTCAACGGCCATCAACCCCTTGGGATGGATGGCCAAATCACCATCCGGAGCCAGGGTGAGGGCCCCAAGAATGCGATCCAGATCCAGTTGGCCGTAACGCGCGCCGGTGCTGTGGCTGTCGCGCATCAAATAATCAAGGCGGTCGCAGTCGAGTTGGCTGCTGACGAGTGCTTTGATCACGCCGCGTTCGGCTTTTCCTTCTTCCAGCAAGAGGGCCACAGCTTCTGCGGTGCCTTCCCCATTCCTCTCCAGTAAGGGCTGCACTTCGGGGTGCTCCCTGACCAGTCGCGCCGACCAGGCTTCGTGATGCAACCCGAACATCTCTTCTCCGGTGTGACTCAGGGGTGCGTGGCCCAGGTCGTGGAGGAGTGCTGCGCCGTAGAGCACGCATTTGTGCCGCTCCAGGCTCGGATCCATCGGCAACAACTTGCCTAGAGCCCGCCTTGCCAGATGAAAGACGCCGAGGGAGTGGGTGAAACGGCTCGATTCGGCTCCATGAAAGGTGAGAAATGCCGGGCCAAGCTGACGCACACGCCGTAAGCGTTGGAAGGGCCGGCTTTCCACCAGCCCCAGCACCATGGCTTCTGCGGGATCGCCATCATCCAGATGGATGCTGCCGTGCAGTGGGTCGTGATACGTGCGGCACCCCATGACGAAGTTCAGCTGAGCTCAGGGGTTGGCTCTTCGGGAGTCTCGACTCGATCGAGCATGGTTTCCATCATTCTGGCCGCATCGGTCAGCCAGCGATCACCATCACCTCCAGGGTTGAGAGGTTCCGGTTGATCCAGGACCCGATCGGGTTCGATGCCCTGGCCCTGGATATCGCGGCCGCTGGGGGTGAGATAGCCGGCGACCGTGACGGCCAGGCCGCTGCCATCGCTGAGGTTGGTCAGGGTCTGAATCAGTCCTTTGCCGAAGGTTCGACTGCCCACCAGTTGGGAACGACCGTCGTCTTGCAAGGCCCCTGCCAGGATTTCACTGGCGCTGGCAGTGCCCCCATTCACAAGGGTCACCATCGGCCCGTCGTAGAGGGTGGCCGTACTGGCTTGAATCGGATCCGCAATCCCATCACGGTTGCGCGTTTCCACAATGGGCTCGCCACTGATGAAGGTGTCGGCCACGGCTAATCCAGCGCTCACCAGTCCGCCGGAGTTGTTGCGGAGGTCCAGCACCAGCCCTTCGATGCCTTTGTCTGAGAGCTCTTTGATCGCCTCATTCACCTGTTCGGGAACGCCCTCGCTGAATTGAGTGATGCGTAAGTAGCCCAGGGTGTGGTCATCACGGCGCAGTCGGCGCGTTCTCACCGGCCGCAGGTCGACACTGCGTCGTTCCAACGTCAATTCTTCGCTGCTACCGGAGGGTGCCTCCAGAGTCAGCACCACTTGCGTGCCCGCATCCCCTCGAAGCTTCGCTGCAGTGCCTTCAAGGCCAAGACCTTCCGTTGATTCTCCGTTGACAGCGAGTACTGCCGTGCCGCTGACCACCCCTGCTTCTGCTGCGGGAGATCCTTCGAGCGGAGCGATGACGACCACACGTCCGGCCTCAGTGCCATGGGCAAGCTGGAGGCCTACCCCGCTGAGACTGCCTTGATTGCTGGCTTTCATCACCGTGTAGTCGTCGGGACGAAGCAGGCGGGTATAGGGGTCCCCTAGAGGGGCGAGCATCGTCTCGATGGCGCTGTAGGCCTGTTCGGAGCTCTCAATCGTTCCCTCCAGAGCCTTCTGTCGCAGGCGCTTCCAATGGATGGTTTCGAACCGTTCCGGACTGACGTAGCCCTGGTTCACCAGCTTCCAGCTCTCCACCACCAACTGCTGGGCATCGTTGAGAGCCAGCACTGGATTGACCCAGAGTGAGGAGGCCAGCGTCAGGCTGACGAGCCCACAGACCAGGGCACGACAGGCGTTCTGCAGGCAATTAACAGTCGGCAACATCGGCTTCATACCGGGCGCGATCGCTGGGATGTGTTCAGTAGACTCTCGCAATCCAAGCCCACTTCTGCATGGCGAACTCCTCACCTGTCTACGACTGGTTCCAGGAACGTCTTGAAATCCAGGACATCGCTGACGACATCAGCACCAAGTACGTGCCCCCCCACGTCAATATTTTTTATTGCCTGGGTGGAATCACGCTGGTCTGCTTCCTGATCCAGTTTGCGACTGGATTCGCGATGACCTTCTATTACAAGCCGACTGTTGCCGAGGCGTATTCCTCTGTTCAGTACCTGATGACCGACGTCAGCTTCGGCTGGTTGATCCGCTCTGTGCACCGCTGGAGTGCATCGATGATGGTGCTGATGCTGATCCTGCACGTGTTCCGCGTGTATCTCACCGGCGGTTTCAAGCGTCCTCGTGAACTCACCTGGGTGACCGGCGTCACCATGGCTGTCATCACCGTTTCTTTCGGTGTGACTGGTTATTCCCTCCCCTGGGACCAAGTTGGCTACTGGGCCGTCAAAATTGTGTCGGGCGTTCCTGCCGCAATTCCTGTGGTCGGCGATTTCATGGTCGAGCTTCTCCGCGGTGGCGAGAGTGTTGGTCAATCCACATTGACTCGCTTCTACAGCCTTCACACCTTTGTGATGCCCTGGCTCTTGGCCGTGTTCATGCTCATGCACTTCCTGATGATCCGGAAGCAGGGCATTTCCGGTCCCTTGTGATCCAGCGACCCA
>Ga0255780_10006209_pt1 | contig 9984 bp, 9 predicted proteins | sample 071ome_32_FD_179978 | JGI IMG/M metagenome (GOLD analysis project Ga0255780, IMG submission 179978) | Coastal salt marsh microbial communities from the Groves Creek Marsh, Skidaway Island, Georgia - 071405AT metaG (version 2) | ecosystem: Environmental > Aquatic > Marine > Intertidal zone > Salt...
CAGATTTTTCTAAGGTATCGGTCTGCTGACTTGTTGAGTCTGTATTGAGATGGAGTCCCAAGACATTATGAATAAACAGCGGTAGTTGGTTTTTGAGCTTTTCTAGGGTTTCTTGATTGATTTTTGCAGCACCATTTTTTACTGTAAAGATAAATTTGACGGCATCAAACAATTGGGCAATTAGAATGGGTGTATTAAAATCATCATTCATCGCCTGGTGGCATTTTTCTAACCAAATGTCGTATTCAAAATCACAACGATCTGATGTGATTAGGTGGTCCAACGAAGCGACAGCCTCTACCATCCTCGAATACCCTTTTTCTGCTGCAAGCAGTGCGGTTTCGCTGATGTCCAAAATGCTTCTGTAGTGCGCTTGTAGGATAAAGAATCGTACGACATCAGGAGAGAATGACTTTGAAAAAAGGGTGTTTTCTCCCGAAAATATTTCATGGGGTAAAATATTGTTGCCTGTAGATTTGGCCATCTTTTTACCGTTAAGCGTCAGCATATTGGCATGGAGCCAATATTTGACAGGTGCTTCTTTATGCACGGACTCGGCTTGAGCGATTTCACACTCGTGATGGGGGAACTTAAGGTCCATTCCACCACCATGTATATCAAATTGAGGTCCCAAATATTTTGTGCTCATCGCAGTACACTCGAGGTGCCACCCTGGAAAACCATCGCTCCAAGGTGAGGGCCAACGCATTATGTGTTGTGGCTCAGCTTTTTTCCAAAGGGCAAAATCTTGTGGATTTTTTTTGTCTTGTTGGCCGTCTAAAGTTCGAGTATTATGGATTAGGTCTTCGATATTTCGTCCACTGAGCTTGCCATACCGATGGTCTTTATTAAATTTTAGTACGTCAAAGTAAACGGATCCATTGACTTCATAAGCATAGCCTTCTTTCAAGATGGCTTTGATCAATTCTATTTGTTCTACAATATGTCCTGTAGCTGTAGGTTCGATGCTCGGTGGAAGGGTGTTGAGTTGTTGCAAGGTCCTGTGAAAATCTACCGTGTAACGCTGCACAACCTCCATGGGTTCTATCGATTCTAATCGCGCTTTTTTGGCAATACGGTCTTCTCCAGCATCTTCATCATTTTCTAGGTGTCCGGCATCGGTAATGTTTCTTACATAGCGAACTTTATACCCTAGATATTGTAAATAGCGGTAGATGATGTCAAAAGAGATGAAGGTTCTACAGTTGCCTAGGTGTACATTGCTGTATACTGTTGGACCACAGACGTACATCCCTACATGATTGGGGGATAGGGGTTCAAACTTTTCTTTGCGCTTTGTTAGCGAGTTATATACAAAGAGTTCTTGGCTCATTAAAATTCGGTCTCCAATTGTAAATAGTCTAAAAATTCGCGCTTGGTATCTTTATTCTTGAACAGTCCACCAAACTCTGCAGTTACGGTACTGCTGCTGATGTCTCGAATACCTCTCGAATTGACACAAAGGTGTTTTGCATCAATAACACAAGCCACGTTTTGGGTGTTCAAAATCTTTTGGAGCTCTTCTACAATTTGAATTGTCAGCCGTTCTTGAACTTGAGGTCGCTTGGCAAAATAGTCAACAATACGATTCATTTTTGAAAGTCCGACTACCGTTCCGTTTGAGATATAAGCAACATGGGCTTTACCAACGATTGGTAAGAGATGGTGTTCGCAAGTAGAGTAGACAGTAATGTTCTTTTCAACCAACATTTCACCATATTTGTATTTGTTGTCAAAAGTTGAAGCACTGGGTTTGCGGTTGGGATGCAGGCCTCCAAAAATTTCGTTGACAAACATTTTGGCAACCCGTTTTGGCGTACCTTTTAGGCTATCGTCTGTAAGGTCCATTCCCAATATTTCGAGTATTTCATAGACCTTTTGTTCAATAACTTCTATTTTTTCGGCATCGCTACGCTCAAATGCATCAGGACGGAGTGGGGTTTCTGTGCTTTGAAACGGATGATCGTGATCGAGATCTCCAAGCTGTTCCGCTAATAATTTGTCTATTTTCATGGTTTTGTAAACTGAGACAAAGATAGCCATTTATTGGCAAAACCGCTCTGATATCAGTGAGGATGTTCGCTTTTGAGAAGTGCCGAGTTATAGCTTGAAATTATAAGAAAACGTGATTTGAAGTGGGTTGTTGTTGAGTATTATGCTGTTGGTTAGGCCTTCACTGTATAGTTTTTGAGTCAGCGTGTTCTCTTGATTGATCAAAGAAACCCCAAAAGCATTGCCACCCCATTGATACCCTAATCCTAAAGTATATCCTGTGCTACCACTGTTTGTCAACGCTATCCGATCGGTCTCATTAAAATACCCCCCTCTAAGACTGATGGATCCTATACGATACTCACCACCAACAGCCAATCGTGTTGATGCCGCATATTGTTGTTGGATTTGAAGATTGATATTACTGAAATAGTTGCTGTTGGCTTCCTCCTGATAGGAGGCATTGCCATAATTTCTGGTAGAATAATCGACACTTATTAGTCCGTTTTCACCAAAGGTATATGCAGCACTATAGGTCATTTTTGAAGGTAATCTGAGGTTGTATTCGGGATAGCTATTGATGATATTGGGTTCTGTGGTCAGGGAGATTAACCCATTTTGACTATAATAATCAGAAACCAAAAATTGGGAAGTTTCATCATAAAGATTGAGCCATGTCGGACTGTGGTAACTTAGTCCCAATCGCAGACCAGAGTCAAATCGCGCGATGCCCCCCAATTGAACCGAGACACCCGTTCCTATCGTGTTGAGTTGATTGTTAAAACGAACAGCATCCAAAATGGAGTTATTGCCATAGCCATATTCTTCCAAATCATCGTTTTGCTTATAAAGGATTCGGTGCGAATTGATACTTATCCCCAAATAGAGCTTGTTTCTAAATTGACCACTCATTGTAAATGAATATTTTTTGTGTGCACCATTTGATCGAAAAAAATAATCATGGTTGACCGAATTGTATTGGGCATTTGATTGATAACGTGTTTCGTTCAAATCATTAGAAATCGGATCAATTATATACGCTTGGTATCCCAAAAATGCTTGCTGCGCTCCATAACCAACCTGATCTCCCAAATATTGATAAACACCCGAAACGGTTTCATCATTGGCCAACGATAGATTGTATAATTCTAATCCGTCGGCATAATATAGAAAATACTGATCGATCCCTTGGTTTGAAGTTCCAACAGCATTGAACGTCTTGTCGAAGTCATTTTTTCGTTGATAATTGAAAGCAAAAGCAATACGTGGCCAATCCGAGTCTTCTCGAGTATCATTTAGAGGAAATACCATTCCAAATTGTTGTATATCAAAACGGGTATGTTCCATTTTTTTTGAAGTACCTCCATATTGTGCTTCCAGGTTGTCATTAAGAAACTCGGCACTCAAACCAATTTCAGAATTTATAAAGACAGCAGCCCCAGCGGGATTATCAACAACAGCAGAAAAATCGCCCCCTAGTGCTCCAAAGGCACCTGCCATTGCCGTATATCGTGCCGAACCAATCAATTGTTCTTGACTGTACCGAAAGGCGTCAGTGGCAGTTTGTGCTTTAAGTAGTGCACTACAAAGTAGTGCGAAAATGATAAAGGTAGATTTAACGCGCATATTTTTCGGGTAAAATTAAAAGACTAATTATTTCGTCGGCCACTGCTTGAGGAGCTTCTTCCTCCACTAGAACTTCGACCACTTCCAACAGCATTTGATCTAGAACTGCTACTAGGTGCACTAAAAGATCGAATACTTCTGGTCGCATTGGATCTCGTCGCTGGTCTTTTGATCGCAGGGTAGGAAGAGCGTGTACTTCTTATAAGGGTTCCGGTTCTACTTCTGCTACTACTCTGAGATGCATTGCTTGAGGATTGGCTAGACCCTGAGCGTACAATGCGAGTAGGGACATTGTCTATACTTGGCGCATTTATGTACCGACCAGAATTATACCGCACGTTTGTGGTATTTATATCAGACGCATCTACTGTCGCTACGGATTTTTTTTCACCACGATTGAGGGCATTACGTTCAGCTCTATTGAGTGCTTTGTATCCTCTGTCACCCCGATTGGTTCGCACCCTTGATACATTTCTTCGCTGAAAGCCATCAAATCGGTTGAAGGGTTGATAAAACGAGTTATAAGAGCCGTTTCCGTAATACGACCAACCCCAGTAGGGACGATAAAAGTTGTCAAAATAAGGATTGTAAAACGGGCTATAAAAGCTCCAGCCCCAATATGGATTGTTAAAACGATAGGGACGGTTCCACCATCCAAACGGACTATAATATCCCCAATAGGGGTATCCCCAAGTATTGTAATACCAATCAAAACCAAAGTTGGGATTGAAGTTTCGAGTATTGTCAATAAGATAAATCTCTGTTTTCTGAGTTTGAGCCCCCCAAGGTTGTTGGTCATTAGGGTTGTTGTCTACACTTGTATACGCATCTACATCCGTAAAAACAGTTTCTTGATCGGCGTCCGTGGTATAATCGTCCGAGAGGTTTTGAAAATAGTTTTTATAATAGTTTTGCGCTCCAGATACAGGCTGTGCTGTACGATATTCGCTCTGGCTGTAGGAAGAATTATAAATCCCATCACTGCCATAGTATGAACTTCCTTGATAGCTTCCACAGTTCCAGGTGAGTAGTGCAATTCCAATATAAAAGATTGAAGGAAAAATTGGAGTAGGTGTAAGTTTTTTCATAATCTTTATTTTTTTTGAATACAACACTTCAATGTAGTAGTTTTGTCATTCAGTTCAACTAATATTCATAAGGGCAAAAGTTGTGCCAAATCTAAAAATGTCAAAAAATTTAACTAAACGTTCGGCAGATTATTCCAAATGGTATAACGAGTTGGTAGTAAAAGCAGACCTTGCGGAGAGTTCTGCAGTAAGAGGTTGTATGATCATCAAACCCTATGGGTATGCGATTTGGGAAAAAATGCAAGCCGAACTCGATAAGATGTTTAAGGCGACGGGGCATCAAAATGCGTATTTCCCGCTTTTTGTTCCCAAAAGTTTGTTTGAGGCCGAAGAGCAAAACGCTGAAGGCTTTGCCAAAGAATGTGCTGTTGTAACCCATTACCGACTAAAAAACAACCCTGACAAAAAAGGAGAACTGATTGTCGATCCGGATGCCAAGCTAGAAGAGCCTCTTGTGGTTCGACCTACAAGCGAAGCGATTATTTGGAGTACTTACAAAAATTGGATTCAGTCCTATCGTGATTTACCCATCTTGATCAACCAATGGGCCAATGTTGTCCGTTGGGAAATGCGAACCCGACTTTTTCTTAGAACTGCTGAGTTTTTGTGGCAAGAGGGACATACCGCTCATGCTACCCAAGCAGAAGCATTGGCCGAAGCCCGACAAATGAATCAGGTATATGCAGATTTTGTGGAGCATTTTATGGCCATACCCGTCATACAAGGTCTCAAATCCCCATCAGAACGTTTTGCAGGTGCAGTCGAAACTTTTTGCATCGAAGCATTGATGCAAGATGGCAAAGCGTTACAGGCCGGGACATCCCATTTTTTAGGTCAAAATTTTGCGAAAGCCTTTGACGTCAAATTCGCTACCAAAGAAGGGACTTTAGACTATGTATGGGCCACTTCTTGGGGCGTTTCTACACGACTGATGGGTGCGCTGATAATGACCCATAGTGATGACAATGGCTTGGTTTTGCCACCAAATTTGGCTCCCGATCAAGTGGTTATTGTGCCCATTTACCGTTCAGAAGAAGAGCATGCTGCCGTTGCTGCCAAAGCAGAAAGCATCAAAAAAACACTCGAAGAAAAAAATATTCGAGTCAAATTTGACAATCGTGATAACTTTAAACCCGGATTCAAATTCAACGAATACGAGCTTAAGGGGGTACCACTTCGAATAGCAATCGGGCCTAAAGACCTCGAAAAAGGACAGGTCGAATTGGCCCGGAGAGATACTTTGACCAAGCAATTTGTTGCTGAAAATGACCTGTGTCAAATCATTACAGATTTATTAGCGACCATACAGAAAGAATTATTTGACAAAGCATTATCCTATCGAGAAGCTAAAGTAACTTCTGTGGACGATTTTGAGACCTTCAAAAAGGTATTGGAAGATAAAGGCGGCTTTATTGCTGCCCACTGGGACGGTACCGAAGCCACAGAAGAAGCTATCAAAGCAGCAACTAAAGCGACGATTAGATGCATCCCGCTAGAAGCAAAAGAGGAGGTGGGCCAATGCGTTTTTTCAGGAAAACCGTCTAACAAAAGGGTCTTGTTTGCCAAGGCATATTAAAAAGATTTCACCACCGCTTGTTTTCCATCAAAAAAGATTTATTTTTGCCACGCAAATTTATAGCGCTACAGGAATGTTTTTTTATTAAAATATAAATTGCGTTATTCCTTTTTTCATGTAAATTTGCAAACGTTTTACTGGCCCGTTCGTCTATCGGTTAGGACGCCAGGTTTTCATCCTGGAAAGAGGGGTTCGATTCCCCTACGGGCTACAACTAAAAATTAGTAGTATGGCAAATCATAAATCGGCAATCAAGCGTATTCGTTCTAACGAAAAGAAGCGTTTAAGAAATCGTTTTCAACACAAAACGGCTCGTAATGCTATTCGTAAACTCCGCGAATTGACCAACAAGAAAGAAGCAACCAAACTTTTTCCTGTTGTGGTGTCTTTGATTGACAAGCTTGCAAAGAGAAATATTATTCATGCAAACAAAGCAGCTAACCTGAAGTCTAAGTTAGCTAAGCACGTAGCCTCTTTGTAGGATTTGACTTATATAAATAAAAAAGGGCTTACAGATGTAAGCCCTTTTTTATTTGCACTCAATTTTCCGACTAAGAATTCATGGAGATTAAAAATTCTTCGTTGGATGTTGTTCGTTTAAAACGGTCGTTAATAAATTCCATAGCCTCAACAGGGTTCATATCTGCCAGATACTTGCGCATGATCCACATTCTCTGAATGGTATTTTCGTCCAACAATAAGTCATCACGACGCGTGCTTGAGGACACCAAGTCAATGGCAGGGAAAATTCTTCTATTGGCAATTCTGCGATCCAATTGCAGCTCCATATTACCTGTTCCTTTAAATTCTTCAAAGATGACTTCGTCCATTTTGGATCCTGTTTCTGTAAGCGCCGTGGCGATGATGGATAACGAACCACCACCTTCGATATTACGAGCGGCACCAAAGAATCGTTTGGGTTTATGTAGGGCGTTGGCATCTACACCGCCACTTAAAATTTTACCTGATGCCGGTTGAACGGTGTTGTAGGCGCGTGCCAAACGGGTGATGGAGTCGAGCAGTATAACCACGTCATGACCACACTCAACCAGGCGCTTTGCTTTTTCCAAAACGATGTTGGCCACTTTTACATGGCGTTCTGCGGGCTCATCAAAAGTAGAAGCTACAACTTCTCCATCTACGTTGCGTTGCATATCGGTAACTTCTTCTGGGCGCTCATCGATGAGCAATATCAATTGATATACTTCGGGATGATTTGCCGCAATTGCATTAGCAATATCCTTGAGGAGCATGGTTTTTCCTGTTTTGGGTTGTGACACAATCATGCCACGTTGTCCTTTGCCAATGGGAGAAAACAAATCAATAATTCGAGAAGAAGTGGTGCTTTGTTTTTCGGCAAGTTTAAATTTTTCCTGGGGAAATAATGGGGTTAGGTGCTCAAAGGAGACTCGATCTCTAACCACTTTGGGATCAAGACCGTTGATGTAATCTACTTTGATTAGTGGAAAATATTTTTCCCCTTCTTTGGGCGGTCTAACGGTTCCTAGGACGGTATCTCCTGTTTTGAGTCCAAAAAGACGTATTTGAGATTGTGATACATATACATCGTCGGGAGAAGAAAGGTAGTTATAATCTGAGGAGCGCAAAAATCCATAGCCTTCGGGCATTATTTCTAATACGCCTTCGGTATGTATGATGCCGTCAAACTCAAAATCGGGTTCACGGTAACGGTTGCGGTTGTCGCGATTGTGATTTTGTTCGTTGCCATTGTTGCCCTTTCTTTGATTTGGGTTGTTGTTATTGTTGTTGTTGTTGTTGTTGGGATTTGGGTTTTGATTTTGTTGGTTTTTGTGTTGATTTTTATTGGGGTTTTGATTCTTTGATCCCTTACGATCTTCAAATTGTTTTCGAGGATTTTCGGTATTCTCTTTTTTATCTTCTTGAGATCGTTTTTTAAAATTCGGTTTTTTTAAAGGTTCTTTCGATTCATTTTCATGTATGTCAGTATCTTGGTCATTCTTTGGTTGCTTAGGTGACTCATTTAGGGCAGCCGGATTGGCTGATACATGATCGATTATTTGATAAATAAGATCAATTTTCTTAAGACCTGTAATTCGTTTGACACCAATGGATTTGGCGATTTCCTGAAGTTCAGGTAATTTCTTGCTTTTTAATGCAGCTATTTCGTACATAATGTATTTGTAAAAAAATAAAGTGGGCTTATTTGTGCGGCTGCGGCCGCTGTTTGAAGTAGTTTCAAGCAATTATACAACTTTTTTTAATAATGCTATCTTTTAAATCGTTTATTTTTGTGAAAATATGATACAACGAAAACAAACCTTATACTGGTTCATTGACTTTATTTTACTAGGCCTTACTTTTTTTACAGTTTCGACGCCGGAGCAATTTCAATGGATTCAAGTAGCGCCCTCCCTTTTCTTTGATACCCTGTTGGGTGTGGGGCTGTTTTTTGACGTTGTTTTGATCTTCTTATTCAAAAGAAGAATCCTGCAATTGAAACTCAACCATTTCCATTTGGGCCTCAAACTTTTGTGGGCCGTTTATGTGTTGTTAGAAATTTTTTATGGTCAAATGCGTATGGACTTGCATTATCCATTATTGGTGCTTCCCATACTTGGATTTGGATTGTCTTTTGCTGCTCAAAGGGGGATCCAAAAAGATGAGGCGCTGATTCGATCGGTGGATCGGATTCGCTAGGTTGAGCTTCTAGGCCCTAATTCTACAACTTCCAAATTTTCTATTTTACCCGCTGTTAGGCAAAAGCGTAGCAGGGTTCTGATTTTGTGAAAACCCGATCTGCCAACGGCACCGGGGTTGAGGTGCAACAAGTCGAGGTCCTTATCATAAATTACTTTCAAAATATGTGAGTGCCCACATATGTAGAGTTGAGGCCGGTGTTTGCGAATCAATTCACGAACACGTGCGTTGTATTTTTTTGGATAGCCTCCGATATGCGTCATTAGTACATGGACCCCTTCACATTCAAAAATCTCATTTTCACTAAATTCTACACGCAGTTGGTGGCCGTCTATATTGCCGCAGACCGCCCTTAGGGGCTTAAGGGCTTTGATCCGATCACTTACCGTTGTGGAGCCTATATCTCCAGCATGCCAAACTTCGTCTGCCCATGCCAAATGGTTTTCTATCGCTTGGTCCAAATAACCGTGCGAGTCTGAGAGAAGTACGATTTTTTTCAATTTTATATCTTTGTAAGACCAAATTTACCTAATTAACCTCCAATGGTGTCCAACTCAGTTCAAACACTTTTTCAATCTACGTACAAAACGACTTCGGAAGTAGCTTTACACCGTCTTTATCTTTCGTATCAAGTGTCATCAAGCAATCCCTCTGTTAAAATATACTATGAAGATATCCACAGCGTTTTTTTAAAACGTTATTTTGGGTTTAAGTTTATTTTGTTGGTCGTTATGCTTACCACTAACTTTTTGTTTCTCTTTCTAATAGGAGTATTGTCTTTGGGGCATGGCTTTTTAACACTTTCGGTTTTTGCACTATTGCTATTACTGTTCATGCTGCGAAGGCCCTATGCAGTAGGGGTCAAAATGAAAGAAGAACCCCATCTGATTTTTTTTTCAGAAAATAAGCGAGAAGCCCACTTGTTGGTGAACACACTAAACAATCAACGGCGTCAAATCGTAGAATAAACAATATATTTGACAAAAAATTTGGAGTGCGCTATTTTATAGAATTGGCCTATAA
>Ga0255780_10006212_pt1 | contig 9982 bp, 15 predicted proteins | sample 071ome_32_FD_179978 | JGI IMG/M metagenome (GOLD analysis project Ga0255780, IMG submission 179978) | Coastal salt marsh microbial communities from the Groves Creek Marsh, Skidaway Island, Georgia - 071405AT metaG (version 2) | ecosystem: Environmental > Aquatic > Marine > Intertidal zone > Salt...
AGACTTTACTCCAGACTTTGTGTGGTCAAAATCTAGAAGTAATGCCCAATCTAATATTTTATATGATTCAATTAGGGGTAATAATAAATATCTTGTTACAAATTCTACAAATGCAGAAGGAACTGCAGCATCTGATGCTATAACTTTTGATTCTGATGGATATACATGGTATCAAGATTATAGTGCTTCAAATAGGTCTCCATATACTTATGTAAACTGGGCATGGAGAGGTTCAGACTCTGCACCTGTAACTAACACAGACGGATCAATAACAACTACTGTATCCGCTAATCCAACATCTGGATTTAGTGTGGTGACATGGACTGGTACTGGAACATCAGGTCAAAGCATTGGTCATGGATTAAATCAATTTCCTGAAATGGTTATTATTAAAAAAAGAAATAAAGCAGAAAATTGGTATGTAGCCAGTGAACCTACATATGGCAGAAATTATGCTTACCACGCACATTTAAATACTACTGGGGCATGGGAAGGTAATAATGACCCATACTATTTAGGTGGTCAAACATCTTCTACTACTGCCATATATTTAGCAGACGGTACTAGTAATAATGGCGGAAATGAAAATGGTATTAATTATGTAGCATATTGCTGGCACTCTGTAGAAGGATATTCTAAAATTGGTTCTTACACAGGCAATGGTTCTACTGATGGTCCATTTGTATACACAGGGTTTAGACCTGCATTTGTGATGGTTAAAAATACATCTACTTCAGCAACAAATTGGTGTATCCATGATACATCTAGAGAAACATATAACATTTCTGATAGTATGTTGCTACCAAATAATTCCGCAGCAGAAGTGGTAAGTGGTACTGCTTATGGGATAGATATTTTATCTAATGGATTTAAAATAAAAAATAGTAATAGTAATTTTAATACATCAGGAAATAATTACATCTACATGGCATTTGCCGAAAACCCATTCAAAAATAGTTTAGCGAGGTAATAAATAATAACATGGCAATTATAAGAATTTCAAATATAGGAGCTGCGGCATTAGCAGACGCCGCTATTACCGCAGATAAACTTGCAACAGGCTCTGTTACGTCAGCAAAAATTGCGGATGGCACAATTGACACAGTAGATATTAAAACAAATGATGATTATGGATTAGTTACAGGATCAACAGATGCAACAGACGATTACGGGAGTATAGCATAATGGCTAAGGCAATACAATTAAGAAGAGGATCAACAGCTGAACATGGATCATTTACTGGTCTAGTTGGTGAAGTTACTGTTGATACTGATAAAGATTCATTGGTTGTTCATGATGGCACCTTAGCTGGTGGTCATCCAATTGCAAAAGCAGGAGCTAATTCTGATATTACATCATTATCAGCAACCACAGCAATTGCAGTTACAGGAACAGCTTATTCACAAACAATCACATTAACAGACGGTGCTACAATTGACTGGGATACTTCAACCGGTCAAGTTGCAAAAGTTACACTTGCTGGTAATAGAACATTCAATGCACCAACTAATTTACAAAACGGTGCATTCTATTCATTGCAAGTTATACAAGATGCAACAGGTAGTCGTACTGCTTCTTGGAATTCTGCATTCAAATTTACCGGTGCCACTGCTCCAGTATTAAGCACAGATCCTAATGCAGTTGACTTTATCGTATTTAGATCTGATGGAACTAACCTTTATGAACAAGGTAGAAGCTTAGGAGTTGCTTAATGTCCTTAACGGTATTAGGATCAAATGGTGGAGGTGCATATAATATAGAATCAAGTTTAAGGTTCCGTTCAACTGCTAGTGCGTATTTAAGTAGAACATTTACCACACCAACTAATAGTAAAAAAATGACTCTTAGTTTTTGGTATAAACATACACAAATTGGAACTAATTCTAATATATTTGCAAATGATGGAGCAATAGGAACAGATGATGAAGAAGTATATATTAATTCATCTAACACTTTAGTCTTTTTCCATCGAGAACCTTCATCTGAAATAGCATACACTAATGCAATTTTTAGAGACCCTTCTGCTTGGTATCATATGGTTGTTGCTATAGATACTACTCAAGCAACTGCTTCAGATAGACTAAAAATGTATGTAAATGGTGAAGAACAATCTCTTGCAACAAATAGTGTGTCATTAAATCAAACTTTAAGATTAAACTCAGCAGGAGTAAAATATATTGGTAGAAGAAGTGATGGATTGTATCTTGATGGATATTTAACAGAGTATAATTTTATTGATGGTCAACAACTCACTGCTGACGACTTCGGTGAATACGATACAACAACGGGTGTATGGAAACCAAAGAAATACACAGGAACATATGGCACTAATGGTTTCTATTTAGAAGGTTGTCGTGGAACAGACCAATCAGGTAATGGCAACGATTTTACCGAAAATAACTTTAATACAACAAGTTCAACTGTAAATTATGACATCATGAATGATGTGCCTACATTAACCGATGAGGATACTGCTAACTTTCCTACATATAATATATTATTTCCATTATCAACATCAACAGTAGACAATGGAAATATTAGATTAGTAAATAGTGGCACTTCAGCATGGCGTCATGCTATATCATCTATTGCATTACCAAATACCGGTAAGTGGTATTTCGAAATGGCAGCAAGTGTAGATACTAACAATGGTCATATGGGTTTAGCACCTGTTGAATCTCTTGCTAATGGTTCTAACGGCTATGTTACTGATGCTATATTAACTAATACTCCAAACTCAAGTGGAACAGCAGCAGGTGGGTTAGCAGGATCTACACAAACATGGACTGGTACATATAATATTAATGCACTTGAAGCTCTTGCTTGTGCTGTTGATATGGATGCAAATAAAGTATGGTTTAGAATTGGTTCTAATTGGGTAGATGCAGGAAGTGGCGCAGGAGACCCAGCATCTGGAACTAATCCTGCAGTATCGGGTGGTATTAACTATAATAAAACTTATCATTTTATTACTTCTGCATATGCTCAAAACCATTATGTTAACTTTGGTCAAAGACCATTTGCATATACAGTTCCTACAGGATTTAAAAAACTCAATACATATAACTTACCTGATAGCACGATTGCAGATGGTAGTCAGTATATGAATACAGTGTTGTATACAGGTGATGGTGATTTAACAAGTCACCCAATTACAGGTGTAGGATTTAGTCCTGACTGGATATGGATAAAACGCAGAGATAGTGCTAATTCACATCAAACTTATGACTCTGTTAGAACTTTAGGATATGTATTATCGACAGATAAAACCAATGCTGAAGCAGATGAAACAAGTAAATTTGTTTCCATAGATTCAGATGGATTTACAATTAAAAGTAATGCAGGTTCACATAATTTATTAAATGCAACTTATGTAGCATGGAACTGGAGAGGTTCAGACTCATCTGCTGTATCTAATACAGATGGTGATATTACTTCTACTGTATCTGCTAATACATCATCTGGATTTAGTGTGGTCACATATACTGGCACAGGTGCTAATGCAACAGTAGGACATGGGTTGGGTGTTGCACCACAAGTTGTAATAGTAAAAAGTAGAAGTGCAACTGGTTCATGGATTATGAATCATCCAGATATTGATGCGGGTGAATATCTATTACTAGATTCAAACGCAGCTGCAGCTGGTAGTGCAGCTTGGCAATCTACAAGACCTTCAAGTAGTGTTTTTTATGTAACAAGCGGAACATCTTACGGTGCTAATGGAGTTGACTATGTAGCTTACTGCTTTGCAGAAGTAGAAGGATTCAGTCAGTTTGGTTCTTACATAGGTAATGGTTCTGCTGATGGAACATTTGTATACACAGGGTTTAGACCTGCTTTTGTTTTAACTAAAAGTGCTACAGAAGCAAGAAACTGGGTTATTATAGATACAACAAGAGACCCTAATAACCTAGCTGACCAGAACTTAGAACCAAACACATCAAATGCAGAATTTACTAATGCAGATGATATGGATATTTTATCTAATGGATTTAAAATGAGAACTGCAAACCCTGGGGCAAATGGTAATGGACAAACTATTATCTACATGGCATTTGCCGAAAACCCATTCAAAAATAGTTTAGCACGTTAAAGGAGAAAAATAATGGCTTATAAACTAAACGGGAAAACGCTTCGAGTGGATAGAGCGTTTACTCATAATGAAGTACAATATCCAAGTAACTGGTTGAGACTATCATCTCAAGCAGATAAAGATGCATTAGGTATCGTATGGGAAGATGATCCAGTACGTGCTGATGATCGTTTCTATTGGAACGGTGACGTCAATAATCCTAAGGCATTAGATGACGTCAATGAAGTAGATGAAGATGGTAATCCAATCTACGTTCAAGTATTAGATAATTCTGATCCAGAAAATCCAGTAATGGTTGATACAGAAGAACAAGTTGTTACTCATGGTCTTAAACATGTTCATACACAGCAAGTCAAACATACTGCTAATACTTTATTAAATCCAACTGATTGGTATTATATTAGAAATGCAGAAGCTGGTACAGAAGTTCCTGCTAATGTCGTATCATACCGAGCAGCTGTAAGAACCGAATGTGATCGTTTAGAAACAGCAATTGCAGCTGTAGCTGATGTTGAAGCATTAATTGCAGTATTAAATGCTCAAAATTGGCCTGAATTATAATTATAAATAATCTATAATTAGTAGAGAATAACATATGCCTTTTATTGGAACACAGCCTAGAGCAGGTGCATATAGTGTACTTGATAGTATTACTGTAACTGCAACAGATACATTTAACTTAACGTTAGATGGTAGTGCGTATTATCCACAATCTCCAAACCATTTATTGGTGAGTATTAATGGATCTATTCAAGCACCTGTCAATTCGTTTACAATAAACGGCTCACAGATTATATTCTCTGAGAACTTATTAGCAACTGATGTTATTGATTTTATCTTAGCACTTGGTGATGTACTGAGTATCGGTACACCATCGGATGGTACAGTAACTAATTCTAAGATTGTAAGTTTAGATGCCTCTAAATTAACCGGTGCATTACCAACAATTGATGGTTCTGCTTTAACAGGTATTGATGCACTACCGAGCCAAACAGGAAGTAATGGTTATTTTCTAACGACGGATGGTAGTACAGCATCTTGGGCAGAAGTTGATGCATTGCCAAGTCAAACAGGTAATAATGGTTATTACTTAACAACAGACGGTTCAACCGCAAGTTGGGCAGAGTTAAGTGTTGGTGCTTCTGCTGGCGGAGTAATTTGGGAAAATAGCACAACTATATCAAGTAATTATACTTTAGCAACAGGTAAAAATGGATTAACCGTAGGACCAGTAACTGTAAACGCCGGTGTTTCAGTAACTGTACCTTCAGGACAAAGATGGGTGGTATTATAATATGTCAGTAAATATAAATGCAGATACAACCAACGGATTAGTATTAACATCAGATACTTCCGGTGAACTAAAACTGCAGAGTGCTGGTGCAGATATTGCTACAGTAAATAGCAGTGGTATTACAATGGCTGCCGGTAAAGTTATATCAAATTCTGGTATATCTTCTTATACTGATAGTGATGCTTTAACATTATTTAATGCTAGTGGTTCTGCTCCTGTATATGCTTGTCGTGCATGGGTAAACTTTAATGGAACAGGAACAGTGTCAATTTATAACAGCGGCAATGTATCTAGTATTACAGACAATGGAACAGGACAATACACTGCAAACTTTACCACAGCAATGCCTGATGTTGATTATGCAGTAGCAGGTGCAACTAATGAAGATAATGGAACTGCTCAAAGGGTATTTACAGAAAGAACTGGAAGAACAGCATCTAGTGTAGGAGTAGTTGTTGGTGATGTTAATGGTACAGAAAGAGACCATGCAAGAATAAGTGTAATTATTGTAAGGTAATAATATGAGAATAATATATCAAACAGAAGAAGGACTATCAGTATTAATCCCTACAGGCGAACTAGATATAAACGAAGTTGCTCGTAAAGATGTTCCTGCAGGAATTGATTATTGGATAGTAGAAGATAATGAAGTTCCTAGTGATAGGACATTTAGAAATGCATGGGAAGCAAATACTACCGATTTAGGAACACCTGACGGACAAGGCATAGGTGCAGACGCATGGTTTGCAGAACAAGAGGATTCAGATGAAGATTGAAGTTAATATTACAAAAGCTAAAGATATTACTAAAGACAGACTTCGCGCAGAGCGTAAACAATTACTTGAAGAACAAGATATATTATTTATGAAAGCTCAAGAAGCCGGTGAAGATACAACTGCTATTGTTACTGAAAAACAAAGATTAAGAGATATTACTAATCAAGTAGATACTATGACAACTGTTGAAGAATTAAAAGGAGCTTCTTGTGGCTAGTATAAAATTACAAGGCGATAACTCAGGAACACTTACAATAGAAGCACCAAGTGATGCTGGTAATAATACCATTACACTTCCTGCAACGACACAGACACTAGCAACACAGAATGCTTTAGGTGTACGCAATCTTATCATCAATGGTGATATGAGGATTGACCAAAGAAATGCTGGTAGTGCAGTATCTTTTGGTTATATTGTTGATAGATTTGTAGCAACAGGAAACGGATTCGATGAGGTAGTAAGGTCATACCAACAAGTATCTGATGCACCAAATGATTTTGATTATTCATGTAAATTAACTGTCACAACAGCAGAAACAGCATTTACTGATAATGAACACATAGGTTTTGCTCAAAGAATTGAAGGTCAAAATGTTGCTCATTTACAATGGGGAACATCAAATGCTAAAACAGTTACTTTATCTTTTTGGGTTAAGTCATCATTAACAGGAACATTTAGTGGAATGTTTCAAAACTCTGCAAGAGATAGGTCTTACCCATTTGAATACACTATAAGTTCTGCTAATACATGGGAGTATAAAACTGTAACTGTATCTGGAGATACAACAGGAACATGGTTAAAAGATAATGGTATTGGAATAAGAGTAAACTTTAATCATGGGTGTGGTCCAGACAGAAAGGGAACTGCAAATACTTGGGCAGGTGCAGATTATAGAGCATCATCTACTCAAACAGTAGAGTTGTGTGAAAATTTAAATGCTACATGGCAAATCACAGGTGTCCAACTAGAAGTAGGTGACACAGCTACACCATTTGAACACAGACCTTATGATATGGAGTTAGCAAGATGTCAGAGGTATTATGAACATAATTATAATATAGGTCAAACTCCAGGTTCTGTATCAACCTATCCAAGTGGAATGGGAGCGTGGTTAAATGGACTTGGAACACACAGTGGTCAAAAAGGTTTTCAGTCAGATTACAAAGTAACTAAGCGTGCAACTCCATCTGTAACTTTTTATGATACAGCTGGTAATAGCGCTAGAGTATCTACATTAAATTCTGGGGGAACAACCACAACCAATCAATCTATTGCTATTGTAATGTCAGGAACTTCTTCTATATTAGGAGTCGCTGGTGATGGTTCACATACTGGTGTTCATTATTTTTGGGTAGCAGATTCGGAGTTATAAAATGTATAAAATATTTAATAGCAATTTTGCTGGAGTAAATGTTGAAATGATTTTTCACAAAGAAGAAAAAGTATGGATACCTAAAGATGAAGCTAATCGTGACTATCAAGAATACCTAGAATGGCTAGCAGAAGGTAACACACCAGAGGAGGCAGAATGAGCGTAACAATTAACGGCATAGGTTTCGTAGAAAATTCAAATACAATCGATACTTCATATACGCTTGCAGATAATCGTAATGCTATTACTGCGGGTGATATTACTGTAGCTGATGGTGTAGTGATTACCATTGGTGATGGTGCAGTATGGTCAATAGTTTAAGGATAAGAGATGCCAGTTAAAATTAGAGGTTCATCAGGAATTGATAGAATACATCCAGATGTATTGGAAAGAAAAAATCTTGTTACAGATACAGATTTAACTTCTGCTACTAGTAAAGCATATTTTAGTGGATATGCAAATGCATCTCAATCAGATATTACAAATGAAACTATAGTTGATATTAATCATGCTTGGCAAAATTCGGGTGATTTTACCTTAAGTAGCAGCCGAGTAACAGTAAATAAAACTGGTAAATATCACATTATTGCCGATGTAGGTACGTATGTATCAAGTGAATCATCATCAAGATCACAATCTTTAGCAAGAATTTATATTAATGGAACCCAAATAACTGGGTCATTAATGTGGATATATAATCGTGAAGGTAATGATAATGATGAAGGTCATGGTAATGCTTCAGCTTCAGTTATATGGGATTTAACTGCGGGTGATATTGTAGATATTAGGGGTAATAGATATTCTGGGGGTGATACACTTGGCTTTAGAGCAAATTCATCTAGAATAACAATAATGGAAATATAATGAGTACAGTAAAATCAAAGAAACTACAAGTCGGAACAGATGCTAACTCAGCAAATAACTTTACATTATATCAACCAGCAACACCTGATGGAACATTAAGGATTGGTGTCGGTAATGCAGATAGTCCTACAGAGGTAGGTCAGTTTAATGCTAATGGATATAAACCAGCTACTTCTCCATTAATACAAATTCATTTAGATGCAGACCAAACTCTTTCTCAAAACACAGTAACTAAATTAAATTTTGGAACTGTTAATATAGATACTACAAGTGACTATGATACAACTAACAAAAGATGGATTCCTTCTGTTGCTGGATATTATAAAATATATATTACATTTCACCCAGCTATGGCAAGTTCAAGTGGTAATTGGTATGCAAGAATTTTTGTAAATGGAACTGGTACAAAATTGGAATATACTTTAACAGAACCATCATTAGCAGAAAACCAAAATGTTAGATGTTCAGGAATAGTTTATTTAAATGGCACTACAGATTATGTAGAAGCGTATGGTAATCATAATACATCTGGAACAAAAACAATTTATTCGCCTTCAATATATACATACTTTGAAGGACATTTAATACAACAAGCATAAGGAAAAAAAATGACACTATACGAAAAAATTAAAACACTTTACACAGAACTAACTGATGCAGACTTTGCACCTGATACAGGTACAATCATGCTTCAGAATGACAGCGATGGTAAAGGTGACTATATTAAAGAATGGAATCACCCAACATTAGCTCAACCAACACAGGAACAACTAGACGGAGTTCAGTAATGACCATTAGTATAAAACCCACAGCATCTGGTTCAACGATAGAGCAAGACGGAAGTACCATACTTACTGTTGACGGCAGTGGGAATATCACACCTAGTAATGACTTGTATCCTAAAGTTCCTACATTTAGTGCATTGTTTGGCACAGACCAAAGTTTTAGCACTACAACATGGACAAAAATACAATACAATACAGAAGATTTTGATACTAACTCTAATTATGATAGTTCTACAAATTATAGATTTACACCAACAGTCGCAGGTTATTATCAAGTTAATGCAAACATAAGACTAAATTATAGTGGTAGTGCGGGAGATGGAACTTATCTTGCATTATATAAAAATGGTTCAGCTTGGAATGTAACAAGCAGATTAAATGTAACCAGTTTATATGGTAGTTTAAGTTTATCATCTTTAGTTTATTTAAATGGTTCAACAGATTATATAGAGATGTATGGATATACTAATCATAGTTCGCCATTTTTTGACCAAAATGGTGCTGTCCCATCAAGATTTTCAGCACACCTAGTGAGCGTATAAATATATAAGTATTATAAATAGTATAAACAATTAGCGGATAGGGAAGCTAAGACATGGCAACAACAGAAAAAGACTTTCGCGTCAAGAATGGTCTTGTCGTCGCACAAGACGCATCAATAGGTGGTAATGCAACCATAACAGGCAATCTTACTGTTAATGGTACTACCACAACTCTTAATACATCAACACTAGATGTAGAAGATCTCAATATTACTGTTGCAAAAGGCGCAGCCAACTCTGCTGCAGCAGATGGTG
>Ga0255780_10006227_pt1 | contig 9964 bp, 11 predicted proteins | sample 071ome_32_FD_179978 | JGI IMG/M metagenome (GOLD analysis project Ga0255780, IMG submission 179978) | Coastal salt marsh microbial communities from the Groves Creek Marsh, Skidaway Island, Georgia - 071405AT metaG (version 2) | ecosystem: Environmental > Aquatic > Marine > Intertidal zone > Salt...
CGGCTACGTTAGCGATGAACGCGGAGTTCCCGTTCATGAAAATAGTCAGCGCAGATTCCATGATTGGACACAACGAGATGAGCAAAGTGCAGACGTTGGCGAAAGTGTTCGACGACGCGTATAAATCAAACTTGTCTTTGTTAGTTTTGGACGATTTAGAGCGACTGTTAGAGTACGTTGCCATCGGTCCGAGGTTTTCCAACGTCGTATTGCAAGCATTGCTCGTGCTCATCAAACGACAACCGCCGAAAGGGAAAAAGTTACTCGTCATTGGCACGACGTCCAACAAACTCGTCCTGGACGACATGGGTCTCACGGACGCCTTCGACGCGACGGTCTCGGTCCCACCTTTGACGACCGACGAAGCCACCAAAGTCATCAAAGAAATCGAAGCGTTCCGACCGGAAGACGTCGATGCCGCGTGCGCCATGCTCGACCACCAAACGCCGATTAAAAAACTCTTCGTCTTGCTAGAGCTCGCGAGACACGGTCGCAGCGACCACGACGCCATGGACGACGCCAACGCGATAAGTTTAGACCGGTGGATTAACTGCATGGAAGATTTAAGCACTTGAGAAGAACAATAAAAAAAGCAAATGCCACATAGCAAGAGAGAGAGAGAGTAAGAAATAACGTTCACATAGTAGTCTTATATTGTTACATACGCGCACGTATAGAGTTTTGGTATTATTATTATTTAGCGAATCGTAAGAAGTCCTCTTCTTCGCTTCTCTCCTATATTTTTTCTCCGATCTCTCTAATCTTTTCTATTGTGTTTTTATGTGTGGAATTTGTTGTTTCTATTCAGTGCTTCTTTGCCGGCTTCGGCGATGGTTTCACCTAGAAAAAAGATCGAGGCAGAAAGAGAACGGTTATTGCGCGACAGGTCAGCGTCTTTCGAAAAGATACACGCGCGCGTAAGAAAGAGAGAGGAAAAGAGAGAGAGAGAGCGTGATTCCATTTTTCCCCAACCAAAAAAGACCACAAAAAAGAAGAGAGAAAAAGCACAAAAGACGCACCAAACTCCACACCCCACTGACTACAAACCCGTAGGTAATCCCGGTCGCGACCGCTCCCACGCGCACGAATCTCGCCAGAGACGATCCCGAATACGGTCCCATCTTCTCCTTTTCTTATATTTTGTATGAATGGCGCCTTTTCCTGCGTTTTTCCCTACTAGCAGAGAGAGAAGAATTTGGCAGAGAAACTATTTAGGGTTTTACTTAAACCCTAAACCCTAACACTCAGTGAAAAATTCGAAAAAAAGGAGAGTCAAAAAAGCTTTAAAACACGTAATAAAAGCGCGCCGAGCGTGGCTTTTTTCTCGCGAAAAGAAGAAGAAGAATGCGTTCGTCGACGCTGTCTTCTTCGCTGACGACGATGATGATGATGCGGACGCGTTTGAAATCGTCTTCTTCGGCGCGGTCCTTTTTCTCCTCCTCCTCTTCGTCTTCGTCTTGTTCTTTTCGAGGAGGAGGATTAGGAGCGAAGCATTTTCAAACGCCAACACCTTCTTCTTCTTCTTCTTCTCCGGTTGTTCGTTTCTGCGGTTTGAATAACGGCGCTCGCGGTGGCGCCGCCGCGTGCGCGATGTCTTCCGAGAATACTTATTCCTCCTCTCGTTCCGCGTTGGCGAGGTTTCGACGATTCGCGGCGATGAGAAGCGGTCGCTTTTCTTCTTCTTCTTCTTCGACTTTGAATCCTCGAGGAGGAAGTTTGAGCGTCCGCAGCAAGAGCGAGAACAACCACAACGCGAGAGATGCGCAGATTTGGATCGATAATTGGAAAAGCGGCGGTGGTGGGTCAGGAGGAGGGTTCGGCGGCGGCGGAGGCGGCGGCGGTAGTGGTGGTAACTCTGGAGGAGGTAACGGTAGCGGGAAAACGCCGTGGGCGATGTACTTGATGCTTTTGGAATCGAATCCGCTGGTGACGAAAATGGCCACCTCCGGCGCGCTCAACGCTTTCGGCGACCTTCTCGCGCAAATTTTGTTCGAAGACGGACAAAGCATCGATTCTAAACGAACGTTGACGTTCACCTTTTTGGGCGCCTTTTTGGTTGGACCGGCGTTACATTTTTGGTACGGGACTTTAGGTAAGATTGTCACCGTCGGCGGTTCTGTGGGAGCAGGGTTGCGTTTGGGTTTGGACCAGTTGGCGTTTGCCCCGGTGTTTTTGGCGACGTTTTTAAGCGCTTTGTTCGCGATTGAAGGCAACACGGACAAGTTACCCAACAAATTGAAACAAGATTTGTTCCCGACGGTCGTGGCAAACTGGAAGATTTGGGTCCCGTTCCAATTTTTGAACTTTCGATTCGTGCCGGCAAATTTACAAGTTGGAGCGGCGAATGTCATCGCTTTGATGTGGAACGTGTATTTGAGTTGGGCGAGTCATAAGAAAGTTCCAGAAGTCGACGAGGGAAAGGATACCAAGAAGAAGAAGAAAGGAGGCAAACGGTGAAAATTGCGCGGAGGGAGAAAAGCGATATATAGCTCTCTTCCGTCGGGCGTTGCTCGTTCGTCGTGAAGTATGAATAGTATTCATTTGTACAACTGGTATTGTTTTTAGCTCTATGTTATTATATTACACACGACGTGAGACGACGACGGACGAGGCTTGTCGCGAACCATCCCACCACATTTTTGGCTGCTAAAAGTGTAATCATATCTTCACATTCGCTCTCGCGCGACTATCTGTTTTTTTCTTTTACGCGATGGCGCCTCCGCACGAGCTTCCACTGCCCGCGGTGCAACCGAAACAGTGGTTATCGCTGGCGATTTTCAACCCCACGATATCTTGCACGCTCTCTACGTCAAACACTGACTTTGGGGCGGCTGCTCCGACAAAGCCGATATCCAACTGTTGATTGAAGTCACAGTCGTACAAAGACCCGTCCCATTTGATGGAAACAACGTCTCTGCACATGACGTTATCCGCCGCTTTCACGTTGAAGTTATCCACCAACAACTTCATGTACTCTTCGATTTTCTGTTCTCTGTGTAAGAAATCCGCGAACCGTTTAATCGGCATGTTTGTCAGCGTGAACAAATTGGAAAACTCAATGCCGTACGCCTCTTTCAATTCGCTCTTATACGCAACCTCCAATTTGCTTTGCTCGGGGGGTAAAAACGCCCCGCCTGGATTATACATCAAATCTAACGTTCTTCCGGTTCCTTCAATGCCGTATCCTAGCGCGTTCAACTCCTTCAACGCATCAATCGAGCGTTCAAAAACCCCTCTCCCTCTCTGCTTATCCGTATTCGCTTCGGAATAACACGGCAAACTCGCGACAATCGTCACGTCGTGCTCTTTCAAAAACGCCCCTAAATCTTCCTGCCCAGGCTCATAAAACACCGTCAAGTTACACCGATCGATAATTTTCAACGCGTCGCCTTTTATCTTCCTCGCGTTTCTCACTAAATTCCGAAACTCCGGCGCCAACTCCGGCGCGCCGCCCGTGATGTCCAACGTCGTCACCCCTTCGCTTTTCTCCAATATCCTCTCCACGCGTTCTCTCGTTTCTCTCGACATCGTCTCCTCCTTGCGCAACGGACTCGACTCCACGTGACAGTGCGAGCACGCTTGGTTGCAATATATCCCTATGTTCACTTGCACGATCGACGGCGGCGCTTCGCGATCGAGCGCTTTCCCTCCTTCCTTCTCGATAAACTTTGCAAAGCTCTCCGAGACGCCGAAATTTTCCAACGCGCGCCTTCGTTTCGCGCTTTCCTCTCTCGTGAGCGTCTTCTGACCAAACTTTTCCAGCTTTACTCTCGTCTGTTGAAACTCTGGGTCCGATTCCATCTCTCGCAGCGTTTCCGGGACGAGAGAGGAAGAGGAAGAAGAGGAAGCGTTCGTTTCGCTTTTTCTTCCCCGCGAAAGTGAAGATGAAGAGAACAAGTCGCCGCTTGTTGCAACCACCTTTTCATCGCTTCTCCTCCTCGCGCACCGTCGTCCTCGACGAGAGCAAAAGGAGCGGGAAGGACGGAAGGCAGACGGAGAGGAAGCGCGAGACGAAGAAGACGACGACGACGGCGTCATCGCTGTCGCAGAGCCTCCGGGGTCGTTCAAAATGAGGAAAAAACCGCAGAAAAAATTTTCGCACGTTTACACAATAAAAGAAGAAGGAGCGAGATGACGCCAACCTTCGCCGCGGTTTCGTCGACGACGACGATGCGATCTGAGTGTCCGCGCTCTTCTAAACCATCTTCTTCTTCGCGTTCGCGTCGCTCTTCGTTTCTCAGAAACGGACGACGTAAAGAAGAAGAAGAGGGAGATGCGTTTCGAATGAATTTGAAATCGAGAAGAAGACCGTCGTCGTCGTCTGTCGGCGGAGTCGTCGTCTTCGCGAGAGGCTACGGCGACGGTAGCGAGTACTACGGGGAGGAAGATCACGAGGAGGAGGAGGAAGAGTACGACGACGACGACGACGCGTTTTTTGACGAGTACATCGAGGAGGACGTTTCGGATCGGCAAAGAGCGAGACGGGCGACTGGTGGTTTCGGTGGAAGGGCGGCTGCGTCCTCTTCTTCGTCTCGGGCGGCGAGGAGAAAAGGGAGAAAAGGGAGCGCTTCTTCGTCGTCGTCGTCGTCAAAAGACGAGCGGATGGCGGCGCTCATCGACGGTGGTGAAGTCTTTTTCCTTTCCACCGCGGTGGCGATGAAAGCGAGGCAGGTGTACGTGGAGCAAAGAGCGCGCGCGGAGACGGACGCGCCTTCGTCTTCTTCTTCGGGCGGGAGCGGCGCTTTGATGGATTTGCCGTTGTATTTAGCCGTAGTTGTCGGGGCAGTCTTGAGACGCGCGTCGTCTAGCGTTGCGAGTGGTGGTGGCGTGTTCTCGTCCGTTTTTGCGAATGGTAAACTGAAATATCCGGGAGCGGTGAACGCGCGAGTGCAAAACTTAGAAGTCGGTTTCGAGCGTTTGGACGAGAATCAACGAAGATATTCGAGGGAGGTGTCTAGGCTCGGAACGAGAGTGAGATTAACGAGACGAGAGTTATCGCCGATGATTCGAAGAGCAGAGGCAACGAGCGTCAAGTTTGGCGAAGTTGCAGCTGAGTTAGCGAGGAGAATCGAAGTCGCCGAGGAGGAAGGGAGTAAGTTAGCGGAGACGATGGCCAGTTTACACGCGGTTTCGGCGAAACAGTTTGAAGTTTTGAGTAAAAGCGTGAGAGAATTGAGAGCGGCGATGAAGCAGCTCGAACTGGAAGCGGACGAAGCCGCGATCATGTCCAGCGAAGAAGGCGCGTACTCGTCCAGACGCGCGGCGAACCTCGGCTCTCGATACGCGAAAAAAGAAGAACTGGAGAAATTGGAACTCATGCTCACCGAAGCGCTGGAAGAGATGGAAGATTGCTTAACGACCATGGTTCGCGAAAAAGCCGTCGCGTTAGGCGAGGAAATAGACGACATATCGCTCATGAAAGACGAAGAAGAAACCGAAGAAGAAGAAAAAGAGGACGACAAAGAGCTCGTGTGGGTGGGTGAAACCGTGCAATCGAGCGCCCCGGTGCCCTCCTCGACAAACGTCAAGAGCTTCTCTCCCTCCCCCTCCTCCGCGCCCGTCGCCGCGGGCGAAAACGAAAACGGCCAGGACGCGAGCCGGCCGACGATTCAACTGTATAAGTTTGACGATTTCGACGACGACGACGACGAAAACGACGACGACGACGACGACGCTTCTGTCAGCGAGCAGCAGCGATAGAATTTGCGAATAATCTGTTAAGCAGCGACTCTTTCAAAGTGCAACGCGTCAACCGCTTTACTCTATTTACTCCACCGCCTTCTCTTCTTCTTCTTCTTCTTCTCTCTTTATCTTCACAAAACACATCCATCACAAGGAAAAAAAAATGTTTGCTACCGCTACCCGCATCACCGCCTCGCCGTTCGTCGCCGTCAAATCCTCCGACGGCAAAAGACGCGCTTTGTCGTCTTCTTCGCAGAGGTATGGTGTAAAAACGATGAATTATAGGTTTCGTTTGTTCTCTCTCTCTCTCTGTCTTTCTCTCTTCGAATTGGAAACAAAACGTCGGTGTGGGTGACGCGAAATGATACGTCTTTACTAACCGAGATGCCTTTTTTCTCATCTCTCTCAAAAAAATCGACGACGATACGCAGACGCGGCGCGCAGTTTACGGTCGTCAGGGCGCAAAAGCCGCCGCAAGTTGACCGAACGACCGGGTTTATCGAGTCCGACAACACGGTAAGTGTGCGAGAGAAATTCCCTCCCATTTTTGCGTTTTATCCTCTCTTCTCTCTCGGTCGAAAACTTGAAAAGAGAGAGGAAAAGCGCCGCGCTCGATCGATCTTCGCGGCGGCGTGCTACCACCGCTTTTTTCTGGTTCGTTTCGAAAGATGATGTGGAAAGCATCGCGCGCGAGGTCGTCCCTTTATCTCACGTTTCTGTGCCTCGTAGTTCTCGTTCGATTGGAAAACGCTGACCCCTATCGTCGCTCGCTTCCGTTCTCGCTCGCATCTTCTCTCTCTCTCTCTCTCGACGCGCGCGCGCGCAGGGCATGGGCAACATCTTCGCCGTGGAACCGAAACAACTCTACACCGAGTCGCCGACGTCGGATAAATACGCCAAGGTTGGTCTCGGTGGGATTCCTGGCGCTATTTTAGCCCTCGGTATCCTCGCTGGCGTCTTCTTTGGCGTCAAGACGTTGGGAAGCTTCGAGGAGGTGAACAACGAATTCGCCGGGTACGACGGCGAGTCGGTTTCGTATTACTCGGACAAGTTCTCCGCGTGATATATATATATATATATACACACACATATCGTTTGAAAATAAAGAGAGTGAAAGAGAGAGAATTTTAGAATGAATTGTTCCGCGTGCGAGTCTGAAGAAGCGAGAGAGCGCTTTTGTAATTTATAAACCACATCAACATGAAGAGAAACTTTCGTCACTCTTTCGCCTTCTCGCATGTCTTCTTCTTCTTCTTTGCGACTCTCCTCCTCCCTCGGAAAAGTTATCGCCGCGTCGTTCGCAACAACAAAAGCCTCGCGCGTTGCATCTGTTCGAAGTTCAATAATCGCCAAGTTCAGAAGAGCTTCGTTGTCGTTGAAACAACATCCATCTTTAGTCTTTCTGAGACGACGAGACATCCACGCGAAAGCCGGCATGACGACGCGTGATTTCCAATTCAGCGAGAAGATACGAATCTCCCCGAAGCACGTCTTCTTGGAAACCCCTCTGTCGTTCGCGTTCGTGAACTTGAAACCGGTCGTTCCTGGGCACGTGCTCGTTTGTCCGAAACGCGTCGTGGAGAAGTACGAGGAGATGACGGGAGAGGAGATTTCGGATCTGATGCTCGCGAGTCAAAAAGTTGCAGTCGGTGAGAGTTTGTTCTGAGCGTCGTCGTCGTCGTCTCGCTTGTGGTTTCGTTCGATGGATTTTGTGGACGTCGTTCGACGGCGTTGGTGTTTATGCTATTCTCGAGTGCTCTTCTTTGTTTTTCTTCTTCCTCGGGATGTGCTCACGTGTTCGCGTTCCGTCTCTCGGCGGCTCGCGCTCTAACTAACTTTGTCTTTCTCTCGTTCTCTCTCTCTCTCTCCGCGCGCGCGCGCGCAGCGGTGAAGAAAATACACTCGGCAAACGCGATGACGCTCACCATCCAAGACGGCCCAGACGCCGGTCAAACCGTATTCCACGTGCACGTCCACGTCATGCCTCGAAAACCGAACGATTTCGCGCGGAACGACGACATTTACGAAAAGTTAGAACGGTGCGAGGAGGAAGAGAGGAAGGCGAGAGTCGACGCGGACGAAAATCGAAAAGCGAGAGGCGAGGAGGAAATGGAGAAGGAAGCGATAGAAATCAGGCGAGTCTTGGAATCCGCCGCGTGAACTATTTCGCGATGATCGCTGAAGTGGTTTTGTTTTGTAATGCATTGTAGATATCCGCACATAGCCGCGCCGAATACTCCTCTCGCTTCTCTCTCTCTCTCTCCGTTGTCGAGGCAACCCACGGTCGTTTGTGCTCAAAATGCGCCAGAACTCCCTCGCACGCGCAGCACAAAAGCAAAGCGTAACGACAAAAAAAAATCTCTCTCTCCCGACGCAATAACACTCGTCCCAAAACGCATGTCTTCCTCTTTCCTCGAATCGATCCAATCTCTCTTCGGCGGCGCGAATAATAATCGATTCAACGAGCAAAAGTTGAAGACGAATCTCAAGATTCTCTCGGGAAGAATCAAACTCTTAACCGACAAGCGACGCGCGAGGATCGCATCGAACGAGAACGCGATCGCGAAAGTTTTGGAAACTTGTTCTTCGTTTAAAGCGACGTCGTTATTGTCAGACGATGACAACGACGAGGACAGGAGAGGCTCGTCTTCCGAAGAAAAATCGAAAGCGATGGAGACGCTCCTCGCGCGGTGCGAATCGATTGGAAAGGAGACCAAATTTCTAGAAATTTTAAAGCGCGTTCAATCGTTCGCGAGCGCGATTTTGGAGACGTGCGAACGACACCCTGCGGAATTAGAACTCACGGGCAAAAACAGAACGGCCGTCGCGTCTATGTTTTATGCGAAGAGCGCGGATGGGGGACGATTGGTGAACGATTTGCCGGAATTGAAATCCATCGCGAACGAGCTCGCGAAAAAATTCGGGAAAGAGTTCGCGCTGAGTTGCGAGAGGGAGAAAACGAGCGAGGCGTGCGGAGTGAGCAAAGCGTTCATGGTCATCGCGAAGGAACGACGGAACGCCGACACGTGTGGTAAAGAAGCGAGAGTACTTTTAGAAAAGATGGCGAAGGAGAAAGGGGTCGCGTTGCCGTCGACGAGCGCGAAGAAGAAACCGTCGTCGTCGTCGAGTAAAAAAAAGAAGAAAAGTACGAGGAGAAGCAAATCTTCGTCTGAGGCGAGTAGCAGCAGCGGCGGCGAATCGTCCGACATCGACGACACGAGCTCTTCGCGTCGCAAAAGTAATAAAACATCGAACTACGCGTCGGCAGAAACGGCAGCGAAAGCGGCTCGAGACGCCGCAAACAAAGCGCAAGAAGCGGCCGAATACGCCGAAGCCTTAGTGGCCACCAACGAACTTTTCGCCACCACCCTTAAACACGACGACGTCGACGACGACGACATAGGAACAGAAAAAGAAGACGAAATTAACTCCGTCATCGCCGCCGCCGCGGATGAAGCCAAATTAGAGGAAGAAAGAAACGAAAACGAAAACGAAGGAAGCTCCGCTCCTTTGAGAAGAAAAACAAACGGAGGAGGCCCGCCTCCGGGCGTCGCGTCCGCCCAGAAGAAAACGGTCGTCGACGACGCGCTCGCCGATCGGTTCGAAAAGTTGAAAACGACGAAGAAGTGAAACTAGTGATAGCGCTCGTGCCCGCAAAACAGATATTTTTTTAATTCGAATCCCCCCAACTAACAACTAAAAAAAACGACACAAACACGTGTGATATAATAAATAATGTATCGATCGCGGCAACTCGCTCTTGCGGCATCCTCGGCCGTCGGCCTCGCCGCGGCGACGACGTACGCGTACGCGCAAAGTCAAACCGCGCACGCGAGAGGATTACCGCACGAACCGTGGGCGAACGTCGATAAACCGTTGCCGAATCGCGCGGACATGTTTCGGGAAATCGAGAGGAAACGAACGACTTTTGAGAAGAGGAGGAGTTTTAAAAAGAAGAAGAAGAATAAAGACGACGCGGCCGATGGCGAGGGAAAAAATGGCGAGGAGGACGAGGGCAAGTTTGACGTTTTGGTGATTGGCGGCGGCGCGACCGGCTCTGGCGTCGCTTTAGACGCGCAAACGAGAGGTTTGAATGTGATTTTAGTCGAACGAGACGACTTCGCCTCTGGCACGTCCTCCAAGTCGACGAAACTTGTCCACGGCGGCGTCCGGTATTTAGAAAAAGCGGTGTTCAATTTAGATTACGGACAGTTGAAATTAGTGTTCGAAGCTTTGAAAGAGCGAAAAGTCTTGCTGCACAACGCGCCGCATTTAAGTCACG
>Ga0255780_10006228_pt1 | contig 9964 bp, 9 predicted proteins | sample 071ome_32_FD_179978 | JGI IMG/M metagenome (GOLD analysis project Ga0255780, IMG submission 179978) | Coastal salt marsh microbial communities from the Groves Creek Marsh, Skidaway Island, Georgia - 071405AT metaG (version 2) | ecosystem: Environmental > Aquatic > Marine > Intertidal zone > Salt...
TTTATATGCTGATCGCGCGGGGGCACGCAGGGCGATCAGGGGTTGGAAAGCCAGCGGTAGGGTTTGCCGTTTCAGCGCGTTCCGGAGCAGGCTTACAAGCTGCTGCCTGGCCGGAGCCTTCGGGGCAACCTGCACCGTATTGCCCGTATTCAGTCTTGCCCGGTGAATGAGCGCTTCCGCCGTTTGCCCCTGGCGATGGATACTGGCCAGCCCGATGGAGGCACTCAAGTCGAGCGCATCGATACCCGGTGGCAGCAGGCTGTTGTTCACTCGGCTGCGGATATAGTCGGCAACCCTGATGGCCTCATCTGCTGCACAGTCAAACAGCAGGATGCCGAATTCATCGGCGCCCAGTTTGCTCGCGGTATAGGGTTTGCTGATGGCTTTACCCAGGAAGCCGGCAATATCGGTCACTACCTGCATGGTGGTGGCCTTACCAAGGGTTTCCAGGACGCGCTGGAAGTTATCGATGCGGGCCACTAGGAGCATGCTGCATTTGCCCTGGCCCGCGGCCAGCGCTGCCTCCAGGCGCTGGTGAAACACCGGCAGGTTCTCCAGTTGTGCCAGGATATCGACAAATGGCTGCGTTGCGACATCGGTTTGCCGGGTCTGCTTTTGCACGGTCAGGCACAGGCAAGGTTCGCCCTGGTAAATGCCTGTACTGAATTGGCATGCCAGTCGTTGTCGGGTTTTGGTGACCAGGGTATGCCGGCTACCCGCCAGTGCAGCCGAGGTATACAGCCGGCCCAATGTCTGTTTGTCGCCGGTGCAAAAGAGCGCGGAAAAACGCTGGCCTGCCAGCGCAGCATCGGTGCCTGCATCTAAGAACTCTTTGAAGGCGCTATTGCAGGTCAACATCCTGTCATCCCTGATGAGCACGGTCGGTTTCGGTGAGTCGGCCAGGAGGTCCTGGTACTGCCGGTCGAGAAGGGCCAGATTTTGGCGCAGCTGGTGGCAGTGGCGTTGAGTGGCCTGCCACTGCAGTCGCCAGGTCAGGCATTGCAGGATCAGGTTTTCATCAGCAACCTGCAGCCACTCGACACCGGCAGGCAGCATCTTGTCATGAGGTGTCCTGCCCAGCATAACTACCGGTGTATCACTATCGGCTTGCCGATAAGCGGCCAGAAACCGGTCAGCATCAGCCTGCGTTGTCAGCAGCCAGAGATCGCAGGGTGTGGCGGCGATATCGGTATCAGCAGCAACCATGTCGATGCAAACGCGCAAGTGCGCCCGGCGCAAGCCGCTAAGCAGGCGGTTGCACCAGGCCTTGTCCTGGCCCACCAGGTTGATTTGCAGCGCTGATGCCGGCGTTGCCGATGGCGTGCGAGATGTGTGTCGTGAGGGACTGGTCAGGGCGGAAATTCCTTTTCCTGGTTGGTGATAAACACAGTTTGGAGGCGAGGTATGCGTAAACCATGGCTTTACCGGGCGACCTGCTGGTCCGTGATCTGATCTCTCGCTAGGGCTTCTGCATGGCACCCGTACTTGACACCCCCGGGCAGAGCCGCTGCTTCAGACCGGCGTTTTGGCGCCGGCGCCGGGTTCTTCACGCACCAGTGTCGGCACCAGGTACCCGGACAGCCGGTTGCGCAGTTGAGTCATCAGCCTGTCGGCGTCCTCTGCCGTCACCTCGAAATGCGCCGCGCCGGTGACCCGGTCCAGCAGGTGCAGGTAGTAGGGCAGCACGCCAGCCTGAAACAGACGCTCACTCAGTTCAGCCAGGGCAGCAACGTCATCATTAATGCCCTTGAGCAACACGCTCTGGTTCAGCAGCGTGACACCTGCACCTGCCAGGCGCTGACAGGCGGCATTCACCTCGCTGTCCAGTTCCTGCGCATGATTGCTGTGCAATACCAGAATAGTCTGAAAGCGCGGATTCGCCAGTATGTTGCACAAGGTGTCGGTAATCCGTTGCGGAATCATCACCGGCAGTCGTGTGTGCAGGCGAATGCGCGTGATATGCGGGAAAGCTGCCAGTTCGGTGTAGAACCAGTCCAGGTAAATGTCCGGCAGGGTCAGCGGGTCGCCACCGCTGAGAATGACCTCACTAATGCTTTCATCCTGGCCGATGTAGGCCAGGCTTGCCTGCCACTGCGCCTTGCCGGGCACATTGTCGGCGTAGGGAAAATGCCGCCGGAAGCAGTAGCGGCAATGGACCGCGCAGCTGCCGGTGGCCACCAGCAGGGCGCGGCCATGATATTTGTGCAGGATGCCCGGCCGGGGATTGCAGTCTGCCTCGGCGAGTGGGTCCGGACCGAATCCAGGATGTTCGATGGCTTCCTGCAGGTCAGGAAACACCTGGCGCAGCAGCGGGTCTGCCGGATCCCCGCGTCGTATCCGGGCCAGGTAGGGCGTCGGTACCCGCACCGGAAAACCGCTTAGCAGGGGGTGGTCGGCCGGCAGGGCCTGCAGGTCCAGGTCCAGCAGGCGGGCCAGTTCTCCGGCATCATTGACCGTGTTAGCGAGGATGTCCTGCCACGGTTCACGGGCAGACACAGGCTTCAGTGGAATCGGGTTCTGGGTGGGAGTCATGGGAGGGGAAGGATACAGGTGGACGGGAAAAGGAGAAAGGGAGAATAAGGAGGAAGAGACGAAAGGAGGAAGGGACGAAAGGAGGAAGGGAGTAAGGGGCGCCAATGGGTTTGTCAGTATCAGGTAAATATTGCGGACAACTGATGTAGTTTAGATCATTACCTCATTCCCGACGCTGCAGGTTGCGCGCCTTCCTCCCTTCTTCGATCCTCAAAAAGACATAGCGACCACTCCGCTCCCACCAGTATTGTTTCACCCCCAATTCTTGTATCATGCCCCACTTTTCAGACACCAAACCACGGGGTTTTTCCATGGCAACCTACTCCACCAATGAATTCAAATCCGGCCTGAAAGTGTTACTGGAAGGCGATCCCTGCACGATCCTGGAAAACGAATTCGTGAAGCCGGGCAAGGGACAGGCCTTCAACCGCGTGAAATTCCGCAACCTGCTCAATGGCCGGGTATGGGAGCGTACCTACAAATCCGGTGAATCCCTGGAAGGGGCCGATGTCATGGATGCCGACATGGAGTACCTGTATACCGATGGAGAGTTCTGGCATTTCATGAAGACCGACGGCAGCTTCGAACAGGTTGCTGCCGACCAGGCCGCCGTGTCCGATGCCCTGGACTGGCTGAAAGAGCAGGACGTCTGCGTGGTCACCACCTGGAACGAGGCGCCGATCAACGTAACCCCACCGAATTTCGTGGAACTGGAAGTGGTGGAAACCGATCCTGGCCTGAAAGGTGACACCGCCCAGGGCGGCACCAAGCCTGCTAAGCTGACCACTGGCGCTACCGTGAAAGTGCCGTTGTTCGTCGAAATCGGGGATGTCCTGCGCATCGACACCCGCACCGGTGAGTACCAGAACCGGGCCAAGAAATAATCCGGCACCCGGCCATGGTGGGCAACCCCTGGCAACCAACCACTAACCTCGACATGCTGCAGGCCAGGGCTGAACTGCTGCAGCATATACGCGGCTTCTTTGCTGAACGTGATGTGCTGGAAGTCGACACACCGCTGTTGGCTTCCGCGATCGGAACCGATCCGGTCCTGGAACCGGTGCGCGCTCTGCTGAAAGACCATGCCGGTACCGAGCAGACCCTCTTCCTGCAAACCTCGCCTGAATTCCCCATGAAGCGCTTGCTGGCCGCCGGCAGCGGCGCGATCTACCAGCTGGGAAAAGCCTTTCGCAATGGCGAAGCCGGCCGCAAGCACAACCCGGAATTCACCATGCTGGAATGGTACCGCCCCGGCTTCACCCTCGAGCAGCTAATGGCAGAAGTGGATGCTCTGCTGCAGAATGTGCTTGGCCTGCCCCCGGCGACACGTATTTCCTATCGTGAACTGTTTATGCAGCATCTGGATATCGATCCGTTCACGATTTGCCCGGCTGACCTGATGGTCCGTGCCCGGGCGCGAATCGATACCGGTTTTACGTCGAACAATCCCGACCACTGGCTCGATCTGCTCTACAGTCATTGCATAGAGCCAGCATTGATGAAACCGGTGTGTATCCATGACTATCCGCCCAGCCAGGCCGCATTGGCAAAACTGGCCGTGAATGCCGATGGATACCAGGTGGCGCGACGCTTTGAGGTGGTCGCACAGGGGCTGGAACTGGCTAACGGCTATGATGAACTGGCCAACGCGGATGAACAGCGTCAGCGTTTTGAGCGCGATCAGGCGCAGCGTCGTGCCGAAGGCTTGCCGGTGTATCCGCAGGATGAGCGGTTGCTGGCAGCACTGGCAGCAGGATTACCGGCATGCTGTGGTGTTGCTGTAGGCGTGGATCGTCTGCTGATGCTCAAGACCGGTGCCAGTGATATCCGTGATGTGATCAGTTTTCCTGTCAACAGGACCTGAGCACTCACCAGGTACTGGCCGCACATGGCCCCGAGAGATATTCCTGAAGACGACTGTGACGGTTTGCGTCATGCTAACGATTCACCAGCGATCTCAGCCCCATGGCCAGAAACAAGGAACAGGTTACCAGGCAGGACAGGATGACAGACCAAGAACATCAAAGCGCAGGCACGTCCCAGACGGATACCGGGTCACGCGATGCGTTTACGTCGATGGAATACGCCGGTTTCTGGGTACGATTGCTCGCCTGCGTTCTCGATACCGTGTTGCTGCTGATGGTCGCCGTACCGCTGGAGCTGATGTTTTATGGCCCGCAGGTCCTGTTCGCCACAGAATCGCCCGGCCTGGCATATGATGTTATCAATTACGGTTTGCCGGTGTTTTCTGTCATGGTTTTCTGGCGCTATCGCGCGGCTACCCCTGGCAAGATCATGATGGATATCTACATCGTGGATGCGGACACTTTGCGCCAACCGACGTTCGGACGCCTGATACTGCGCTATCTGGGCTACTACGTTTCCATCTTCACCCTGTTTCTCGGCTTTTTCTGGATCGGCTGGGACAAGCGCAAGCAGGGCTTCCATGACAAGATTGCCAAGACCGTCGTCATCAAGAAAAGCAGTGCCGTGATCACCAGCGGCGATTATGGGCAGAAACAGTTAGGAGAGCAGGGCAGTTATGCCTCTGGCAACAAGGACAGTGATCCTGTCGAGCCTGCCCCGAAGGATCCCTGGCAGGAATAGACGCCGAAATTTCCTGGCTAAACCTGCCGTGATGCTGGCGTCAGCTCGCCAATGGCTTCGCCCATGTTCACTGGCCGGTCACTCTCAAGATCGGCAGCCCAGCGCACCGCCCCCGGACCAAACAGTACGATGGCAGTAGACCCCAGTTTGAAGCGTCCCATCTCTTCGGCTTTGCCAAACTCCAGCGGCGGATGCTGCTGCTCATAGCCGGTCTCGTTCAGGCCATGACTGGCAGGCGCTACCTGCATGGCCCAGACCGTTTCAATACCCGCCACAATCATGGCCCCGACCAGCACCAGCGCCATCGGCCCGGCATCGGTATCATAAAAGCAGACCACACGTTCGTTGCGGGCAAACAGGTTGTCGATATTTTCAGCCGTGGTCTGGTTGACCGAGAACAGCTTGCCGGGTACGTAGATCATTTTTTTCAGAGTGCCGGCGCAGGGCATGTGCACGCGGTGATAATCCCTGGGTGACAGGTAAACTGTGACAAATGCCCCTTCCTGGAAAGGCCTGGCGGCATCCCCAGACCCGCCGAGCAGTGCAGTCAGCGAAAAGGCCTTGCCCTTGGCCTGGAAAATACTGTCTGCCGTGATGTCACCGGCGGCACTGATCACGCCGTCTGCCGGACTGACAATGCTGTGCGCGCTGTTATCGACAGGGCGGACACCGGGCTTGAGTTCACGGGTGAAGAAATCATTGAAGCAGGCATAGTGCTCCGGGTTCTCCTCAGCAGCTTCTTGCATGTTCACGCCGTAGCGCAGGATAAAACGCCGAATCAGCAGGTTTTTCAGCCAGGGTGTGCGTGCATTGGCGAGCTTGCCGATCAGGCGCGAAAGCAGATGCTGGGGCACCAGGTACTGGAAAAGTATGAACAGGGTTTTCATGGCAGGTACCGGTGTGTGATCGTCGAGTCGGAAAGAATATTCGCGGCCTTGTGATCAGGTTTCAATCGGCGTATCCGGCAGGTTGCCCCATTCCGACCACGAGCCGTCATAGGCGCGCACCTGGAAACCGAGAGCCTTCGCGATCAGGAAAGTCAGTCCTGAGCGATGATGGGTCTGGCAATGGGTGATGATCTGGTTGCCTGCTGTAATACCAAGCTCCTGTAATTTGCTGCGCAGGGCTTCCAGCGGCAGCAGGCGCAGGTTGAGTGCCCGATCCATGGTGTGCAGCCAGTCCAGGTTGATGGCGCCCGGGATATGGCCGCCACGTTGGGAGGACAGTTTGGTGCCGATGTACTCCTCATGACTGCGTGCGTCCCAGATTTTGGTGTTGTCATCATCCAGTGACGCCAGCACTTCCTCCAGGGAGGCATTGAATGACATGTCTAGCTCAATACTGACATCAGTTGGTGTCGCTTCAACTGGGGTGTTCTCTGTCGGGTGGCCTTCCTTGTACCAGGCGTGGATGCCACCGTTCAGGTAGGAATAGCCCTGGTGACCAATGATGTCGAGTGTCCAGATAAAGCGTCCGGCCCAGCCACCACCCTCGTCATCGTAGGTAACGATATGCTTGTCGGGGCTGTAACCGATGCGGGAGAACAGCGCTTCCAGGCTGGCCTTGTCCGGCAGTTTGCCCGGCGCAGGCGGAGTGCCTTTCACCAGTTCCTGGGGGTCCACATGCACGGCACCCAGGACATGGGCCTGGGCATAGGTGGCAGCCTGGGAAACATCCACGATCAGCAGGTTGTCGTTGCCCAGCAGGTCTTCCAGGGTTTGCGGTTCAATGATGAGGTCGAGATCCAGTGCCATGACAGTGTCCGAAGAAAAGAATAGATTTTAACCGATTCGTGCCGCGTTCGCGAAAAGCACAGCGCTATTCACGAGGTGATGGTGTTGCGGATAAGCCGAAAACTGTCGATGCGGTGCGCGCTGATCTCGCCGTTTTCAACGGCCTGTTTCAGGCGGCAGCCAGGCTCATGTTCATGCCGGCAATCGCGAAACTTGCAGTGACCGAGAAAGAGCCTGAACTCGATAAAGCCGTTTTCCAGGGTTTCCTCGTCCAGGTGCTCTAGGTGAAATTCACGGATGCCGGGAGAATCGATGAGATCGCCGCCATCGGGAAAATGAAACAGCCGTGCCGACGTAGTGGTATGCCGGCCCTTGTCGCCGGCTTCGGACAAGGCGCCTTCCAGGGTGTTGGTGCCCGGCAGCAGGTGATTGATCAGGGCCGACTTGCCGACTCCGGACTGGCCAACAAAGACGGATGTCCGGTCATCCAGCAACTCCCGCAGCGCCATCATGCCATCACCGTGACGACTGGACACCTCTAGCACCGGGTAACCAATGTCGCGATAGGTCGACAGCAGGGCTGACAAGGCTGCCCGGTTGTCATCATTGATCAAATCGGATTTGTTGAGTAGCAGCAGTGGGGCAAGCCCGTAATGTTCGGCGGCCACCAGGTAGCGATCCACCAGGTTGGCAAAGGGTTCCGGCAACGGTGCAATGACGATCACGATCTGGTCGATGTTGGCCGCAACCGGTCGCAATTCCCCCATGCCGGTCGGACGTTCGAGAAAGTTCTGCCGCGGCAGGGCGGCAATGACGACACCGACAGGATCGCCTTCCTGCCAGATCACGTAGTCACCGGTCACCAGTTGTTCGAGGTTGGAGCGCTGGAAACAGCGAAAAATGTCGCCCTGGCGCGGGCCTTCTAGGGCTTCGATATCCAGCTGCTGGCCAAAATTGGAAATGACGATGCCCTGTTGTTCACTGCCGAGTTCGGCACCACGGAGTGTGGTTTGCAGACGGGCTTCCTGTTTCGCGGCCCGGTCGGCATAAGCTTCTTGCATCTTGCGGATACGCCACAGCTGGCGGCGATTAAGCTGCTTTTTTTTCATGCAGGGATGTCAGCAGATTTTGGCAGGCGGGCGGTATCTTCAAGAGCTTCTTTGTTACAATCAAGGTCGTTCACTGGCAATATACAAGCAGCATTCAGGCAGTATATAAGAAGCACAGACTGGGATTCTATGGATAAAAAGCAGCACCTGATCTGGATCGACCTGGAGATGACCGGTCTGAGCCCTGAAACCGATCGCATCATCGAGATTGCGACCATCGTCACCAACACCGACCTGCAGGTCGTGGCCGAAGGACCAGTGCATGCCATTCACCAATCAGCCGCGATCATGGCGGGCATGGATGACTGGAACCAGCGTCACCATGGCGCCTCCGGCCTCATCGAGCGCGTCAAGCACAGTCCCTACAATGAAAGTGAAGCCGAGCAGACCACGCTGAAATTTCTCAGCCAGTACTGCGAACCGGGCTTTTCCCCCATGTGCGGAAACAGCATCTGCCAGGACCGGCGTTTCCTGGCGCGCTACATGCCGTCGCTGGAAGCTTTTTTTCATTACCGCAATCTTGATGTCAGTTCGGTCAAGGAGCTCGCCAAGCGCTGGCGCCCGGATATAGCCGACGGTTTCAAGAAGGCCAGTTCCCACCAGGCGCTGGAAGATATCCGCGATTCCATTGCCGAACTGCGCCATTACCGTGAGCATTTTTTCAAGACCCAGCGCACGCCGGGCTGATCTGGAATAAACACCTGCCCAAAAAAAAACGCCCTGTCCGGGGAGGACAGGGCACAGGCGGGGACGTTTTACGAGAGCCTGATAACGGCAGGGAGGGGAGCCGGAAAGATCAGGGGGTTCCCGGATCTTTGAAAGAAAGCAGCGGGAACACTTATTGGTACGCCCAAGCTGTCTGTTCAGATCAACAACTATGGAAAAAAAATGTAACACCTTGAAATGCAAGCCATTATTTATGGTTTTGATGTTTCTGTGCTTGTTTGCCTGCAAGGCATCCAGCGCCGCTGAACCCGATGTACAAGTACCCAGGGAAACGCGTGTCAGTAAAACCCCAACGCATATTGTCATCGATGGTTTCGGGAATGAGGCGGCCTGGGAAAATGCCACCCCGCTTGAGAATTTTGTTGATATCGAAGGAACGCCTGATAAACACCCGGCTTGGCAAACTCGAGTCAGGTTGCTTTGGAATGATGAATTTCTCTATGTGCTGGCTACACTGGAAGAGCCACATGTCTGGGGTAACATCAAAGCACGTGATGCTGTCATCTATGAAAATAATGCCTTTGAAATATTTATTAATCCTGATGATACCCAGACAGGATATGTCGAGTTTGAAATCAATGCGTTGGGTACATTATGGGATCTCAGACTGAATAAACCCTATCGTGAAGGAGGGATCGCCGACTCCAGTTGGAATGCCCAGAACCTCGAGGTCAACGTGGCGGTAACAGGTACTTTGAACGACCCTTCCGACCTCGATAGCGGGTGGACAGCAGAATGGGCTATTCCGATAGCAGAAGTCAGCAACCTGTTTCAAGCCGAGTGGCCGCCAGTCAGACCATGGCGGGTTAATTTCATGAGAGTCCAGTGGCAACCTGAAATAGTAGAGGGTGGCTATTGGCGGCTGCGTGATGATAGTGGCCAGATACTTCCTGCAAACTTCAGTGTCTGGACACCACAGCACGCGGTGGATATGCATCGACCAGAACACTGGGGATATCTGTATTTTCAGGAAGTTCCATGAATACCTTGGTGACCAATAAAGTTACGGTGGTTTGATGTGGCAAAAGTCCGCGCTATATACTCATTTGCCTGTCATTTTTGCATCAACCCCGCTACATGCTTTCAGCACATCCAATGACCAGAATGTATCGATCCAGGAGACTGTGCCATGACCATTGATTTCGACTGCCGAGCGACTTTGGCAGGACCAGCCTTGTTGTTTGCGGCCTTGCTGGCCGGCTGTTCTGCTGAGGAAACGTCCGCGCCGCAAGCCGCGGCACCTGCTCCGGTGATGTC
>Ga0255780_10006229_pt1 | contig 9964 bp, 8 predicted proteins | sample 071ome_32_FD_179978 | JGI IMG/M metagenome (GOLD analysis project Ga0255780, IMG submission 179978) | Coastal salt marsh microbial communities from the Groves Creek Marsh, Skidaway Island, Georgia - 071405AT metaG (version 2) | ecosystem: Environmental > Aquatic > Marine > Intertidal zone > Salt...
ATTCAGGCGGCGCGGTTTACTGTCGCAATCAGGCCATTAACGGCGGTCTGATGGTTCGCCAGGTGGGCGACCGTATTATTTCAGCGCCCCCTCTGATCATCAGTGATGAAGAGATGACGACCCTGGTTGATCGTTTGAGGCGAGCCCTTGACCTGACGGCACAACACTACGGTATCAACGAGAGCTAAACCTGCGCCCCATGGCGGGCGCAGGAAGGCGCTCCGAGCTAAGATTTGGATGTTACAGCGCTAGCCTTAACGCCGTGAGCTTTTCGCCCAAAGCCTCTTCGTTCATTGCAAACTCTCGGCCTAACTCAAGCGGCTGGTTCTGCTCGCCCCACGGCGCCCATTCGGGCAGCCCGTCTCCGTTGGGATTACCGGTTTTCGCAAATTGGGTCCAATAGTGGATCATCCGTTTTGACACTGCGTGATCTGAAGCATCCCAGCCACATCCGACCAGATCCATCGAGCCAAAAACCAACGCGAGATCACCCGAATGATAGGCGCCAGCACTCCGTGGCCCACCCGGCAGATCGAGTTCCGGAGAATCCGGTCGGTAGATGCGGCAGGCCGGCGGCACATGACTCATGTAATACACGTAAGTGTCAGATACGTGGCGGGCATTGAAAGTTGCCCACTCACGCATGCTGTGCGCCATAAAAAGATCAGTCACCATGGCATGCTGGGCATGCCCATAGGACAACTGCAAAGCCTCATGGTAAGCCGCAAACAGCGCGTCTCTGCCTTCCTCTAGGCGAGAAAAGGTCGATGCGAGGAAGCTTTCAAAGGCAGCTTCAGACAATGTCTTGTTCAAGGGAATCAGTCCTATCCCCTCATTCGCGAGCGAACCCACCATCAAAGGCATCTTGCGCGCTTGATTCTGCTCGAACCGAGCGCGCGGCGCCGTTGGCAGCACGTCACCATCCACCACAATTCGAGATCGAGCGGCCCAATGATTGGACTCGGCAGCGTCAAGCAATGCCTGATTCCCAACTGTCCGCAAGGACTCAATACTGTCAATCGACAAGGCATCGAGCAGCTTTTGCCCCGTATCGAGACCCGCGCCGTCCACTTTGAAATCGCCCAGACACGCGGCGCTTTGGCCGATGGCTTTGTGAAAGAGGCCTACCGCATGCGGCGAGGTCATCAACGCACAAACACTTTGACTACCCGCAGATTGGCCAAAAAGCGTCACGTTACTCGGGTCACCCCCAAATGCGGCGATGTTGTTTTGTACCCAATGCAAAGCCTCGATGACATCCAGCAATCCATAGTTTCCAGAGGCGTTTCGGGCGGACTGCGTTGACAGCAAGGGTGCGGCCAGAAACCCCCAAGGGCCCAGGCGATAGTTGACGCTCACCAGAACCACGCCCTCAGCCGCCAGCGCAGAGCCATCAAAAATCGGATGATGTCCCCAACCGCCAGTATGGGCACCGCCGTGCAGCCAAACCATCACGGGCTGAGGTTCTTTTGCGGCGAGCCGCGACCAAATGGTCAGATGCAGACAATCCTCACTGCGCTCAAACGCGCCTCGGGACCAAACGAAGGCATCCTCTGAATGTGCCTGCCAACAGGGCAAACGGTCCTCTCGAGCATCAAGAACGCCGTCCCAGGGCTCTAAGCGCCCGGGCGGGGCAAAACGGCGCGACTCAAGGGGTGGCTCAGCATACGGCACGCCGCGGAACACGCTGATTTCAGGATTTTTTTCTGCCGCTTGGCCGAGGATCTGTCCAAGGGGCGTCACAATCGTCGTCTGCATATCGTTTCCTTGCACCGGCTTCAGGATCACTGATTGGCGCGCCTCGCTGGCGTCACCCATGACACTCCATCCGGCAAGCCAAAACGCCATCACCACAAGGCCCTCTCGATAGGAGCCCTGAAAGCGACCCTTCATCAAAGGCGGGCCTCTGCCCACTCATACGCCATCTTCTTAAATACATGACTGAACGGATGCCAAAAGCCAGGCATTCGCTGCGTAAAGCAGAGCCCCGCAAATCGACCCTCGGGTGACATAAAACTATGCGTTCCGGCCATGCCACCCCAATGATACTCACCCAACATCAGCGACGATTCACCCTCGGACAGGGCCGAGCGAAGGGCAAACCCGAGTCCAAACACCGTTCCTGGCATCGCCCAGAAAGGGAAATTGACGCCCACGCCCTCCGGCAATTGATTGGTGCGCATGAGCGCGAGCGTCTCTGGTTTTAGTATGGTCGCACCTCGCCACGATCCCTCGTGCGTGATCATTTGCACAAACGAGACATAATCCTGAAGTGTCGACACCAAGCCGCCACCGCCACTTTCAAAGCGGGGCGGCGCGAGGTAAACGCTTGATTCCGGACCTTCCGCGAGCGTCATCCCCGAAGCCATCGGGTCAAGGGGGTTCTTTGGCGCGTACATGCTGATCAATCGATGCTGCTCCGAGTCGGGCACAAAGAAACCGGTGTCATGCATCGCGAGAGGCTCAAATATTTCGCGCTTCAGAAACTCGCCAAACGATTGGCCCGAAAGCACTTCAACCAGTCGAGCACAAACATCGGTCGCCACCGAGTAGCGCCAAAAGGTGCCCGGCTCATAGACGAGCGGTAGTTCGGCCACCGTGTCGCAGAAAGTTGCCAGATCGCTCGGATTGGTGGGCCCTGGATTAATGCCTGCAGCAACATACGCCTTGTCGATCACCGACTCGGGTTCAATGAACCCGTAGGAGAACCCTGCACTATGGCTCAATACATGACGCATGAGGATTGGGTTCCTGGCAGGCTGCACGTCTTGAGGCCCTGATGCATCGGCACTTAACACATTCATGTTGGCAAAGGCTGGCAGGTAATCCGCCAGTCGGTCATCAAGCAAAAAAGCGCCTCGCTCGAAGAGCTTCATCAACGCAACCGACGTCACAATTTTCGTATTCGAATAAATCCGATAAATACTGTCTTCACGGAGCGGCGTCTCATTCTCTTTCGATTGAAACCCCAAAAAGTCTGATGCTACGACCTCGCCGTCATCGATCAAGCAGTAACTCACGCAAGACAAAATATCGCGGTCAATAAAGGACTGCATTGCCTGACTCATAGTCGCCATCGGCACTCTCCTAAGCTATTTGGTTCGGTTTGATGAATCCGCAAGCGTTCGCTCGGGGCGGCCCAAATCGTCTCATGGTTCGCACACCGGGACCAGTCCTCGACCACCGCTCGGCGCCTCTAACAAGACACCCTAAACACCAACTCCATGTCGATTCGATGCATGCCAAGACCCCACCCATTCATCGTTCGGGACCTTTCGGCAAGGCCGAACCGAGCAAAAAAGCCCACTGCATGCTGACTCGTCGCCACCTTCAGGTGAGTGACGCTGTGTTCAGTAAAGATCGAAAAGGCTCGCGCGATCATGGCGCTGCCAATACCCCCTCGATGAACGGCGGGATCCACCATGATCCAATCGATGGTGGCGTCGAGACCTTGGATCGTTAGACCGTAACAGGCGATAAAGTCATCGGATTGCCTGACTAACCAATAGTTTTGAGGCGCTGAATCTAAAAACTGCTCGTAATCCGCGCGCTCCTCAACGGCGAAGAAATGAGGGCAATTCTGCTCGAACAACGCCATGCACTGATGTCGATGGCGTTTCTGGTATGTGGTGTAAGTCAGCGGTGCCATCAACTATGCGATCTCAACTATTCTTGCGCTAGACCACGACCTGGGACTACCCTGTCCAGCGAACCCGAATCTAACAAGCCTATGCCCATCCAGCGCGAGGCGACGCCCTATCCTCCCTAACCGGTCTAAACTTGCATGGCGAACACTCGGGCACCCCGGGGGCTCTCAAGCATCAGCCATCACGCCCACCCAGGCGCGCATAGCCCCCTGAGCCAACCGATCCTCGACCAATTGGCCTACCTAGCGCTCCTGCCCTCTATCAATGATTGTGGACATGGGCTCCGGCCATCCAACCACTAGCCACTAGCGACCGGACTTCATCAGCGTCTGGTCCGAACGACGCCGACCGCAAATCCACCTGCTTAGCTACTCCGTCTCTCCGAGAGTGCCGCCAAATGCTCCTCGTGGTCATCTCGAGTGATTCGGTATCGGCTAACGATCACCAACCCCAGGAGGAATAGACCGCAATAGAGCGGCAGGAAGAGTGATGCCAAATCCACCCGGATTTCGCGAGTCACTTCAGAGACCGAGGTAATGCCATCCAGTCCAACCAGAGAGATGATGGTGCCCGCGCCGACGATGCCGCCTGCGGAAATCGCCTTGGCGGCAAAGCCTCTCGCCGCATAAAAGAGACCTTCCGAGCGGCGATGAGTCTTCATTTCACTGTCCTCAACCACGTCTGCCATCATCGAATCGAGGAGGACGCCGCCGATAATTCCGCAGACGACCTCCACCACAATAAAGACACTATAGATGTAGAGCGAAAGCCAACTGCCTAACGGCGGCCAATAGTCCATCAGCAACAGAATGTAAGGCATTGGATAGAGCATGATATTCACGATAATCGCCCCAATCGCCGCCTTCTTCTTACCGTAGAGCCTGCCAAAGTGTGGCGCCGCCCAATAGGCAATGAGGGGTGAGATCAGGACGCCAATGGCGGTCACGCTGATCTGCGCGCCAGTGAAGCCAAAAAAGTAGGTTGTGTTATAGAGGTAAAGCGCCGTGCCCAACCCGCCTGCAATACCCACGGTTAACCCATAGAAGAACAGCGCTGCAAAGTTCTTGTTAGCGAGCGACTGAAAGATCTGCATGATCTCCTTACGAATCTCACGCAAACGAAAGGGTTCCTCAGGTCTTGGCATTGCCGCGGCCACCTTTTGGGTCCCCAGCGCTGACACCAAGATCGCGCCAGCAATCACCACAGCGCCCACCAGCCCATAAATGCTGTATCCGGTCTGAACCGCAACCCCGTATGCGCCCACCCAAAAGGCAAAATTAATCATGTGGATCCCGTTGCCGCCGGTCCAACCAAACGCATGTCGCAACGCCAACCACTTGTTCCGTCGATCATAGTCTTGTTCCAGATCCGGAAGTAACGCAGTTGAGGGCACCTCGAACAACGTGGTCCCCGTGCGAATCAGCAACGCGAAGATCAATACGTAGACAAACGTCTGATCCTCTGAGGAAAGTTCGACCAGAGGGTTAAATAACCCATAAAAGGTTAGGGGCAGCAAGAAGAAGGCGGCGTACATAAACGGGTGGCGCCGTCCATAACGGGTGGACGTTTTATCTGACCAGTGGCCCAGCAAGAGATCCGAAACCGCATCCCAAAGCATGGCAATCGCTAGCGCAATCGACGCTTTGTAACCCGGCAATCCCAATACCTGGTTCGCGTAGATCAACAAAAGATAGCTGAAGGCGTTGTTCTTGATCCCGTACGCGATCGAGGCTGACCCGTAGTACCAGAAAGTTGGATTTCGCTCTAATGCGACTGTGCTCATGGTCGATCTCCACCCTTTCCTTTGACGAGGCAAACCCCACCGATCACTTGAATGCTATGACGGATCCATACCGCATGGAGACCGAACGCTCAATCGATCTTAGCCGAGGCTGCCTGCCTTGCCCAGTAATGATCCACGCCCTAGACCCCTCGTGGTCTCACCTTTAAACTCGCGGCAACCCGACTCACAAATGGACGCTATGACAACCCGCCACAACGCAGCACACGTCGAAGCCTGGAGAGAAAAAGGTTTCGTGCTCATCCCCGATTTTTTTACGGCAGATGAAATTGCGCCGGTATGCGCGGATTACGAGGCGCTTTATGGCGGCTTCAGACCTGAACACGGCGAAGCGATTGATGTCAAAAAAGAGGGCATGATCGGCGCCACCCATCGAAAACAGTTTCTGCATACGGAGATCCTCCCCTATCAGGGCGGGATCGATATGAACCTACTCTCGCTGCACCCCGCTGTGATCCGCTTGGCGCGAGACCTATTGGGTGTGCCCGCCGTGCATTTGTACCAATCACACACCTGGGCAAAATTCACAGGCGAAGCAGATTACGACCAACATCATCACTGCGACTTTGGCAACCACACTTTGACGGTTCCTAGCGAGCACGCGGCGCTTCGCTCGGTCGACATTATTATCTACCTCACGGATGTGACCGATGACCTGGGCGCGCTCCACTACGTCGAAAAAGCAGACAGCGCGCGCATCGTTGGTCAGGGCGAGATCATGGCGCAGCCTGAGCACCAGCAGGCACTCAAAGCTTGTGAGAAATCGGCAGCCGCACCTGCCGGCGCACTGCTCGCGCACAGCATCGACACGTTTCATCGAGGCACGAATTTGACCCGCACGGGTGGCCATCGGTACACCATGACTGCAGGCTACAAGGCAGCCGGCAATGACCTTGTGAGTTTCCATGTCTGGCAGCAGGCCCTTAACCGGCCCTGGGATAAAGTCATCAATCATGCGTCGCCCGAGCAGTTGGCATGCCTCGGTATTCCAGAACCAGGTGACGCTTACTGGTCCCCTAGAACGCTGAAGCTGACGCAAGACCGCTGGCCCGATTGGGATATGTCGCCCTACTTTGCGGCCACTCGCGGCGATCCAGATGCCAGCACCGCATAACCCCGGTGGAACTCGCAATGACTGACCTAAAGTCAAAGAACCCTTCAGCACCTAATGATTCGAACCGGTCGCCAAAACAAGCGGGCGAAGAACCCAAACGACTGACCCAACTTCGCAGTCGCGCCGAAGGTTTGCTGACCCAACCCAGCCGCCTCGAAGACACCCTGACCAAAATCAAACACAAAGAGTCAAGTCGCCTCAACCAGACCGCGACCGAAGCTAAACAAACGATCGTCCTACTGAGTGGATTGGTCAGGGACTTTGTGCATGGGCGCTATCGAGACATTGCCCCTGACACGATCATCGCGGCGCTCGCCGCGCTACTTTATTTTCTCTTGCCGCTCGACGCGATTCCGGATTTCATCCTAGCTCTTGGAATGATCGATGACTTCGCCATCTTGGCTTGGGTCGCCCGTAACTTTCGCGGGGAACTAGATCGGTACCGCGACTGGCAGATGAGTCAACAGGATATAGAGACTGAATCGAAGGCAACACAAGCCCTGGATGCGAACGACCAGAGCCGGTATTAAGCCTTCTTCGGAGCCAGGGTCAGCTTTGAAAGAGCGAAAGGCCGCGTTGATTTAAGCGCTTGCTAAAGATGGCCGGCTGCGCATCTCGCAACGCTTGCTGATAAATCGACCGCTACCCATCACGATGTCGCCCTAAGTGATGCCCAACCCCTTCGGTCAATGCCAAGGCCAGTTCTCGAGCAGGGCCAGGTGGGGAAGGCGCTGGCTATGAGGCAGCCGCCACCGCGGGTCGCATTTCACCAGTCACTCGGCGAAGCTCCATGTGTTTGATTTGCCACCCAGTGCCGGGCGTGTAAATCACTTGATCGAAGTAAGTGCCGATAAACAGCCAAACCTGCTCATCCGCCGTGTCATGCCAAGCTTGAACATAGCTTTGCATCGTCGCACGGCCCTCAATCACATCGCAGGCCTCATCAAATGCAATCGAATCAATCTCCACCACCTGGGTTCCGATCAGGTGCTGGGTGGGCCCCATGGGTCCGAGCGCCTCAAGCACCACTTGAACCCAACCATCGGGCCCATCTGCAGAGAGTGGCGAGGTGTCCGGTCCTGAAACTTCAAAGGTGGCATCCTGCGCAAATATCCGCCGATAGATCGCTCGACCTGCAGCCACCGAGGCATCATCCGCAAGGCCAATCAAATCGGTCGCCTTAGCGTACTCCCTGCGAAGGTATTCAATTTGTTGAATAGCGATGGTTTTAGCGAAGGCTTCTTGGCACATCATTTCATCCTTACCGAAAGACACTTTGCTTGAGACTAACACCGCCACTAGGAGAATCAATCGAAACAAAGTGCCCAACACACCCTTGGGTGACCCAATAACCTCGCTCACTGAACGCGATCAAACGCAACATCGAGGCGAGTTAACCCATGCAGGAGCGCGTTGGCGGCAAATTCAGGTTCCGATGCGCCGTCAGCAAGCCTGAAGTTTTCAACCCGCTCCAACAAAATCTTAAACCCTATGTTCATTTCTCGACGCGACAGCGCGGCTCCCAGACAGTGGTGCACGCCTTTACCGAAGGCCACTTGTTCCTTCAAGTTGGGGCGCGTCAGATCAAACTTCTCGGGGTTTGGAAATTGCGCGCCGTCTTGATTCGCTGAAGCAAACCGAGCGAAGAGAATGGCGTCCTTCGGAATGGTGACGCCATGCCATTCCACTTCCTCAACTGCGCGCCTGAACATGTTTGAGGAAGGACTCGAAATACGAAGCACCTCCTCCACCAAATTTGAAATCATTTGCGGCGAGGGATCTTTCTTGAGCAGCTCGTATTGATCCGGATTCTGGATCAGCAGCCAGATGCCTTCGGTTAATGAGGATGACGTCGTTTCATTACCCGCGACGAGGATTTGCTGAAGCATCGAGAGGGCTTCTGGATGACTGAGCGGCTGTTCACCATCGATACTCGCATTCACCACTTTCGACAAAATGTCATCTTGAGGCGCGTTACGACGCTCCTCGATTCGTTCAACGAAATAATGCTGGAACTCGACCGTTTCCCTCGCCGCTTGTAGCAGCCCGTCGCGATCGAGCTGCCCGGACAAATTACGAATCGCAGCCTCCGTCCAACGACGGAACAAATGAAGATCCTCGACCGGCGCTCCCAGCTGATTCACGATGACCCGCAGGGGTAGGGGCACGCCGAACTCAGACAAGAACTCGCACTCCCCACGGTCAATAAAGGCATCGATTAAATCGTTGGCAGTGGCTTCAATGAAGGGTTCCAACGCTTTCAAACTCGCAGGAGAAAACGCATTGTCGACGAACTTTCGATACCGCCGCTGCAGCGGCGGGTCTTGGGTCAACATGGTGGGCACGTTGGGATAGCCCGAGGCGAGGACTTCTTTGATTTCATCGTCCGAAGTTGCCGCGAGCGCGCGCGTGGGGTTCAGCATGACACTTGAGAAGGTCTGATGATCCATAGCCATCTTGACGACATCTTCATAGCGCGAGACGAAATAGATGCCTGAGGCCTCGTCTTTAAAAATGGGGGCTTCTTCTCGAAGCCTTCGGTTCATGCCCCAAGGCTGCTTCAAAAGTGCCGGGTGCATGGGATTAATCTGGTGAATCGGGCAGCCCTTGGCTGCTTCAAGCACCTCCGCCTCTGTCGCTTGATCGCTTTGCATGATGCGTTTTCGCTCCCGGAACAAGTTCAAACAAGCCTAAAAGTATACCTCCAAGCCCTACTTAACAAGCAAGGCTGACGGTTTTCTAGAGCGCTTACGGCCCTCCACTTTTGAGCGGATAGGTGACGACGCCCTCTGCTAGAGACTCGGGTTCTCTATCGACCGCATTTCGCGATATGCTCGGGCCAACAAACAGGAGCATCTCGATGGATCAATTCAGCGGAAAAGTGGCCGTCGTCACGGGATCAGCGAGTGGCATTGGCAAAGCGCTTGCCACCAAATGTCTGTCGGAAGGCATGCATGTGGTGCTGGCCGATGTTGAGTCAGCAGCGCTTGAAGCCACCGCAGCAGAATTTAGGCAAGCGGGCCACAACGATGTGCTGGCCGTGCAAACCGATGTGGCCCAACTCGAAGCGCTAGAACACCTGAAAGCACGAGCGCTCGAGACCTTTGGGGCCGTGCATCTGCTCTTCAACAATGCCGGCGTGGGTGGTTCAGGCAATGCCTGGCGAGGTTCGATCAATGATTGGAGTTGGACTATTGGCGTCAATTTATACAGCGTGATCCATGGCCTTCGGGTGTTTGTGCCGCAGATGATTGAGCAGAACGAGTCTTGCCATATCGTGAATACTGCCTCGGTCGCTGGCCTTTTGGGCGGGGTCACCAATGCACCCTACTCCGTAACTAAACATGGGGTGGTTGCACTGACAGAACAGCTCTATCGTGACTTGGGCAATGAAGGGATCGA
>Ga0255780_10006240_pt1 | contig 9954 bp, 7 predicted proteins | sample 071ome_32_FD_179978 | JGI IMG/M metagenome (GOLD analysis project Ga0255780, IMG submission 179978) | Coastal salt marsh microbial communities from the Groves Creek Marsh, Skidaway Island, Georgia - 071405AT metaG (version 2) | ecosystem: Environmental > Aquatic > Marine > Intertidal zone > Salt...
AAGGGCGCCGACGACGGTGGCATGGGCGGCATGGGTATGGACGGCATGTTCTGAGCCTCAACGTCGCCACCTTGATGCCGAACGCGTGGAACCTCACGCCATGAGCGAAACGTCGGACGGTCCGGCCTTGCTCATCGTCAAGGGCTCCTTCGCACAGTTATCGACACTCCCTTGCCATGCGCTACTTGGCCAACGGGAACACCTTCGAGAACATCGCCATGGTGCTTGGGGATGAAATCGGGACACTGGAGAAGCATTATGCTGAACTCGTCCCCAACGATGCTCAACGATTGGCCTTTGAGAGGGCATTCAAGATGTCCTCGAGGATCTCTTCGGAAGGAGCGGCTCAACCGGAATGGTTGAAGCGACCGAGGGGTTTGGACTCTAACCGCACGGTTTGGCGCAGTCCACCGAACAGGGGGTTCGGACTCTCTGAGGGGAGTGGACGCTGGGGAGTCGCACAGGGCTGCGACTGCCGCTCAATATTGGATGCGATCGCTTTACTCATCGAGGCACAGCGGCCTGATTTGGCCATGAGTCTCATCGAGCAGGAACTCAATTCTCAAACTTGACTCATTAGCCCAGGTTCGAACCGGGAAACACAACGGTTACTTCCATAAACTTTGGAACTCGTAGAGCCATGGACGTGATAGCGTCGTGGTTGACCGCAATGATTCGGAATCCGCTTTTCCCCCGACCAAGGCTTTGCGTGCAAAACTTCGGTTTTCATTCCTCTTCATCGGTATGCGAGAGCGGCTGCTCACAGGTGTGCCGAATGGAATCCGATGGATGGCACTTCCAGTGATCGTACATGGCAAAACGACCCGGGTAGGAGTTGAATTCCTCGGCCACCACACCATGGCATGCATCGAACACTGCGGTGCTGTCCGTTCGCCAGGCGATGTCAAGCAATCGGTGCGCTTGGTCCAACTCAACGGCGGCCAGATGGCCCAACACTTCAATCTGAACTCGAGGGAGTTGCGTTTTCATCAATGCCGTGAACATCCCCATCGTATCCAGGTTTGTGTTGTGGGCGATCGCCTCAACAATATCATGCTCAACTCCCTCCAATGACACACCAACCCATGCATCCACACACCCCGGCAACCAGTCGCCACGGACGTTAACGCTGCGTAACGCCCTTGCGAGGGTTGCACCGTTGACCGTTTGGAAGAACGGTTCCAACAGGTCGTCAACATCGTTGTTCTTGGAGAGCCATTCCAAGAAGTGCCAGCGCAGGGTGTCCTCCAAATCACCGTTCAGCAACTTTCGTGTTCGCTCCTCTAATCGTTCTGCACAATCGGGGTCGAGGCTAATTGAGGTGTGAGCACACACGGCAACGATGCAATCATCCTCCAGCAGTGGGCTCAGCAACGTCCAACGGTCGATGTCCGGGTCGTCACTGCAAAACACCGCTGCAAGTTCACGCATGACCGCATTCTCATGTTGAAGCGCAAACGGCAACACGTGTTCATGATAGTGAGGTGTGTCATGATCACGAAAGGCCTTCAAAACAAACCAGATATCGCCGTGCTTTTCGAACCGATGTTCCATCAGGTGACTTGCCATGCCCAATGCAAGGGATGGATGAAGATCCCATGGGAAAAAATGTCGAAGCGCATGCCACGTATCAGTGTCCCAACCATCTTCCAAGAAAGCCAATGCTGACTCCAATGATTGGCAATGGTCCATGAAGGCGATGCAGTTATTTTGCTCTTCTTGCAGAGCCTGACGATCATCCAGGTCTTCCGGTTTGGACTGTGAAATGAACACATCAGGATGGGTGGTCATGAGGACGGTGTCTGGGAGGTGGTCCACCGGCACGTCATGTTTCAACAATTGGAGGAAGGAAGCAGTGATGTCGAGATGGGGGCAACCATACGCATGGTTCTGCAATTCGATGCAAATGGCGAAACCGTTGATGCGCACTGCGAGATGTCCGGGTGTGAACTCGTTGAAATCACCGAGATCTTGTCGAAGGGATTCAAGCGGATGAACGGTGACGTCGAAACCACGGATTGTTTGGAGCAAACAAACGCCTTGAGGTGAACGATGTTCGACCCAGTTGGAACCCTCAACGCATTCATCCACCCATTCAAGCGCGCGGTTGATGACGCTGAGTTCCTCCTCCGAGACCTCGTTTGGAATGCAGGCTGAACCCCAGCGAGAGAGCACGACGTTCATACCATCACCTCAAGATGGTGCATGATGTGTTCAGCGAATGGATTGTGCGGCATGGATGATGTGCTGCTCCGCTCCATACGAACGACTTGGTTCTCAAGGGGATATAAGGGCGCGAGGAACCCCCCACCCACGGGCAACTTGGGACCTCAATGTGACATTTCTTCGAATTTCTAAACGAAGTTTAATTGAATTCGGTTCCAACCTCGTTTCATGACCGATGACGTGGTGCGGGACGAAGAAGACTCGAATGGTCATTGGTCAAGTGAAATTCAGCAACTCATCTCCGAGGCAAACCAACTGGCCCAAGAGATTGAATCGTTGGTCGAGGCAGAACTCGACGACGATGCGAAGAAAACAAAGAAACTGAAGGAGCAAATCATTCCAAAAGGCGATGAGATCTATCCGTTGATTTTCAGGATCTTGAAGAAAATTTCAGAAATGAAACCAACGACTCAGAAGCAAATCATTGAGATAGAGGAACTGAAATCCTCGGCAAACAGGCTTCTGTACAGGGGGAATACCGTTCTTTGGGAATTTGATGAATTCTTCAGAGTTGATGACGCTGCAGGAGATTGGAAGGAACAAATCAAACAACTCAATGACTCCTTGAGCGAAGAGATTGATATCGAAGGGGCCTTTGACCAGGACCCATTTCATGGACTAAGGGATGACTCTATGCTGCGTTCATTTGTTGACGAAGGTCTATCTATCTTTGGCTCAGGACTCCCACCAGCCCAGGTATTCCTTGAGCTGTATGTCGGTGAAGCGTTGGTTTATCTTCGTGGGATGTTGCAATGCCTCTTTCAATACCAGATTACAGACACAACGGATCTCCCTGAGCTCTTTATTGGCAAAGATTCCAAGGTTGAGAACTTAGGAGATTTCGCAGGGCTTTTGCTCGAGCGTTCCGCAGTCCTCACGATGCATCCATTTCATGTGAGGGAGGAGGACAGTGATAGCATCAACAACATGCTGTCTCAACTCAATTTTGTTTTGACCAAGGTTGCGGACGTAATCAAGAATCTCAAGGTCGGTAAAGGGAGATACACCACCGTACTTTCGGACACCAACAGCCACGCCATCGTGAACAAGTACAGACCTCATCGACCGTACAAGAATAAGGGGATGTGGCCAGCAAAACGTGACCAATACTACTCGCTCAAGGAACTTGATATCAAAAACTGGCTCGGCAGAGAATACCATTCACAGCGTGTGATTACGTCTGTCGAAAGCCACCCGATTGTGTACCGTGATTTCCTTGATTTTATCCAAGGGTTGGGTTTTGTTCACAAAAAAGTCACCGCATACGACGGGAACAAACGAACTGAACCTCAACTGACGACGTTTGAATGGGGCGGCATCAAACGCAAGTATCGCGATGAAGCATCGATCTACTTCTACAACGAGAACTGCCCAATCAGTCAGCGAGAATTGCGGTTGTCCGTTGACTCGGACGAGTATAATAAGAGGGTGACATTGAACATTGGGGTGGAAAGTTTTCGACCGGACGTCGAGGATGATGGGTTATCAGAAGACGCCATGCTCATGAAGATGAGGGACCGAGTGGAAGCCTACACGTCTTCCCTTCTTGAGCAATTTGTTGAGCATCAAAAAGAGCATGGGTTGCTGAAAAACGCCAAATTCAGCGCATCAATGAAGGAACTCAAGCTCAAGGGACGTTCGTTTGACGACCTCATTATTTCCTCCTCAAAACGAGAATTGCTTGATGACAACATCTTCGCTCTGCTTCGCCACGCCGAAGCCATCACCGGCAGGGGTGTTGACACCAACCGAGGCATCATGTTGGCGGGGCCACCCGGTGTGGGAAAATCATTGACCGTTGATGCCATCGTTGATGAGGGGAATTGCACGGTTCTTTACGCCGACTTTCAGATGTTGCAAAAACAGATGGACAACATCTTCAACATCGCCAGGAAATATGCGCCGACCATTCTCATTTTGGAAGACATCGATGCCCTGGGCATCACTGGGCAACGAGGTCTGTTCGGAATGGGTTCTGGTTTGTCCGACCTGCTGAACAACATGGACGGCATCAACAGCAACAACGGTGTGATCACTGTTGCAACCAGCAATCACCCTGAACACCTCGATTGGGCGCTGATCGCTCGTCCTGGTCGGTTTGATGTACGCATTGATTATGCTTATCCTGACCATGAATTGCTGCTGGGGATTTTGAAACTCAAACTTAAGCCGTTCCCTCTTCAAGGTCAACTGGATCTTGAGAAAATTGTCAAACGCATGCCACTTGGGTTCACGGGGTCTCACATCCAGGACATTGTCAATCAATCCAACTACATCGCGATCAATCAATCAAAGGATGAACCGGAAAAAGCAGCCATCGCACAGGCTCATCTTGAGATGGCCTTCGAGCGCTCACTCTACAATTTCAACAAATTCCTGAGTGAGCGTCCCCATGTCACGTTGACAGGCACACCAAGTGCAAGCGATGTGATCAGGTCCAACCTTGGGTCGGGGGATCATCAATTCGGCTGATTGAATGAGATCAAAGGGCAAAGATGCTCAAGCCCAAATGACTCATTCGAAAATCAACATTTCATCGCCAACATCTCGAAATCCACATTCGGCACAGGTCTTTTTCGTGGTTCAGCGGGCGTCGAGCAAACAGGGCAATATCGAGTGGCCATGTTGACCAATTATTTCAGTGGATATAAATCATAAAAAATCACCACATGAACCGTGTGCGCCACTTGGGTTTTTATGTCATCAACCGAGAGTGAGTTTGATGACGACTTACCCTCCGTACCGCGAGTACGTTCCCCATCCCGATTTTCAATCCTGGCTTGAGGCCCGAGGACTATCGCAGACCTATGTCGATGTGTTTGATTGGGATCGGCAGGATGTACTCGAGGAATATGACCGTCTTTTTCGGCTCCACCAGACCACGGATGCTGAATTGACCGCCGTGAACGCTCGTTTTGATCGCTTGTTCGCCGAACGCATTGCTTACATGGACGCGCACAACATACAGCATTGGAAGGATCTTGATTCTGACAAGGACGCCGAGCACCTTGAGCGAAAGGGAGAGATGTTTGCTGCCATCGCCGAGACCAGCCACAGAAGGAAGGAACTGCAACATACAAGAGATGAGGTGACGAGAGCCATTCCGTTGTTTGCTGGAATTTTGAATGACTTCTACCCGAATTTCGAGGCAATTTGTGCTGAGGAACGGGCGACACACTTCATGAACCCGCCAATGATTCAACTGGATGGGTTTTGGGATAAAGTCGGTCCACTGAACGACCCGAATTGGGGCGTCCTTCCCAAGATTTCTGGTACATCAGTATGAGGGTGCCTTTATGGCTCAATGAGTCGTAGGCGCAATCAAAGTTTGTGATGTGACGAACAGTCAGCAATTCCACGGGCATTGGTCCTTGACCTATATCATCCACAATGCGACTGTTGTGACTAGCTAGGGTGCTCAAACTCCGACACTCCAGGTCAGTCTAGCAACATTCGACGCCAATTGAGTGCTCGTACCGGGAAACACAAGGGTTCCTTACGGACAATTGAAGTCAACCAAGTGGTTAAATTATCAAGTCAAGGTTTTTATTTCCGCATGCTATACAAGAACCATGCAAACAAGAGTATGCAGTTTTTGTAAGCGAGACCCCTGCGGATGTGATGACCTGGATGATGGCTCAGATTGTTGAGTCAATTCTTTGTAGATATACGCTTTCTGTCGCAAATTCCAACAACCGACTAGAATTGTTTTTTCCTGCCGATGTTGGGTGGTTGTAGCGTTTATCATCCGAATTGGATAATCTGAAAATCATCAATTCGTTTTCCAAGGTAGTATACTGTAGCTATGTATTCGCAACTCCTCGATTCACAAATATTTTGATCATCGTTCATCGTAACTGTCCAGTCTTCGTATGTTGTGGCCCCCATGCCATTGTTTGGGTGGAAATACCAGAGGCCTTGGTTTGAAATTTCTGCGCCAGTTATTGTGCATCCTAATTCACGTATTGAGCACCAAAAGCCTTCATCGCTACCGTTGACCCAAATATCAATTGTATCGATTGGCACTTCTGGTTTGGCATCAAAAACCATCAACATGTTCTCATCATTGGGGGAGGAATCCACATTCAGTGAAACTTTTTCCGGTAGTTCAACATAGGGTCCTCCTAAACACCCTGGAGTAACGATCAATAACATCAAAGCGAAACCCATGAATTCGTTCGATTTTACTTTGGTGGAATTTTGTATTGCGTTTTTCTTGGTCCGATTCCAATAATATAGGGCAATTACAATGCCGAAGAATACTCCACCCATTATCGGCCACCAGTTTGATGATTCACCAAATACAACAATTACTGAAGTTTCCTCGCTCCCGTCAGTACAAGAAATGACTAGAGTTGAACCATCTGCGGACAACTGATGGGGGACTGGCCGGTAATCAACAGAATCCCGGTCGGACTCCCAATATGGCCCTGCTACACAATTAAAATCCTCTGGAAATGAATACATGTTGCTAAACGATCCGGAGGAAGAAAATACCCCTATGTTGTTGGTTGTAGTCATATACAATGATTGGGAGTCTGGAGCCCAGGTTAATCCTAAAATGTCCTCCGAAAGACCAACTTCAGTATGGGGGATGTGATGTTCAGATATTGATGTTGCAACCACTCCACTGGTTTGTATGCCCGAACGATTCAGCTCCCATCGGGTCGCCTCCCCTAAAATGACGACAGCGTCATAATCATCTGCATCATCTAATAAAAAACCCTGATCAAAATCGACTCTGGTTGTCCAGACTTTTGCCACCCGGTTTGAATCTGGAGACCAGGTTGTCACTTCGACCATGCCTCTTCCGTCACCGATTGAAAAAATTGATCTATCATTTCCACCATTGTTTCTGCTACGAGGGCAGGAATTTGTCATGTCCTCACCTAGGTCACACGTCATTGATCGTTCATTCAGGTACAATTTATCTGGAATGATTTCGTTTGTAAAGGATTGAGTGGTGTTTTCAATTGTTTCAATATTACAATCAAGCATTAATTTTGTGGGATAATAGCAGTTTGTTTCATTTTTGACTACCAAATAATCAGTGTCATAATCTATCGAAATGACTTCATCGGGATGTAAATATCCAGACGATAGAACATCTAAGTTCTCTGAATGATAAATCGAAAATTTGGAAGTTTGAGCATCAATACTGACTAAATATGAACCGTTAGGTGAAATCACAGAAATCGGGGCCTCAAGGTAATTAACAGAACTTACAGAATCAAAATGAGTACATGTTTCACTAGTGGTCTTGATACAACTGTCGGACGTATTCTCTGCGATTTCATTCAGCACAACAAAAAGAGATATCAGAGATATAATCGTGACCAATACGACCAGTCTGATGTTTCTCATGATACCATCTAGTTACTTTGAAGAATGTATACTATATCTAATTATTCGGCAGCAAAACCCAACCAGATGGCACAGGAATTCAAGGAAGATCAAAGATTCAAGCCGCATCCTTCGATTGTAGTCGATTGGTTCGGTGAAAATGTCCGTAATCCTCTTCCGATTACGGTTTGGTAAATCGGTGCTTTCATTAGGTCAAACCCAATGTTCACCTTTCGATGAAAAGGAATCGTCAACATCTGCCAAAATCGTACGTAAGCATCGTTGTCAATGACAAGTCTTGGCTTGTCAACCGTTGGCAATGTCAGGAAATGAAAACCGAGTTGTCAACACTTGACAACCGTATTTTTGGGGGAATTTGATGTCACTCAAAGGCCCCATCTTTCCCAAGATCAAAGCAGCGCTCAAATCGCTCATCAAGGACAAAACGAAAGAACACACCGTGAAAATCACACCTTTCGGTGCAACAAAGCACCTGATTGTGGGAAAAACAGACCCGTTGATGCTCGGAATCAACATTGAAGAGACACAAAACGGCTTCATCTACATCGGAGGAGAGGAATTGGAAGGCGCTGTTCACCAGGATGGCATCTCATACCTGCCCATTCCAAGTGAACGTTTCAATCACGTCAGGAAATTCTTCGAGATGAAACATGAACCCTACCGTTCGAGAATATCTGGATTGTTTGCTCGGCGCAAAGGCATCCTTCATGCGAAGGACGTACAAACCACGACGGCCAAACATGCTGAACTTCAGGAGCAAATCAAGAAGAAGGATCGTGAAATCAAGCGGTTAGAAAGAGAAGTTGACCACCTCAACAGAAGGGTTGCAACCGAACGTGGCATGCTCGCTGACGCACTTGCCATCGGAATACTACCAATAGGGGTTGAGTTGCCAATCCGACTGAACAACGTCTCAAGGTTGAACTTTGGTGCGGACGGTTTAGTGATTGAGATTGACGAGAAGGGACGCTGGCTCCATTTACATTTCATCGAGACGAACTACACCTCCAAGAAAGGTGAACCAGCTCTCACATCAACACAGAGGAAACTCAGGAGTCTCATCACGCGAGACCGTGTGAGATGTCATTTCCACCACTGGTATGTTGACGCAGATGGTAAGTGGAAATTTGAGTGAAATTCAAAATTTACTCCACGCCTCTAAGTCATTTAAGCATTCAATCATCGCTTCGAAAAACTTCCTGATTATCTCCTTTTCTTCTTGAGAGCAGAGGGATGCAGAAATTGAATCTTTGTTCAACACAGTCACCTCTCCCCGGCCTTCTCGTTTCTTCAAATCTTCATACATTAAATGTTCAAGATGCGTTTGCCAGTTCTCATCCATGTCCATTGAATCTCTTCTAATGAGTACAACAAAATCTTTGTCAGAAATCCTGACCTTACTGCCGGCCCTGGCAAGTAGATTTCGGGCTTTTCCCGCATAAAAATGAGGGTCATTACCATTTTTGTTAGCCCTGTAATAATACACTCCACCCTTGGGGATGTCTTTTCCAACCAAGAATTTCTCCGCAGGTTCTGTAAAAGAAGGTTCTATGGTAATTTCTGCTGACTTTAGGTTTTCCTTGACACCAAAAGTTGAGCGGTTGTGATGACAAATTATAATCAGTTTTCCTTTGTAATTGTCGTCACCAAAATCACCCTCGAGGTGCACCCCACCATCATGCCCATTCTGAATGCCTGGGCGGTATTTTTCCATTAACACGCTCTCCATTTCAATATCCTCTGCCCACCGTCATCAGCGAAACGGCTTGAATGTATTCCTCAACGACTTCATTCCAACACAAGTGATCATATCGGTCAGCAATGTTGTGATCCGAATCACCCCTGATGTATCGAATGACTCGTTCGGGGCATCCGTTTGCACGTAGCGTCGTCGTCAACCAGTGCCGGTAATGGTGGGGTGTAAACTTCTTGTGCATGTCCAATCGGTCCGCACCAGCCTCGTGGAGTCCGGCGCGGGTCGCATCCCGAACCACCCATTCGTACAGGGTGTTCTCCGAAGCCCTCGTTCCGTTCCGATTCGTAAACAGGGCGCGTTCGCCTTCCACTCGGGGGAACTGATGCAACCTTGCCAAGTAGCCGTGGAGGATGTCGCAGCATTCTTTGTCGATCGGGAGTTTGGTGGGTGTCCGTTTTCCCGTGCGGGCGATGGTCACCGAACCCTCGATGAGGTCAACGGATTCAATGTCCAACAGGTGAGCTTCACCTCGTCGCATTCCGGTCTTTGCCAGAATCAAATGCAGTGCCTTGTGCTGGTGGTCGGTGATGCCAGCGATCATCACCGCCAGGTCTTCGGTGCTCGGAACCTGACGCCGATTGGAAGCCCGTGTGTTGTTCTTGTAGGTC